>Ga0182024_10003375_pt1 | contig 38188 bp, 32 predicted proteins | sample P32metaG_FD_120480 | JGI IMG/M metagenome (GOLD analysis project Ga0182024, IMG submission 120480) | Permafrost microbial communities from Stordalen Mire, Sweden - P3-2 metaG (Illumina Assembly) | ecosystem: Environmental > Terrestrial > Soil > Wetlands > Permafrost | place: Sweden: Stordalen...
CGCCTTCTTGGTAGTGGCCTTGCGAGCCGTCGCCTTCTTGGTAATGGCCTTGCGAGCCGTCGCCTTCTTGGTAGTGGCCTTGCGAGCCGGGGCCTTCTTGGAGGTGGCCTTGCGAGCCGGCGGCGAGCTCGCACGGCGGCGCTGACCGGTCACCACTCTCAAGTCACCCGCTCCCGGGATGAAGGTTGTCTCTTCTCCGGTGTCCCACAGCACCGTGAGCATGGCGCCGCTGACGGCGGTCACGACACCCGAACGGGGTGCCCCCATCCCTGTCACTTCGATCCGGGCGCCAACGTCTGCCATCTAGGACTCCTCACTAGTCGAGTGACACAACAACCTACGGCACGATGGCTTCGAGCAACCGGTCTTCAAACTCCCTCGTGGTGAGTTCGACCATTGTCGCTGCAGACATGGTCGATGTGAGCTGCTCAGACGAGCGGTCGAGCGCAGCTGCCCGACGGCGAGCCTGGCTGCGAGACGGCCCGGTGCCGCCCTCGGCCGGCGTTCGCGTGGATGAAGGGGCACGACGACGCGCGACATAGCGGCAGCGTTGGCTGTGCTGCCAGCCCTGAAGCGGCTCGCAGTGAGTTCAAAGCGGCGAATCAACAGCGTCTCGCAGCCGATCGAGCGTCGCCGTACCCCGGTCGAAGAGCAGTCGACTCGGTAGAGTCCCCTCAAGAACAGGACGTATAGAGCGTGTCCATGATTCGAAGCACGACGAGGAAGTAGCGACCAACCGATGGCTGGTGAGGACGTGGGGACGGGGCGACGATCAACATCCGTCGTCGCAATCACCGGGGGTGTCCTGCTGGTGATCTCCCTCGCTGGGTCGATCGTGATCACTCTTGGTGCTCACGGAAGATCAGGGTCTTCACCGCTCGCCGGCACGGCCTTCGCAAATGAGTCGTCCGGGCCAGTCGTCGCGTTCAACTTCCCGGTGCCGAGAGGAGCCGTTGTGGACGTCGGACCTTTGGGACTCAGCGACAGGTGGGCATTGCCGGTAACCATCGTGAGTGAGTCGCCCGTTGTCTCTCAGGGGACGGCGAGGGTTGTTGGCCACGTCACGATCTCTCGTGCGAGGGGCGTGCCCTTCTACACGATGGCAATCGGCGGTACGCCGGCCGCATTTCGTCGCTACTTCCCGAACGCGACGTCGCGACACCCAATTACCTACGTGCATCCAAGGCGAATGTGCATCATGAAGGGGAGCTACCGCTCCTGTGGCAACTTGTCGACGATCGACTATTGGTTGACCGAGGTGCTGTTGCCGAGCACGGGCGTCGTGACGATCCGAGGATTCGAGCTGCACTACACGAGCGGCGGCCGGAGCTACCAGGAGTTCGTCCCATGGGTATACCACCTGACCGTTCGCCCGGCGCACAAAGGTTGAGAGAACCGCACCTTTGGGCCGAGGTACTAGCTGACGTACCGGCTCCGCATCGATGCCAGCTTCTCGTTCGCCGCTTCGAGAGCGTCAAGGGTCTCGGGCGACGGGTCGCGGATCTCGGACTTTGCGGCAAGCACCAGGGCAACCTGCGCCTGGAACACGGGCAGCGGCACTTGGCTGACGACCGGGAACTTGCTCGTCTGACCGATGACGTCTATGGAGCTGGTTCCAAGGCCCGCCATGCCCGTCAGGGTCGCGACGGCGTTCAACTGCGAGCGATAGGCATCACTGGCGGAGGTATCGGCGTCGAGCGCTTGGAGCACTGAAGCCAGGTCGTCGCGGGATGCATCCGTGATGCGAACCAGATAGGAAACGACGGCGGATTCGACGTTGACGAGGAGCGCTTCCAGCCCCTCTTCGAGCTCGACCGTCCGATCGTCTCGCGGCCGGTTCGAATCACTCTGATCGAGCCCCACGACCATCCTTCGACAGCTGAGTTGGTTCCTGATCCTACGCGGGCGCGAGATGACTCGACGGCGCTCGGATCTCGTTGGGGTTCGTAGTCGCGAGCGCTCGAATCACCCAGGTCTCGTTCTCACTTGGTCGGCCACCGATCGTCGAACACGGCGATCAGAACCGCTCCCGCAGTTCTCCGGCGCCGTGGACTACTCGCTGGTGACGTCCAACCCAGAGCGCATCGCCTCGACCGCGACCTTGCTCCACGGCCGCGTGAGCGCGCGCAGCTCGGTGCAGGCCTCCACTCCGAGCTCGGCGTACGGCGCCGACGCCAGGAGGTCCGTCTGCGCCTCGATCTCGGCGCGCCGCTCATCCCCCCACGCGGTGAAGGCGATGGGATCGTCGCTCGTAAGCCAATTCCGCTCACGGAGGGACTCGACCGCGGTGCGCCACCGCGAGTCCGACCACCCGCGGGTTGACTGCAGGAGCGCCGCTGGAACGTCGCCCTGAGCTGCGTGCGTGATCAGTGCGTCGATGCCACTGAGGCCGTGCGTCATGAGGAGCGCGACGTGGCCATCACCCCTGAACTCTCGGAGGATGGTCTGTGCATGCCACAAGACCAGGTGGGGCTCCTCCGGCCACGCAAGCCGTGTGTGGCCGGCACAGAGCGGTCGCCCATCGACCGCGGCACTCGCGGTCTCCGCGGCGCTTCGCGCCAGCTCGGCGGCGCGCCCCATCTCGGCCGACCTGAGTACCTCGGCACCCAGGAGCCGGTGGAGCGCGCGGTCAGCTGCTTCAAGGCGTGCGGCGACGAACTGATCCGGGGCAGCACATGCCCATGCAGCGGGGATGGCGTGGCGCACGAGGTCTGGGCTGAAGTTGAAGAACGTCGCGATCACGACCTCGGCCGAGACGCCGCCCATCGCGGCCGCTCGTGACGCGAAATAGCCATCACGTCCCGTGACGCCCAGCTTCGCGTACTCCTCTGCCGCCTCTGGCACGAAGTAGATCGCTCCGTGCAGTGGCTCGAGCGTCCGCCATGTCTTGTGGGACAGGAGGGCTGCCTCCGCGTCGTTCATCATCTGCCTCCTGGCCTCACCGGGCCGCCGCCGTCGGTCGCCTCGCGAGATAGTACGTACGCATTCGAGACCCGTCCGCGAGGATGCCCCACGCCGCGCCGCACTCGCCCTGAGGCGTTCAGCCGGTGGCGAACACGTACTCGCTCGAGCTGTGTGTCGCGGTGCCGACGAGCACGCAGCTGGAAGCGGACGGACACTGCATGCCGGTGACCGAGGTGGGTCCCGAGGGGTCCAGGCTCTCGATGGTCGCCAGCTGCCGCGGCACCAGCCAAGCGCCGGCGGTCTCCGCGGCGACGGCAACTCGGTTGACGCCGTGGTCGTAGTCCAACGCCACGCGGCACGAGTCGGCGGTGAGGCAGGAGAGCCCCTCGGGCACCACGAAGCCCCTTCCGAGTCGACGCGTCACGGGGTCCCGGAGCTGCACTTGCTCGGTTGCTCGGCCGTCGGAGACGTTGACGACGTAGGCGAGTCCCACGGTGCTGCTGAGCGTGGCAAGGGCAAGCACATCGCACTGCCGCTTCGAAGAGCAGCTGATCTTCGCCACCGGACCTGCGGCGAAGGGCCGGAACGCGGGTATGCCGGAGAGCATCACCGGCTGACCCCAGCGACCGTCCCGCTCCGACATCACGAAGTAACGCAGCGTCGACCTGGCTTGCGTGAGGTACCCGACGAGCGAGCACCAGCCTGCGGCCGGGCACGAGGTCGCGAGGATCTGCGCATGCCCGCCGGTGTTCATCGACACCACCCACCGCATTCCGTCGGCGCCAGCCCACCGTCCATCGGTCTCCTGATCGACGAACGGCTCGGTAATTGGCAGCGGCGCACCCTGGTAGAGCCCAGCCGCGAGGCAGTTCCCCGCAGACGCACACTTGATCGAGGTGACGGCGGCAGTCTGGTCGTGCTTCTGGAGGGCTGCGAGCCCTGGGACCTCGAACGCAGCGGACCACACGCCGGCGATCTCATCGACGAGGAAGGCCTCGTTCCTTCCGTTCTTCAGATTGGCTTCGCCGCCGCCCGAGCAGGTTGCGTCCAACGTGCAGGCCAGCAGCAGGTGCGATCCGATGCCGGAGAGACCTGCAAGCTCGGGAACCTTGCTCGGGGTCGACCAAGCGCCGGCAGTCTCGGTCGCCACATACGGCGACTGCTGCCCGCTGACGACGGTCTGGCCGTACGCCACACAGTCCTCGGCGTCGCTGCAATCCAGCGTCCCGTAGTCGGCATTGCCGCCCGCGAGGCCATCCATCCATGGTTGGACCTGGACGTTGCCCCAGACCCCACCGACCTTCGTCCTCGTGTAGAGATACGCGAGCGGATCGGCCTGGGTGCCTCCGACCCCGTTCGCCCACGCGACGCAGCTGGCCTCTGTAAAGCAGTGCAGTCCGAAGCTATTGAGTCCTTCCGTCCCGAGGTCGAACAGCTGATGCGCGCTCCCCCAGCTCACCGCAACGGCGGGCGATGCACCGGTGCGCCAAGCTGGCCTGCCCGAACCCGCGGCTGCGACCGGCATGCCGAGCAGCAACCCCGCCGAGGCAAGGATCACGGGGGCTGATCGCATCCGCATGCTGCCACCTCCGCTTTGCGGTCGCCCAAGACGATACGGCCAACGCCACCACTTCGGACCGATGGGAGTGTGTGGTTGTCCCTGCCGCCTAGCTCAGCAGACCACGGCAAAGACGTAGTTGAAGGTCCGCGAGAAGTGCGTATGTGCACCACGAATCGCAGAAATGTCGAGACTCATCGTCGTGCCCGCCGTGCACGCGTACTGCGGAGTGGTCACGGTAAAGGCACCCGTGGCATCTGCAGTCGCTGGCACCGCGGTGGAAGCACCGAATCTCACGGTGACCGTGCTCGCAGCGTCGAAGTCGGAACCCACGACCTTGAAGCTGACGGTACCGGTCCCGATCCCGTTCCAATAGGAGCAGACAGATCCTGCGTTGTAGATGTCCGTCTTTGCGGTGGTGGATCCTGCTGTCATGACCAGCTTCCGATAGATGCCCGGCTCGCTCGACGTCGTGTAGCTGAGCTTCGCGCTGCCGGTGTTCGTCGTGGTCCCGGCGGCCACGGTGTGACCGTCGTCCTTGAGCGAGACGGCTGTGTTGGCCTTGAACCCCGTCCCATTCACCGTCTCTGAATCCAGATACCCGCTGCATCCCGAAGTGTCGCCCTCGACCGCATTCAGGGTGGGCACCGCAGAAGCCTTGGAGGAAGGTCGCCCGAATTGCGCGATCACCTTCGTCTTGGACGAGATGAAGAGTGCACAGACCGGCCCCGGCACCCGTCCGCAGGCTGCCGTCCAGCCCTGGAAGCCCGCTCCTTTGAGTGGCTGCGCGACGAACACCGCCGTTGCGCTTACCGGGACCTTGACCACGCAGGTCGCTGTCTTCTTCTTCCATGGACCACTGCACGTGCCGAGCACGGTTCCGCTCACGTCTTGGACGGTGACCCGACCGCGCCTACCAGCTATCGAGGTCATCTGCACCGTGACGGCCTTCGTGCCCGCATGTCCCACCACGCCGTGGGTACTCGATCGGGCCGCGCCCGCGGAACCTATGCCCAGAGCCCCGGTCGCCGTGACGATCGTCACGAGGATGCACACGATTCCGGCTGATTTCAAACCAAACGACTTCACGGTGCCCCCTAGTTGGCGCCTTGCATGCCAGGCGCGATTCGCCGTGCCGCATCAGCCTCCTCCGAGAGGCCGTGGCGGTCAAAGGGGCAGGCAGGCCTATTTCATGGGGGGTTACCACCACCCGAGGCCCATCGGCCCAGCGATGGAGCTGCGTTGGGGGACGCGCACATGCTCAGGAAGGCCCTTGCACCTGACGAGCCGAGTCACTCCCGGTCCTCTGGAGAGAGGCCTGCCGACGCCTCTTCTAAGCGAGGCCTGAAACGGTGCATCTCACACGGGACGAGCGTGCTGCCGCTCGGCGGTGTGAGCGCCCCTTGCAAGTCGAGCGTCGAGTCCACAGCATCGAGCACTCCTGCGGGGCGGAAGTTAGGGGTCAGCGCAAGGATCCGGTGAGTTCGACCGCTCGAGCCGCTCGAGTCCGTCGAGGATCAGGTCAAGGCCGAACTCAAAGTCACCTTCCTCCTTGACCTCTGACGCCTTCAAGTGCACGGCCACGTGCTCAATGAGGTACGGGTAGGTACCGCGATCGAGTTGGCCGACCAGGGTCTCGATGAAGTCCGGGGGTGCGTCCGAGGGAAGGGTGTGTCCGAGCTCCCAGATCGTGTAGCCCAGCACGTGGCTGTCGAGGGCGTGGTAGCCCCTTGATGCCGCCTCCGGCGAGAACCCTGCGTCGCGGAGCCTTGCGAGGATCGACTCGATGTAGTTCATCCGCGAGGACACCATGCGAGCCGAGGTCGGCGTCAGGATGAGCTGGCACGCCCAGGGGTGCCGAAGCAACGCCTCGTGCGCGGACACAGCGCTTTCGCGCATCGCCGACCTCCAGTCCCCCGGGGCGGGCGCAAGGTCGATCTCGGAGAGCACGACGTCGACGATCCCGGCGAGGATGTCGTCCTTGTCCTCGACGTAGTTGTAGAGCGACATCGCCTCGACACCGAGGGCTTGGCCGAGCCCGCGCATCGTCAGGGAGTCAAGTCCGGTGCTGTCGGCCATCTCGAGGGCGGCCGCCTGAATCCGCTCCTTGCTGAGTGGGTTCCTCGATCGATGGGTCCGTGGCACGCGTGGCACGCTTGACATCCTTACATTGTATGGGTATCCTTACGTCATAAGTTTACACCGTAGGACACAGCCCCAGCGGGGCTGGGAGGGAATCCACCATGAAAGCAATCACCAGAACCGAGTACGGGCCGGCCGAGAGCCTTCGTTTCGAAGAGGTTCCGATGCCAGAGGTGGACGACACCGACGTGCTCGTGAAGGTGCACGCCAGCTCGGTCAACGCGTTCGACTGGCACTTCGTCCGCGGCGAGCCCTACCTCGTGCGGGTGAATGCGGGCTATCGGCGCCCCAAGAACCACGCCATGGGCATCGATGCAGCCGGCACCGTCACCGCAGTCGGAGCGAAGGTGACCCGGTTCCAGCCCGGCGACAGCGTCTTCGGACTCGCGATGGGTGCGTTCGCCGAGTACGCCGTTGCGGCGGAGAAGCGCCTCGCTGCGAAGCCCGATGAGCTGACGTTCGAGTCGGCGGCCACCCTCCCGTGTGCGGGCGTGACCGCTCTCCAGGCGCTTCGCGACAAGGGGAAGGTCGGGCCTGGAATGTCGGTCCTCGTGAACGGCGCAGCCGGCGGCGTCGGCTCGTACGCCGTGCAGATCGCGAAGTCACTCGGAGCCGAGGTGACTGGCGTGTGCAGCACGAGAAATGTGGATCTTGTCAAGTCGATCGGCGCCAGTGAGGTCGTCGACTACTCCCGCGACGACTTCGCTCGGCAATCCCATAAGTACGACGTGGTCTTCGACGCGGTGGGCAACCGCTCACTCAGGGACCTGCGTCGCGCGTTGAAGCCGCGGGGGACGCTCGTCGTCGCAGGAGGCGCCAAGGGAAAGTGGCTGCGTCCAATGGCGCTGTTGCTGCAGGTGACCGTCGTGTCCCCGTTCGTCAGCCAGCAGCTTCGAGGAGTGATGGCGAACGTAACGGCTGAAGATTTGGAGACGCTGGCCACGCTCGTCACGACTGGGGATGTTGTCCCCGTTATCGATCGCACGTACTCGCTCAGCGACGCACCCAAAGCAGTCGGGTACGTCGAGGAAGGGCACGCACGAGGGAAGGTCATCATCACGGTGTAGTGCACTGTGGTCGCCCGGTATCGTGCGTGAGTGGGCTCGCAATCTGCCCAGTCGAGCTCATCACCCTCGGAGATCTCAGCCGGTGAGTTGGATGCTTGCCGGGACGCGAGACGTGGATCTATGGCGCTGTGTCACGTTCACCCTCGCTCTCCGGCGACGACGAGTTCCGCAAGCCGCTGATATGCAGCGGACTCGGCACCAAGCAGCGCCTCGACCCAATCGAGGACGACGCGTCGCCTGATCGGGGTTCCCCACGCGACCATCGCCTCGATGTCGATCCAATCCTTCGGCCGATCGAACACTGCCTTGCAGATGACGAGGTCCTCCGGGGCGAGAATCGGAATCGTGGTACCGGCGAATCCCACGACTCTCACTCGCTCCGCCATCTCGAAGTGGAGTGGCAGCGTCGCGAAGAACACGTCGAGCAAGCTGCCGCCCCAATCGAGCCGGGCCTGACCATCGGACTCGATCGCGGCGCGGTCCTCGCTCGTGACCGTCACGCCGAGGAGCTCGAGCGCGCCGAGCACAGGTACTGCCTGACTTGGCGGCAGCGCGATGTTGACGTCGATGTCGGTCGTCGCCCTCGGACTCCGGTACCACGCCAGTGCGATGGCTCCCCCGAATTGATGACGCACGTCCATCGACTCGAGCATCTCGTGCACCGCCAGGATGCGCTCGACCAGCCCACCGAATCGGTCAGGCTCCGTCACGAGGCGTCCGCGCTGCCACTGGCTCTCGAGAGCACGGGAAACGCCAAGGGCTCGTGGCGGCGTCGTGGTGAGTGGCGACGCACTTCCTCGGCGAACCGGAGCAGTTGTTCCAGCGAGGCGCCTGGGTCCTCGGCTCGGGAGGGTCGGCCATCGCCCGCATGCGCGGCGAATCGCCTTGCCGCACGAACGAACTCGCCCGCCTGAGGGGCGGGAGGCCAAGTGCCGGCGCTTGCTCGCACGAGCTCATGGATCGGTGCACCGGCGCGTCTCGCCGACGTGATCACACCCTCTCGGTCGAAAGGGCACGACGAGCGCCGAGCGGCTTTCGCCAGCACCTCCTCGGTGAGGATTGCGAAGTTGCTGAGGCTTCTCGCCCTCGGGCCGTCCTTCGAATAGATCGATTCGCGGATCTCGTATCGCCCACCACGACGCGGGACGACGAAGGTCATACCCACTAGAATACCCACTAGGTGGAGCACGGCCTCGAGACAGTCGCAGCATGGAGATCCCTCCGTAATATCGTGGATTACGGAGGGATGTGTCAACTATCCTTCCGTTATGGTCGTCGTTCCGGAAGGTGGGCTCCCCCGGGGTGAGGAAGTGCTGATCCGCTGGAACGGGCGGCCGGCAGTCGCTTGGGCTCCGGCGCCGCTGGCGAGCCAACCGTTCCACGTCGGCGTCAAAGCCGCCCGGATGACGGAGCGGGCGGCCGCGGCGATCATCGGCGGCGGTCTCGACCTTCCGCGCTTCGCACCCAGCGCCATGCTGCTGCTGCGAGCCGAGGGTGTCGCGTCGTCGTTCATCGAGGGCATCCAAAAGTCGCTGGTGGACGTCGCTGCCGCAGAGGTTGGCGCGACGGAGGACCGGACCGCGCGGTACGTCTCCGACAACCTGACCGCCGTGGTCGACGCCTTGCACGCTGCGGACCATCCCTTGAGCGTGGACATGCTCAACAGCTGGCACTGGCTGTTGATGGGAACAGGCGGTGCACTTGAACCTTCGATGATCGGAGCGTTTCGCGACGCCCAGTCCTGGATCGATGGAACGTCCCCTCGGGATGCCACCTTCGTTCCTCCTCCCCCGGACCTGGTTTCACCCTTGATGCAGGACCTGGTTGCCTTTGCCAACAGCAGCGAGCTCGATCCGGTCACGCAGGCAGCCGTGGCGCACGCACAGTTCGAGACCATCCACCCCTATGGCGATGGCAACGGTCGGATCGGGCGCATCCTGATCGGCTGGATCCTTGCCCGGCGCCTCTCCGTCGAACTCCCACCTCCCGTGAGTGTCTTCATCGCCCGAGATCCCGGGGGTTATCTCGCTGGCTTGACGCTCTTTCGTATGGGCCAGCTCGATGTCTGGGTCGAGTGGGTGGCTGCGGCGCTGGAGCACGCGAGTCACGCTGCATCCTCCTTGCAGGCACGGTCCCAAGAGCTCTACGGAGATTGGTGCAACCGGCTCTCAAGGACCCGGGAGGACGCGGCCGCTCGCAAGGTGATCGGTCTTCTCGGCGAACATCCGGTCATCGGCTCCGATCTGGTCGCGACCCAGCTCGGGGTCTCCGAGCGCTCGAGCAGAGCCGCGCTCAAGACGCTCTCCGACCTGGGGATCCTCAGCCCCTATGAGCGAGCGGTGGAGGGACCCGGTCGGCCACGCCAGTTCTGGGTGGCGACGGAACTGATCGAACTGGTGTCCGGATGGCCCGGCACGTGACTCGGGAACGGAACGCCAGCAGATCTCAGCTGCGGTGAGGGGACCTCTGTTCCTCCTGCATCGAAGTCACGCCAGGTGAGCTCGACGAAAGGGCCTCACGCTTGAAGGTCCTCGGATTCCACTTGGTCCGACGACTCTGACGCAGGAGCGACCACGGTCGGCGGCGTCGCTCGAAGCATCGTCGCGATCGTGGCAGCGGCCGCCACGAGTCCGATGAGCGCCGCGAGGAGACGTGCCCGCCTGGGCACCCTGATGCCCAGCAGAGAATCAAGTGAGAAGCGACCCGGCCCGGTGCTGGCCAACACGAGTGCCCCGGCGAGGTTGGTGAGCGCCAGCTCGTACCCACCCTTCTGTGCGAACGGCCCACTGGCGCGATGCGTCGTCGAAGCGACCGCCATCGTCCCGGTGAGCACGAGCGGTCCCAGGGGACTCAGCGCGCCCGCCGCGGTGAGGAGCCCCCCGCCGAGCTCCGAGGCCCCGGCCGCCGTTGCCATCGCCTTGCCCGGCCGGAGCCCGATCCGCTCGAACCCCTTCGACACGGGTTCCAGGCCCGGCCCATCGAATGCGCCGAAGAGCTTCTGTGCTCCGTGTGCCGCGAGGTACCCGCCGAGCACAAGGCGACCACCCAGGATGCCGAGGTCACGATGGAACTTCACCTGTTCACACTAACGACGCAGCGCTCGAACGAGGGCGTCCAGGAGCGAAGACATGGTCAAACTACCCGCGTGAACAACGGTCGGAATAGAGATCTCGCGCTGCTCGAGACTCGCATCGCCGACGCTCCGGAGGAACCTGATCCGATCGGGGAGTGAGCGCTCGACACCTCCTCTTCCCTGCCGTGAGCCATGGCATGCGAGGGCGGTAGCGTCACGGGAGGGTCGGCTTGCCAGGGAGGGACGCCCGATGGGTCAGTTTCTGGGAGACGTAGCTGCCGTGCTCGTCGCCGCTGGGATTCTCGCGGCCGTCATCGCCGGTGCGCTCGTCGTCGGCGTCTTGTGGCTGCGCAGGACGTGGCGGCGCAAGCGCGTGGAGCTCGCGCTCACGCTCAATGGCCTTGCGCTCGGGGCGGCCGCATCGGGCGCGCGCTGGCTGTGGACGCGACCGATGCCGGATCACCGCTGGCGGACGCTGCAACGAGCCCGGCGTGACCTCTTCCGCGCGTCCAGTGGCGCGGAGCGCGCCGTCGGCGAGGCTCGGACGGCCGATGCCTCCCTCGGCGACCTCGAAGGCTTGGCTCGCCGCCTGCATCGTGCGGCCCTCGACGTCGATAGCTCGCTGCGGATCGCTCAGCAGTCCGGCGCCGCCGAGCCCGTGGATGAGCTTCTCCGGCATGCGGGTGAGCTGACGAGGGCTGGGCGTGGGATCCAACGTGCCGCTGCGGCGGCGCTGGCCGCGCTGCATCGCCACACCACGGACGAGCTCGTGGGCCACGTGCGACTCGAGGAGCAGGCGCTGCGCTGAGCAGCACGATCGAACTCACTCACCAAGTTCGATCGGGGTCTCATGCCATCGTGAGCGTGGCCTCAATGTGCTGGTGATACTCGGGTGTCCTCACGGACGACATGAACGCCCGATACGAGAAGACCGAATCGTGCAACCTCCACTCACGACCCATCCTGACGCGGCGTGGAAGGTTGCCGTGGGCCGTGGTTGTCCAGTCGATCCCGACGGTGCCAATTTGACGACACGACCGGCGTGCCGGACATCGACTCGATTCGGCAGCTGTCCTGACCGCATCCGTACTCGAAAGAGCCTTCATCTCTGGGCACGACGATCCCGGCCTCAAGATGCAGCGGCTGTCTAATTTGGCCGAGCTCGTCGAGGAGCCAGGTGCGTTGCACGACGTGCACCGTTCCCCACTCGTCCTCCAACGAGCTGCGTTCGCTCCAAATAGCGAAACTCGCCGACGTGTGGATAGCTGCCGACACCTTGGCCTTGCCAGGTTCCGAGGAATGCCTGCCACGAAGGGGTGCGCATGGCTGGACAGTAGATGCGCAAATGGCAGCACCTTCGAGCTCACTTACCGTGAGTTGGTCTTCGAGTTGCGTTCACCCGTAGGATCACGTCGTGCCCGAAATGACGACGAGCGTTCGATGGACCGCAGAAGAGACCAAGAGGACCGTGCTTCTCGTCTTCTCGGGACTGACTGCACTGAATGTGGCCCGGAGGCTGATCAAAGATCGCCGCATTGGGCTGGGCGAGGCGCTCGCGGGTATAGCCGCGGTCGGTCTGCTGTGGCAGGAGTTCGGTCGCCGAAGGTCTCAAGCGGAGCCAGTTGCACCAGACGAGTCAGCAGGAGAGGCCGACGCAGCGGGCGAGCCCGCAGAGGCGGACTCCGCGCCGACGTGAGCACGCGCTGAAGCGACGGTTCGGCGCGCATGACAGTGCGTCGAGGCGATGCGACACAGCCTGGTCCATCGTCCGAGGTAGTGGTACCACGAGGCTCCGCGGAGAGGTGCCCGGCTTGGGTCCGTCGGGCGGATCAGGGACGATTCCCGGCGTGGGGGGAACGAGCTGCCGAGCGATAGATCCGGGACCGTGAGTCGCCAGACGCTCCGCGTTGCCACGTACCGGTTCCGCGCGACGTTCGGCCAGCGGTGGACGGGGCTTCTCAGCATCCTGCTGCTCGTCGGACTCCTCGGTGGCCTTGCGATGGCCTCGATCGGGGTGGCGCGACGAACGCAGTCGTCCTTTCCCGCATTCATCGCGAGCACCAATCCGTCCACCCTCACGATGGCGGTGTACCAGGCCACCGCGAACGGAGGCCCTGGACCCGACCTGACGCGAGCCATCCCTCGAGTCAAGGGCGTGGAGCGACTCGCCACCGTGTTCTCGCCGTCGATCGCACCCCTCTCGGCGGACGGCGCGCCACGCCTCGGCGTGCTCTCGTCGGTCCTCGTGATCGGGAGCCTCGACGGCGAGCTGCTCCACCAGGATCGCCTGGCGATCGTCGCAGGCCGGCGAGCCCAGCCGCAGGGCCTGAATGAGATCAACATGACGGCGACGGCGGCTCGGCTGCTCGGGGTGCACGTCGGCCAGACCCTTCGACTTGGCCTGTACCTCCCCGCGCAGTCGAACGAGCCGGGGTTCGGCTCGCCGCGCGTCCACCCCGCCCTCACGTTGCGGACACGGCTCGTCGGCATCGCCGAGATGAACACCCAGGTCGTCCAGGACGACGTCGATCGCGCGTACGGCTTCGTCTTCCTGACGCCCGCGGAACTACGGGCCGCACAGAGCGTCTCCTCGCTGCGCTCGCCGGCCCTCTACGCCATCCAGCTCCGTCACGGCGCATCGACGGCGGCGGTCGAGCAATTGCTTGTCGCGCTCATCCCCAAGGGCAGCACGTACCAGTTCCACGTCAGCTCCGCGGTGACGTCCGCGGTCGAGCTCGCGGTCAAGCCGGAGTCCGTCGCGTTGGGGGCGTTCGGCGCGATCGCCGCGTTGGTGTGCCTCGCCCTCGCCGCACAGGCGATCGCGCGGCAGCTCCGTTCCAACGACGAGGATCTCGACACCCTGCGCGCCGTCGGGGCGTCGCCGGCCGAGACGATCGCCGACGGCCTGCTCGGCGCGCTGGCGGCGATCACGCTCGGGACGATGCTCGCGGTCGCCGTGGCCGTAGGGCTCTCGCCTCTCGGGCCACTGGGCCCCGTCCGGTCCGTGTACCCGCGTCCGGGAGTGGCGCTCGACGCGGCGGTGCTCGGCATCGGGGCCGCCGTGCTCATCGTGGCCCTCTGGGCCGTCGCGACGATCGTCGCCCTCTCGGGCACGCGCCGCCGCCGGCGGGTCGTGCGCGTCCGACGCTCGAGCATCGCGCGGGCGGCGTCGTCGACCGGCATGCCCGTCTCGGGAGTCATGGGCACGCACTTCGCACTCGAGCCCGGGAGCGGCCGTACGGCGGTGCCGACACGATCCGTCATGGCGGGCGCCGTGCTCGCCGTGCTGCTGGTCGTCGCGACGCTCACCTTCGCGAGCGGACTCAGCACGCTGCTCTCGCACCCTCCGCTGTACGGCTGGAACTGGCAATTCGCGCTCAATCCCACGAACGACGTGCCGCCGGCCTCGCTCTCGCTGCTCGCACACGACCGCGACGTCGCCGCGTGGTCCGGGGCGAACTACACGGACGCCGAGATCGATCACCAGACCGTCCCGATCCTCATGCAGCGCCCCGGGGCTCTCGTCGCACCTCCGATCGTGACCGGGCACGGACTCCAGGCGAACAACCAGATCGTCCTAGGCGCAGCCACGCTCGGGCTGCTGCACAAGCAAATCGGCGACACGGTGGTGTTCAGCTACGGCTCGCTGAGTGCCGCCCCTGCGTACGTCCCACCGAAACGCCTAAAGATCGTCGGGATCGCGACGTTCCCTGCGGTCGGCTACTCGAGCTTCGTCTCCGAGCACACTTCGATGGGCACGGGTGCCCTGCTCTCCCAAGGCGTGCAGCCGGCGGCGTTCGTCGCGGCCGAGAAGAGCCGCGACCCCAACCTCAACGGGCCAGAGCTCGTGTTCGTGAGACTCCGCAGCGGCATCTCGCTCGCCGCCGGACGCGCCGACATGCAGCGCATCGCTGATGCCGGCAACCGGGCCCTCGCCGCCGATCACAACGCCGTCGGCAACGGCGTCGGCGTGCTGAGCGTCCTTCGGCCCGCGCAGATCGTGAACTATCACGCCATCGGCTCAACGCCCATCGCACTGGCGATCTGCCTCGCGGCGGGCGCGATCGCCGCGCTGGCACTGACCCTGGGCGCATCGGTTCGCAGGCGACGGCGCGACCTCGCCCTGCTCAAGACGTTCGGGTTCTTGCGGCGCCAGCTCATGGCAACCATCGCCTGGCAGGCATCGGTGGACGCGGTCGTCGGTGTCGTCGTCGGCGTTCCTCTCGGCGTTATCCTCGGCAGGCAGCTCTGGACCGTGTTCGCGCAGACCATCAACGCCGTGCCGGACCCAACCGTTCCCATGGGCTCGATTCTCGTCGTGGTCCTCGGTGCGTTCGCCTTCACGGTCCTCGCGGCGATCCTGCCGGCTCGAAGCGCGGCACGCACCCCGGCGGGGCTCGTCTTGCGGGCCGAGTAGCCGCATCGCTCGGCTTCGCACGCACACGCGGTGAGTTTCGATGGCTTGAGCGAGCGCACACGGTGTCTCGGTGGCGCTGCACGTCACGAGCGGGGCCGAGTACGCGGACGTCCCCGGCAGGTGCCTCGAACCGTGCGGTACATTCCGGCCGGTCGCGACGAGGGGGGAACATGCCAGACGTGGTCGTGCTCGGCGGCGGTCCTGCCGGATTGGGGTCGGCGATGCTGTTGGCCCAGCGGGGCCTCGAGGTCGTCGTGCTCGACCGGGAGTCCTCGCCGCCCGATGGCGCGACTCGGTGAAGGGCTGGCTGTCGCCGCGGCCCGACCGGGGCTGGTGATCATCCCGACCGAGGACGGCTACACCGGCGGCGAGGCGCGGGCCCGCTGGTCGGCCGGACAGGCAGGTGCGAACGTGGCGGTGCTGCAGGGTCTCGGCCACTGGTGGATGATCCAGGACCCCGCTGCCGGCGCCGCTGCGCTGCGGGAATTCTGGGGCTCGCTGTAGACCTCCCCCGCGGCGCTCGCACCCTCCGCACGAGCTGCGGTGGCGCGCACCGAGTGCTCGAGCCAGCACGTACGCACGCCGGTGCAGGCTCGCAGCATCGGTCAGCGTTAGTTACGGCTGTGTGACGGAAGCTCGTCCACGGGACGAGTGCCGCGAATCGATTGACGACAAACCGGCCCCGTGATAGGCCACGCCGGGGATCCGGAGCGAGCAAGGGGCACGAGATGGCTGAGACCTCTGCACGGTCGCGTCGCACCCATGCGGCGCTGCGACGGTGGGTGCCCGCTGCCTCGGTGGTGCTGGTCGTCGCCGGCGCCCTGCCCCTCATCGCCTCGAGTCCTGCGTCCGCCGCCGGTGTCATCGCGGTGTCCACGACGACAGACGAGACGGGCAGCGGCTCTATGTGCTCCCTCCGCGACGCCATCGCGACCGCGAACACGAACACGGATGTCGGAGCCTGCACCGGCGCCGGCAGCGGTCCCTACACGATCAACGTGCCCGCCGGCACCTACGACCTGACGCTGGGCGAGCTGCAGATCGGCACCGGCTTCGGCTCGAGCATCTCGATCGTCGGCACCTCCGGTGCCACCACGACGACGGTGAATCAGACGTCGGGCTCCGCCCGCGTCTTCAACCTCGACCCGAACACCGTCGGCAACGTGGCCGTGACGCTGAGCGGACTGACGATCTCTGGCGGCCACGCGCAGGCATTCGGGGGCGGCGCGATCCTCGGCGGCTGGACCGGCGACTCGCTGGTCCTCACCGACGACGTGATCACCAACAACGGCTGCTCAGGCAACTACAGCGCGGCAGGGCTGAGCTGGTCGCCAGCCGGCGACGTGACGATCACCGGCTCCACGTTCTCGAACAACACCTGCGGCCAAGCCGGCGGCGCCGTCTTGTTCGACTCAGCCGGGACGCTCACCGTCAGCGGCACGACGTTCAGCGGCAACAGCGCGGGCGCGGCGGGGAGCGCCGGCGGGGCGCTGTTCCTCGGCGACGGCGGCGGCACCGCGACCTTCTCCGTCTCGGACTCCGACTTCACCGGGAACAGCGCGACGAGCCCGACGGGCATCGGCGGCGCCATCTACGTCGGCAGCGGGACGCTCACGGCGACCTTCGATCGATTCGCCGGCAACACCGCGCCACTCGGTGGCGCGATCGGCCTTCGCGGCGGCGCCGCCACGGCGACGGACGACTGGTGGGGCTGCCCGACGGGCGCGAACACGGGCGGGTGTGACGTCAACCAGGCCTCGGGCGGGCCCCTCACGGACACGCCGTGGATCACGCTGACGAACACCGCGGCGCCGTCGCAGGTCCTGCCGGGCGATGCGACGACCCTCACCGCGAGCGTGCTCCAGGACTCGGACGGCACGGCGCTCACGGCCGCCGACGTCGCAGCGATGGTGGGCGTTCCCGTCACGTGGGGAGCCGCGACCAACGGCGCCTTGTCCTCCGAGCAGACCGCGATCACGCCCGCCGGCACGGCGACGGCGACGCTCACCCAGGACGGGTCGTGCAACAGCGCCAGCGCCGACGCGCTGGTCGACCACGGCCCGGTCACGGCGACCGCCCTCGTGGCGTGCCCGGACCTCACCGCGACCAAGTCGGACGACGTCTCTGGCAGCGCGGTGACCGGACAGCAGTTCACCTACACGCTCACCGTCGCGAACGCCGGGGTGGGCGACGCAACGTTCTCCAACGGCCAGCCGGTGCTCTTGGACAACCTCGCGCTCGGGCTCAGCTACGGCACGCCGAACCCGAGCGACGCGGGCGTGTCGTGCGGGGTGACCAACGACGACCTCCTCTGCACGGCGAACGGCACGTTGACGCTCGCCTCCGGGGACTCGTTCACGGTGACCCTCAGCGGGTCCGGGCCACCCGGCACCTACGCCAACCCGCGCCCATCGGGGGTCTGCCAGGTCGATCCCGACGATCTCATCGTCGAGCTTTCGAAGGCGAACAACAGCTGCTCGGACACCGTCGTCGTCTCCCCTGCCGGCACGACCACGACGCTCTCCGCGCTCCCCTCGCCGTCCGTCGTCGGTCAGCACGTGGCGTTCACGTACACGGTGGTGCCGAACGCTCCGGGCAGCGGCACCCCGACAGGCACCGTGACGGTGAGCGACGGCACGAACGTCTGCTCCGGGACGGTGGCCGCGGGGACGTGCTCTTTGACGCTCACGACGGCGGGTGCCCACGACTTCATCGCCTCCTACCCCGGGGACGGCGACTTCCTCGCGAGCTCGGACGGCGTCGTGCAGCAGGTGACTCCTGCGTCCACGACGACGAGCATCACCTCCCATGTGCCCAACCCGTCGCTCGTCGGCGAGGCGCTGACCGTGCACTACCGCGTGGCCCCCAGGTCCCCCGGGGCTGGCACCCCGACGGGCACCGTGACCGTGGGCGACGGCGTCGACAGCTGCACGGGCACCGTGGCGGCCGGCTCGTGCTCGATCACCCTGCACACCCCGGGTGCCCGGATGCTCACGGCGTCGTACGCGGGTGACGGGAACTTCGACGGCAGCACGTCGGCCGGCGCCGCCCAGACCGTGTACGTCGCCCAGATCACGATCGGGGGCTTCGCGTACGACTCGGCGACGCTGACGACCAAGATAAAGCAGAAGGTCGTCGCACTCGCCCAGACGATCCAGTCCGACGACGCGAGCGCCGTCCTCCTCACCGGGTACTGCAACCCCGGGGAGACCTGCCCGGCGCTCAGCCAGCGGCGTGCCAACTCGGTCGCCGCGGACCTACACGTCCAGCTCAACAAGCTGCACCTGTCGGTCGCGGTCACCGCTGTCGGAGGTCGGTCCACGGTCCTCGTCGCCCCGAAGGGCTCGTCGCTGAACCGCCGCGTCGTGGCGTCGCTCACCTAGGTCGTGGAAGGGCACCCGATGGCAGCTCGGAGCAGCACGCACGCTGGCGGATCCAGCGCCCTGACGCTCGAGGCGCCCCCGGCGCCCGCGTGGACGCGTCGCCCCGCGACGGCGGCCGACGACGCGTTCCTCCTCGCGCTCTACGCCTCGACGCGCAGCGACCTCGATCCGCTGGGATGGCCCGAGGCGACGCGCGCCGCCTTCTGCGAGCTGCAGTGGCGGGCCCAGCGGGCCGGCTACGCCGCGGCGTACCCCCACGCGCGCAGTGAGGTGCTCGAGGTCGACGGGCGCCCCGCCGGGAGGCTGCTCATCTCCGAGGCCGACGCCGAGCTCGTGGTCGTCGACGTGGCCCTGCTCCCGGACGCACGGGGGCGTGGCGTCGGCCGGCAGGTCCTCGAGGAGCTCCAGATCGCCGCTGCGGCGAGTCGCCGCAGCGTCCGACTGCAGGTGCTGGACGAGAGCCCCGCGCGCCGCCTCTACGAGCGCCTCGGCTTCGTCGCCACCGGGATCCACGGGATCCACACCGAGATGCGGTGGCCGTCATGAGCCTCGACGCGACCAGCCGGGACGACTTCGCGAGGCAGGCCGGCTCGAGCTGGCGCGTCAGCGACCCGCCGGGCGTCGTCCTGCGGCTCGACGACGTCTCCCCGCGCGTCGTCTCGGGCCCGTGGGAGTGCTTCTCGTTGTGCTTCTACGGCCCACCTGAGGCGTCGCTCGGCCAGGGCGCCTACGTCCTCGACCACGACGAGCTCGGCCGGTTCGAGCTCTTCTTGGTCCCGCTCCAGCCCGACGCCGCCGGACCGCGCTACGAGGGCGTCATCAACCGACCCGAGTCCCACACCATCGTGGCAGGAGGCTGAGCCGTGTCCAATCCCTTCATTGGCGAGATCCGACTGACGGGCTTCAACTTCGCGCCCAGCGGGTGGGCGTTCTGCAACGGCCAGCTCCTGGCGATCGCGGAGTTCGAGACCCTCTTCAACCTCATCGGCACGACCTACGGCGGTGACGGCCAGGCCACGTTCGCGCTGCCGGACCTGCAGGGTCGTCTCCCGATCCACCAGGGCCCCGGGTTCACGATCGGCCAGCGAAGCGGCGAGGAGACCGTGACATTGACCACGAGCCAGATCCCCTCGCACATCCACCTCGCCCAGGCGACGAGCGGCGGCGGCGGCGCCACGTCCCCCGCCAACGCCGTGTGGGCCCAGACGCCTCAGCTCCCCTACCACGAACCGGTGTCGCCGTCGGACCCGTCGTCCGTCCCGATGGCGGCGGACAACGTGCAGGTCGTCGGCGGGTCGCAGGCCCACGACAACCTGATGCCGTTCCTCACGCTCAACTTCATCATCTCGCTGTTCGGCATCTACCCCTCCCAGTAGAAGGACAGAGCCACGATGGGCACTCCCTACCTCGCAGAGATCCGGGCGATCTCGTGGAACTACCCACCGAGAGGGTGGGTGTTCTGCAACGGACAGCTCCTCCCGATCAACCAGAACGCGGCGTTGTTCTCGCTCCTCGGCACGACCTACGGCGGCGACGGGCGGGTCAACTTCGGGCTCCCGAACCTCCAGAGCCGCGTGCCGCTGCACCCCGGCAACGGCCACACGCAGGGTGAGCTGGGAGGCGAGCAGCAGCACACCTTGGTCGTCGCCGAGCTCCCGACCCACACCCACACCGTGAGCGCGATGACGGCCGCGGCGTCCCTCTCGAGCCCCGCAGGCGCCCGTCACGCCACGACCAGCACCACGAACTACGCCCCCGCGGGCGGCACGCCCGGCGCGCTCGACCCGAGCGCCTACCTCGCAGCGGGCGGCGGCCAGCCGCACGACAACATGCCGCCGTATCTCGTCATCAACTTCATCATCGCCCTCCAGGGCATCTTCCCGTCCCCGAACTAGGAGCAGCCATGGCCGACAACTTCGTAGGAGAGATACGGGCCGTCGGGTTCAACTTCGCGCCCCAGGGGTGGGCGTTCTGCAACGGCCAGGTGCTGTCGATCGCGCAGAACACCGCGCTCTTCTCGCTGCTCGGCACCTTCTACGGAGGGGACGGCAAGTCGACGTTCGCCCTCCCGAACCTCCAGGGCATGGTGCCCATCGGCCAGGGAAGCGGGGCCGGGCTGACGCCACGGGTGATCGGTGAGGTCGGCGGCGAATCGGCGGTGACGCTCCTGCAGACCACCATGCCGGCGCACAAACACACCGCCGGTGCGACGACCCAGCCGGGTGACCAGCTGTCACCGGCCGGCATGGTGCCCGCCACCCCCGCGATCTCCCGTGGCGCGCGCGCCTACGCCACGGGCACCGCGGACACCGCGCTGTCGCCCTCGGCGCTGAGCTTGGCGGGTGGTGGCCAGGCGCACAACAACTTGGCGCCGTACCTCGCGGTGTACTTCATCATCGCGCTGCAGGGCATCTACCCTCCCCGCAGCTGACCGACGGGCACGAGATCATGACCAGGGACCAAAGACGGCGTGCAGCCGAGAAACGGAGCCAGAGATGCAGCGGCGTGAGTTCCTGAGATCGACCACCGCGATCGCGCTCGCGACCGCGGGCGGCGTGGCGTTGGGCGGGATGGTGGACGAGACGACGGCCGCGGCCGCCTCCGCGAGGACGCGCTACCGAGGCACCCGTGACGGCCGGATCCTCCTCTCCCGCGACGACGGGCACACGTGGCGGCTGCTCACGAGCCTCGGCACGAAGCTGGACGTCCGAAGGATGCGCGAGGTGGGCGAACGCGTCACCACCCGCGCCGTCTACGGCCATCACGGCGCCTTCACCCTCGTGCTCCAAGCAGATGGGCGCACCTGGCGCACGGCCTGACGCCAACGCGCCGTTCCAGGTTGGTCTCGGCTGGCGATCGACCGAAGCGGCCGGGGGCGATGACGCCAGCGGTCGCGACACCCCCTCAGAGCGCCCCGTGCGAGGGCCTATCGCACTGACGGTGATACCGACGGCCGCCTGCGGGTCGGCACACCGGTCGAACAGAAGCCTGGCTGGCGCTGCATCGCAGCCGCTCACGGTGGTCTCGACAGGTGGTCCGGGGGCGCGGAACGGAGCAGATCGCTCGGCGATTGCCCATCTCTTCGCGATCGCCACCGACGGTGGCGGCCACGTGGCAAGACTTGCCGGGTGGAGACCCCGACGACGCGTCAGGCGATCCTCGCCGAGCGGCGTAGCCGTCGCCACGACGCCGCGCTCCACGAATTCCAGCCCAGGCTCGACGTGCCTCGGCCGAGGAAGCGCAGGACCCACCAGAGACCCAACACCTCCGACCTAGACCTGCGACGCCGCTCGACCCTGCTGGTCGCCGCCGTGTACGTCGCGATCGCCGTCGTTGCGTACTGGGACGTCTGGACGATGGGTCCCGGCCAGTACGCGACTGGGGTGGGTGGCGACATCGGCCAGTCCATGTGGTTCCTCACCTGGGTTCCCTTCGCACTCCTCCATGGGCATAACCCATTCTTCAGCTCCTATGCGAACTACCCGCACGGTGTGAATCTGCTGATGAACACGAGTGCAATTGGCGTTGGCCTCCTCGTCGCACCTGTGACCCTGCTGTTCGGTCCTGTGGTGAGCTTCAACCTCGCGATGACCGCAGCGATGGCGCTGTCGGCGTTCGCGGCGTTCGTGCTCGCGCGTCGCTTCACCAACTGGGTCCCCGCAGCGTTCGCCGCCGGACTGCTCTACGGGTTCTCGCCCTACATGGACGCAGAGGGGCTCGCCCACACGATGGCGCTGTTCGTCCCGCTCCCGCCCTTGATCCTCCTCGTCGTCCATGACATCGTCGTGCGCCAGCGCGGTCGCCCGATCGTCCTCGGCGCGGTGCTCGGCGTGCTCGTCGCCGCCCAGTTCTTGATCTCGGTCGAGGTGTTGGCCGACCTCTTCGTCCTCACCGTGCTCGCCGTGGCGATCGGAGCAGTGATGGGGCGACGAGAGGTCCTGGCGCACCTGCACTTCGCGGCGCTCGGGTTCGGGGCCGCGGTCGTCTGCTGCGTCGTCCTGCTCGCCTATCCGACATGGATCTTCCTCGCGGGACCCGGGCACATCGTCGGCTCCATCCACCTGGACAACCAGATCTACAGTGCCAACCTCCTCGGACCCGTCGTGCCCAACTTCCTCCAGCGCTTCGCGCCGGCGTCGCTGTTCGCCACCTCCGCCAACTTCGGGGGCAACGTGAGCGAGAACGGCTCCTATCTGGGCGTGCCGCTCATCGTCGTGGTCGTCGCGGGCGTGATCTGGCTACGTCGCTTCGCGTTCGTCCGGCTGGCCGGCATCCTGTGCGCGCTCGCCTTTGTGCTGTCCCTGGGCGCGCAGCTGCGCGTGGCGAACCACGTGATCGCGATTCCGCTTCCCGAGACGCTGCTTCGGCGACTCCCCCTGGTGGAGAACGCGATCCCGGTGCGCTTCTCCCTCTTCGTCGTCCTCTTCGCGTCGGTCGTCCTCGCCGCCGTGCTCGACCGGCTCCACGCCGGGCTGCGGGCGAGACGCCATGGGGTCCTGGCATCCGTGCTGCCGGCCGTGCTCGCGGTCGTCGTCTTCGTGCCGCTGGTACCCATATGGCCGTACGGGGTCACCTCCACGGCGGTGCCGTCCTTCTTCTCGAGCAGCGCCGTGGGCACGATTCCGAACGGTGGTGTGGTCCTCACCTACCCGTATCCCGACGCAGCGCAGGGTGACCCCGAGTACTGGCAGGCCACCACGTTCATGCACTTCAAGATCGTCGGCGGGCGGTTCAAGGTGGCGCAGCCGGGCCGTGGCACCGCCGTGGCGTCAGTGCCCTCAGAGGCGGACACGGTGCTGAGTGCACTCCTGGCGGGCACGCCTCTGGCACCGTCCCCATCGCTCAAGCACCGAGTCGACGCCGAGCTGCAGCAGTGGCAGGTCCACTTCGTCGTCGCGGTGCCGCCTGCGTCGAACGAACGGGTCGCCATCCCCTACCTCACCTGGTTGCTCGGTGGACGACCGACGAGGGTGGCCGGGGCCTGGGTGTGGTACCGCTGGGACGAGTGACAGCACGGCTCCTGTCGGTTCGCACGCGTGCGAGCCCGGCGCTCCCCCGCTCGGATTCTGCGTCCACGTATACTCCACGCGTGCGGGAGCCGTTGCCGCCCCTGGCAGCACCATGAGCACTTCGTCGCCCCAGCGGCTCATCGACTGGACCGGCGAGCGCTGTGTGCCGTGGGCGCCCGACTACCAGATGCTCTACGAGCACCTGCACCGCTACCACTTCGCCGCGAGGTACTGCGCCGGGCGGCGGGTGCTGGACCTGGCCTGCGGTGAGGGCTACGGGTCGGCGATCCTGGCAGCGGTCGCAGAGCACGTCGTCGCCGTCGACATCGACCAGCCGACGATCGAGCACGCGCGTGCCACCTACGCCAACGACAATCTCGAGTTCATCGAGTCGTCCATCACGGACGCTCGAGCCTTCGCCGATGGACCGTTCGACGTCGTGGTCTGCCTCGAGGCGATCGAGCACATCAAGGAGCACGAGGCGCTCGTCGCCGCCATCAAGGGCGCGCTCACGCCGTCGGGGATCGCGGTCATCTCCACACCGGATCGCGAGATCTACAGCGAGGAGTCGGACTACCACAACCCGTTCCATGTCCGCGAGCTCAGCCGCGACGAGTTCTGCCAGCTCCTCTCCGGCACGTTCAAGCACGTCAGCGTGCTCGCGCAGCAGTCAGTCGTGGGATCCAGGATCGACAGCCTCAGCGACGCGAAGGGGGACCCCGAGGAGGTCTTCTACGTCGCGCAGGATGACGACGCGTGGGTGCTCCGCGGGCCACAACCAGTGCCGTACCTTCTCGCCGTCGCGTCGGACCTCGACGAGATGGTGCCAGAGAGCTCCACGCTGATCGACCTCGAGATGCAGGCGCTCCGTGATCCGCTGGGCAGGCTCGCCGAGGTCACCGCCGAGCGCGAGCAGCTGCGGGCGCTTGTCGGGGGGACGACGGCCGAGCTCCACCCGCAGATCGAGAGCATGGTGCGAGAGCTCGAGCAGCTGCACGAGGACCGAAGTCGCCTCGAGGCGCAGCACTACGCCCACGACGCGCAGATCGGCGCGCTCGAGGACTCGATCAAAGAGCTCGTGCAGCGCGCCAGCGAGGCACAGCTCGCGCACGCCGAGGCATACGCGGAGCTCGAGGTCGCGAACGCCGTGCTGCAGGTGCAGCTGCACACCGAGCGAGCGTCCGTCGTGCAGCTGGCCACCGCGGTGGAGGCGATGAGGTCGTCCCGGGGTTGGCGCATCATGGAGGCGCTGCGCGGTATCCGCGCGAACGGCCGGAGCCTTGCCACTCTCGTCTTCCCGCGCTCGCGGTCCGGGGACGACACTCCGCAGACCTCGGAGTGAGGCCGGGTCAGGGGTCATGAGCGAGATCCCCCACCCCTCGACGATCACGTTCCTCCGGCCAGCGGATCCGCCGGTGTCCGTGCTCATACCCGTCCACAATCGGCTCGATCTCACCCTCACCTGCCTCGCTGCTCTTCGCCGCAACACGGACGTCACCCAGATCGAGGTGATCGTCATCGACGACTGCTCGACCGACGACACCGCGACGGTCCTCCACCACATCGACGGCCTGATCGTGAAGAGGCTCGCGGACCGCGCGGGATTCCAGCACGCCATCCAGGCCGGCGTGGACCGGATGTCGGGTCGTCACCTCTTCATGCTCAACAACGACACCGAGGTGCACGCGGGGTGGTTGGAGGCACTCCTCGAGAGCGTCGCGTCGGATCGATCGATCGGCGCAGTCGGCTGCAAGCTCCTGTACCCCGACGGGCGGCTGCAGGAGGCTGGTTCCATCGTCTGGAGCGACGCCTCGGCGTGGAACTGGGGCCATGGGTGCGATGCGGACGACCCATCGTGCAACTACCGCCGCGAGGTCGACTACGCCTCGGGCGCCGCGCTCTTGGTTCGCCGGGACGTGTTCGAGGAGGTCGGAGGCTTCGATCCCCGCTTCGCGCCCGCGTACTACGAGGACGTGGACCTGTGCTTCAAGATCCGCGAGGCCGGCTTCAAGGTCATGTACGAGCCCCGCTCGGCCGTGACGCACATCGGCGGACAGTCGTACGACACCGCCGGTGCCTCGGTGCTGAAGGACCAGCTCATGGCGGCCCATCGCCCGCTCTTCGAGGCGAAGTGGCGGTCGCGACTCGACCAGCACTGGGCGAACGGCGTGGGCGGCGGCTTCCGCGGCGGGCGCATCGACCACCGGCCCCGCATCCTGGTGTGCGACGCGACGGTCCCCTCCTACGACACCGACGCGGGGGGCCTGCGGATGACCTGCATCCTCGAGCACCTGGTCGACCTCGGCTGCAAGGTCACGCTGCTGCCCGAGAACGGCCTGGCGACCCAGCCCTACACTCGGCGCCTGCAGGACCATGGGATCGAGGTGCTGCACTCGCGGTGGGACCTCGACCACGTCGTCGCACAGCGAGCCGGCCTCTACGACGTCGTCGTGCTCTCCCGCCCACAGGTCGCGAGTGCGTTCATCGACCGGGTCCGGGCTGCGTTCCCCTCAGCGATGATCGTGTACGACACGGTCGACCTGCACCACCGCCGTGAGGAGCGGCGCCTGGCACTGGAGGGCGAGCTCCCAGGCCCCGAGCACGACGAGCTGCGCCGGGCCGAGCTGCGGCTCATGCGGAGAGCCGACGTCGTGAGCACGGTCAGCGACATCGATGCGGAGTGCGTGCAGCGCTGGGTGCCGGGGATGCGCACGGTCGTGCTCCCGACGGCGAATCCGATGCCCACAGAGCCCCCACCCGGCTACGCCGGGCGCAGCGGGCTGGTGTTCATCGGAGGGTTCCAGCATCCGCCGAACGTCGACGCGATGCGGTGGTTCGTGCACGAGGTGCTCCCCCTCGTGCGGGAGCAGCACCCCTGCACGCTCACGATCCTGGGCTCGAAGCCCACGACCGCGATCCGGGAGTTCAGCTGCGACCACGTGATCGTGACCGGCTACGTGCCGGACGCCGACCCCTACTTCGACGCCGCCGCGGTCTTCGTGGCCCCCCTGCGCTACGGCGCGGGCATCAAGGGCAAGGTCGCCCACGCGATGTCACTGGGTCTCCCCGTCGTCACGACGTCCGTGGGGAGCGAGGGCATGGGGATCAATGACGGCGTCCACGCCCTCGTGCGGGACTCGCCGCAAGCCTTCGCTGATGCGATCGTGAGCCTCACCCGCAACGAGAAGCTCTGGCAGTCGCTGTCGGAGTCCGGTTCGAACCTGATCCGCGACACGCTCAGCACGGACGCGATGCGCGAGCGACTGGGGGGGTTCTTGGAGGACCTGTTCGGCCTCGCCTGGCGCAGGGTCGTGCCGGGTGCGCCGAATGACCTCGCCAACGCAGAGGAGGCCGAACGGCATCGCTCATCCAGCCGAGCCAGGGTCCGCTCTGCGGCCGGGGCGGCGCAGAACGAGCTGCTCGACTTCGCCTGCAACGTCTGCGGGACCCGCAACGTCGTGCCGCTCGACCTGTTCGGGCGGGAGGTTCGCAACTGCGACGAGTGCGGTTCGACGCCGCGCTGGCGGGGAATGATCTCCTCATTGTCGGTGGCGCTGTTCGGCGAGTCACTGTCCATCGCCGAGTTCCCCGCTGGTCGTGAGGTGAAGGGGCTCGGCACCTCGGACTGGGAGGGCTACGCGAAGCGACTGGCCGGGAGGCTCGACTACATCAACACCTACTTCGACCGCGAGCCCCGGTTCGACCTCACCGCCCCGGTCTCCGACACGCTGCGGGGGCGCTACGACTTCGTGACGTGCTCGGACGTCCTCGAGCACGTCACGCCGCCCTTCGCAGGCTCACTCGCGCACTGTCGCGAGCTGCTGAAACCCGGCGGCCACCTCATCCTCACCGCACCCATGAAGCTCGAGGGGACGACCGACGAGCACTTCCCCGACCTCTTCAAGTTCGAGATCACGGGCGAGGGCGAGGACCGCGTCCTCGTCAACCGGACCAGGGATGGCGTCGTCCAGCGGTTCGATCAGCTGGTCTTCCACGGCGGGGAGGGCGCCACGCTGGAGATGCGGATGCTCTCGCTCCCCGACGTGCTCGCCGCCCTCGCGGACGTCGGCTTCTGCGACGCCCGCTTGCTCGACGACCCCGATCTCCCGCACGGGGTGCTGTGGCACGGACCGTGGGGCTGGCCGCTGATCGCCCGCGCACCAGGGCCCTAGGGTCCGATCGTCGGACGACCCAGGACCCGTACCTCGACGGACGTCGAAAGGTACACGCGCCTAGGCTGGCAGCTCCTCTGGGAGCCCGTAGCGGGCAAAGTCGATGACGCCGGGGCAGCGCACACCGTCGCTGCCTGGTGGGACCCCGCGATCCGTGAGGAACGCGAGGATCGCGCCAACTCGACCTCGCTCGAGGGCGAGCACGTCGAGCGCGCAGGCGACGTAGCTGCCGCGATCGTCATCGAACAGGTATCCGGCGATGGCGAGCTGGCCGCTGACGCGCAAGGGAAGGTGGCGCCAGCGAGCGACCATCACATCGTCGCGGAGAAACGACGCGATGGCCGTCCGGCCGGAGAACCAACCGGGATGCGGCGGCATGGACCAGGTGGGATCCTCTCCGAGGAGCGCCAGAAGTCCGCTCACATCACTCTCCTCGATGGCCCGCGCATAGCGCTCGGCCAGAGCGCGCGTCGCTGCGTCGCCGAGGGCGTCGAGCTCGAATTGCTGGCTGATCTTGGGAATCCGGTCGGCGATCTTCGATCGCGCCCGTTGGAGGGCGCTGTTGATCGCTGCCACCGAGGAGTCGAGGATCGCTGCGGCGTCGATGGCCGGGAAGTGGAGGACCTCACGCAGGATGAAGGCGGCGCGCTGCTGGGCGGACAGCTCCTGCAGGACGGCGACGTAGGCAAGCTCGAGCGTCTCCCTGGACTCGTAGCTCGCCTCGGGCGAGTCCGGATACGGCTCGACCCACTGGACCCTCGGCGCCGCGTCGCCGGGACCCTCGCTCGGCCGGTCGCGTTGCACGTAGCCGAGGGGGATCTCCCTCCGCCGACGTTTCTTCGAGATGTCGAGCGCGGTGTTCGTGGCGATCTTGAACAGCCACGTCCGCACCGAGCTGCGAGCCTCGAACTGTGCCAAGCCCTTCCAGGCCTTGACCATGACGTCCTGCACCGCGTCGTCGGCGTCGTGCACCGACGCGAGCATGCGATAGCAGTGCGCGTGCAGCTCGCCGCGGTGGTGGTCGACGAGGGCGCGGTAGGCCTCTTCGTCCCCGTCGCGAGCTGCGCGGATCAGCGCCAGCTCGTCCCGTACAGGCGCCGAGGTCACTTGACCAGGGCCTCAAAGTTCTCGTAGAGGCGCGGCTCGTTCTCCTGGTCCCGTGCCCGTCGGGCATGCGGCTCGACGCGCGCCCAGATGCCCTCGACCCAGAGGAGGTCCACGAGGAGGCCCCGGTCGAGCAGTCCGTGCTTGACCATCGTGGCCACGGCCTCGCCGAAGGTGAGGACCGTCGCGACGACCGGACTCTCCATCACCTCCTTTTCGGGATCGAAGTCCTCGGAGAATATGGCCCGGAGGGCATCGTCCAGGCCCATCTCGGTCCCCCAGCGCAGGAACTGCATCATGAGCATGGCGTCTTGGTGGGTGGCGGACGTCTCGACGGTGGCGGTCATTGTGAAGGCCTTTCTGGTGGGAGCTTCCACACGGTGCTGACGCGCCAGCTGCCCAGAACTCGTCGCTGCACCAGTGCGGAGGGGCTGCGAGGGGAACCTGAGCGACCGATCTCGCGACGCAAGCCTCGGGTCCGACTGGGCAGGACTCGAGCTGCACGCTGCCCGCGACACCCTCTCTCGCGAGTGACTACTCCGTCCGCAGGAGTGTCGCCGTCGGGGCACGGGCGGCCAGCACGCCAGGGATGACCGACACCCCAATCGCGAGCACGAAGCCGGCGACGGCGGTGACGACGACCTCGAGGACGGGGATGCTCGGGGCGGGGACGGCGTTGATCTCGTTGGCGAAGAGGTCCCAGAGGTAGGTCCCGAGCGCGATGCCGAGCGGAATGCCCAGCACGATCCCGATGCCAACCGAGACGCTCGACTGCCATGCGATCGTCGAGGCGAGCTGCCGTCGGGTGAAGCCCAGTGACTTGAGGAGCGCGAGATCACGCCGTCGGCGCCGGACGGACGAAAGGAGCGTCATGGTGAGCGCAGCGACGGCGCCGACGCACAGGGCGAGCGCGAGGAGCGTCGGCGTGGCACTCATCGACCGGTAGTTGATGATCTCGGCGGGGCGAAGCACCGATCCGACGAACACGCCGAAGTTGAAGTTGTTCGAGAGCGGAGCCTGCATCGCGTCGAGCGAGCGCTCGAGAGCGCGTGTGCTGGCGCCGGGCTTGACGTCGACGAGAATGCTCTCGGGTCCACGCGTGGGGTCATTGAAGGGGTCCCGGGCAGGGGGTGGGATCAGCCGGTAGTCGAGGACGGCGCCCGTGCCCATCTCGAGGTGGGGCCCGGGCCCGCCGATCGCCGGCATCGTTGCGGTCCCGATCACGCGGAGGCGCGTCGGCGGGCCGAAGCCACTGGTCACGACGACGGTGCCGCCGACGTGCGCGTGCAGCTCGGCGAGCGTGGAGGCGCCGAGGACGACCTCATTCGGCTCCTCGAGGCGCTGACCCGACAGCAGCGGCGGCTGCACGGCGGCTCCTGGCGCCTCCCCCATGACAGGGACCGTCTGGCCGTCGAACGTGAGGTCGTCGAAGTAGGCGCCCGACCACGCTCCGACGAAGGGGTCGTGCTGGAGGAGCCGGGCTGCGGATGCCTGGGGAATGTTGCCCGAGCCGCCACCCGCGCTCAAGATGTAGGTCCAGTTCCACCCGTAGAGGTTCGGGTGGGCCACGAGCGAACGAAGGCTCGCGCCGAAGGTCAGCGTGCTGACCACGACGGTGAGGGCCAGGACCGTCCCGATGATCGTGGACCTGACGGGGACGGCGTTGCGTCCTCCGCCGGGCTCGAGGGCGAACCGGATGCCCATGGTCGTGGTGGGCGGGCAGTTCGCCGCCGCGGCGGCCCGCGCGAGCGACGACCCACGGAAGGGCAGGCGAGCGCGGCGCGTGTCCACGGCGAGCGGCGCCTGCCGGAGCGCGAGCGCCACCGATGAAAGTCCGAGGACGACGATGAGCAGAGCCAAGCCGCCGAGAAGGACGATCCCGTCGAAGGCGAAACCGGGGTACGGGTAGAACGGTCGGACCGGACCGATGGGGGCGAGCGGCGAGAGCACGACGGCGACGCCAACCGCAAGGACAGAGCCGAGGACGACGCAGGCGAGGATCCCGAGCACCGCGTCGGCGAGGTCCGTCGCTCGCCCGGCACCGAGCGCCCGCAGGTTTCGCCGGTCCTCTGCCTCGAGCCGCAGCTGGCGACCGATGATCTGGCCGGCGATGAGGAGCGTCGCGAGGGCGGCGATGAGCCCGAACACACCCAAGGCAATGGACTCCGGCTGCACCGACCTCTGTGCCTTCGTCGTGACCGACGACGATTCCAGCGGCGGCGGGAAGCCGGTGGGAAGGACGGAGCGGACCTCGGCATCGACGCGCGGCACGAGCGAGCTGCCGCTCACCTTGATGCCGGTCTCCGTGTAGTTCGAGCAGCATCCGAGGAGCGATCTCGCGAAGGCCGGTGTGAAGTAGACGAGGGAGACCGAGTTGTCGACGTCGTCTTCGATCAGTTGCTGCGCCAGCACGAAGGTCCCTACGAGCTTGGTCTCGTAGGTTCGAAACGGCCGGACCGAGGACGTCCCGAACCCCTTTCGCTCCGTCTGCGCATTGGTGTAGATCCCGAGCCGGAGGACGTCTCCGACGTGGAGATGCGCGATCGTCGCGACCGGCTGCAGCATCATGACCTCGTTGGCGCGCCCCGGGTTCGCCAGGCGACCGCTGACGACTGTGGCTCGGTCGAGCTTGAAGAACAGTCCGTCGTCGCTTGCCAAGCCATTGCCGGCCGCCGGCGGAACCCCCGCGATCTCGTACGGTCTGCCGGACTTTGAGAGCGGCAGCACGTCGATGCCGGACGCGCTCTGCACCTCGGCGACATGAGGGAGGTGCGTGATCCGTCGGACGAGCGCCGCGTTGTAGCCGACGGTGCTGCCGAGTGTCGGGTTGACGATCCCGGTGATGGCGCTGAGATCAGGGGGATCGACGCTCTTGAAGTACGCCGGGAAGGACGCCTGCGTCCGCCGGGCGCCTGCGAGAGCGCCCATCGCCAGTCCACCAAGGCACCCGATGCACAAGAGCAGGGAGAGGTAGCCGGGCCATCGGCGATGCAGGGTCGCCCGAAGTCGATAGCCCGCGACGCGCAGGGCCGGCGAGGCCGGACCCTGGTGGCCACCCCCGCGCGCACCACGCGTCATCGCTTCCAGCCTCCCTACGCTGCGCGTCGAACGTCGCGCACCCACGCTGCAGGGCGGGAACGGTCCTGCCAAGGTGGTTAGTAGGTGAGCGAGGGTTGTGCTACCACCACCAGCCGTGACGCGTGGCGGACCACGTCGAGCGGAGCTCGGCTGGCCGCGCCCCAGCCGCCGCGTCTGCCGCCTGCACGCCTCGTCGCTCTCGGACGGGGCGGCGCAGCTGGACGCCGGACCACTCGACAACTCGTCGCACTCGCACAGACATGGCCCGGGGCTCGAAGGTCGAAGCGCGCAACGCAGCGATGAGAATGGTCCGCACCGCAAGAGGCGATGAGGGGCCTCACCGTAGACTCGCGTCACCTACCTCAGCGGCCACCTGGCCCCTGGGTCTTTCGTTGGGAGGGGTGTCGAGATGCGCAGCGCAGGACGGACGTCGCACGTCGCCACGCGTCGATCGATGGTCGTGAGCACTGCCATCGTCGCGTGCCTCGCGATCGCGGTGGCGTCGTCAGCGGCGTGGGCGACATGGTCCTCGCCTCGGCCGGGCACGCCCCGTGAGGTCGCAAGGCTCGTCGCGAAGTCAAAGGCGATCTCCGTGCTGCCCGCGTCTCCCGATCCGACGTTGCAAGACCTCGCCGTGAACAACGTGCAGCACATCTATCCCCAGGCTGCGAACGGCTGTTCCACTGCGACGCAGTGCGACTTCGGGGATCTCGCGGCACATCGAACGATCGTCCTGTTCGGAGACTCCCACGCGAGGATGTGGCTTCCTTCCTTGATCCCGTATGCCAAGTCCTCGCACTACAAGGTCGTGCTGCTCTGGCTGTCCGCCTGTCCTGCCGCCTCCGTCAGCGTCTGGAACGTCACGACCAATGTGCCCTACACGTCGTGCGACACGTGGCGCAAGGCCACGATCGCGCTTATGGACTCAATGCGGCCGACGCTGGTCCTGATGGCCAGTCACACGACGAGGGTGTACACGAGCAAGGGACCGACCACGCTCTTCACCTCCGCACAGTGGGAGCAAGGCGACCTGAAGACCATCCGGGAGCTTCAGAAGGGAAGGACCAAGGTGGCGCTGATCGGCGACATCACCGCGCTCACGCTCGACGTGCCGCAATGTCTCGCCGCATATCCGACAAAGGTCCAGAACTGCAGCGTTCCGAACCCCAATGCCGGCGTCGCCGGGTTCTACCGCGCGGAGGCGCTCGCAGCGAAGGCCACCGGGATCACCTACCTCAACCCGACGCCGTGGCTCTGCACGAAGACCTGCTCCACGGTGATCGGCCACTTCCTCGTCTACACCGACAACAATCACATCAGCCTCGTGTTCGCCGAGTACCTCTCAACGGTGTTCGGCGACGATGTCAAGAAGCTGGCGTCCTAGTCCGTCTCGTTCGGGGTGGTCTCGCGCCTCATCCAGTCGGCGTCCTCTGAGGTGCCGGACGGCGTCGAAACGCACGTACCATCGGAAGGCGTTGCTAGCGTCCACCGATGGTGCCGCGGAAGTTCGATGACCCGTCCGCGGACGCGCGCAGCGTCACCGAGTTCTTCGCTCAGCTGGTGCCCGGACAACTCGGCTGCGTCTTCGATCACTCGGCGAACGACTTGATCGTGGGGCACATCGATGTCACGGAGAACCTCATCGCTGGAACGGGCTTCCTCTTCGCACCTGCGATCGTTGCGCTCGCCGACACATGCGCGGCCATCGGCTGCGGCAACAACATCCCCGATGGCTTCTCGTTCACGACCATCGAGCTCAAGTCGAACTTCCTGTCGTCTGCTCGCGTCGGCGAGCGCGTCGTGTGCCGCTGCACGCCCGCACACCTGGGACGTCAGACGCACGTCTGGGATGCCGAGGTCACCAATGAGTCAACCGGGCGGAGGATGTCGCTCTTCCGCTGCACGCAGATGATCCTGGCGCCGCGCTAGCCAGGTCCGAGACGTTCCTGTCGTCAAGCGAGACGTGCGCCGCTCATCGGGATCTTGGTGTGGGCGGTCGCACCAAGGTCAAGTGGCCGGAAACTCGGTGACCGACTGGCTCTTGAAGTTCGCCACCCAGACGTGGGTGCCGTCGCGCGCAATGGCGGCAGGTGCATCGAACCCGTAGCTCGACGATGCGAGCAGCGCCACCAGGGCGCCCGTCGACTGCCGCAGCTTCGTGATCCGATAGCCGTAGCCGCGGTTCTCGTTCGCCACCCAGACATAGGAATTGTTCGCAGTGATCGCCGCGGGACCATTGAACCCGTTCCTTCTCGAGTCAGGCAGGACGCGAATCCTCGAGCCCGTCTTCGCACTCAGCTCGGTCACGGTGTCTCCGACGAAGTTCGCCACCCACACATGGTTGCCGTTGGACGTGATCGCGTCCGGCCGGTTGAACGGGTCCGGGAACCCCTTGATCACCCGTACGAGGGCTCCCGTCGACTCGTTGAGCTCCGTGATGGAGAAGCCGAGGAGGTTGGCAACCCAGACGTGCGTCCCGTCGGTGGCGATCGCATCGGGGAAGTTGAACTCGAACGTCGACGCGCGCAGCACTTTGTTGAGCGAGCCGTCGCCCTCGTTGATCTCCGTGACGGACGCCCCGTTCTCGTTCGTCACCCAGACGTGCGCGCCGTCCGAGGCGATCGCGTCCGGTTGATTGAACTGGTAGCTCGGGGCCTTGAGCACCTGGATCAACGCGCCCGTCGATGCGTTGATCTCGGTCACGGAGCGGGCGTTGTAGTTCGCCACCCAGACGTGGGTCCCGTCTGCGCCGATCGCCCACGGTCCGTTGAACTCGTACGCGGATCCCCTGACGACCTGGACGAGCATGCCGGTCGTCGCGCTCAACTCGGTCACGCTGTCGTCGCCGAAGTTCGCGATCCACACGTCGGTGCCGTTGGAGGCGATCGCGTCGGGCTCGCTGAGGTCATCGGGCGATCCACGGTCGATGCGCACGAGCTCTCCGGTCGCCTGGCCGATCTCCGTGACCGATGAGCCCTCCGCATCGGCGACCCAGATCGAGCTCCCGACAGGCGCGATGGCGTCAGGTGAGCGCAGTCCGTAGGTGGCGCCGGTGCGGAGACCAATCAGCGCACCGGTGGCGCCGTCGAGCTCGGTTACCGAGCTCCCGTTGTAGTTCGCGACCCAGACGCGCGTGCCGTCGGACGTGATCGCATCGGGACTCTCGAGGCCATCGGCTCCCCCACGAATCACCCGGATCTGCGCCCCCGTCGACCCGTTGAACTCCGTCACGGAGTTGCCGTTGTAGTTGGCCACGAACATGTCGCCGGCGTCTGACGTGATGCCGTAGGGCTGATTGAAGGCGTAGGTAGGTCCGCCGACCACCTTGACCACGTGACCCGATGCCGTAGCCAGCTCGGTGACCGAGTCGCCGTTCGCGTTGGCCACCCAGAGCACGCTCCCCTCGGCGGCCATGGCATCGGGCCCGTTGAAGTGGCCGCTGGCCTTGGTCAGCACTCGGATCAGCGCACCTGTGGTCGCGTTGATCTCCGTGACCGTGCTCCCCGCGTAGTTCGCGACCCAGAGGGCTCGGCCGCTCGATGCGATGGCCCAGGGTGCGCTGAATCGGTAGCGCTTGCTGTGGAGCACCCTGATCGATCGCCCGGTCGCTCCGTTGAACTCGGACACGGAGTTCCCGATGTAGTTGGCCACCCAGACGTCCACGCCATCGAGCGCAATCGCGTATGGGCCATCGAACCGGTAGGCGGACCCCGAGAGCACCCGAACGATCGCACCGGTCGATGTCAGCTCGGCCAGTGAGTCAGCGATGTAGTTGGCCACCCACACCTTGCCCCCAGCAGATGCGATGGCGTCAGGGTGGTTGAAGCCCCAGCCGAGGCGATTGACACCCTTGAGGGGCGATGAGGCAGCGCTCGGGGACGAGGATGCGACCTGCACGGCATGTGCCAAGGCGAGACGGCCGACGCCCGCAGCGGCCGGCGCGGCAGCGAAGCCGAGGGCGACGAGGGCGGCCACGACGGCCGTGTGGAATCGTCGCATGGCTCCTCGGATTCGCATGGGGCGGGATGAGAGACGGATGCTATGCCCCACGGGGCGCCTCGGTGGCGCGGCCTGGCGGGCAGAGGATGTCCGCAGACGCCTCCACGCGGTGCGGTCTCCTGCTCGATCGAGTCCCCGGTGTCGACGCTGCGCTATCCCGACCCCTTGAACGCGTTCGCAGCTCCGAGGGAGAGGACTAGCTCCGCCTTGAGCCGATCCACGAGTCCACCCAGTCACCGTCGACCTGCTCGCGTACGTCAGACGACACACGTTCTGGCTGCACGATCTCGGCCGGGCCTCGATCGTCACCACGATGTGCTCGTCCGGGACGCCCTCGGCGACGACAAGCGACGCCTTTGGCTGATCCCTGAGTGTGCGCGCCCTCACCGCGTCTGCCACGGTCGGTAGCCAGAACACGTCATCCGATCTGAAGAACGACGTCATCGCCGCATGTGGTCGGCCGTCCGGGCGGGCCGTGCCGACGGTCGCAAAGACTCGTCGCCCGACGTACGCCGAGAGCTGCTCGGCGGTGAGCCTCGTCGCCGGGCCGAACGACTCGCTCGTCGCCGGTCGCGACCGCGTAAAGGTTCGCTCTTGAATCGCCGCCAGCTGCTCGCTCATCTCACGAGTTCTCGTCGCCCTGGTTCGCGGTGTTCATTTCCATCGCTGCTCGCGACAACCGTTCGAGGCGACGTCCATCGTGCGCGGTGCGTTCCGGCTCGCGGCAACGAGACAGCGTCGCCGCCACTGTTTCAGTCGCGCATGGATCTGCTCGGTCCACTCTTGAAGCCTGTCGCGGCGCCATACTTCCCTAGCGGCTCGGGACTTCGTCGAGTCGGGCCGATGTCGGAGGTCACATGCCAATCTCTGCTGGCGACACCGCCTGGATGCTCGGAGCGACAGCGCTCGTCTTCTTCATGATGCCCGGCTTGGCGCTGTTCTATGGCGGCCTCGTCGGCGTTCGCAACGTGATCGACACGATGGCGCAGTCGTTCATTGCGATCGGGATCATCTCGGTTCTCTGGATCGTGATCGGCTACTCACTCGCGTTCGGGCCTGATCACAGTGGTGTGGTGGGTGGTGTGCAGTTCTTCATGCTTCGAGGGATCGGTACACATCCTTCGAGCTTCGCCCCCACGATTCCTCCGCTGCTGTTCATGGCGTTTCAAATGACGTTTGCCGTCATCACACCCGCCCTGATCGCCGGCGCGTTCGTGGGGCGAATGACCTTCCGCGGGTATCTCGTGTTCATCGGCCTCTGGTCCCTGCTGGTCTACTGCCCATTCGCCCACTGGGTGTGGGGCGGCGGCTTCCTCGGCGCCGGTGGGCTGCACGCCGTGGACTTCGCTGGAGGTTCCGTCGTCCATGAGCTTGCCGGAGCGTCGGCGCTCGCGACGGTGATCTACCTCGGGAAGAGGAAGACGTACGAGCATCCGCACAACGTCCCGCTCGTGCTGCTCGGAGCCGGGATTCTCTGGTTCGGGTGGTTCGGCTTCAATGCAGGGAGCGCTGGAAGCGCGGGGACCGTCGCGGTGTCCGCGCTCGTGAACACACAGATCGGCGCAAGTGCAGGCATGCTCGCCTGGATGGCGATCGAGTGGATGCGACGTCGCAAGCCCTCTGGCGTGGGCCTCGGCGCGGGCGCCGTCGCAGGGCTCGCGGCAATTACACCGGCGTCGGGCTACGTACCCACGTGGGCGGCGCTCATCATCGGTGCAGCGGCAGGCATCCTGTGCTACCTCGCCGTCGACGTGAAAGCGCGATTGCGCTACGACGATGCACTCGACGTCGTCGGAGTGCACATGGTCGGTGGCTTCATCGGTGTGGTCCTGACCGGTGTCTTCGCAAGCCTCGCCGTCAACGCGCTCGGGGTGCAAGGCGGTGTCGAGCAGCTCGGCCGCCAGTCGGTCCTCGCGGCCGCCGGCCTCATCTATCCCTTCGTGATCACCTTCGCCATCCTGTGGGTGACCGAGAAGACGGTGGGACTCCGGGTCAGCTCGGAAGAGCAGATCGCGGGACTCGATCTTGGAGAGCATGCCGAGGTCGCGTACGAATGGCCGTGGGAAACGATCGAGGGACGGCCGGTCGCGGCGTCCCCTGGCGACGTACCGGAGAGCCCGCTCGAGCCATCGACGGTGACGACATGAGGCCGATGGCGTGCGCCGTCGAGTCGCGCCGAGCCGGTCGGAGCCATGTGGGTGGAGGCGACGGCATCCCGCCTGACGGTGGAGTGCGTCGATAGAGGCCACTTGCTACGGCACTCCGTCGAGGCGCACGCAGAC
>Ga0182024_10003376_pt1 | contig 38184 bp, 38 predicted proteins | sample P32metaG_FD_120480 | JGI IMG/M metagenome (GOLD analysis project Ga0182024, IMG submission 120480) | Permafrost microbial communities from Stordalen Mire, Sweden - P3-2 metaG (Illumina Assembly) | ecosystem: Environmental > Terrestrial > Soil > Wetlands > Permafrost | place: Sweden: Stordalen...
CAATAGCTGGCTTCATAAGGAATCGGCCGGGCTCGTCAAGCGAGCCGATCTCATCGTCGTAGAGGATTTGAAAGTCGCGAATATGATTCGTCATCCGACCCTGGCGCGTTCGATTGCGGATGCGTCGTGGTCGCGGTTTGTCTCGATGCTGGACTACAAAGTTGAAAAGACTGGTGGCCATCTCATTCGAGTCAATCCGAGAAATACCCGTCAGGAATGCTCACGCTGCCATGAACTCGTACCGAAGTCGCTCGCCGTGCGCACACATCAGTGTCCGTCGTGCGGCTTGGTCATCCACCGGGATTACAACGGAAGCTTGAACATTCGCCGCGCCGGGATTGGCGCGGGGGCGCTTAACGTGATCGGTTTGCGATGAGCGTGCGCCCGGAAACATCTGCTGACTCCCACGATGGAGTCAAGTACATAAATCCCCAAACGTCTCTCCTGAAGCCGCAGACCGCCATCGGTCGTGTGCCCCGGCTCGTAAGAACAGCGCACGACTGCGCGGTGTTCTATAGCTCACTCCTCGTCCTGGGGGTGATATGCCTGAGTTGGACGGTCATCGCGCTGCCATTGTTCGTGCTTCTGCCGCGCCGCCTCGGCACCGCTGCCGGACGGTACGGCATCATGGGCGGATTTCGCATTTATACGGGTTGGCTCACTTTGGTGCGGGCGTATAGGCTGGATCTGCGCGCGATCGACGCGCTGCGCGGCGAACCGGCCTGTATTCTTGCGCCCAATCACCCGTGCATGATCGATGCGCTGCTCATCCTGACGCGACACCCGAATGTTGCGTGTGTCATGAAGACGGAAGTTTTGAATAACGTGTTTCTGGGCTCCGGAGCACGCCTGGCGCGATATGTTTGCAATGAGCCTCCCCTGCAGATGATCCGTGAAGCCGTCGCCGACCTGCAGCGCGGCGGCATGCTGTTGCTGTTCCCGGAAGGCACACGCAGCATCCAAGCGCCCATCAACGCGCTCAAGGCAAGCGTCGGTGTCATCGCCAAGCGAGCTGCGGTGCCGGTTCAGACGCTGTTCATCGAAACCGACTCGCCGTATCTTGGCAAGGGCTGGTCGCTCCTGCGTCGCCCGCCACTGCCCATCACCTACCGCGCGCGTCTCGGTCGCCGCTTCGAGCCGCCCGAAGACGTACGCGGATTCATGGCGCAGCTCGAGGCCTATTATCACGACGAGCTCGCAGGCTCACTCCAATCGAAATGGTTGGGAAGCACGCCGAGCTCCTATCCAAGCAGCAATGCGCAGTGAGCGCGCCTTCTGCGACACATGTCGTTCTCATCCCGAGTTATAACCCCGGCAACAAGGTATTCGAGACCGTACGCGGCGCGCGCGCGCACTGGGACCCGGTCTGGGTCGTCGTGGACGGCAGCACGGATGGGACGGGGGAGAAACTTGCCAGCATGGCGGCTGAGGATCCTGCCCTGCGAGTGCTGCTGCGACCTAAGAATTGCGGCAAGGGCGCGGCAGTTCTCCACGGTCTTCGAGCGGCGCTCGCGTGCGGCTTCACGCATGCCCTCGTCATGGACTCCGACGGGCAGCATCCCGCCGAGCGGATTCCAGCATTTATGGCCGCATCACGGGCCGCGCCCGAGGCAATGGTGCTCGGCGAGCCGGTGTTTGGTGCCAGCGCGCCACGCCTGCGGGTCAATGGCCGGAAAGTCTCCAACTGGTGGGCGAACGTCGAAACCTTGTGGATGGGGATTCACGACTCGCTGTTCGGCTTTCGTGTCTACCCGATTGCGCCGCTCGTGCGCGTCATGCGCTTTCAGCCGTGGATGCGTCGCTTTGATTTCGATGTCGAAGCGGTCGTGCGCCTGTGCTGGCACGGTGTGCGGCCCATCAACCTGCCTGCAAAGGTCGAATACTTCAGCGCCGCTGAGGGCGGCGTATCGCACTTCAACTATTGGCGCGACAATGCACTTCTAACCTGGATGCACACGCGCCTGTTCAGCGAATTCCTCATACGCTTACCGCTGCTGCTGCTGCGGTCGAGCAGGCCGAAAGTCGTGCGCTAATGCGCCGGTGCGCTCACCGGCTTGCGCGCGCAGTATTCAGAAAAAATCCCGAGCTCCACGTGACGCGTCACAGCCTCGAAGCGCGCGTCCCGGATAGCACTCATGATGTCCAGAGGCGGGGCGCAAGCTTCGATCGTGTCCCAGAAAAAACGCATGAGCTTGGGAGTCTCCGGATGACGCGCGATGATGTGCGCAAATGCCGGAATGACGCCGCGCATATAGGCTTTCAATAAGGCGCGCGATACCGCGCCCTCGGGCCGCGTGATCTCGAGCACACAGATGATCCCGCCTGGCCTCAGCACGCGCCAGAACTCGCGAAAAGCCACCGCCAGATCACTGATGTGCCGCAGGGCATAGCCCATGGAAACAAAGTCCGCACACGCATTCGGCAGCGGGATCGCCTCGGCGCTGCCTGACATCAGGCGCACGCCGGTGGGCACCTTCGCCTGCTCGACCATTCCGGAGCTCGGATCGACGCCCGTCACGTGGGTTGCATCACCGACAAGATGCGCCGCCTCGCGCGCCACGAGCCCGGTGCCTACACCCACGTCGACGACAAACATCCCCGGCGTCAAGCCCGCCCTGCGCAGTGCACGCCGCCGATAGAAGGATCCGGTGCCGAACGCCATGGCGCGCTCGACGCGGTCATAATCACCCGCGGTGCGGTCAAAAAGTCCGCCGACCCAGCTGCGGCGGTCTGCCTCACGCGGGTAGTATTCTTTCATTGGCGGACAGGGAGCCGGCACCGTCTGGCATACCTCAAGGTTTGCGAATCAAGAGGCCGCGTGCGGGCCCCGAGTACCATAACATAGGCACGCAGAGCCCATATATACTGTTCCATCGGCCGATAATTGCGGTCAAAGCTTCGATCACTATGTCCGAAAAAGCGTCGCTTCTCCAACAGACCTCGGCGCCCGACCCTGCCGCGCTAGAGCGCGAAATTGCAGGCCTCATTGTGCAGGCGCTCAATCTGGATATCGATCCGCGCGACATCAGCCCTGAAGCGCCCTTGTACGGCGAGGGACTGGGCCTGGATTCCATTGACATCCTGGAGGTGGCGCTCGTCGTCTCCAAGCAGTATGGCATCCAGCTGCGCGCCGACAGCGAGGAGAGCGGCGAGATATTCCGATCGCTGCGCCACTTTGCAAGATATGTTGCAGCGCAGAGGATGAAGTGATCAGGGGACGGTGGCGAGCCCAGCGCTACGGATGGACTGCGGGGCTCGTGATCGGCTATGCAATTCTTGCGAATTACACTAACTTGAATCCGAGCGCGAAGCCGCTCGGCGCGGTGCTCGCCATTGTGCCGCCGCTCGCGCTAGGGGTCGGACTTGCCTGGCGATCATCCTACCGGCTCGTCTCACTCGCATTCGCAGCCCTCGTGGCAGTCCTCATCGCGATCTATTGGCAGGTTCTTGAGAGAAATTTCGCGCTGGTCTATCTCCTCGAGGATGTCGGGTTCTACGTCCTCCTAAGTTTGACCTTCGCGCGCTCGCTCGCGAGCGGCCGCGTGCCCCTGTGCACCCATTGGGCTGATCTCGTGCATGGACCGCTGCCGCCGCTCGTCGCCCGCTATACGCGCAAGGCAACCGCGGCATGGGCTGTGTTTTTCGCGCTCATCGCGGCAGCATCACTCGCTTTGTACGTGTTCGCGCCGCTGCGCGTTTGGTCGGCGTTTTCCTACTTTGTGACGTTTCCGCTCGTCGTGCTGATGTTCATCGGCGAATATGCCGTGCGACGCCGGGTGCTGCCGCCGCTGCACCGCAGCGGCCTATTGGATAGTGTGCTCGTGTACATGAACTCGTCGCGCCGCACGAGGATCGTAGGTCAATGATCGACTCGCCGCAGAGTCGCCGCTGCGCGTGATGGCCCGTATCGCCCTCATCGCACACGGCTCGCCCGATGCCGTTGTCGCGTATCGTGCCGGAATAGCGCTGACGGCGCGCACTTTCCTCGCCGATGTGGCTCGCCTTGCGACCTGCATGCCCGAGGGCGGCCACGTTCTCAACGTTTGTAACGACCGCTACCGCTTCACCGTGGGGTTCGCCGCTTCACTGCTCACAAAGAAAGTAAGTCTTCTGCCTTCGACGCACTCGCCGCAATTCATTCGCCAGCTCGCTCACTTCGCGCCCGATGTGTTCTGCCTGACGGATGATCCCGGCTGCGACTTCGACTTACCGCAGTTTCATTATCCGGACCTGCCTGCTGGCGAGCTGGCACCCTGGGAAATACCCGCGATCGACGCGCAGCAGCTCGTCGCCTACGTGTTCACCTCCGGATCGACCGGCATGCCAGTACCTCACAAAAAGACGTGGGGGCGGCTCGTCGCGTGCGTGCGCGAGGGGGCGCAGCGGCTCGGCATCGCGGACGGCCGGTCGTACGCCCTCTTGGGCACGGTGCCGGCGCAGCACATGTATGGCTTTGAATCCACCGTGCTCACCTGTCTGCAAAGTGGCAATGCTCTGTGTGCAGAGCGGCCATTTTATCCGGTCGATATCTGCGTAAGACTCGCGCAGCTGCCACGTCCACGCGTCCTGATTACAACGCCCATTCATCTACATACGCTGCTCGGCACGGATATCGAACTACCCCCCATCGATTTGATCGTGTCGGCAACCGCGGCATTGTCTTCGCAGCTCGCGCTCGAAGCCGAACGGCGCTTCGGGGCGCCGCTCATTGAGATCTATGGCTCGACGGAGACGGGCCAAATTGCCTCGCGCCGTACGGTGGCGACGCCCGAATGGCAGCTGTGGCCCGAGGTGCGCCTGACCCTCAAAAGCGGTCGTGCCTGGGCACAAGGCGGCCACGTCGAGCAACTTACGCCCATGGGAGACGTGCTCGAGGCGAAAGGCGATCAGCGCTTTATCCTGCTCGGGCGCACCGAAGACCTCGTCAATATCGCCGGCAAGCGCGGTTCGCTCGGATACTTGAACCATCATTTGAACGCCATTCCCGGTGTGCTCGACGGTACGTTTTTCGTGCGCGATGATGAACCGGGCGCCGCGGCCGGCGTTACACGGCTCGCGGCTTTCGTAGTGGCTCCGAGCCTCGACGCAGCGTCGCTCCTTGAGCAGTTGCGCGAACGGATAGACCCGGTATTCCTGCCGCGGCCGCTGCTATTTGTCGAGCGCCTGCCGCGCAGCGCCACCGGCAAATTGCCGCGCGAGGCGCTGCTGTCGCTCGCCGCAGGCGCTTCAAATTGCGCCCATGCGGACCTAGGCCGTCCATGGGCGCGGTGAGCCTGGAGATCTCGCCGCAGCATCCGGCGTTTGCAGGTCACTTTCCCGGCACGCCCATCGTGCCCGGCGCACTCTTGCTCGATGAGGCCGTGCGCGTGCTCAGCGAGGCCGCTGACCTTGGCGCTGCGCACTGTGAAATAGCCGCGGCGAAGTTCCTAAGCGTCGTACGGCCGGGCGAAGCGCTGAGTGTCGAGCACGAACGCTGTGACGACGGCTGGATCCGCTTTGTCATTCGCACTCCCGACCGCACGGTGGCCTCCGGCAGGCTCACCTGGGTGACGAACGCCCGGGACGCGGACCGTGAAGTCTGAATCCGCCATTACCGAAACGAGCACGCGGACTGCGCCGGCCGAGTGGCTGAAGAGTCCGGAGCGCGGCAGCATGACGCTGCTGCGGATCATGGCCGCCGCCTCGCATCTGCTCGGGCGTGCGCCGAGTCGCGTGCTACTGCACCTCATCGCGATCTACTTCGCACTGTTTGCTCCCACAGCACGCCGCCACGCTCGCAATTATCTGCGCCGCGCACTCGGTCGCGAACCGCGCTTCACGGACCGCTATCGCCACGTGCTGACCTTCGCCTCAACCATTCATGACCGTGTATATCTGCTGGACAAGTGTTTCGATCAATTCGCCTTTTCGATCGAAGGCGAAGAGCTCATGCGCACGATGGTCGCAGGCGGCGAGGGTGCATTTCTGATGGGCGCCCACATGGGCAGCTTTGATGTCACCCACGCGTTTGGGGTGCATCAGCCGGGTCTCAATATCGTGATGGCGATGTACGAAGACAACGCCCGCAAGATCAATGCCATGTTGGCGGCCTTGCGCCCGATCATGAAGCCCGAGGTCATTTCGCTCGGACACATCGAAGCGATGCTCAAAGTGCGCCAGCGCCTGGATGAGGGCGCCTTCGTCGGAATCCTCGGCGATCGTACGCTCGGCGACGAGCCGCTGCAGGAGGTGAACTTTCTCGGCAGCCCTGCCTACTTTCCGGTGGGTCCGATGCGCGCCGCTGCACTCCTGCGACGCCGGACGGTCTTCATGCTCGGCTTGTACCGCGGCGGCAATCGCTATCATCTGGTGTTTGAGCTCCTCGCTGACTTCTCCAGCGTAGGACGCGCCCAACGCGCAGCAGCGGTGGAACAAGCCATCACGCGTTATGCGGCGCTCCTGGAGAAATACTGCCGCAGCGACCCTTACAACTGGTTCAATTTCTTTGACTTCTGGCGTGACGGGCCCGCGCGTCCGTCGCATTCACCGTAGTGCCATGCGCAAAGCTGTGCATTTCGCAATGCTGCTCGGGCTGCTCATTGAAGTCAGCGTGCGCGCCGCCGACAGTGACCTCGACCGCCTAATGGCTCTTCTCGCCACGCGCGTGCACGGCCATGTGAGCTTTGTCGAAGAGGATGAGCTGGCGGTGCTCGACCGGCCCGTGCGCTCCTCGGGGGAGCTCTTCTACGATCGTCCGGACCGCCTTGAAAAGCGCACGCTCGCGCCCCACCCGGCGAGTGTCATTCTCGAACACGGCAGCATCACGATTCAGTCGCACGGGCACGAGCACGTGTTGGCGCTGCGCGATTATCCGCAGGTCGCGCCCTTCGTCGAGAGCCTGCGCGCCACTCTGGCCGGCGACCGGCAGGCGCTCGAGCAAGTTTTCCAAGTCACGTTCGCAGGCACCCTCGAGCGGTGGACCCTCACGCTCGTGCCCTCGGATGCCAAACTCAAGAGCGTCGCGCAGCTGATTCACATCGATGGCGAACGCGATGAACTGCACAGCGTCAGCATTACGCTGGCGGATGGCGACCGCTCGGTCATGACGATCGGATCGTCGCTGCCGCCATGACGCGGCCGCGCATCGTGCCTCTCGCACTGTGGGTGATTGCCACGGTGCTCGCGGCCATCGTCGTCGCACGCGCAAACTACTCCGCGGATCTGTCGGCTTTCTTGCCGCGCGCCCCGAGCGCCCGGCAGCAGCTGCTGGTCGAACAACTGCGCGACGGACCGGCCTCGCGGTTGCTGTTGATCGCCATCGAGGCAAGTGACGCCGCGGCTCGCGCGCAACTGTCGCTGGCGATCGCGCGGCAACTTCGAGGGGATCCCCAATTTGCAAGCGTCGATAACGGTGAGCCCATCAATCAGGAGCGTGATCGCGATTTCCTCTTCGAGCATCGCTATCTCATGAGTGAGGCCGTGACGGCGCAGCGCTTCACGGTCGAGGGCCTCAATAGCGCCATCGATGACACCATTGCGATCCTCGCCTCCCCCGCGGGGCTCATCGCCAAGCCTCTGCTGCCGCGTGATCCGACCGGCGAATTCCTGCAGGTGCTGAACCAGCTCGATCGTACAGCTCAGCCGCACACGTTCGAAGGCGTGTGGGCGTCTCCAGACGGCGCGCGCGCGCTCCTCCTCGCATCCACGCGCGCACCCGGCTCTGACCTCGACGCCCAGGAGCGCGCGATGCAGGCCATCCGCGCGGCATTCACCGCAGCACAGCACGCATCCGCAGAGCCCAGCGTCCGCGCGACGCGCCTAGTCCTGACCGGACCGCCGGTGTTCGCCGTGGCGGCGCGCGCGACGATCAAGCACGAAGCAGTTCGACTCTCCATCGTGAGCACACTACTCATCGTGACCCTCCTTCTTGCGGTCTATCGCTCGCTGCCGGTATTGCTGCTCGGACTCCTGCCCGTCACCTCGGGTGCGCTCGCGGGAATTGCAGCCGTTGCCCTGGGGTTCGGGGTCGTTCACGGCATCACTTTGGGTTTTGGCATCACGCTGATCGGAGAGTCGGTCGACTACTCGATCTATCTCTTTGTGCAGTCACGGCGACCCTCCGACGGCAGCGCAGATTCCCAACGCCGCGAGCGCGTGCTGTGGAGAACCATTCTCCTCGGTGTACTGACTTCGGTGTGCGGCTTCGCATCGCTTCTGCCCTCAGGTTTCCCGGGGCTTTCTCAACTGGGTCTGTACTCCATCGCGGGCCTCATCGCCGCTGCCGCAGTGACGCGCTTTGTCTTACCGAGCCTCATGCCGCGCTCCTTTCAGGTTCGCGATCTGACGGCCCTCGGGAAGCGAGCCGCGCAAATTCTCTTGCACGTGCGTGCGTGGCGCTGGCTACTCGGCATCATTGCTGTACTCGCGCTCGTGATGCTGTATTTGCAACGCGACGCGCTGTGGAACCGCGACTTGGGAGCGTTGAGCCCCGTGTCGGGCGGTGCGCAAGTCCTCGACGCCAAATTGCGTGCGGATCTCGGCGCCCCTGACGTCAGCGACTTTATCGTGGTCACGGGTTCTGATCTGCAAACAATGCTGCGCGACTGCGAGAAGATCGCAGCAGCGCTCGATCCACTGATCACCAATCGAACCATCGGCGGGTTCGACAGTCCTGCGCGCTACCTGCCAAGCATCGCCGCGCAGTCTGAAAGACGCGCAAGCCTTCCAGATTCTGAGGAGTTGCGCGCGCGCCTGCATGCCGCGACTGCCACGCTCGCGGTGAACTCCGAGCGCCTCGAGCCCTTCGTTCAGGACGTCGCGCGCGCGCGGACGGCGCCGCTGGTGACGATTGCCGACTTGAAAGGCACTTCGTTCGAAGCAGGCTTTGATGCGCTGACGATGCGCCAGCACGAAAAGTGGATCGCACTCTTGCCATTGCATGCCGCTCAAACGACCGTCCCGCCATCCGTCAGCGCCATGAGCGAGGTTCGCGCCGCTGTCGAGCACGCAGCCCCCGGACAGGCTCTCCTCCTTAATCTCAAAAGCGAGTCTGACGCGCTCTATTCAAGCTATTTGTCTGAGGCGCTGCGTCTGTCGGGAGCCGGATTGGCGGCTATCGTTGTATTATTGTTCATAACGCTGCGCTCGCCGACGCGTGTCGCCGGCGTCGTAGCACCGCTGGTGCTCGCGGTGCTCGCAGTCGCTAGTGGTTTGCTCATCGGGGGCCGGTCCTTGACGATTATGCATCTGATTGGAATGCTGCTCATCGTGGCGGTAGGTTCGAACTATGCGCTGTTCTTTGATCGCACCGAAGTCGATCAGAACGCGGGCACGGCGCCGGCGCCGCTCACACTGGCATCGCTGTTGATTGCAAATGCCACAACGGTCGTTGGCTTTGGGGTTCTTGGCTTCTCGCAGGTGCCCGTCCTGGCCGCGCTCGGATCTACCGTCGCTCCCGGAGCCTTCCTGGCGCTGGTTTTTTCCGCGGCGTTGAGCCGGGCGCGCGCGCCGCACCTGACCCGACTTCAGTAAATGGCCACGCGCGCTTCGTCACGCTGGAGCCCGACGCCGCTTCTCAAAGCCTCGGCGGGTTTGCACGTGGGCGCAGCGGCACTGGCGCTCGCGCGGCCCAGTCTTTGGCCATGGGCGCTCGGCGCGGTCATCCTCAATCATGTGCAGCTCACCGCGACGGGCCTTTGGCCGCGCAGCACTCTGCTCGGTCCGAACTTGACGCGCTTGCCAGCGGCAGCGGCACGCCGCGGCGAAATTGCGCTCAGCATCGATGATGGTCCGGATCCCGCGGTCACTCCGCAAGTGCTCGACCTTCTCGACAAATACGGAGTCAAAGTCACGTTTTTCTGCGTCGGCAGGCGCGTCGAGGACTGCGCCGAACTCGCGCGCGAGATCGTGCGGCGCGGCCATGCCATTGAAAATCATAGCTACCGGCATCTCAACTATTTTTCGCTGCTCGGGCCGCGTGCGCTCGCCCGTGAGATTGAACGGGCGCAAGAGGCTATCGGCACTATCACCGGTCGACGGCCGCTGTTTTTTCGCGCTCCGGCTGGCTTGCGCAGTCCCTTGCTCGATCCCATTTTGACGCGCCTCGATCTCATGCTCACAAGCTGGACGCGGCGCGGATTTGACTCCGTGAACCGCGATCCGGAATCCGTATTCGTGCGTCTCACAAGCGGCCTTGCCGCCGGCGACATTCTGCTGCTGCACGACGGACACGCGGCGCGCACGCGCTCCGGCACGCCCGTCATTCTCGAGGTATTGCCCCAACTTCTCACGCGCATTGCGCAGTCGGGATTGACACCCGTTCGCTTGAATGCGGCACTGGCATGACGACAAGTCCCGCACGCTACGCGCTCCGTGACGCTCCGACCGTACCGATTGGCGGCGCCGCGAGCTGGATCCACCCGCGGCGCGAGCGCATTTTTGAGATGCGTCGCGTAACTGTTCATTGATGGCCCGTCTCCCATGACTCCGCTGCGCCTCACCTCTTTTACCGCGACCAGCGCCGTGGGGCGGGGCCTCGGCGAGACGTTGGAGGCTTTGCAGGCGCAGCGCAGTGGACTTGCGCCTTGCGGCTTCGAAACGGTCGAAATCGAGACTCATGTCGGAGAGGTCCCGGGAGTGGACGCAACAGCGCTCCCCGAAGATCTGCGTAGCTTCAATTGCCGCAACAATCGGCTCGCACAGCTCGCGCTCCTGCAGGATGGCTTCATCGATGCAGTCGCGGCGAGCGCAGAGCGCTGGGGCCCGAAGCGCATCGGGGTGTTTCTCGGTACGAGTACTTCCGGAATCCTGGAGACGGAACTCGCGTATCGCGCGCGCGATCCCGCAAACGGCGCCTTGCCCAAGGAGTTCAATTACGCCGCTACGCACAATTCCTTCTCGGTTGCCGACTTCATACTGAACGCGCTGCACCTCGAAGGTCCAGCCGCCGTGATGTGCACGGCCTGCTCCTCAAGTGCCAAGGTATTCGCATCCGCGCAGCGAATGATCAGCGCGGGCATGATTGACGCGGCCGTCGTCGGTGGCGTGGATTCGTTGTGTCTCACAACCCTCTACGGCTTTCATTCGCTGCAGCTCACCTCGCGCGTCCCGTGCCGACCGTTTGACGTGGCTCGTGATGGGATTTCCATCGGCGAGGCCGCTGCCTTTGTCTTGCTGGAGCGACCGCCGGCCCAGGTCGACCGCCATGCGATCATGCTCTTGGGCACGGGGGAGTCTAGCGACGCCTATCACATGTCGAGCCCTCATCCGGAGGGTCGCGGAGCACGCGCATCGATCCAACAGGCACTTTTGGCGGCCGAGCTTGTCCCCGAGGACATCGACTACATCAACCTGCATGGCACCGCTACAGTCAGCAACGATAGTGCGGAGGATCTCGCCGTCACATCGGTATTTGGCACCCGCACTGCCTGCAGTTCGACCAAAGGTGCAACCGGGCACGCCTTGGGTGCGGCGGGCGCGCTGGAAGCCGTCATCTGCGCGCTTGCCATCCAACAAGGCCTCATGCCGGGTGGGCTCAGCACGAGCGAGGTCGACCCGAAGTTGAAATTGCACTACCTGCGTGAGAACCGGCGCGCCGACGTCCGTCGCGTGCTCAGCAACTCCTTCGGCTTCGGCGGCGCCAACTGCAGTCTCATCTTTGGCCGCGCCGGCTAATGCCAAACCAGCCATGATCCCGCTGACGGCCTATATCCAGGGCATCGGCGTACTCGGCCCCGGCTTTGCCGACTGGCCGAGCGCGGCGGCCATACTCTCGGGCGCGGCGCCGTACTTTGCGGCTGCGACGGTACTGCCCCCGCCTCTTTCTTTGCCGCCCCCGGAAAGACGGCGCACTGGACCCGTTGTCAAACTCGCACTGGCCATAGGCTTCGAAGCGACGACGCGCGCCGGCGCTGAACGGCACACACTGGCGAGCGTGTTTTCATCCTCCGGTGGTGATGGCTTCAATTGCCATGAGATTTGCCAGGTGCTGGCAAGCTCAGATCGACAACTTTCGCCGACGCGATTTCACAACTCCGTGCACAATGTCGCGGCCGGATATTGGAGCATCGCCGTCGGTGCAACAGCACGTGCCAACGTGCTGTGCGCGTACGACGCAAGCTTCGGCGCGGGGCTCCTCGAAGCTCTGACGCAAGTTGCGGTTGAGCGCACACCGGTGCTCCTGTTGGCGTACGATACGCAGTATCCGGAACCATTGAATGGCAAACGCCCTATTCCCGATGCCTTCGGTGCCGCTTTTGTGCTTGCTCCCGACGCGCGCGCCCCGGCGCTTGCGAAGCTCACTGCCATGCTCACCGACAGCGGCGCCGAGTGCATGAGTGAGCCGCTTTTGGAGCAGATGCGCACGTCCATTCCGGCCGCGCGCAGCCTGCCAATGCTCAGTAGGCTCGCACGCCGTGAGAGCGGGCGCGTCGTCCTTGACTACCTGCGCCACGCGCGCCTCGCGGTCGAGATTGAGCCGTGCAGCTAGATCGCCGCTGGATCGGATCTCATATCCCGCACGCCGGCAAAATGTGCCTGTTGGATGCAGTGTTGAGTTGGGACGCCACTCGCATCGAGTGCCGCACTGCGACGCATCGCGATGCAGAAAATCCACTGCGATCGCACGGCCGCCTTGGCTGCGCGTGCGGAGTTGAATACGCTGCGCAAGCGATGGCCGTGCACGGCGCACTCGTCTCCGGCCGTACCGGCGCGCCCGCGGCGGGCTATTTGGTCGGCCTGAGCCGCGTCCTCTTGCAGGTCGCGCGGCTGGATGATATCGAGACCGACCTCTTGATCAGCGGTGAGCGCATGAGCGGCGATGACATGATCGTCATATATCAATTTTCCGTGCACAACGCGCAGCGCTCCTTCCTGAGCGGGCGTGCTACGGTCGCACTCGACGCCGCGGCTCTGACCCGTGCCGGTGCGGGACTGGTCGCCCCATGACACCCGTCGCCAGGCGTGCGCTCGTCACCGGCAGTAGCGGTCAGATCGGCGCGGCAATCTGCCGGCGTTTGGCGCTCGCCGGCCATTTTGTGTACGCGCAGGCGCATCGTGGCATAGCCGCCGCGCACGCTCTGGTGGCCGAGATTACCGCTGCGGGCGGACATGCTCGGGCGCTTGCCTTCGATATCACTGATGGAGCGGCGGTACGCGCGCAGCTTGAAACGGTGCTCGCCGACGGCGCGATCCAAATCCTGGTTAACAATGCCGGTATTCACGATGACGCTGTGTTTCCGGCAATGAACGAGCAGCAATGGCACCGCGTCATTGATGTCTCCGTCGACGGCTTCTTCAACGTCACGCAACCGCTCATGCTGCCCATGATCCGCACGCGCTGGGGGCGCATTGTGACGACTTCCTCGGTCGCAGCGCTGATGGGCAATCGCGGCCAGGTCAACTACGCCGCAGCCAAGGGCGCGCTCAATTCGGCGACGCGCGCCCTGGCGCTCGAGGTGGCAACCCGCGGCATCACCGTGAATGCTGTCGCTCCCGGGATCATCGCGACCGGCATGACCGACACCATGTTTGATGAGGCGACCATCGCACGCCTCGTGCCGATGAAGCGGGTGGGTCTTCCGGAAGAAGTCGCAAGTCTGGTCGCATTCCTCGTCTCTGAGGAGGCCGCCTACATGACGGCGCAGGTGATCTCGATCAACGGCGGCATGACCTGATGAGTCTGACGAGCGCGGTGCCAACTGTGGCAGTGCATAAGAGCGAGACGATCCTGTTCTTCACGCTTCTCGAGCTTGCGATCATCGTCGGCGCCGCGCGCCTGGCCGCTGTGCTCGCTCGGCGCATCGGACAGTCAGCGGTGGTGGGCGAGATCGTCGCGGGAATCTTGCTTGGGCCATCACTCTTCGGATGGATCGCCCCGCACGCATTTAACTACATATTTCTTTCCGCGCCGCCGGAACCGCTGCACACGCTCTCTGGTGTGGCGCTCGTGCTGCTCATGTTTCAGATTGGACTGGAGTTTGACTTCTCACACCTCGCGGCGCGCGGCAATCGCACAGTCGCGCTGCGGGTGGGCGCGGCGTGCCTGGCGGTGCCGTTCGCAATAGGCCTCGCGTTCGGCTATTACTCCGCGCCGATACTCTCTGCGCAGGCGAACCGCTTCGACTCCGGCCTCTTTGTCGCGACGGCGTTCTCGATCACGGCGCTTCCCGTGTTGGGTCGAATCATGCTGGATCTACAGATCACACGCACGCAGCTTGCGGTAATCGCAATCAGCGCCGCGGCGCTGAACGATGTGGTCGGCTGGCTGCTGCTGGCGCTCGTCACGGCCCTCAGCGTCGCAAGCTTCGACGGCGTGCATTATGGATTACGAATCCTGCTGCTCGCGGTCTATATCCTGCTGTGCGTCTTCTGGCTGCGGCCGCTCCTGAAAATAATCGTGCGCCGCTCCAATCTTTCCGACGGCAGGATGTCGAGCGCCTTTTTTGGCTTCTTGCTTGTGATGATCTTCATCTCGGCCATGATGACCTATGCACTGGGCATCTTCGCCGTCTTCGGTGCCTTCATGATGGGGGTCATGCTGTTCGACGAACCGCAGCTGGTGCGGGCGTGGCGCGGACGAGTCGGTGACTTTGTTACCGTGTTCTTCCTGCCGATATACTTTACCTATACGGGATTGCGCACTTCCGTGGAGGGCCTGACGAGTCCGCAGCTGTGGGGCTGGTGCGGCATTACCATAGCCCTCGCGACCATCGGAAAGTTCGGCGCCGCTTATTTTGGCGCACGCCGGACGCTGGACCACACCTCCGCGATGATACTCGGGTTCATGATGAACACCCGCGGACTCATGGAGCTCGTCGTCATAAACGTCGGACTTGATCTCGGCGTCATTTCTCAGCAGATGTTCACGATTCTTGTGCTGATGGCACTCGTGAGCACGGTAATTACGACACCGGCGCTACGGTTCTATCTGCCGCGCGCGGGCATCTTCGTGCCGGCGCGCCGCTAGGCCTTCGCTGCCGTTCGCTACGGCACCGACACGCTTTGCCGTACGCAACGCGCTTAGACCGCGCAATGCAAGAAAGCAACTGCAGAGCATCGCCACGTAAGCGCCCGCGCCAATCGATATGTGCGATGCCACGGTGTCGCTCGCACGATTGGCGGCACTCTGGGCAATGTGCGCCACAAATGCGCTCAGCGAATGAGTGCCAGACTCTGCGGGGACATAGCTGCTGGAACTCCTGACATAGAGCGTCAGGCCACTGACGGTCATCACCACGAATGGAATTAAATACGTGAATGCAGCGTCCTTGCGTTTGTAGATTATCGAGATCGCTGGCGCGAATACCGCAGCAGCGCATAGGATCCCAAACGCAAGAGTTGCAAGCGCATGCGAGCGATTGACGCCGCTTAAACGCCCACCAGGATCCTGGATGACAGCCCACACGTCGTAGAAGTGGATGCTCTGTTGCCACGGTCCGAAGTTGACGACGAGAGTAGCCATCAAAAACCAACCCACGCCGATGGCGCCTACGGCGGTAAGGGATGCGTGATCCATGTTTATGTCCGACCGTCGCATTAAGTCTCACCAGCGCCTCCAGCGCGCATTCAGTTTGTCACCATTCCCGGCCGCGTGATAGATTTGTCCGTGACGGAGTAAAAAAATAATGCAACGCATGCCCCGTATCGCGGTCGTCTGCGGCTTGATCTTCATAACTGCCGACTGCACGACACTCAACGATCAAAAGTGGATTCAGGACACGAAGGAAGTAACCGTTAAGGCAGCGGACACGGTTACGGACACGACTTCCAAGACCTTCAAACGCATGCAGCATTATCTTGCGGAGAAGGATGTCCTGCAGACATTCCACGACGCGGGCGAGCACAGCGAGGCGGCGGTTCTCGACGTCCTGCACAAGTCGAAGGCGCGTGTCGGCACGGGCGCGGGCGCGGGCGCGGGTAAGACACCCCCGCACGTTGCGGGGTCAGCGCCACCCACAAAAGGCCAGCCCGCCGCGCCCGCGACGGCAGTACCGCAGAAGTATGCCGGCAACCTGCGCTGGCCTGTCGATGCAGGCATCGTGAGCTCCGAGTTCGGCGCACGCTGGGGCAAGCAGCACAAGGGAATTGATATTGCTGCAGATGCCGGTGAGCCCGTATACGCAATAGCCGATGCCGACGTCATTTATGCGGGCGACGGCCTGCGCGGCTACGGCAATGTCGTCATCCTGCGCCACGATGCGAAAATGACGTCTCTCTACGCCCATAACAGCGAGCTCAAGGTCCATCAGGGCGACCACGTGTCCCAAGGCACGCTGATTTCCCTTCTGGGAAATACCGGTCACTCGACCGGGCCCCACGTGCACTTTGAAATCCGCGACGGTGACACGGCAATCAATCCGCGCACGTTACTGCCGCAATCGAAGCTGGCAGAAGCCGGCGGTCAGCGCGCGGGACTTGCGAGCACGCGCAATTAGAGCCCGAACGACGCGCTCCGATCCCCGGGAAGGAAGCTCAGTCGCATTAAGTCGGGCCTTCGTGCGCGCCCTTGGCCCTACTCTAAGAACTGCGGAACGACTGTCGTGTCGATCGATAAGGCGGGATATGAGATCCCCACGCTCATCTGCCGTATCACACTTCCAGCCGATCGTGCGGACGGGCCACAAGCGCATAGAGGACCGGCATTAGGAAAACGCTGATCAGAAGTCGCGTGAAGAGGCCGCTGACAATGACCAGGGCAAACGGCCGCTGCGAGTCCGTGCCCACTCCGGTAGCTAACGCCGCTGGCAATAACCCCAACGCCGCCACGAGCGCCGTCATCATGATCGGACGCAACCGCAGGATCGCACCGTGCCGAATGGCCTCGGCGACGGGGGTGCCCGCACGGCGCAGTTCGTTGACGTAAGAAATGTAGACGACCGCCGTCTGTACCGAGACGCCAAACAGGGCGAGAAAGCCTATTCCAGAAGACACGGAAAACGGTGTGCCCGTGATCCACAGCGCAACGATTCCGCCCACCGGCGCCGACAGCAGCACGCCGAGCACAGTGATGAACGGGAATTTAAAATTGCTGTACAGCGCAAAAAGCAGGAGGAAAATCAGGAACAAGGTGAGCGGCAAAATGGCGCTCAGTTGTTGCCGCGACGCCGTGTACTCCGTGTACTGTCCGCCCCAATCCAAACGGTAGCCGTGCGGCAACGGCACCTTTGCGTTCACGCGCTCAATGGCATCGCCTACCGCGCCAGCCAGATCGCGCCCCTCGACTGAGAATTGGACTCCGATATAGCGCGAATTATCCTGCCGGTAGATGAAGGATGCACCGTTCGCTACTCGGATGTCCGCAAACTCCTTGAGCGGAATCTGTTGTCCGGCGGGAGTCGCCACCAGGATATTGCCGATTTCCTCGGGGTTATCCCGAAACTGGCGTTCGAGGCGGACGACAAGATCAAACTGCTTTTCCTCCTGCACCACCTGTGTAGCCACGTCTCCGCCGATGGCGGTCTGAATCAACGCGTTGATGTCGGCGACATTCAAACCGTAACGGGCAATCTTGGCGCGATCGATCTTGATGGTCAGACTTGGCTGCCCGAGTTCCTGCACCAGAGTGACATCACGGATTCCGCGCACCTGCTGCAAAATCTGCTTGATGGCCCTGCCCTTACTTTCGAGCGTAACCAGATCAGAGCCAAATACTTTTACAGCCAGGGCGCTTTTCAGGCCTGTTTCTGCCTCATCCACGGCATCTTCCGCAGGCTGGGTGTAGTTAAAAATGATCCCGGGAAACGCCTCAAGTTTTTGGTTGATGGCCTCGATGAGCCCGGCTTTGGTCCGGTAATGGCCGCTCCATTCAGAGTAAGGCGTAAGACCCACGTAAAACTCGACATTGAAAAACCCGGTCGGATCAGTGCCGTCATCGGGGCGGCCCAGTTCCGAGGCGACCGTCGTGACTTCGGGAAAGGAGTGCAATATTTCCCGCACCTTCGGGGCAATCTTCGCTGACTCGTCGAATGAAATGGTGTAGGGCATGGTTGCGCGCACCCACAGCGCGCCCTCATCGAGCTGCGGCATGAATTCAGCGCCGATGCGCGGAATGAGCAGCAGCGCGCCTGCCAGGAGAACGACCGAGGCGAACGTAGTACCCCAGGGATGAGCGAGACAGGCATCGAGGCCCCTGGTGTACACCGACTTTATCGCTTCGAAAGCGGCATTGCGGCGCTCTTGCACACCCTTACGCATGAACCATGCACACAGCAGCGGCAATAACGTCAGCGTCACAATCAAGGAACCGACCAACGCAAAGATCATGGTGTCCGCCATCGGTTTGAACAGTGTCCCCGAAGGCCCGGACAAGACGTAGATCGGCAGGAAGCTCGCTACGATTACCGCGACTGCGTAGAAAAGCGGACGATCCACTTCCGCGGCTGCGTCTCTAATGATCTCTGTTACGTTGAGGGGAGATCCGCGGCGCGCTGCAATCTGGCGGAAGATGTTTTCCACCATCACAACCGCGCCATCCACCAAAATCCCAAAATCCACCGCGCCGATGGAAAGCAGATTGGCTGACGCATTCTGGAGATCGAGACATATAAACGCGAACAGCAGCGCCAGTGGGATGGTGGTGGCAACGATTAATCCGGCACGAACATCGTAGAGGAAGAATATGAGCACCACGACGACAAGCAACATGCCCCGCAACAGGTTTCGCTCCACGGTCTGTGTCGTCAGCGCGATCAAATCGCTGCGGTCGTAGAATGGGACAATTTTGACATCCTTGGGCAGTATCTCGTCATTGAGCTCCTTGGTCTTAGCCTCCACCCGCTTCAATACGTCCTGGGTTTTCTCTCCCGTGCGCAGCAAGATGACGCCTTCCACGGCGTCATCCTGTTTCTGGTAGCCGAATTCGCCAAGACGCGGGGCGATACCAATGACAACACGGCCCACGTCTTTTACAAGCACTGGAGTGCCGTTATGCACGGCCAGCACCACGTTGCCGATGTCCTCCACCGTGACCAAACGCCCCATGCCGCGTACGTAATAAAACTCGCCGCCCTGCGAATAAAAGCCGCCGCCGGCGTTGGCATTGTTGGCCGTGAGGGCGCTCTCCACCTGCTGCACCGACAAACCGATCGCAGCGATCCTCGTCGGATCGAGGAGCACCTGATACTGCATGGTGCCCCCGCCAAACCCAGAATCATCCGCCACACCAGGAACGGATTTGTATTGCGGTTCAATCGTCCAGTCCTCGAACGTTTTGAGCTCCATCGGCGAGCGGTCTGGACTCTGCAGCACGTACCGGTAGATGAGGCCTGACGGCGAGGACAGCGGCGCCACCGACGGTGCGACGCCGCTCGGCAGATTGATATCGCCGATCCGGTTGTAGGCCTGCTGGCGGGCGAAGTAATTGTCCGTGCTAATCTGAAAAGTGAGGATGACGTCAGACAATCCATAGAGCGAGATTGACCGGATCGTCGTCATCTGAGGAATGCCATTCATCTCGATTTCGACGGGCACGGTAATCAGCCTTTCGACTTCCTCGGCGGCATGTCCGGGCCATTGAGTAATGATCTCGACCAAGGGCGGTGACAGATCTGGGTAGGCATCCACCGGGAGACGATCGAGCGAGCGCGACCCTGCGCCGATCAGCACGATCGTCATAAGGATGAGAAGAAAGCCCTGCCGCAACGACGAGGCCACGATCCGATTCATCATAGACGGCGTTCGCGGCGCGGGCGCGGGCGGAGGCAGAACGGCGCTCATTGGTTTTGCATGAACTGCACAAAGATGCCGCCCTCAACCACAATTTTATCGCCTGCCTGGAGGCCGTCGGCGACATCAACCTGGTCCCCGGCGCGATAACCCAGAGTCACATGCTGCCGCGCGAAGCTGCCATCGGGCTTTGCAACATAAACGAATGACAGGTTCTCGTTGTCGCGTAACAGCGCCGAAACCGGGACCAGAAGCCCGGAGGTTTCCTGGCGCGCCTTAATCAGCACGCGCACATACATCTGCTTCTTCAAAAGGTTTTCCGGATTTTCGGCGACCACACGCACTTGCACGGAACGGGTGTCGGGGTCCACTAAGGCTGCGATGTTGTCGACGGTTCCGGGAGAGTTATTTGGAGAGATGCCCGTCACAACTTCGGCCGGATCGCCGAGGCTGACCGAATCAAGGTCCGAACCAAATACCTGAGCCATGACCCAGACACGCGAAAGATCGGCAACCGTAAAACACGGTGTAGTACCCGCCTGCAGGAGTTCTCCGGGGGTGATTAGCTTTTCTACAACGGTTCCCGCGATCGGCGCGCGAATCATCGCTTCCGGATGCGAAACCGGCCGGTCTTCCTGAATATCCTTGATGGTCTGGGGATCAACCTGGAGCGAGATGAGGGCTTGCAGCGCAGCGTCGCGGTCCGCCTCAGCGCCGATGGCGTCGGTCTGTGCCTGATCCTCTTCGCGTTGGGAGACGCCGTGATGCTCGAGAAGATCCTTGTCGAGGTCGGCGAGGCGGCGATTGGTCCGAGAGGTCGCGAGCGACTTGCGATAAGCACTGACGGCCGCCGAATAGTCAGGCGAATCGACGGACGCTAATGGGGCTCCCTTTTTGACGCGGTCACCGGCGGAGACAATCAGCCGCGACACCGGCCCAGAGAAGGGTGCGAGTACGCTTGTCGCCTGATCGTTGTCGAAATCTACGATCCCCGTCGCCTCGATCGTCTTTTGGAACTTGGACGGCTCGACGACAAAAAGGTGGATGTTCTGCCGTTGCGCCGACGTCAGCGCCACGTTGTTGGCCGCCGCAGGCGATGCAGGTGGGCTGTTGTCAGTCCGGGACGAACAGCCGCCGAATGGTACGAGTGCAACCGCTGCCATTACGGCAAGGACGCATGGAGTTCTACCCCGACGTTGCCCGGCGGCAGCTATCCCATCGAACGATTGATTATTCATTTTTATCCTTGCTCAGATCCGCGCGGTGCCACCACCCTCCCCCGAGCGCCTGAAAAAGCGCAGCCGTATCGGCATATCGATTGGCCTGCGCCTGCACCAGGTTGATCACGTCTTGCTGGTAGGCTTGCTCTGCGCTTAACAGCGCAAGATAGCCGGCATAACCGTCTTGCAATTGACGCTGGGCCAGATCCAACGTGACTTTGGCGGCCGCAGCAGCGGCTGCAGCCGCCTTCAATGCCTCGGCATCCTGCTCAAGCGCTGTCAATGTGTCAGCCACATTCTGAAAGGCGGTCAGAACAGTGCTGCGATATTGCTCAGACGCCTGAACATACGCTGCCTTCGCGGCACGCTCCTGGTGCAGCAGCGTTCCACCTTGAAAGAGCGGTGCCGTCGCCGCAGCGCCCACGCCCCAAAATCCCGTTCCCGCAGTGAACAACTGATTCATCGCGAGTGCCGTGCTGCCGGCATTTGCCGTGAGCGTAATACTGGGCAATCGGTTCGCTATCGCGATCCCAATCTTGGCGCTGGCTGCGTGCAGGTTTTCCTCCGCCTGCAGGACGTCCGGACGCTGTGCCACGAGTTCCGACGGAACACTCACCGGCAGTTCCTCTGGCAAATTCAAACTCGCAAGCTCGAATTTCTCCTCTCCTGCCTGACTCGGAAACCGACCGGTCAGAACTGCCAGGAGATCGCGTTGTTGTGCGAATTGCTTCAGGAGCGGCGGCAGCGTGGCGGCGATCTGCGCGACTTGTGACTCCTGCGCAGCAACATCGAGCCCGCTGGCATAACCTTTAGAGAATTGGTATTGCAGGACCTTGAGCATGTTGGCGTTGATATCAATGAGTTGACGAGTCGCGTCAATCTGCATCTGCAACGATCCCTCCTGAATCGCGGCGACCACTACATTGGCGGTCAATGTGGTATAGGTCGCGATCATCTGGTAACGAACTGCCTGCTCCTGCGCTTGCAAAGACTCCATGTTGCGTCGATTCAAACCGAAGACATCGGGCACATACGAAACGCTGACTTCTGGAGTGAAGAGGTTGTATAGAAACGCGTTTGAGTCCGGTGTGGGCGCGATTTGCCCCGATTGCCGCTGGCGGCTAGCCGAAAAATCTCCCGTGACGCTCGGAAAGTAAGCGCCGCGCTGAGCCAGAACATTTTCCCTGGCCACTGACAATGCCGCTTGCGCCGCCTTGAGATCGGCATTGCTTGCGAGCGAATGTTCGATCAGCTCATTGAGCGCTGCGGAACGGAACAAGGTCCACCAGTCCCCGGCAATCTCAGATCCCGCGGCAAAGCGCTGAGCTTCCCCGCCGGAGACGTTCGCACTGCTGACCGTTGCCGAGAGCGGATGGGCGGTATAATCAGTGACATCCGGGGGAGCGGGTTTTTTAAAATTGGGGCCAACCGCGCAACCCACAGCCAGCAGCGCAACTACGGACGCGGCAAAGGGCAGCGCAAGCGCCCTCAAGGGCAGGCTCATAGAGGTCCGCCGCGCGCCCCGTTCAGCCTTTTGACAATGCCGAGAATCCTGCGCGGCACTGGGGCGACGCGTGGGTTCGCGAGCCGATCGCGCACGGGGGATAGGCCCGGCACGGCAATCGCCGTGACTCGAATCCGAGGGCCGAACATGGAAATCTCCTCACAACCTGAACGTAAAATTTCAGCAGCGCCTGATCGCTCAGGGTCGCCGCCTGCCTAATACAATGAAGTCAGAGGAGAATGGGTGGTCCGCGGCTGCGCGGCGCAGGCGCGCCGGTGGCAATAATTGAGTACTGAGGTTCCGCGCTGACGTAGCGGGTCGCTGCAACGACAGGCGGCATAAACATTGTGCCGCTCGCAGGATTGGCCGCCTGCGCGAAAGCGAGACACGTCTCACACACCTTGCCGTCGAGGAGGGTTGCGTCGTTCTTAAGCTCAGTAGCACCAGTGCGATAGACGTGGCTCAGTTCATGCAGCATTGCCCCCTGCTGGGCGAAAACCAGCAGCAAGGCAAGCGTAAGAACAAAGCGAATCCGGCTCATGTGCACGCGGCGTCCAGATGCAATCCGGCCCGAGGCTACCACAGCAGCCGCACTGCAGAGAAATGCTGTTCGCATTATTAGAAAACTTTAATATACCGCCGTATGAACACCTCCAAACGCTCAATTACCTGCCGCGCCATCGGCGCGGTGCTCAGCCTTGTGTTTGCTGCCAGCACAGGTTCCGCACCCAAATCGACTACCGCAGCCGCGCACGGGCTCGATCTTGCCGGCATCGACCATTCAGTTCAGCCGGGCGCGGACTTCTTTGCGTATGCGAACGGAAGCTGGATGAAGACGGCGCAGATTCCGCCCGATCGCAGCTCCTACGGCGTCGGTGTCATGCTGGTCGAGATTACGAACAAGCGCACCGCCGCGCTCATCCAAGAAGCCGAAGCGCACGCCGCCTCGCAATCCGCGGAAAGTCGCCAGGTCGGAGACTATTACGCGAGCTTCATGGACGAGGCAGGAATTGAATCGCGGGGACTGCAACCGCTCGCGCCTGCCTTGCAACGCATTGCGGCCATAGCGGATCGCGCCGCATTGTCGCGAGTGCTGGGCAGCTCGATCCGCGCCGACGTAGACATTCTGAATAACACAAATTTGCACAGCGACAACATCTTTGGTCTGTGGATCGCTGCCGATCTGAACGATCCCACGCGCTATATCCCTTTCCTCGTGCAGGGGGGCTTGGATATGCCGGATCGTGACTATTACCTCACCTCCTCTGCGTCCATGGCAGCCATCCGCGACCAATACAAGGCTCACATCGAGCGCGTGCTCGGGCTCGCTCATATCGCCGATGCACATGCAAAGGCTGCACGGATTTTCGATCTTGAGCACAGGTTCGCGGCAGTGCATGGAAGCCGTGAGGATGCCGAGGATGTCTTGAAGGGCAACAATCACTGGGCGCGACGCGATTTTGCGACCCGCGCGCCCGGCCTTGACTGGGACGCGTTCTTCCGCGCCGCGAAGCTTGACGGACAGAACGATTTCACGGTCTGGCAGCCGGGCGCTGTGAGTGGGATTTCCGCTCTTGTTGCGAGCCAGCCGCTCGAAGCGTGGAAAGACTATCTCGCTTTTCATGCCATCGAGCACGCGGCGGGCTACTTACCCAAGGCTTTCGTCGAAGAGAACTTCGCTTTCCACGGGCACGTGCTGTCCGGCACGCCAGCGCTGCGTGAGCGCTGGAAGCGCGGCGTTGACGCGACCAGTGCTGCGCTCGGCGAAGCCGTTGGCAAGCTTTACGTGCAGCGCTATTTCTCTCCCGCCGAAAAGGCCCGCGCCGAAGCAATGGTGAAGAATCTAGTGACCGCGTTCGGGCGGCGCATCGACAATCTCGATTGGATGGCGCCGCAGACCAAGGTCAAGGCCAAAGAGAAGCTCGCCACTTTGAAAGTCGCCGTGGGTTACCCCGACAAATGGCGCGATTACTCGGGCCTTAAGGTCATTCGAGACGATGCACTCGGCAACTTCCAACGATCCCAGGAGTTCGAATATCAGCGCAATCTGCCAAGCTCGGTAAAGCGGTGGATCGTTCCGAGTGGGCCATGACGCCGCAGCTCGTCAATGCCGTCAATCTGCCGGTGTTAAACGCGCTCAATTTTCCGGCGGCGATCCTGCAGCCGCCCTTCTTCGACCCCGAACGGCCAGCGGTCATGGACTACGGCGCCACGGGTGCCACGATCGGCCACGAAATCAGCCACAGCTTCGATGACGAGGGTGCATTGTTCGACGCAAGCGGCCGTCTACATAATTGGTGGACTAAAGAGGATCTGGCTCACTTCCAAGCCTCCTCCGCCCGCCTGGTCGCACAATACAATGCCTATCACCCGTTTCCCGATCTTGCCGTCAACGGCAAACAGACGCTCAGCGAAAACATCGCCGATGTTGCAGGCTTGACGGTAACCTACGACGCCTATCGAATTTCCCTCAACGGCAAGAGCGCGCCAGTCGTTCAGGGACTCACACCCGATCAGCAGTTCTTCCTGAGCTTTGCGCAGAGCTGGCGCCAGAAAATACGCGAACCCGCGCTGCGTCAGCGCATCATTGCGGATGGACATGCGCCAGATGAATATCGCGCCGATACCGTCCGCAATCTAGATGCCTGGTATCCAGCGTTCGACGTGAAGCCCGGTCAGGCACTGTACTTAGCGCCCCAGGATCGCGTTCACATGTGGTGAGCGTGGCGGACGGCGGTCTCTACCGCTTTGTGCAGCTCGAGCATCCCGAATGAGATGTCCTGCACTACGCCGTTGACAAAAAAAGTGGGTGTGGCGCGGATATGACTACGGCGTCCACTGTCAATGTGCTCGCGCACCCTTTGCAGGTAGATGTGATCGTCCATCTCAGCGGTGTAGCGCGCCATATCAAGACCAATCTCAGTTGCGTAGCGATGTAGGTCCTTGTCCTTCATGTGCGTCTGATTGCGGAACAGAAGGTCGTGCATCGGCCAGAATCTGCCCTGAGCCGCTGCACTTTCCGATGCTTCCGCCGCCGGCAACGCGTGCGGATGCGCCTCTTCCAAAGGAAAATGCCGATAGGCAAAGCGTATTTGATTGGGAAATTGATCCAACAGCATTTTGACGGTCGGCGCCGCAACTTTGCAGGTCGGACACTCAAAGTCGCCGTACTCTATGAGCGTCACGCGCGCATGTTCGGGTCCTTGGATGTGATCCGTCGGCTGTAGCGGTAATGCCAACGTCACGATGGGCGAATTTGTACTCACCGTTCGGCTCTCCTCTAATGATTAACTCCAGCTTCGGAGTCCGCCGCAGCGGCGACGGCGGCAGCCACTGCTTCGTGCACGGACCCGTTGAGTGGATCGGGCACCAACTGCCCCTCAGGAACGGCGGCGGCAATCGCCCGCGCGGCGGCGAGCAGCATGGCGTCGCTGAACCTCGCCGCACGAGCGCGCAGCGCGCCGGCAAAGAGGCCCGGAAAAGCTAAAATGTTATTGATGCTCTTGCCGTCGGCCGCGACGGCCGCGCCGGCTGCGAGCGCGTCCGCAGGTTCGATCTCCGGGTCGGGGTTCGACAGGGCAAGAATGATCTGCCCACGACGGATAAGTCGTGCCGGTATGAGACCTTTAGCTCCGGTCTGCGCGATCACTACCTGCGAGCGGCGCAGTGTCTCCTCGAGCGACAGGCCCTGGCCGCCCAGCTGCGCAAGCCTTCCTGTCGCCTCCGGTCGCAAATCGGTGCCGACGAGCCGCTGCACCCCGAAACCGCGCAAAAGTCGTGCAATGCCAAGGCCCGCGGCGCCCAATCCAACGAGCCCCACCACGAGGCCATCGAGTGACTCGCCCGTCATGCGAGTCACATTGAGGAGCGCCGCCAGCGTGACGACGGCGGTGGCATGCTGGTCGTCGTGCAGGACTGGAATGGAGAGCCGTGCACGCAGCTTGTGCTCGATCTCGAAGCAGCGCGGTGCGGCGATGTCCTCGAGCAGGATCGCGCCGAATGACGGCGCAATGGAGCGCACAACATCTACGAACTGATCGATGGAGGTGTTCTCGATGAGAATCGGAATGCCGCTCAAGTCGACCAGAGCGGCGAGCAGCGCCGCTTTGCCTTCGATGACCGGCAGTCCGGCGCGCGGACCAATATTGCCGAGACCGAGAATCGCTGAGCCATCGGTGATCACTGCAACGCAGCGCGCAAGATAAGTGTAGTCGAGGGCTTTCGCCGGGTCGTTCTTAATAGCCAGACAGACCCGTGCTACGCCCGGCGTGTAAATGTCACGCAGGATCTGCTGAGTTGAGATCGCGATACGCGAGCGCATTTCTATTTTTCCACCGCGATGGCGCTCGAACACTCGATCCGACCAGCCAACGAAGCGCGCCTGCTGCAGCGAGCTTAAGCGGCGCAGGAGATCATCCTGCGCACCTTCCTCAATCTCGACGGTAATCTCCCACAGCGTACGTCCCTGTTCACGACGCAGTGTTGTGACGTGCTCAAGCACGAGGCCCGCTTCGGCAATTACGTTGAGGACACTCGCTAGACTGCCCGGGACTTGTGGCGTCTCGACTTGGAGAATCTCAGGGATCTTCAACTCACAGAACTCCCAACAACAAAGCACCATTCGGCGCACGCACTGCGCGCCGTCAACGGTCCGTGGCGGAATATGAGCCGCTCTGGGAGTGGATTGTAGCGCGCCGTTAAGGAAAATCCCGCGCGTTGGGTTTATCGCGGTCGATCCCCGACCGCGCAAGCGAGCCCTGCGCTGCCGTGTCGGTCAGATTCCGACGCGACCTCTAATCGCATATGAGCGCGCGCAATGCCGCGCGCCCACGTCTGGAAGCCTTTTTTCGGCTCGCCAAGCCCCGTCGATTCGGCCTGAGAGCAAACGGACGCTCGGCTCGATCGCAGCTAAGCGCGCCGCAGAAAACTCAACACCGCGAGGATGAGAAATACGACGAATAGCACCTTAGCAATGCCCGCCGCACCGGCAGCAAGGCCGCCGAACCCCAGGACCGCAGCAATGACCGCGATGATGAAAAAGACTATTGCGTAATGGAGCATGACCGCCGACCTCTGAATCTATTTAGTTATGGCTCACTAAAGTTGAGTTTCGTGTAAGTAGCTCAAGCGCACCATAGGTCAGTCACGCACTGTGGCGTCGGACGTTTCCGACAGCGCCAGTTGCGCAGCATTGGGAGATTCAGTAACGATCGCTCTTCATGCCGGATTGGCTCAGATGGCCGGTGGTCGAAAATAAAGATGGGCACGTGAATTCCAAAAGCCTTCGCCTTCCGGGCGTGCGCTTGAGCCTCGCATGCATTGCAACTCTCGCTGCGGTCGGCCTCCTATCGACGATTGCAATCGGAAGCATCATTGGACTCACGAGAACAGGTCAACGGCGACTCCCGTGGTGGCATGCGGCTAAATTACTGGCCTCGATCGTGACTTGGCCGCAATGGCTGGAACTCCTAGCGTGGGGCGTCGTTACGGGAGTTCTCGTCGCGGCGGGGACATGCCGTCATCGTTTCACACCATTCCTCGCGCTCGGCGCACTGATTGCCGGCGCGCTCGTGCCGGTGGGACTTGTGATCTTGGCCACAGCGCTGGTCCGCATATGGTCGGGGACGACCGGGCCTATGGATGAGCCGGTTCTGACACTACTTCTTCTGGCGTACTCGCTCGTCGTTCCGTGGACACTCGGCAGAATCATCACATTCAAGCCTTGAGTCTCGATGATTTTCCATACCGTCTGTAGCTTCTCCTCGGATTGATCGCCGAAGAAGTAGCGAAGGTGTGTCCGGTTCTTGTGATCCGCAACGCCTCGGGTCGGATCGATGGGGTGCGGTACGACCGAATCAAGCGACACAGGTCACGCTGAGGAAGCTCCAAGCCCGGGATGAGTTTGTCGCTCAGCGTTGACGGACCAGTCGGAAGAGCCGCGATCAGTGCCCGCCGGTCACAAAAAGCCGCACGTGGCCAATAATCAGTTACTCGAATACGGCTCGTGGCAGGACTACAGTCCATACTTTGGCGGAGAGGGTGAGATTCGAACTCACGAGGGCCGTGAAGCCCTGCCGGTTTTCAAGACCGGTGCATTCAACCGCTCTGCCACCTCTCCTTATATATCAACGTCTTGAGGATACAATCTAATGTAACTTCAGTATGCTGATCCGATCTCGCGCGTGCCTAACCTAAAATCCAAGAACGACCGGCAGTCTGCCACCGTCTGTCCGCTGTCCGCATTACGCCATTATGGCGCATCCAATGGCTGTCGGCGCCCGTATGAACTGACACGAATCACAACCGCGGGCGCGCAATGTTGTCCGAGTATTGGCAAGTCACGTACACGGCGCGCAAAGCTGCAGCAGCGCGCTGGTTCCTCCCTGTCGAATGGCTGCGCCTCAGCGGTTTCTATGGTTTCGTCGTCCTACTGCACGCGCTCGGCTGGGGATTGTATCTGCACTATGCCGATCATTTCCCAGCGCTTATTGGGCTCGGGTTCGTCGCTTATATGTTCGGCCTGCGTCACGCCTTCGATGCAGATCACATAGCAGCCGTCGACGATACGGTCCGTTACATGCTGCAGAAGGGCAAGCGCCCGCTTGGCGTGGGCTTCTTTTTCTCTCTCGGTCACTCGACGATCGTCTGCGTTCTCGCGATCGCGATCGCGTTCGCCGCCACCGCCGTCAAGCAGCAGCTCCCCGCGCTGCAGAATATAGGCGGGCTTGTGGGAGCAAGTGTTTCCGGCGTTTTCCTGTGGATTATCGGCATCCTCAATCTGCTGGTGCTGATGGACGTTTTTAAAGTGTGGCAGAGCGCAAAAACCGGCGCTCACAGCCATGCACACCTGGAGGCGCTACTGCAGCAACGCGGCCTCTTGAACCGCCTCTTCGGAGGGCGGCTCCAGAAATTGATGAACCACAGTTGGCAGATGTACCCATTGGGGATGCTGTTCGGGCTCGGCTTTGATACGGCCTCAGAGATCGGACTACTCGCGATGACCGCAGGCGCGTCTGTCGGCAATCTGCCGCTGCCCGCGATTTTATCGATGCCGATCCTGTTTGCCGCCGGCATGTTGCTCATGGATACGACCGATGGCGTGCTGATGTCGAAGGCCTACAACTGGGCGTTCTTAAATCCGCTGCGCAAGATCTTCTACAATCTCACGACGACCGGTCTGTCGGTGGCCGTAGCGCTTCTCATCGGCTCAATCGAGCTGCTGCAAGTATTCATCAGCATGCTGAGCCTGCACGGCGGCATCTACAGCTTCATCGCTGAGCTTGATTTTGGGGTTTTAGGCTACGCCATCGTCGCTCTATTCCTGCTCGCCTGGGCGTGCTCCGTCGCGTTCTGGAAATTCGGCCGCCTCGAGGAGCGCTTTGGCAGTCAGGCGGGACCGCATAGCCACGCGCACACCCATGCCGATGAACCCCCGCACACGCACCAACATCTCCACGCATCCACGCGCGGCTCGATTGGATTAAAGTAGCGGCTGCCCATGCGCAGCACTCTGCAGCACTATCTTCGATCGGCCGCCCGTGGGTGGCTGCTCGCTGTGCTTGCACTCGCGCCGCTCTGTGTACGTGCCGATACGGTGGCGAGCCTCCTTGGCAACTTCACTGTCAATCAATACTGCGGTCTTAAGATCTCCGCGGATGCCGTGGACGTGCACTATGCCGTGGTCTTCGGTCAGCTCCCGGCTCTGCGCGAGCTGCATCTGGCAGACGCCAATGGCGACGGAGTGACGACGCAAGCGGAGCGCGACGCGTACGTGGAACGCCTGGCGCCGAGTTTTGCGAAGGAGCTCAAGTTGGCCATGAATGGTTCGCAGGTGCCGTTGCGTGCAACGCATTGGACCAGCAGTTTGCCCACCGAGCAGGGAGGATTTTCCCTACGACTCGATATTGATTTTTCAGGTGTGCTGCCGCACGCCGCGGGAAATGCCAAACACACCCTGACATTCAGCAACCAAAACTACCCCGGCCAAATCGGCTGGAACGAAATCACGGTGCAGGCGCCGCCATCGATTGCCGTGTTTGATACGGACGCGTTTAGCTCATCTTTGACGGCCGGCCTAACGGCCGCTGTCCAAGCCCTCCCGCCTGCGGGCCCGTTAGCGGAACGCAACGTGCATTTGAGCTTTGTGCAGGCTGCGGCGCCGGTCGGCACCAAGGTTCTGCAGGCGCGCGCGGGGGCGCTGCCAAACTCTGCCCTCCCGCCTGCGCAGGACTCTGGCAGCGGCGAGAACCTGTGGCTGCAGCGACAGACGAGAACTCTGGTTGGCTTGATCTCCGCCCCCCACGTGGCACCACAGGTGACACTCCTCGCGTTGTTTTTTGCGCTCGTGCTGGGCGCCATGCATGCACTGTCACCGGGCCATGGCAAAACCATCGTCGGCGCGTACTTGATCGGGTCACGCGGCACGCCCCGTCATGCACTGTTTCTCGGAGTGACTGTCACCGTCACGCATACTTTGGGCGTTTTCCTCCTGGGCTTTGCAACTTTAGTCGCTTCCCGCTTCATCGTCCCGGAGAGGCTATTTCCGATTCTCAGTCTGATTTCCGGTCTACTCGTCTTAGGGATGGGAATTTTCTTGCTGGTGCAGCGCTGGCGCGCGGCCCAGGAACGCATTCACGCCGGTTCGCCCCACAACCATGCGCGTCATACTCACGACCACCACGCTCACAATCACCATTCTCACGACCATCACAGCCACCACCATCACGATCACGACCATCACGATCATCACACCCACGACCATCACACGCATGCGCATGATGGCGAAGCGGGGCACGGTCATGACCATGACCATGACCATGACCATGATCATGCTCACGATGTCATTCAGGACAGCCATACGACCACCCCGGCGCATGCGGCTGCGCTCATGCACTCGCATGGCGGCAGCGCACATTCCCACCTGCCGCCCGGCGCGCTCTCGGACAAGATCAGCTGGCGCAGCCTGCTCGCACTGGGCATATCCGGCGGCCTTGTCCCCTGCCCTTCAGCAATGGTGTTGCTCTTAGCCGCCGTGGCGCTCAACAAGACTGCCTACGGCCTACTCCTCGTGGTGGCATTCAGCGTGGGCCTCGCCACGACTCTAACGGCCGTCGGCCTTACATTTCTCTATGCACGAAATCGGTTTCGTAGGCCTGCCGCCTCCTCGCGCTGGCCGCAGTTGCTGCCGGTGGCGAGCGCCGCCGCCATTACGCTGATCGGCGCCGTATTGTCCGTCGGGGCCGTGCAGAGCATCTTTACGCTGCGCTAAGCCTCTGGCTCCTCTTTACCTCCTCGCACCGCCCCTGCGTCATGCTGGGCACCCCACAGGCCCCGGAGGGAACTATCCGCACCGTAGCGCTTTTATTGTCTAAGCCACATTTCGCGAAGCCCCTTGGCGGGCGCTCTTTGCGCAGGAGAAGACAAATGAGCAGTGCTCTGATCGCCGCACTTTTCAGGAACCACGAGGCAGCCGACCGCATCCGTGTACGTCTCAGTAGCGGTGACACCGCGTTTCCAACTGATCGGGTCCAGCTCACATCGGACATCGAACCGGGGAACGCCGGCCTCGTCCCGGCCGCGTCCTTCGCGCTGAAGCTGCAGGCCTACTTCAATACGCTTTTTGACCGCGAAGAAGAAGCGAACGAGGTGCGCTCCTTGAGCGCTGCCGTGCAAAACGGCAACGCCGTGATTGTCGTCTTCCCGCGCGGCGATATTGAGACGCGGCGCGCCCTCGAGGTCTTGCACCAAGGCAAACCATTGCAGCTCTTCGAGCACGATCTGGATAAGCAAACACTCGAGCACGCCGCATCGGAAGACAAGGCGCCGGTCGCCGCAAACGTCCTCGATGCCGTCAAGGGATCCATAAGCAGTGGCAGGTAACGGCGTGACTCTTTCGCAGCGCTAGACGGACGCTCTTTAGAACCAGCACCCCCGGATACAGCCGGTCATTCGCAATCCGCGTTGGATTGTGCGACGTCGGCGGCAGCGGATGTCGCGCCGATTGGCAACAGCCACCGCAAGCAGGTACGATTGTCCTCATCGGAGATGGCATTCCTCCGCAAACCGCCGCAAGGCTGATGATGCCTACCCACGCCGAAAGCCGGCGGTGCGGTAGGCGCTGCCCGACAGCAACTGCACCGCGTCCTTCGGTGGTCCGTCAACGCTCACGATCGCGCGAAGAACGAGTCACGAATGCCCTGGACCAGTTTGCTTGTCATTGCTATCGGAGCCGTCCTCGGGGCGTGGGCGCGGTGGGGGCTGGGAGTGCTGTTCAATCCCACTTTCCCCACCCTACCGCTCGGGACATTGGCTGCAAATCTCATCGGGGCATTCATCATCGGCATCATGATGGCTCTGGCGGGCCCGCTCAATATTTCGCCGGCGGCACGCCTGCTGGTCACGACCGGGTTTCTGGGCGCCCTCACCACGTTCTCCACATTTTCCGCCGAGACCATGACGCTCATCCTGAGGGCCCAATACGCCTGGGCCGTCGGGGCGGCCGTGGCTCATCTGGGGGGCTCTCTGCTCATGACCGCTGCGGGGATATTCCTCGTGCGGGCCATATTCGGGAGATGATCTGCCATGCAAGGCACTTACCTGCGCTTCTACGTTCACGAAAACGTCAAGCATAATCATCGCCTGCTCTATGAGTGGTTGCTGGAGCATGCCAAATCGCTTGGCGTGCACGGCGGCTCGGCATTCCGGGCCATCGCCGGATTCGGTCGGCATGGCGTGCTGCACGAGCAGCACTTCTTTGAGCTCGCCGGCGACCTGACTGTCAAAGTTGAATTTATCCTGCCGGACGAGATGGCGGACCGGCTGCTGGAAAGCATCCGCCACGAGAACGTGAGCGTCGTCTACTCGCGCATCCCGGCGCTTTTCGACGTCATCGGAGCGCAAAAAGGCTCTCAGCCGAGCTCGCCCTGATGGGTGCCATGTGACGCAGATCTATGGCCTGGCAACGCTGTGGATAGGCCTCGCGCTCATCGCGACGCTGCTGTCGATCTGGCTACGCGTGGCGACCGCGATGTCCGAGATCATCGTGGGCACTGTCGCGCAGCTCGTCATCGGTGCCGCATTGGGTGCCGCTGCGCTCGGCACTGATCAATCCTGGATCAAGTTTCTCGCGGGCACCGGTGCTGTGCTGCTCACGTTCCTGGCCGGCACCGAGCTCGACCCGCAAGTGATGCGCCGCGAGTGGAAGCAGGCCGTGATCGTGGGTCTCGTCGCTTTCACAGCACCTTTTCTGGGGTGCGCAGCGGTGGCCCGCTATGCCTTGGGTTGGAGCAGCGATTCAAGCTGGCTCGCCGGGATCGCCCTGTCCACCACATCGGTCGCGGTCGTCTACGCAGTGATGCTCGAGTTCGGGCTCAACCGCACCTATTACGGTAAAGTCGTGCTCGCCGCCTGCTTCGTCAACGACTTGGCAACGGTGCTAGCGCTCGGCTTCAAATTCTCACCGTTCACTATCAAAACTTTGGTATTTGCGGGCGGCAGCACCGCGACATTCCTGATTCTTCCCTGGTTAGTACCACTTTTTTTCAGGCGTTTTGGCGGCCGGCCTTCCGAACTCGAAACCAAGCTGCTGCTGCTGGCAATGTTCGGATTGGGTGCGCTGGCACTGTGGGCGGATAGCGAGCCGGTATTGCCGGCCTATATCTTGGGTATGATCCTCGCGGGCACCGTGGGCAAAGATCATGCTCTCGTGCGGCGCCTGCGCACGCTTACCTTTGGGCTTTTGACGCCCTTTTATTTCATCCGCGCCGGCTCATATGTATCAGTGCCGGCGCTCGTGTCGGGATTCTGGGTACTCGTTACGCTGCTCGGAGCGAAGATGGTGACGAAATTCATTGGCGTGTACCCGGTCACCAAGTTCTTTAAGTCGCCTCCCAAGGAGGCGATGTATACGACACTGCTCATGTCGACGGGGCTCACCTTCGGCAGTATCTCGGCGCTGTTCGGGCTCTCGCACCACATCATCACTCAGCAGCAGTACTCGTATCTCATCGCCGCGGTCATCGGCAGCGCCATCGTGCCCACGCTCATAGCCAATGCCTTCTTCCTGCCGCGGCACCTGCTGCAAAGCGGCGCTGCTGAAGCGCAATCCACCGCGCCCGCGGTCGCCCTACAGAGCGAGCCTGCGAAATAGAACCTGATTAAGACAACTCGCGGCGCGCAGGTTGATTGTGCGGGCGAGCATGCCTACAATTTTAGCGCACGTAGTCTCTCGCCCGGGGTGGACAACAATAATCCAATGAACAACCTGCGCAGTTATTTGCCCAAGGCCCTGCAGCCGAAAAAGCTCGGCAATTCAACCGCCGCCCTTGCTGGACTCGCGAGTGCAGTGTCGGTTTTCGTCGGCGTGCTGGCGGCGCGCGCCGCGCCGCACGGCTGGTTCAGGATCGCAAGCGCCCTGCACCTGCACAGGCAACCCCTGATCGTGAAACTGGCGCCCTTCGTTGCGGGTATCGCCGTCACGCTTGCGACCGCCGCCGGGCTCGTCAAATTTTATTTGTGGTGCGTGGAGCGCGAGGAAGCGGAAGTCTCCGAACGCGCGGATGAGCGCTCCGCTGCCACGGACGCATGAGATGCGAGCCACCGCATCAGCCTGAAGGCTCGAGCCGCTCGACACCGCCCATATAGGGCTTGAGCACCTCCGGAACGCTCACCGAGCCGTCCGCATTCTGATAGTTCTCGAGAACGGCGACCACGGCACGGCCGACTGCGACGCCCGAGCCGTTCAACGTGTGCACGGGCTCAGGCTTGCCGGTGTCCGGGTTGCGCCAGCGCGCCTGCATGCGCCGCGCCTGAAAAGCTTCGCAGTTGCTGCACGATGAAATCTCGCGGTAATGTCCCTGACTCGGCAGCCAGACCTCCAGATCATAGGTCTTCGCGCTGCCAAAACCGACATCACCCGCACACAGCGCGATCACGCGATACGGCAACTCCAGCCGCTTCAGGACCTCCTCGGCGTGCGACGTCAGCTTCTCAAGTGTCGCGTAAGATTCGGCCGGTCGCACGATCTGCACCAGCTCAACTTTGTCGAACTGGTGCTGGCGGATCATGCCGCGGATGTCCTTGCCGTGCGATCCGGCTTCGGAGCGAAATGACGGCGTGTGGGCGACAAGCTTCACGGGCAGCTTTTCCGCCGGCAGTATCTGCTCGCGCACGAGATTGGTCAGCGACACCTCCGCAGTCGGAATCAGATACAGGCCCGGATCGCCTTTTAACGCAAAGAGGTCCTCCTCCAACTTAGGCAGCTGCCCGGTGCCGGTGAGCGTGGCCCTGGCGACGAGATAGGGGACGTAGGCTTCCGTGTAGCCATGGGTGCGCGTGTGCAGATCGAGCATGAACTGCGCAAGCGCGCGATGCAGGCGCGCAAGTTCCCCGCGCATGACGACAAAGCGCGCGCCGGAGATGCGCGCCGCTGCTTCAAAGTCAAGACCCAGCCGCTCCCCGACCTGCACGTGATCCTGAGGCTTGAAATCGAATGCCCGCAGCGTCCCCCAGCGACGCACCTCAACGTTTGTAGTCTCATCGCGCCCGTCGGGCACGGATTCGTGCAAAAGATTGGGGAGTTCGAGCTGCCACGCGTCAAGCTCGCCCTGAACGACCGCCAACTCCCGATCAGACTGCGCAAGAGCGCTCGTGAGAGCATCCCCCTCGGCGATGAGCGCGGCGGTATCCTGCCCTGCCGCCTTGGCCATGCCCACTTTCTTGGCAGCGGCGTTGCGGGTAGCGCGCAGGCGATCGGTTTCAATTTGCCACTGCTTGCGCTTCTCTTCGAGTGCTTTGAACGCCGCGACATCGAGCAGCACGCCGCGTCGCGCCAGGTTCTGCGCAACTGCGGCGGGATCGGAGCGCAATAGTTTCGGGTCGATCACCTTGCCCCTCAGGCCGGCCCGCGCGGCGGCTTTGAGCGCAGCCGTGCAAGGGCTTCGCCGATTTTAATTTCAAGGCCGCGCGGTACGGGACGATAGTAGCGCCGATCGGGCAACTCGTCCGGCACATAGCGTTCGCCCGCCGCAAAGGCGTCGGGCTCATCATGCGCGTAGCGGTAGTCGCGGCCGTAGCCCAATCCCTTCATGAGGCGCGTTGGCGCATTGCGCAGTCGCAGCGGCACATCGAGCGTCCCGAATTTCTCGACGTCCTGCATGGCCTCGCCCATGGCGACATACACGGCATTGCTCTTAGGCGCGCAGGCGAGATAAACGACCAGGGTTGCAATGGCAAGCTCTCCCTCGGGACTGCCGAGGCGCTCATAGGCATCCCACGCATCGAGCGCCATGGCGAAAGCGCGCGGATCGGCAAGTCCGATATCCTCGACCGCCATGCGCATGGCGCGCCGCGCGACATATAGAGGATCGCAGCCGCCGTCGAGCATCCGGCAAAGCCAGTACAACGCCGCGTCCGGATCGGTGCCGCGCACAGCCTTGTGCAATGCGGAGATCTGATCGTAGAACTGCTCGCCGCCTTTATCAAAACGGCGCCGCGCGCCACCGCTGACGATTTCCTGTGCGACCGCTGCATCCAAGATACCCGCTGTCGCCGAGGCTTCGATGAGACCGGCGGCCAGCTCCAGCATGTTGAGCGCACGGCGCGCATCGCCATCAGCGGCGTGCGCGATGAGCGCGAGCGCTTCGTCGGTGGCATCGAGCTCCTGGCTGCCCAAGCCACGGTCGCGATCAACAAGCGCCTTGCGCAGAAGGGCAATGATGTTCTCGACGGACAAAGTGCGCAGCACATACACGCGGGCGCGCGACAAGAGGGCGTTCACCAGCTCAAACGATGGATTCTCGGTCGTCGCGCCGATGAAGGTCAGCGTGCCGTCTTCGACGAAGGGCAGAAATGTGTCCTGCTGCGCTTTGTTGAAACGATGCACCTCGTCGAGGAACAGCACCGTGCGCATCTGGGTTCCCGCGCGGGCGGCGCGCGCCGACTCAACGGCCGCGCGGATGTCCTTCACGCCAGCCATGACTGCCGAGAGGGCGATGAACTGCGCGCCGGAGCGGCGCGCAATGAGCCGTGCGAGCGTCGTCTTGCCGGTTCCGGGCGGCCCCCAGAAGATCATCGAATGCAGCTGGCCCGCCTCGATCGCCTCGCGCAGCGGCTTGCCCTTGGCGAGCAGATGTTCCTGTCCGACGAACTCATCGAGCGATTGGGGCCGCATCCGATCGGCCAGGGGACGCAGGGGGTCGGACGTGCGCGCTGATTCCGCGGACATCGCGCTAGGTGCGGGGCGTACCGATGACATCCACTCCCGCGGGCGGCGTGAAGCTCACCTCGTCAGGAGCCACCGGGCCATTGCGCACCACGTGGTCAAAGATAATCGTGGCCGTCTGCCCAAGCTTGTCTTCGAGGATCATTCGGCTCAAATCCCCATGCGCAAATCCGAGGCGCGCCCGACGGAAGTCCGAATCGGCGCTGCGCGGCGCAACACTCACCCAATTCAAGCCATCATGCTCACCCGCATCGCTCAGCACAAAGTTCTGCCGCACATCGACGCCGCCCGACAACAGCATCGCCGGCGTTCCTGAGAGTCCCGCATCGATAGGCTTGACGCTCACCTGTGCAAGATCCGGATCGTAGAACCAGACGTTTTTGCCGTCGGCCACCATGAGCTCGCCGGCTTTTTCGCGCGAGCCCTGCGGACGCAGTTCCCAGCGCAGTTTGCCGGGACGCAGGACGACGAGCGTCCCGGCGCCGCGGTCGATTTCGCGCCCGTGGGCATCGGTGAGCGTTTGGGAAAAATTCGCGCGCAGCGTCTGCAGGCCATCAAGATAACGATCAAGCAGCGTCACGCCGTTGGGCGTATCCCCG
>Ga0182024_10003377_pt1 | contig 38184 bp, 25 predicted proteins | sample P32metaG_FD_120480 | JGI IMG/M metagenome (GOLD analysis project Ga0182024, IMG submission 120480) | Permafrost microbial communities from Stordalen Mire, Sweden - P3-2 metaG (Illumina Assembly) | ecosystem: Environmental > Terrestrial > Soil > Wetlands > Permafrost | place: Sweden: Stordalen...
ACACGCTTCGCGAAGCACCCAGGCGCCGATCGACAGAATCAGGCCGGACTCTTCTGCCACGGGAATAAACTCCACAGGTGGGATGAGTCCTCGAGACGGATGAGCCCAGCGTAGCAGGGCTTCAGCTCCGGTGATGGCGCCCGTCTGGATGTTGATCTTCGGCTGGTAATGCAGGGCGAATTCGTGCCGTGTCAATGCATGCCGGAGATCCTCCTCGATCGTTTGCCGCTCCACTGCCCGGACGTTCATGACCGCCTTGAAAAACTTGTAGCTCTGGCGTCCGTTTGCTTTCGCCTGGTACATCGCTGTGTCGGCATTCTTGATGAGCGCTTCCGCATCCAGGCCGTCGTCGGGAAAGACGCTTATACCGATGCTCGCAGTGACGTGAAGCCGGTGTTTCTCGCAGGAATGCGTCTCCGCCACCAACTGCAACACTCTTCTGGCCCAAATGGCCGCATCCTCCGGTTGCTTGACCTCCTGGAGCAGCACGATGAATTCATCACCCCCCTGGCGGCTTATGGTGTCAGGCGCGCGAACAGAGGTCCGCAGACGCTTGGCGACGGATTGAAGAAGTTCGTCGCCTACTCGATGTCCCAGAGAATCGTTGATGTGTTTGAAGCCATCCAAATCCAGAAACAGCACCGCGCCTTTATGCATGTGACGTCCCGCCAGGGCGATCGCCTGGCCGATCCGGTCGCTCAGGAGCAATCGGTTGGGCAAGCCGGTGAGGGGATCGTGCTGGGCCGAATGGACCACCTTTTCGGCCAATGCGCGCGCCGTGGTTACGTCGCGAAAGACGAGAACCGAACCGGCAACCTTCCCATCCCGATCGTGGATGGGAGACACGGAATCTTCGATGAAGATTTCATGCCCGTCGCGCCGGATGAGGATGCAGTTCAATGGCAGGTGCCCGGTCTTGTCTTGCAAGATCGACTTCTCCATCGGATCGGGGGTAGTCAGGCGCGTGGCGGCATCCACGATCTGGATAGCCTCCGCCATGGGCTTGCCTGCCGCTTCCGCGAGCGGCCAGCCTGTCATCTTTTCCGCGACTTTGTTGAGAAAGGTGATATTCCCAGCGAGGTCGGTGCAGATGACAGCATCGCCGATGCAGTCGAGCGTGACCTGGGCACGTTCCTTTTCATCGAACAGCGTTTCCTCGATGACCTTACGCTCAACGGCATAGTGCAGAGCCCGCATCAGCTCGCGCGGCTCAATCTGGCCTTTAATGAGATAGTCCTGCGCGCCTTTCTTCATGGCTTGCAATGCCATCGACTCGTCGTCCATGCCCGACAACACCACCAGGGGCACATGGGGCGCGGCTGCGTGGGTCCGTCGCACCGCTTCCACTCCTTGTGTGTCGGGCAGCCCCAGGTCAAGCAGAATCATGTCAACCGCATGTCCCGCAAGATGCTTTTCGGCGTCACTCATGCACTCCACATGGGTCAATCTGACATTCCGCTGGCCTTGCTCGTTGAACATCTCGCGGATCAAACGAGCGTCTCCCGGACTGTCTTCGACGAGAAGTACCGATTTGATTGAGCGCTTGCTCATCCGGGTTACCTTCGCCGTGGCAGCTTGACCTTTGTGATCCAGAAATCGTTGATGCTCTTCACCACGTCTTCAAACTCGTCCAACTGAACCGGCTTGGTGAGGTAGCAGTTCGCCTGGAGTTGATAGCTTTTGGCGATATCCGTTTCCGCAGTGGAAGTGGTAAGGATGATGGTGGGAATCGTCTTCAGGTCTTCGTCTTTCTTGATGCAAGCCAGAACCTCGCGGCCATCCATCTTAGGGATGTTCAGGTCCAGCAGGATGAAATCCGGGCGAGGGGCATCGTGGAATTCCCCCTCATGCCGTAAAAACGCCATGGCCTCCACGCCGTCTGAAGCCACGTGTAAGTGGATGCGGCTGTTGGCATCGCGGAACGCCTCTTGCGTCAGCCGGATATCCCCGGGACTGTCTTCAACCAATAGAACCTCGATATCCATGTTTTTCTCCTATTCGATGACCTTTATAACTTGTTGTCGCTTTCTGCCAAGGTAAAGCGAAAAGTGGATCCTTGCCCCGGTTGCGACTCGACAGAGATGCTGCCGCCGTGCCGCTCGACAATCTTCTTGCAGATCGCCAATCCCATGCCGGTGCCGGCGAAATCCTCCCGCTTATGCAGCCGCTGGAACATGCCGAATATCCTTTCAAAGAACTGGGGATCGATTCCAATCCCGTTATCGCGCACCGAGAATATCCACTTCATTTCGCTATCCCTGGCGGCGGAGATATGGACCAGAGGGACTCCGGGGCTTTGGTACTTGATGGCATTGCCGACAAGGTTCTGAAACAGTTGAATCAGTTGAATATCGTCCGCCATGACCCTGGGTAGCGGATCGTGCGTCACCGTGGCTCCGCTCTCTTTGATGGCGCCGCGCAGATTAATGAGGGCCTGTTGCAACGATTCCTCGCTGGAGATATCGAACAGTTCCAGGCCTCTTTTCCCCACACGCGAGTAGACCAGCAGATCCTGGATCAATCGTTGCATGCGGTTGGCTCCGTCCACCGCAAAGGCGATGAACTCATCGGCATCGGAGTCCAACCTTCCCTTGTATCGCCTGGATAGGAGCTGCGTGTAGCTGGCCACTATCCTCAATGGTTCCTGCAAATCGTGGGAAGCAACATAGGCAAACTGCTCCAGTTCCTGATTCGAGCGGCTCAAGTCCTCAACCATCTGAGCCAGGCGTCTCTCTGCGTCAACCACCTTGGCCAAATGTTTGTCCGCAGCCTTGCGCACCGTGAGGTCGCGGATCGCAGCGGTTACCAGGGTGCCCTCGGCGCTTTCCAGCGGGCTCAGCATGATCTCGATCGGGAACGCGCTTCCATCCTTGCGCCGGCCTTTGAGCTCAATTCCGGTGCCGATCTGTTGTGCCAGCGCCTCGGCTGCGGACCGGGTGCCGTCGGCAATCAGCCGCTCCGCGAAGCCCTCCCGAATGATATTCGTTACTTTCTGGCCCAGAAGTTCATCGCGGTGGTATCCGAACTTTTTCTCCGCCTGAACATTTAACAGGACAATCTCTCCACCCTGATTCACCACTACCATCGCATCCGGAGCCGCCTCCAGCAGTCCGCGGTACCGGGCCTCCATCTGCCCCAGATGCTCTTCCGCATCCTTGCGCACAGTAATGTTGCGGATCGCAGCGGTTACCAGGATGCCCTCGGCGCTTTCCAGCGGACTCAGCATGATCTCGATGGGAAACGCGCTTCCGTCCTTGCGCCGGCCTTTGAGCTCAATTCCGGTGCCGATCTGCTGCGCCAGCGCCTCGGCTGCGGTCCGGGTGCCATCGGCAATCAGCCGCTCCGCAAAGCCCTCCGGAATGATGTTCGTTACCTTCTGGCCCAGAAGCTCATCGCGATGGTATCCGAACTGCTTCTCCGCCTGAACATTCAACAGGACAATCTCTCCACCCTGGTTCACCACTACCATCGCATCCGGAGCCGCCTCCAGCAGTCCGCGGTACCGGGCCTCCATCTGTCCCAGATGCTCTTCCGCAGCCTTGCGTACTGTGATGTTGCGGATCGCAGCCGTTACCAGGATGCCCTCGGCGCTTTCCAGCGGGCTTAGCATGATCTCGATCGGAAACGCGCTTCCATCCTTGCGCCGGCCTTTGAGCTCAATTCCGGTGCCGATCTGTTGCGCCAGCGCCTCGGCCGCGGTTCGGGTGCCGTCGGCGATCAGCCGCTCCGCGAAGCCCTCCCGAATGATATTCGTTACCTTCTGACCCAAAAGCTCATCGCGGTGGTATCCGAACTGCTTCTCTGCCTGAACATTCAACAGGACAATCTCTCCGCCCTGATTCACCACCACCATCGCGTCCGGAGCCGCCTCCATCAGCCCGCGATACCGAGCCTCCATCTGCGCCAGATGTTTTTCCGCATCCTTGCGCATGGCGATATCGCGGATGGCCGTTGCCGCCTCGGTATCCACATCCAGCAATTGCCTCGGTATTGCCACGGGAACATTGGCGAATTCGATGTAATCCTTCGCGGGCATACTGATCCTTTCAGTCAAAAAGATAGAGCTTCGCGATCACAAGCTCTTCCAATTACGAGGCTTTTAGAGGCATGAGCAATGGTGCTGATACATGACGTAAAACCTCATCGGAAGTCGCACGGTGAAGTGCGCGCCGCTCATCCCTCATTGAAATTGCAGGTAGGGCCACGTAACCTTGTATCAGGATTACTGAAGTTCCTCAGGAATAGATGAGCCAGACTGCACACTTTCTCACATCGATTGGCCATTACACGTTATATTTATCGCACTCTGGAGTGAGCTAACACCGCCAGCATACTCAGCGCGAACCCCGCCGCGCCGCCCGTGGAAAGGAAGTTGACGGCGTCGTTGTTGAGCCAGCCGCGGCGTTCCAGTGTAGCGCCCAACAGGCTGTCGAAGAGCAAGCCGAAGACGCCGCCCACACAGGCAATCCAGAACATCGCAAAGTCGCCGCGCAGGGCCAGGGTTCCTGCCAGGGCGACGATGGCGGCGGCAGCCACCCCAGCCAGCGTCCCCATCAGGCTGAGAGCCCCGTCCGTGCCGGGCTCGACCGCGTGCAAGGTGGTGATCAACCGCGGCCGGCCACCCATCACCTGGCCTATCTCCGACGAAACGGTATCCGCGGCGGCCTCTGCCAGCGCTGCCAGACCCACGGCAAACAGAGGCATCGGCGCCAGCGTTGCGCGGGCGAACCAGCCTGAGTTCGCCAACAGCGACTGCACAAATTCGCCGCAGGCAATCGCGGCTACGCCCAGATTGGCGGCTACCTGCGACGCGGTTCTCCCTTGCCGCTTCTCCGCCGTGCCCAGCCGCTCTTTCTGTTCCCGGCCCAACCGCGTGGCAAAGTGCGCCAGCAGGGAGACAGCGAGCACGGGAATCAGGGCCGTTTGCCAGGGTCGATAAGGGAACGTCGCCGTAGAGAACATGAGACTGGCCGTGAGGATGGCGCCTGTTGCCGCACCCGCCGGCGTAGCTGCGCGCAACTTGAGCACCACCACCCCGAGAAGCAGGCTCAGGCTCACCGTCGAGATGGCCACCGGGGCCCGCTGCGCCGCCCACCAGTGGGTTTGCAGCACCACACCGACGGCGGCAACGGGCAACACGACAAGCAGCACCAGTTTCGATTGCCAGATCAGCATCATTGAGCCTCGCTCCATCGTAACCCGCAAACGGAACAGGGGCGGGATGAGCGAGGCGGCCAGGGCTTGCTCGGGCCGATACCGTTCCGCGCTCCAACCGCGTCTAACCTCCGGCTCCCTGATTTACAATCACGAAGTAAGCAGGAAAGAACTGAATGAGGCTTTTTTTCATGAATGCAAGCCAGGCGCGCGCGCGGTTGGTTCAGGCGGGCGCGGTCCTTGCGGGTGTAGCCCTGGTTGCCGGTTGCGGCAGCGCATACCGGCCGGTGGTAACGCCTATCAATAACAGCGGGCCAGCCGCACAGGTGACGTCGTATGTAGTGGTGGTTTCGGCCCCTTCCCCGACCACACCAGGCGTTGCCTCCATCGTCGACTATTCCGGCGACACGTTGATGGCCGAAGCGCCCATCGGCCCTGGGCCGACTGCCTTTACCATCGACGAGGTCGGCGCCAACGGCTATACCGTCAACAGCGACGGTACCTTGAGCAATTTCCCGATATCCGTCACAGGCACCGGCAGCCTCCAGGCCAAGAACGTGACCTACTCGACACTGTCGTCAGCATTGCAGAATGCCCCGCCACATCCGCCGATCAACATGTTCTCGCCGGCCTTCGGCTTGTGGGGCGCAGATCTCCAGGGGAGCTACGTCGACCTATTTACCGGCAGCCCCCAGGATTTCAAGCTCGCGATTCCGGTGGGAGCCACACCGGTAACGATTGTGGGCCCAGGTGCCGGCGGACAATACAACTACGCCATCAGCCAAAACATAGCCAATCCGACAGGCGTGGAGTGCAACATCTCGCCCACCACGGGTTCCGCCGGCGTCGCGGATGCGATCTCTACAAGCACTGACACGGTCATAGCCTCCATTCCTTTGGGCCTGTGCCCCGTATTTGCCGTGCAGAGCCCAGACAGCAAGCGGCTCTTTGTACTGAACCGGGGAGATGACACCATTACGGTGATCAACAGCCAGGACAACACGCTGGACACATGCACCCCGTTCCTCAACCAGAACGGCCAGACGGTGAAGTGTCATCCGAGCCTCCCTCTGTCGCTTGGTGCTGTAAGCTCGATCAACGCGCAGTGCGCCGCTATCACACCCCCCTCAACACTGCCTCCATGCGGCGGTCCTCCCAACGGAACCTCGGGTATGACGAAGACAGCCGGCCCGGTCTATGCGGAATTCAACGCGGTTACCAACCAGTTGATCGTGGCCGACTATGACGGCGGAACGATCAGCGTGATCGATGTGAGTCTTGACGAATACGGCAACGACAGCCAGACCTTTGGCACCACGTTTACGATTCCGGTGGGCAACAATCCCGCCAGCGTGACCGCACTGGCGGCCGACGGCAGCCGCGCGTACACGGCCAACCAGGCCGATCAGACCGTCACCATCGTGAACCTGATCAGCCACACCGTGGAGAAGACTTTGCCCGTCAACGGCCATCCGCGGACGGTGGTCTCCACGCAGAACTCGACCGAGGGGAAGGTTTACGCGGCCTCGCCAGATAGTCCTTTCCTCACCATCATCCGTACCGATCAGGACATTGTCGACACCACCGTTCTGCTGGAAGGGAACATCGTGGATGTTCGCGTGACCACTCAGAATGGATCGAGCGGCAATAACAATGACGTCAGCCGCGTGCCAGGTTATGGCGAGCCTTGCTATCTGCCGCCTACACCCTCCAACCCGACACCCGCGCCTACGGGCACGCAGACGCTCTTGCAGGCCTGTCAGACGTTGCCGTGACATGCATTTTGCCCCCCGTGCGGATCGACGCAGCCAAAGGAATGCTTCCCGCAAGGAAGTCCCTTTGGCTGTTTCCGCGTTCGCTGCGGAGATAACCGGGCTGCATCGCCTGGCGCTTATAGCAATTTCGGAATTGCTCTAAATCATGGAAAAAGCCCCAGGCAGCGAAAAAACGCGCGTGGATATTCTCCTGGTCGAGCGAGGCCTGGTCCCCAGCCGCGAAAGGGCGCGCGCGCTCATTCTTGCCGGCCGGGTTCTGGTGCGGGAGCAGAAAGTCGATAAGCCGGGCACCACGGTTCCGGCAGATTCCCCCATCCGACTGCTGGGCGAGGACCAGCCCTATGTAAGCCGCGGCGGCCTCAAGCTGGCGGAGGCGCTGAATCACTGGAAGATCCCGATGGCAGGCAGGGCATGCCTCGACGTGGGTGCATCCACCGGAGGATTTACCGATTGCCTGTTGCAACACGGCGCCGCACATGTGACCGCTGTCGATACCGGCTTCGGCCAGATTGCCATGAAGCTCCGCAACGACCCCCGCGTGCGCGTGGTGGAGCGGACCAACGCCCGCTTTCTTGCACCCACCGCACTGGCTGGGGAAAAGGGACGCCCGGAGCTGACCCTGCTGGCCATAGACGTCTCATTCATCTCGGCGACGTTGCTGCTGGGCCCGGTGCTTGCCGCGGCTCCCGCTCTGTCGGAGGCGGTGATCCTGGTCAAGCCACAGTTCGAGGCCGGGCGGAAGCATGTGGGCAAGGGAGGCATCGTTCGCGACCCAGAGGCGCACCAATTGGCCATCGACAAAGTGGCCGAGTGTGTCCGGTCGCTTGGGTGGCAGGTGGTTGAAACCATTCCATCGCCCATTACTGGCGCAGAGGGCAACCGGGAATTTCTGCTCTATGCGCGGCGGCCTGGATCTACAGAGCCCATCGGCGAGGGCAAGCCAGCGCTCGCATAAATTTGCGCCGTCCCGGACTGCGTTGCGGGGTTCGCGGACCCCGGCCTCACCTGATATGGTCAGGGAGGAAACTCAAGATGAATCCCCCTTAGGAACCCGCGGTCATGTGGAAGCGTTGGCGAATCCGGATATTGCTGTTTCTGGCCGTTCTCGGCCCCGGATTTATTACCGCCAATGTGGATAACGACTCCGGCGGCATTCTCACCTACTCCCAGGCCGGCGCGCAGTACGGCTACTCGCTTCTGTGGACCATGCTCCCCATCACCATTGCCTTGATCGTGGTGCAGGAGATGTGCGCCCGCATGGGCGTGGTCACGGGCAAGGGCCTGAGCGATCTGATCCGCGAGGAGTTCGGCCTGCGCCTCACCTTTGTGCTCATGGTGCTGCTGGTGGTGGTGAATTACACCAACGTGGTCACCGAGTTCATCGGCATCGCTGGGTCGATGCACCTGTTCGGCGTGTCGAAGTTCATTTCCGTGCCGTTGTGCGCGGCGCTGGTGTGGTACATGGTGGTCAAAGGCAGCTACAAGAGCACGGAAAAGATATTTATCATCGCTTCTCTGGTTTATATCTGCTACATCTTTGCCGGAGTGCTTTCGCAGCCGGACTGGCACGACGCTCTGAAGGCCACGGTGGTGCTGCCAGCCAGGTCGGTGTTGAGCGGCAAGGCGTATATGTACATGGCCATCGGCGTGGTAGGCACCACAATTGCGCCTTGGATGCAGTTCTACTTGCAGTCGTCGATCGTGGAAAAGGGCATCCGCGTAAAGGAGTATGCAGCTTCGCGGCTGGACGTGATCGTCGGTAGCTTGTTTACCGATATTGTGGCCTGGTTCATCATCGTGGCATGCGCCGCCACGCTCTATGTGCATGGCATGGGAGCCATTCAGGTAGCCTCAGACGCTGCTGAAGCCATGCGCCCGCTGGCTGGCCCCTATGCCTTCATCCTCTTTGCCTTCGGGCTGTTCAACGCGTCGCTCTTTGCGGCATCCATCCTGCCAATCTCGACCGCCTATACGGTCTGCGAAGGCCTGGGCCTTGAGTCCGGTGTAGACAAGCACTTCAAGGAAGCGCCATTCTTTTACTGGCTGTATACGCTCCTCATCGCGGGCGGCGCTGGAACCGTGCTGTTGCTGCCCGACGCGCAACTGATCAACGTAGCGATTCTGTCGCAGGTGCTGAATGGCGTTCTGCTGCCCGTGGTTATCATTCTGATGCTGATGCTCATCAATCGCAAAGATCTGATGGGCGAGCACCGCAACTCGGGCATGTGGAATGCGATTGCATGGAGCACCAGCCTGATCGTGATCGGCATGACGCTGGTGATGCTGTGGGGGCTGATGCCGGGACATTGATTGCGGGCAGATGTAATACGCTCCGCAAGCCGTTCCACAGCACACGATCGTCAGAATAAGGACGGCTTACAGAGCGCTATTCATCAGGCCGGCCGCGGCTCGGGTGCCGGCTTTGCCAGTAGCACGCCGAGAGCGCAACTTGCCATTCGAGCCAGTTCTCCGTCGGCACGGCTGGTGAGAACGATCGGAACCTTTGCTCCTACAACAACTCCCGCTGCCAGTGCTCCGGCCAGGTACTGAAGCTCCTTGAAGAGGATATTTCCGGCTTCAAGGTTGGGAACCATCAGAAGATCAGGGTCTCCCGCGACCGGCGAGTTGATCTTCTTGATCCGCGCTGCTTCGCTTGAAATCGCATTATCGAATGCGAGCGGGCCATCGACGATCGCCCCGGTGATCTGCCCACGATCGACCATTTTGCAAAGAGCGGCGGCATCGAGCGTGGAGGGTATGGCCGGGTTGACCGACTCGACGGCCGAAAGGATTGCCACCTTCGGGTTGACGACTTCGAGCGTTACCATCATGTCGATCGCGTTCTGCAAGATGCTGATCTTGGTCTCCAGGTCCGGCTGGATGTTGACCGCCGCATCGGTGACAAAGAGGGTTTTGTGATAAGACGGCACATCCAAAGCGAATACGTGGCTGATGCGCCGCCCGGTACGCATTCCGCCTTCGCGCGAGACAACAGCGCTCATCAGTTCGTCTGTATGCAGGGAGCCCTTCATAAGCATTTGGACTTCGCCTAGACGAGCGAGCTCGACGGCCTTCGAGGCGGCCATGCGGCTCACGTCAATGTCGACGATCTGAATCGCTCCCAAGTCAAGTTGCAAGGTGTCCGCGAGACCTCGGATCTTCGCTGCGGAACCCACAAGAACCGGAACAATCAACTTGTCTTTGTACGCCTGAATAGCGCCTCCGAGCGACACTTCGTCGCATGGCCAGACAACCGCGGTTTTGACCGGCGGCTTGGAAGTTGCGCGCGCAATCAAACCAAGGTAGTGGCGATAGGGATTGTTCACAATGAGTTCGGGTACGGGCAGGGTAGACCAGCGCAGCTTCTTTGGAGGTGCGATGAGCTGTGCAGTGCCAGAGAAGATGGACGCGCCGTCGCCATTACTTGCCTGACAATCGAATGTCACGCTCTTTGTAGCATCGTCCTTGCCTGTGACTTGGACCTTGACGAGAATGCGATCTCCGACATGGATGCGATTGTGGAACGCGAGCGATACGTTTGTGAGGGTGCATCCAGGCCCCGGGATATTCATGCTGAAGAGGCCGGAGATCAGCGAGGCGCACCACATGTTTGGTCCTGTCGGAGGTATACCCCCGGCGCGGTCGAGGAGTTCCTCGGAGTTCAGCATGGAGTGAAATCCGGAGATCGAGGCAAAGGCCATCGCGTCTTCCGTGGTCAGCACGTGCTCTGTCCTGGCTGTGTCGCCAACTGAAATCTCGTCGTACGTCTTGCTCTCAATAAAACCCAGATCCATATAAATCCCTTCCTGGCTCAAGCGCCGGCTAAAGTGCCGACTGTGCCCATTGTATGATTCCCGAGCGCAATCGAAAGTGACTGTAATCACTGATTGAAAGGAAGTAACCCGGCGCTCGCCCCACGCCGGCTGGCTTAAACAGACCTTTGGCATGGGCACCCGTTTGATAGGATCATGACAACCGCGCCGAACCTGACCAGCGCAGTTAACTCGAGGATTAAACAACCGTCTCGGAGAAAACGTGAAAGCTGAACCCGTAGTGAAAAAGAATCGAACGGGATTTTGCAGCACTGTTGTGGTTGCCGCACTCGCGGCCCTTGCCTGTGCTTGCCAGGCGCAGATCACGTTGACAGTTTCGGCGGCGGCCAGCGTGACGGATGGAGTCAAGGAGACTGAGGCGGCTTATAAGCAAAGCCACGCCAATGTTGAATTCATTAATAACTTCGGCTCGTCGGGAATGCTGGCTACGCAGATCGATCAGGGCGCACCGGCCGATATATTTCTTTCCGCTGCCTCTAAGCCGATGGACGATCTGGAAAGCAAGGGGCTGACCGCAGCCGGGACCCGCCGTAATCTGCTACGCAATACGCTGGTTCTGATTACGCCCATCGGATCCTCTCTGCGGGATTTTCAAGGACTTACGGATAACTCGATCCACGTAATCGCTCTTGGCGATCCGGGGAGTGTTCCGGCAGGTCAATATGGGCGACAGACGCTCGTGTCACTGCATCTGTTTGAGAAGCTCAACGCTAAGGTAGTGCTAGCAAAAGATGTGCGCCAGGTTCTGACTTATGTGGAGACAGGCAATGCGGATGCTGGTTTGGTCTACGCAACGGACGCACTCACATCGACCAAGGCTCGCGTTGTGGCTACGGCTCCAGAAACGTCTCACGAACCCATTATTTATCCGGTGGCGGTAGTGAAAGGGAGCCACAGCGAAGAGGCTGCTCGCAAATTCATCGAGTATCTTGCCAGCCCGGCCGCTCAAGCAATCTTCCAAAAGCATGGATTTATAATAGCGGCACCGTGATGCTGCCCATCGATCCCTCGCCGCTCTATATCTCGTTCGCCACGACCTGCGCGGCCACCGCAGCAACATTCATTCTCGGATTGCTGGCGGCAAGACTGATGTACGGTGTGCGCGGTGGCCTGCGCGCCTGGATCGACGGGATTCTCACGCTGCCACTGGTGCTTCCGCCCACTGTGGTCGGCTTCTTTCTGCTGGTGCTCTTCGGGCGGCGTAGTTTTGTTGGTCACGCCCTAGGACAAATCGGTATTACCATCGTCTTCTCCTGGCCGGCCACGGTGATTGCTGCGACGGTGGTTGCTTTTCCGCTGATGTATCGCACCACGCTCGGCGCCTTCGAGCAGGTCAATCCAAATCTTCTCGATGCGGCGCGCACGCTGGGAGCCTCGGAGCAAAGAGTCTTTCGCAAAGTGCTTTTGCCGTTGGCAGCGCCGGGCGTGCTTGCCGGAACGGTGCTGGCCTTTGCCCGCGCCTTGGGGGAATTCGGGGCCACGCTGATGCTAGCCGGCAATATACCGGGTCGCACCCAGACCATGCCCATGGCAATCTTCTCCGCGGTGGAAGACGGCGATATGCGGCTTGCCCTTCTCTGGGTAACTCTGATCGTTGCACTGTCGCTGGGCATCATACGATTGCTCAACTGGCAAAGTGTCAGTCGGCGGCCGGCGCGCGGACATGCAACTCCCTCCCTTGTTTCATCTCCGGTTCTTCCCCTGGTCAAAACGAAAAGCGAAGAGCTAGATGCTTTGTCCGCCACGCTGGATGTACATGTCGAAAAGCACCTGGATCACTTTAACCTACAGGTCATGCTGCGCACGGGCAGCGGAGCGGTCGGTTTGCTGGGAGCCTCCGGCGCAGGCAAATCCATGACGCTGCGCATGATCGCCGGCATCGTCGCGCCCGATCGCGGCCGCATAGTGCTGAACAACCGCATACTGTATGAAAGTGAAACAGGGAAAACTCTCTCCGCCGCGCAGAGAAGAATTGGCGTTGTGTTTCAGGACTACGCCCTCTTTCCTAATATGACGGTGGCAGAGAATATCGGCTTCGGGCTGAGTGCTCTGCCGGAGCCGGAGCGGCAAACGCGCATCCAGAAGCAGCTTGACCTGATGCATATTGCGGAGTTAGCCGGCCGTTATCCCAAAGAGATTTCAGGCGGCCAGCGGCAGCGCGTTGCCATTGCCCGCTGCATGGCGATTGAACCGGATGCCCTGCTCTTCGATGAGCCCTTCGCGGCCCTCGATCCGCACTTGCGTCGGCAAATGGAAGAGCAGCTTCGCGAGACCCTTTCAGGTTATAAGGGCGCGGTTGTCTTTGTAACTCACGATATGGAGGAAGCCTTTCGTTTCTGCATTGACCTTCTGGTGCTCGATAGTGGTCAAGTCATCGCCAGCGGACCGAAACACCAACTCTTCGAGCGGCCGCAAACCGTAGTCGCTGCTCGACTCACAGGCTGCAAAAATATTGCTGCGGCCCACCGCACGGCCGCGAATCAAATCACCGTGGATGCATGGAACTGTCAACTGCAAACCGCTGAGCCGGTCTCTGAAGCACTGACGCATGTTGGAATTCGCTCCCATCAAATTTCCTTCCAGCCGGCCCCGAACGAAGCGAACACATTTCCTTGCTGGCTAACCAGTACGAGTGAAGCGCCGCATGAGATGACGCTCTATCTGCGCCTTCACGCCGCGCCGCGAGCAGGCGAACCAGCCCACCTTCAAGCCGACCTACCAAAGGATATGTGGCGCATCCTGAGTGCGCAGCCTCAGCCGTGGACGGTGAACCTCGACCCGGCGCGGCTGCTACTGCTTGGGGGGTAGTGTCGAGTCAGCTTGCATAGTTAGATATATCGTGTCACGATATAGATATGAGTTCTCATTCTCCAATGGCTGGGCCTGACTTCCTGCTGAGAACACTGGCTGAATTTCGCTTTGAGCTGCGCCGCTTCTTGCACTTCAGCGAATGCGCGGCACTGGAGGCAGGATTACAGCCACAGCAACATCAACTTCTCTTACAGGTGGCTGGCGCTCCCGAATCGACGGTTGTGACCATCGCTTATGCGGCTGAGCGGCTTGGGCTGAAGCACAATAGCGCGGTCGAACTTGTGAACCGCTCACAGCGCCAAGGTCTGTTGGCACGAACAGCGGACGCGTGCGACAGGCGGCTGGCCATTTTGCAATTAACGCGCAAAGGCAAGCAGGTGATGGGGAGGCTGGCGGGGGATCACGCGCGGGAGTTGAACGAGATGGCGCCACGGCTGGCACAGGCTTTGGAGCATCTCGGCATGCAGGCGCACGACGGCGTTGGCGCGGAGGCTCAATGAGATCACGGCCCTCTGTTTTACGCGACTTTACCGTCGATGGGCGGGTTTGGCTGCTGACTGCGGTGGCGCTGTTCATTGGCACCGGCGCGGCAGGTTTGGCCGTGTTACTCTTGCGCACCATTGCATTCGCTACCAACGTCTTCTACTACCACCGCCTGAGTTTTGCGATGGTTGGGCCCGCCGGGTCAACGCTTTCGCCATGGGTGATGCCGCTGGTTCCGATTGTTGGAGGCTTGCTGGTTGGACTCATCGCGCACTATGGGTCAGACAAGATACGCGGACACGGAATTCCTGAGGCGATCGAATCGATCCTGCTACATGGCGCGCGCATAGACCCGAAGATAGCGATCCTCAAGCCACTTTCAGCAGCCATTGCGATAGGCTCCGGCGGTCCTTTCGGCGCTGAGGGTCCGATCATCATGACGGGCGGGGCTTTCGGTTCGCTAGTCGCGCAGTGGCTTAAGTTGACCGATGCGGAACGGACGACGCTGCTGGTGGCAGGTGCGGCTGCCGGCATGTCGGCAACCTTTGCTGCACCGCTTGCCGCGATTCTGCTGGCAGTTGAGTTGCTTCTCTTTGAATGGCGACCGCGGTCGCTGGTACCGGTCGTAGTAGCGAGCGTGATGGCAGGCGCATTACGCATAAGTTGGCTTGGACCGGGTCCACTTTTCCCTGTCGAGCTGTTCGCAAGAATTCACTTGGAGCAAGCGTTGCTTGTAGCCGCCCCACTGGGGGTGCTGGTGGGTTTTGCCTCGGCGGGACTGAGCCGCTTGATGTACGGCTTCGAAGATGGGTTTGAACACATTTGCGGCCGGCTGAGAGTGCATTGGATGTGGTGGCCGGCGATTGGCGGCATCGGCATTGGATTGGGCGGCTTCTTCTTTCCCCGCGGGCTGGGCGTTGGCTACGACAATATTGCGGAACTACTCCGCGGAAATGCGCCCGTAGCGCTGCTGCTTGGGCTGCTGGTTGCCAAGTCTTTGATGTGGGCTTTCTCGCTGAGTTCGGGAACCTCGGGCGGCGTGCTGGCGCCCTTGTTAATGATTGGCGCGGCGATCGGCGAATCCGTCGCGCAACTGGCGCATATGCCTGTCGAGACCCAGGCCTTGTGGGCGATGATGGGAATGGGGGCGATGCTCGCCGGCGCGTTGGGTGTTCCCCTGACCGCGATTCTCTTCTCGATTGAGCTAACTCACGCCCTGCCGGCACTCCTGCCGCTAACGCTTGCTTGTACGGCATCCTATCTAGTGACCTCCCTGATCATGCCACGGTCGATTCTGACCGAGAAACTAAGTCGCCGTGGGTATCACTTGTCGCGCGAGTATGGCGTTGACCCACTTGAAATGATCAGCGTGGCTGAGGTGATGACGGCACTGTCCCGATCGGCCAGCCAGACCGGCGAGAGTGATCCGCCTGAGACATTGCCGGAGGTTCTTGCTTACACCGACGAGACATGCCGGGCGGTCGCCGAGGAGATGGCGACCTCCGGGGTGGTCAGCATGCCCGTGGTGGATCGGGAGACAGGGCGAGTTCGCGGGCGCATTACCGCACAGGAGTTGCTGCTTGGGCGCAGACGTGCTGTCGAACGGGAGTCGGAACGGAACAGGTAGACACCACGAAAAGGGTTCCCTTCCCTATTCCCTCCGTTGCACCCTTACGACAATACACTCTGCTGTTCCGGCGTTCGCAGGCGCACTAACCGGTCAATGGCATAGGGCGCGTGCTGCCGCGCGGCGTAGTAATGACGCACCAGCAGTTCGCCCAGCAGCCCAATGGCCAGCAACTGAATGCCCGCGACAATCATGACCGCGCCAATCACAAACAACGGTCCATGCAGTTCCAGGATCCTCTTGCGCGGATCGAGAATCTTCATCCCGAGCAGAAGGGCGGAGATCGTGCTACCAGCAACGATGCCCGGTGCGCCAATGCTGCCGAATAGATACAGCGGCCGACTCATATGCTTGAGCAAGAAGCGTATGGTCAGCAGATCAAAGAAGACGCCTAATGTGCGTCCGACCCCATAGTGGCTCTTGCCTCGCTCACGATTCAGGTTCCTGATGGGAATCTCGCAGATCGACGCACCATACCAACTGGCCAGCGCGGGAATAAAGCGGTGCATCTCGCCGTAGAGCGGAATGCTCTGAATGGTCTCACGGCGATAGGCTTTGAAGGTAGTGCCGAAGTCGTGAATCTTCACGCCGCAGAGTCTGGCCATCAGCCAGTTTGCGCAGCGCGAGGGAATCCGCCGCAGCAGCAAATTGTCGATCCGCTCCTTGCGCCAGCCCGATACCACATCGTAGCCTTCTTCGAGCTTTTCGATGAAGCTGGGAATATCGTTCGGATCGTGCTGCAAGTCACCATCGATAGCCAGGATGAATTCGCCCGAGGCATGATCGAAGCCTGCCGACAACGCAGAAGTCTGACCAAAGTTGCGGCGCAGCTTCACCACCAGCACGCGGCTATCAACCGCGACAATCTCTTCTAGTAGCTTATAGGTATGATCGCTGGAGCCATCGTCCACCAGCACCAGCTCGTAACTCTCGCCTATCTGCTCCATCACCTGCTTGAGACGAGCATATAAAACGCCGACATTCTCTTCTTCGTTATGAAAGGGGACGACAATCGAATACTTCGCCATGGTGTCCTCATAGATGCAGGTTCGATTGCGAAGGATGGCGCTTTCTGCATGATACGACCGGGAACCTGTCAGAAGGACGCAACTTGCTCCGCTGAAGCAGGCTGATCGGCGTTAGGCAGTATAGGCTTATGGCTAACGGAAGCTTTGGAAGCGAACTCGCTCGGGCGCTGCCGAAAGTCATTTGCCGCGAATGGCGCGAATGACCCCTCGTCGTGCAGAGATTCCATGACAGAACTATCCCAGCGGCGCAGAGCACTGTTCACTATGAGTCTGAGATCAGAAAGAAAGGTAGCGCGGGCCATATACTCCGCGTCGATCCGGCGTTTAGCCGGAAGAACAATCGTGTAATAGTAGGACTCCAATTGTTGCTTGGGCACTCGGTCGAGAATCGCCTCCTCGCGAGCAAAGGCGATGGTGGCCGCACCGCTAATTCCTGGACGGCAGGGGAGATCGACGATCATATGCTCCGGGATCAGGGGACGCGGGCCAATGATGCTCATGTGTCCGGCAAGCACATTCAACAACTGAGGCAGCTCATCGAGCTTCCACTGCCGCAAAAAACGGCCTATTGAAGTGAAGCGCTGGTTGCCAACCGTAGTGATCGCATGATGCGCTTTATCTGTGGCGACGATCATGGTTCTGAATTTCAGGATGGTAAAAGTCTGGCCATGACGCCCTACTCGCTTCTGTGTGAACAGTACGGGGCCGGAGGAGGTGAGCCACACCGCTAAGGCTATCACCAGAAAAACCGGAACCAGCAGGGGCAACGCAGACAGAACACAAGCGCAATCAAAGAGGCGCTTAGCGCCCGACCGCGACCATGGACTCAGTTGCTTGGTAACCAAAAAAGGAGAGGAACGAACTGACGGCGCGACTTCGCCAACCGCCTTCAGTCCCGCGATCGTATCCGCTCGCCCGAAGACGTGTTGCGTGGATGGATCCGTGTCCTTGCCTTCAAGAATTATCGCGACAAACGAGTTGGCGCTCAAATGACCACTCCTGGCAGAAGAATCGTCCCCGTAACTGACGCTGTATTCCGTTACTTGAAGAGTACATCGAACTTTACCAGAATCGACTCCGATATGCCAAACAAATTCTGTTGACAATACTTGTATTGGCAATCCGAGGCAAGAAGAGTGACGAGCAACAAGCGTGACGATAAGAGCCACACGATCAAACGATTTTGTTCAGGAAATCGCTCGAATACGCATGTTCAGGAAATCGCCCAAATGCCGAACAGCAAATCCCTTTTTTATGGTTCGACGCAGGTTGGTGGAAAAAGTTGCGGGCGAAACTCTTCAAATTGAAGGAACGACAATGTTTTTACAAAGAGTTTACAATCGCGGCGTGGATGAGCGTCCCGGTAGCCTGGTTACTTCATAATTGATTGGTTAATAACCATCAAGTACATACATACCCGGGCTGCACGCCTTCAAAGGCGCGACATAAGACCTCACGCTGTCTGCGTGGCCGGTTGCTGAACCGGATTCCCAGGCGGGTACATAGGCAGACCGGAATAGGATAAGCGACGTCTTCCTGCCGTGCTCCGAGAGGTTTGCTGGAGGGTTCGGGCTGCGTGTAGACTCCAATTATATGAGTTTCTTAACGCGAGAACGGTGTATCGGAAGTTGCTGCTTCTGTTCAGCCCAATATCGCTCCGTATCGCGGGTTCGCAAGTTCGGGCAGAGTGGGCTTTTTATTCTGATCTTGTTGCTTCCGGCGGTGTTGTTTGCACAACTAGCACCCCAAACTGGCAATCCGGCAGGGACGCAAGGCGAGGGGGCAGCGAACTGCTCGGACCCGGTACTCGCGAGTACTCCAGAGTGTTCTGCTCAGATGGATCAGGAACAAACAAATCCACTCCAGACTCAGCCGACAAATTCCCAGCTTCCAGGGGAATTCAGTACTCCTCCACGGAATTCCAATAATACCTACACGGATACTGAAACTCTGTCTGGGAGACGTACCGATCAGGGCCGTCCGGTGCAGGTCAAGCTTCCGCTGGAGCCACTGACCGAGTTCCAAAAGTTCGTGGCCTCGACGACTGGCCAGATTTTGCCCATCTATGGTCTGAGCCTCTTCGGCAGCGTGCCGTCTACTTTTGCGCCGCTCGAGATGACGCCGGTGCCTCCGGACTTCGTGATCGGGCCCGGCGACGAGTTACGTATCCGGGTATGGGGACAAGTGAGCTTCGAGACGAACGTGCGCGTGGACCGTTCCGGAGAGATATTTCTTCCGCAGGTTGGTTCGGTGCACGTCGCAGGCATACCCTTTTCCGCCCTCGATGCGCATCTGCGTGGCGCCATAGGACGCGTCTATCGCAACTTCGATCTCACCGCGGATATCGGCCAGATTCGCGCTATTCAGGTATATGTTGCCGGGCAAGCGCGGCGTCCCGGCCTCTATACAGTGAGCTCGCTCAGTACGCTGGTAGACGCATTGTTTGCCAGCGGCGGCCCTTCGGTGCAAGGTTCGCTGCGCAGTATCGAACTGCGCCGCGGCGCAGCGGTAGTAACGAATTTCGATCTCTATGACTTGCTCGCGCGGGGCGACAAGTCGAAGGATGTGAAGCTCCAATCAGGCGATGTCATCTTCATTCCCGCAGTCGGCCCGCAGGCGGCCGTAACCGGTAGCGTGCGAAATCCCGCCATCTATGAACTGCGCGCAGATGAGTCGCTGGCCAGTCTTCTCGCCGATGCCGGAGGCGTTTCGTCGGTTGCCGCCGAGTCGCGCGTCTCAATCGAGCGCATTGACGAGCATCGCGACCGGCATGCGATGGAGGTGGCTTATGACGCGGGCGGCCTGGCTACTCCGCTGGCGGACGGGGACATGGTGCGTGTTTATTCCATAGTGCCCTTATACCGGAAGACGGTCATCCTCCGCGGTAACACCGTGAACCCTGGCCGCTTTGCCTGGCACGCGGGTATGCGTATCAGCGAATTGATCCCAGACAAGGAGTCGCTTATCACACGGAACTACTGGTGGAGGCGGGCGCAGCTCGGGCTGCCCGCACCAGAGTTTGAGCCAACACCAGGCTTTGCCGATATGCGCCAGCCCGCGGAGAACCACCCCATCACACTCAAGCCTTTCCCTATAGAGCGCAGGATCACATCAAATCAGCCTGGGTATCAGCAGAATCAGTCTGGCTATGAGCAGAATCAGTCTGGGTGCGAGCAAAATCAGCCTGGCTATGAGCAGAATCAGTCTGGGTGCGAACAGAATCAGCCTGGCTATGGGCAGAATCCGCCGGGGTACGAGCAGAATTCTCCGGGCTATGAGCAGAATCAGCCGGGGTATCAGCAGAGGCAGAATCTGAGCGCGGACCAGCGGGGAGGCAGCTCTTCCCTGGGTGCCCAGCAGACGGCGCTCTCCGCTCGCATACCAGCTCCTGCACAGCGAACAGAGGTTCGAGAGCTGGCGCCGGAGATCGACTGGGATTATGCAGTCATCGAACGGCTCGATCCGGAGACCCTCAAGAGTACTCTGATCCCATTCGATCTGGGCAAACTCGTGCTGCAGCACGAAAGTTCTCAGGATATCGAACTACAGGCGGGCGACGTGGTCTCCATCTTCTCGGAGGCTGACATCCGTGTGCCCATTGCAGAACAGACGAAGCTGGTCACGTTGGACGGCGAATTCGCGCACGCTGGGGTGTACACGGTCCAGCCCGGCGAAACTTTTCGTCATTTAGTAGAGCGGGCTGGCGGGCTTACGCCCAATGCATATCTTTACGGCTCGGAGTTCACTCGCGAGTCGACCCGCGCCATGCAGCAGGCCAGAATCGATGAATATGTACAGAACCTGGGTATGGAAATCCAGCGAGGCAACCTGGCCATGGCATCTTCGGGGGTGAGTTCGGCGCAGGATTTGACCAGCGCCGCCTCGGCCCAAACCAGCGAACGTGAACTTCTCGCGAGCCTCCGGCACATTCGCGCGACAGGTCGTATCGTCTTGAGATTTACGCCTGACAGCATCGGCACGACCAGCTTCCCCGACATCACAATGGAAGACGGAGATCGCTTCGTTGTTCCGCCAGTTCCGGCCACCGTCAATGTGGTCGGCGCTGTCTACGACCAGAATTCCTTCCTGTACGCGGCAGGGGGAAGGGCCGAGACGTTCCTGCAACTAGCTGGAGGACCGAACAGAGACGCCGACCGAAAGCATGAATTTGTGATTCGCGCGGACGGCGAAGTAGTAAGCCGCTTGGGGGGGGGAACGATCTGGGCTGGAAGCGATTTCAATAAACTGCATATCAATCCGGGCGATACGATTGTGGTCCCAGAAAAGACTTTCAAGCCCTCCGCGTTGCGCGGCTTCCTCGATTGGTCGCAGTTGTTCTCGCAATTCGCGCTTGGCGCCGCTGCGTTGAGCGTGATTCAATAGCAGGGCTTTGAGCGTCCTCCGTTGTAGAATCACAGCGGAATCAGCGCAAGCCCCTGGTTAGACAGGAACCGATGCCAGCCGAAATGCCGCTTTCCGAACTGAACGTGCAGACCGATTCTCCTTCCACGCCCGAATCAGCCGGACGTGCGATTGAAGATATCGGCGAAATCTCCCTGCTCGATCTCCTCATCGTTCTTGCTGAGCGGAAGCGCCTCATTTTTCAGGTTACCGCGGTCTTCGCGATCCTCGCGATCGTGATATCGCTTGTTTTGCCTAAACGCTACACCGCGACCGTGACGCTGTTGCCGCCACAACAGAACTCTTCAGTGGGCGCCGCGCTCGCCTCGCAGATGGGAAACTTGAGCGGCATAGCTGCGCTGGCAGGGGGCAGCCTTGGCCTCAAGAACCCCAACGACATGTTCGTCGGGATGTTAAAGAGCCGCACCGTCGAAGACGCCTTGGTCAACAAGTATCGCCTGATGGATGAGTATCACAAAAAATATGCCTCTGACGCGCGCAAGAAATTCGAGAACCTTGCGACCGTTGACGGAAGCGGCAAGGACGGCTTGATTCACATCTCTGTCGAGGATCCCGATCCGCGCCGCGCGGCGGAGCTTGCCAACGGCTACGTCGACCAGTTTCGCGGCCTGTCTGAGCATCTCGCCATCACCGAAGCTTCGCAGCGGAGACTCTTCTTCGAGCGCGAACTCGAGCAGGCGAAGAACAGCCTGGCAAAAGCCGAAGAAGCCTTGAAGCAGACCCAGCAGAGCACCGGCCTGATTGAGCTCAGCGGGCAGTCGAAGGCACTCATCGAATCGGCCGCAAGTCTGCGCGCGCAGATCACCGCCAGGGAGGTGCAGATTCAGGGGATGCAAACCTATGCAACCGAGGAGAATGCCCAGTTAATCCAGGCGCAGCGAGAACTGGAAAGCCTGCGGGCGCAATTGGCCAAGTTGGACGGCTCTGAAGCCGACCCCAGCGACGAACTCATCGTCTCCAAAGGCCGTGTGTCCGAGGCCGGCATGGAGTACGTCCGCAAGCTGCGCGACGTGAAATACAACGAGACAATCTTTGAAATCCTTGCGCGGCAATTTGAGATCGCCAAGCTCGACGAGGCCAAGCAGGGCGCGCTCGTTCAGGTTGTCGATCCCGCCATTATTCCTGACAAGCGATCCTTCCCAAGGCGGACGCTGATCGTGATCGGAGCCACCGTGCTGGGATTTTTGTTTGGGATCTTCGTAGCATTTCTCCAGGTCTGCTTCCGGCGCTTAAGAGACGACCCGGAAGCCAATCCAAAGCTAGATCTACTCTGGAGGGCCCTCTCCCTTAAACGGCAAGCTGCTTCTTGAGCGGGGATATAAGCATTAAGCTCCACCACGAAAGCTGGCTGAACAAGATGGAGGTCGAAATCTGTCAAAAAACTAACAAACCACTGTCGTACGTAAACTCAACTACTGGCGATATGTGCACCTAGATCCGCCGGCAGATTGATCCGAGGCCTCATAACTGCATTGAAACTGTCGCCACCATTCAATCGGCTTCCGATGCGCGCAACAACGGTCAGAGGATTTCTGAGAATATTCTTTCCGCTGGAGTACCAGAAATGATGCAAAGAGCGACGGATGATTGTACAGTCAAAACCATTGCGTCCTGCGAATTTCCGAAAGCTCTCGGGCGTAAAGTGCCAAAAATGCTCCTTCGGTTGCCAGCCGTACCAGCCCCAAGGAGCGATGCGCGGAAGCAGGCCATCGAAGGATGCCTGAGAGATGAGCAGAGAGCCTTCGTCCGTGAGCATTTTGTGCGCACTCTTTATCAACTTGGAAGGATTTTCAAGGTGTTCCAGAAGGGCAGAAATCACAATTAAATCAAATTTATCTATCGGGTTTAGTTCGGAAACATCGGCATTGGAGACGCTAAGTCCGCGAGCTTGACAGCGATTTACGAGCGTTAGATTGGCTTCCACACCGTGAGCATCAAAGCCGAGCTTACCTGCCTCCTCAACGAGAAATCCGCCCCCGCACCCGATGTCCAGTAGACGCCCCGATTTTATCGGAGCATCCGCCAGCAGTTCTCGCGCAAAGAGGCGATAGTCCTCCGCCCGGTTTTGGAAATTATCTATCGAATCGCCCGCCTGCTCGTAATGGCTGAAGTAGGTTGACGGAGTCGGGACAGTCCTACCGAAACCACAAATTGCGCATTTTTCAATTCGCGCGGATACCCCGAAGATAAATCTAGGAAGAGTGGTGGCCACCTGCCATGCGGATTCCCCGCAACAAATGCACGTCATTCCCGTGGCCTCCGCAACAAGCATACCATGGGGGAATACAGTAATAGCCTACAAGGCGAGCGGCGAAACGAGGGGACACCCAGCAAGAACCTAACTAATCTAATAAGTACTACCAGCATCAGAGAATTATCGATTGCAAAACATCTCGTTGAAAGTAGTCTTTAGATCATTTTAATTCGGACGGAAAGCAGATTCTCTCCTCTTCCGCTCTCGTTCCTCCAGTTTGGCATCCACTAGAAACCTGTACCAAAACGCCTGAAGAAAATGGAAGATCAGCCCTTCGCGCCCGTCCAGGAAGCCAAGAAGTACAAAGTATCTTACAAACCAATAGAGAAAGGCGCGCTGAAATCTTGGCATTTTTGCATAGATGGCCTCTTTCCTCCACCGCTTCACCCGCGCCTGTGCCGCAAGCTCCTGATGAGAGAAATGAGATGCTTCGGCCACCTCCATGTCGAGAATTTCGCGGGAGGAGTACCAGTTGTGTTTCTGTGTCCAGAATTCCAGATCCTTGAGATTGTTGTCCACAAAGTCAAAGCTAAATCGGACCAACTCTCCTTCTGAGACAACGATGTGCTCATCCATCCAGCGCTCCTCGCACCGCCCGAAGCCGCGACGAAAAAGCCTGAGATGCCACAAGGGGTACATCCCTCCATGACGAATCCAACGTCCAAAGAAGTGGAAGCGTCGCTTTAGGAGAACGCCAGTAACACTCGGTCCCAGAGTGGAGAGTTTTTCCCGTATCTCTTTTTGCAGATCCGGAGTTAGAAATTCGTCGGCATCAAGCCGGAAGATCCAGTGGGCCTTCGCAGGAATGTGATCTAGTGCCCAATTAAACTGGTCGGAGTAGTTGCGAAAAGGATGCTCGAGAACTGTCGCTCCGTATCGAAGCGCGATCTCCTGAGAGCGGTCCGTGCTACCGGAGTCGATGACAAATATCTCGGCATCGATAGATCGAAAAGACTCAAGACAGGTCGCGAGATTGATTTCTTCATTCCGGACTAAGATGATGAATGCGATGGAGGGTATTGCAGGATCGCTCATGCAGGTTTCCTAACTGTGAGAGTCTTGGGAAAAGCTACGCCCTGGCATGTAAAAAGGAGAAGAATCCAAAGTGGAACACCCACATTACTGAGGTAGATGACACCCATGGAAAAACCCTCCAGAAAGATGACGAGCGCGAGATAACGGCGAAGGGGGTCGCGGCTTTGACAGGTCCACACAACCAGGTTCGCGACGAACAAGGCAACAACGATTATACCCCAGGCAACGAGAATTCGGAGCCACATCGCATGATACTGGAAAGCATAAACTCCCGATAGGTCGAGTTTCCCAGCCTGAGATAACCAAAGATCCTCCAATCCACCCGGAACGGATGAAGATAACGGAAGGCGAGCACCGACTCCGTAGCCCCACATAAGTCCAGACGGACTGCCGGTGAAGAGTTGGATGGCGGAGGTCCACATGAGGTAGCGATCGATCTTATCGACGCTGAGCTGCAGACCCCGAACCAGAAACGAGAGCAGCATGATGCTAGGCGCGGTTATGGCTGCCAGCAACTTGGCGGGCTTTGGAACTCGGCGGCTGACAAGGAGGATCACAAGCGCTGCAATCGCGCCTGTGCGCGAGAAGGTGGCCAGAACGCCCCCAAAGAGCAGGAGCGAATAGTACCTGGGGATGTCTTCATAGGCTAGAGCCACACAAAGCGACAGCGCGATAAGGCAGGCGTCGTAATTCACCTCTCCCGATCCGGTCGGTCTGAGCAGGATGCGCCATATTGCAGAGCCGATGACCAACTCCCCTGCTATGAGCGCGCTCAGGTACAAACCGGCCTGAACAAAGGCACGCTTGGAAGGAAATCCGTACGCCGAGACCCACAGCCATGCGAACACAATATAGAGTATGGGCTTCATCTCCATCGCATAAGTCACGCCGACGAAGCGCGCTCCTAGCGTCGGAACGATGGCCAGGATGAGGACAATCGGGGATGCGATCAGTACCCCGGCAGGCAAACGAGGAAAACGGAGCGGTCGAGCCAGCCGGAGGATCGATTGCAGAATGGCCAGCACGCATAGCAACAGCCAGGCACCGTCAATCCAGGAACGATACTGGTCCCTTCCGAATGTGCGGGCGGTCATGTCCGCCAAAGGAAAGGCCACATAGGCCAGGACTAACGGCAGCGACGGCAAAGACCACAGATCTTGGCGGCTTTTATCCAAGCTCTCGCTCCCGTATCGAACTCCGCCAAAACCATCCTGCGCAGCACAGCGTGCCAGCCTGGCCTGCCAGCAGCCCCACGAAAACAGCACCGGTGCCCAGCACGTTAACCAGCATCACTGTAACTGTCAATGTTAGCAATAATCCACAGCCTGCGGCGAATGCCGTATAACTTGTGCGTTCGATTGTCTTGAAGTGAACGATCGAGAAACCGAAAAGTGCGCCCGCCGCGACGAAAGCAAACTGCGCGACAATCCAGGAGGTCGGAATTTCAAACCGGTCTCCCAGGAGGATTCGAACCAGGGGCCGCCCCCATACCGACATAGCCAAGCCCAGCGGAGCGCACATCACCATGAAGCCAATCGCGGAACGTCGCAGCAGTTTCGTTAGACCATGGAGGCCTTCCGCGCGATAAACCTGTGCAGCTTCGATGCTCAGAAAAACCTGAGTGCCAACAGCCAGAACATTCAGTGGGGCCACGATATTCATTGCCCCTCTGGCATTTCCGACCGCAGCAGGAGTGAGACGAGCCGCCACGATATACAGAGCCCCATAGCTACTAAACCACTGAAATAGGTTGGTCAACGCCAGTGAAAAACCAAATGAAAAATGAAGATTCCGAGCCGCGGCCACTTCGGGCCAGCAAAACTTGATGTTGCTATGAGCAGACGCGAGGAAGATGCACCCCGCCATCCAGCTTCCGGCCAAAATCCAGAAGATCGCCCCCATATCGCCGTGTTTGGCCAGGAGCAGCCATCCGAGAACTCCGAGTTGCAGCCCATACGCCGTCAGGTCGCACAGCAGAGCTACAACGGGTGTGTGCGTGGCCTGCAAAATGCGCCGAGCGAATTCCTGCATCTGGTAGAAGAAGCATGCGCAGGCTAGGGGTAATATCACAGATCTTATTACCGGCGCAAAGAAGCCAAGCAACACTCCGATTTCATAACAGACTGCGACTAAAACACTTGAGGATATAGCCAGGATAGTCTGGAGGGTAAGGACGCTTCCTAGATACTTGGCTCTTGCGCTTCCCAAGTATTTGGAACCTAGAGTCAGCATCGGTGCGACAATGAACGACTGCTGCACCACGTTCAAAAACAGAGCTACCGACCACATCAGGGTGAAGAGTCCGAGTCCTCCAGGGCCGAGGAGTCGCGCGACCACGACGGTGACACCGAAATTTGAAAAACTTACTAAGGCCTGATCGCCGGTCGTCGCCGCGAATGAGACAATTCTGCGGAACCTCCGCCCTGCGAATCCGCTGTTTGGCTCAACAGGCAGTTCCAGTTGATACTCGAGGGATGATTCGAGAATGATGTCGTCGCTTGGAGGAGTAACCTCTTTGCTCTGCCCGATCAATTTCATGCCTCTCGAAGATATCTTCTGGTTGTTGTTCGACGACTCTGACAGTCGTGCGCCTTCTCCACCACAGGGCCGGTGCAAACCACAATCAAGACCTGACCTACACCCCGATCCTACCATGCTGAAGAATGGAGCAATAAGACGGAAAAATAACGTAGATATCTTGGAGTATCGGTTGCGCTTCCAATGGAATCGTGGGGCTGAGCGAGCGTTGGCGCCCTGTCGATCTGTTCCTAAGCGACCGCATAACGTCGCTCTCTTGCGCCTAAGCGGAGGAAAAGACCCATCTATCCGCGGAGAGTCGAGAGCCCGGAAAGACGTCGATCCCACTCATTGATCGTTCGGGACCGTGAGAAATGCTGACGATAAACCTGAAAGCATCGTTCTCTCATGCTTTGCAAACAGGAATCGTCCCTCAGTAGAAAGCGCAGCCGTTCCGCCACAGCGGCGGCGTTGCCCGGCTCCATTACCCACCCCAGGTCGAATCTCTCGATCCACTCCGCTAGGGAAGAATCGCGGCTCCCGCAAAATAGCACCGGTCTTCCTGCCGCCAGCGCACCGAAGAACTTCGATGGAACCACCGTTCCGGTCCACGCTTTACGCAAGCTGATGATATGAATATCTGCGATGGCCAAGCGCTGTTCCAACAAGTTTGCGGGAGCGAATGGAATAAAGTTGATATTTGCGTCCTCCGGTCCAATTGCAGCCCTAAGAGGCCCTTCACGATTGCCTTTTACGCTCAGGGCAAGCTTTACCGAGACGCCGCGAAGATGCCGCATCAAATCCAGCATATCTTCGTAATCATGAGCCCGCCCAAAGCTCCCCGAATACATCAGCGCCAGTCTGGCTTCGCCGAATACCGCATTCCGCTCTTCCTGCGGAATCGGCAAAGGCAGATCAGGCTCTGACAGCGCCCAGGGAACGAGAGTCACAGAGCTTATGCCGGGGTCGTACTGCAGGAGCATCCGCCGCATGCATTCGCCAATATCCGCTACTAGATCACAAGCTAAATAGCTGCGCTTCAAAGCAACCGTGAGAATCTGTGATAGAACACTATCCCGGCTTATGACCCCATCTGCATATGCAGCTTCCGGGTGGAGGTCAAAGCACCAGTGTGCAATCTTCGTCTCCGGATGAAAGAATTTCCACACTGGGGCGATCAGAATACCAAAGATTGGGTCAGTACCGACAAGGATAACATCGGGAACATTCTTTCTCCGAAGCGCCAGACCCGCCCAGCAGGTGATCATCCACAGCGCATTAAGCATCCTTCCCGAAGCCGTAGCCTGTCTCCACGGAGGACGCCATATCCTTCGAATCCATACACCGTGCCAGATCTCGCGCGCCTGATAATTCTTCTCAGGGCTGCCGCTATCCCTGTTGCTCGGAAAGGCCGTAACCTCCCATCCACGCTCAGCTAGCCCTGAACCAAGCTGACTAAAAATGGCAGAACTGACAATCTGATCCGGGTTGAAAAAGTGATAAAAGATGCAAAGCTTGGCCAAGCAGCGTCATCCTTTGGCGCATCGCCAACACGGGATAAAAATCGACTCATAGGACGGGAATATCCCCCCGACAGAGCGCATCATCATACGACCGTTGCAAGCCGAAGTTTATCACCTCCCATCGATCCGCTTCAGAATATTCTTCACGACCTTCGATACATGTGGGCAGTTTCGGAAGAGATGCGACGTCATGTACATGCTTATTTATGGCGCGGCTTCGCGCTGCATGAATCCCCGAATGTGGGGGCAGCCATGCGGCGCTGTTATGAATGTGTCCTGTAGGGAAGACATTACGCGTTGGCGAACACAAATTCCAGTTCGTCCCCGCTTCCGTGGTGATCCACATCACAGCAAGAATCGGATGCTGTGGTAGGCTGAGACCATGCGGAAGGGCGTTTTCCAAAGCGCGACGATGGCCATCGTGTTGATCGGTGCCTTGCTTGCGCCGTTTGGAACCTGCCTGCCACAATCGCATAAGGCCGCGCACAGTTGCTGCTCGCGAGCATCGGAGCCCGGCAAGAGCGTTAAGAGCAATTGCTGCACCGCCAGCGCTCCATCGCTCGCCGTTGTGATTGCGCGTAACCTTCCGCGTTCGACCACGGCCACACCTGCGGGGGAGTTCGTCTCCTCGGATGAATTCGCTTTGGCGAGCGAATTGCCGAAGTCGCAGGTGATTCCTCCGCACTCTCCGCCTGCGGCCGCATCCATCTTAAGAATCTAAAACTCAACTTCCGCCATGGCTTTCTAGGGTGCGCATCTCTGCGTCCTGGCAAATTCGCCTTTCGCCGATTCTTGCGGAGTTGAAGAGTGAAATCTATCTGTGTTTGTGCGCCACTTGCGTTGGCGTTATCGATTGCTTGTTTCGGGCAGAACGATCCTGGCTCGATTTCCGCGTCGGACTTAAGTGCGCGCCCTCTGTCAGTCGATGAGGCGGTTGCCGCCTCCCTTGCTGGCAACCCTACGATTCGCGCGACGGTGCGGCGACTGTCTCTCGCACAGATGAAGACCAGTACCGCCCGCAGCCTGGACGATCCCATGCTGATGGTGCGCGACTGGGACACGCCTCTGCGCCAACCATGGGATCTGAACCAGGCGCAGATCATGATTGGGTTACAACAGACTTTTCTCAACCGGCAAAAGCGGGAGATGCGCTCCAGGCTGGCCGAGGATGACGCGAGCGTTGAGGCCAGCAATCTGGAGTCTTTGCGTCAGGAGGTCGCCGCGGACGCCCGCAAACTCTGCGCGGATCTGATGCGCAATGCAGATGAGATGAAGGTGCACGAGCGCCAAGAGTCGCTACTGAAGGAGGCTTTGGCCGTCGCGCTGGCGCAGTACACAACGGGCAAGGTTCCCCAGGCGGATGTGCTCCGCGCACAGATGGCGCTGACCCGATTGAGCGAGCACCTGATCGAACTTGAAGAGGAGCGAGACACGGCGCGCGCGCAGTTGAATGCCTTAATGGGCCGGCGTCCAGACGAGGCAGTTGAGATCGCCGGGAGCTATGCGGTGCCTGCGGCGTTGCCCGTGATCGAAGAGCTGGAGCAGATCGCGATGGAGCATCGGCCGGAGCTGGCTGGACTGCGCACTGAGATCGCGAAGTCGAAGGACGAGAGCAAGCTGACGCAGTTGGCTATGAAACCTGATTTCACCGTTGGACTCGGCTACATGCTGATGCCGAGCGGGTCGACCGCGCGCAACGCATATACGGCTGAGTTCTCGATGAACCTTCCGCGATTGAATCGCACGCGCCATGAGGGCGAGGCAAAGCAAGCGGATGCAGCGACGGAACTCTCGCAGGCGGAACTCGACGCGCGGGTATCGGCTGTCTTCCTTGAGATTCGGCAGGCTCAGATTGCGGTGCTGACCTCAGAACAGCGCGTCAAGCTCTATCGCGACACGCTGCTGCCGCAGGCCGGGGCGTCGTTCAAAGCGTCGACTGCCGCATACCAGAACAATCGCGCGGAGTTCATGAGTCTCATCGACGCGCAGAATCTGCTGCTGGATATTCAGACTGCCTACTACCAGGCATCCGCGGCAACTGACGCGGGCATTGCTCAAATGGAGCGGGCCATCGGCGCACCGCTGCCGAATTCAACAAAACAGGATATGGGGAGGTCGGGCAAATGACAGCGAAAGAAAAGAGACTGTTCGCAGTGGGCATGGGTGCAGGAGTTTTGGCGGCGGCGCTTGTTGCTGGAGTGATGAGCGTGAGGGAGATGCGCAGCGTCGCCGCTGCATCGAATGCTTCAGCGCCTGTCATAGCGGCTCGATCCGGAGCGGACCCATCGCGGGAGCAAGGAACGGCTCCGGGCACGACGGTCGAGCTGACCCCGGCTGAGATTACCGCAGCGGGCGTGCAGGTGGCCGAGGTGCGAACGGCGACGCTGAAGAGCGGCATTGACGCCTTTGGCCGCGTTGAGCAGCCCGAATCGCAACTAGCCGCGGTGAGCGCGTGGGTTGGCGGACGCGTGGACAAGCTCTATGTGCAGTACACGGGCGAGCGCGTGCGACGCGGCCAGGCGGTGGCCGACTTATACAGTCCCGAAGTGGCAACGGCCATCGAAGAGTACCGGCTGGCGGAGGAGAATCGGAATCAGCTTCGTCAATCGGACGATTCGTTCGCGAAGGCGCAGGCCGACGCCCTGGTCAAGGCCAGCCAGCGGAAGCTGGAGTTGTGGGGAATTGCCGAAAAGCAGTACGACACACCTGCAACTACCGGAGTGCCCCGCGTCACGATCTACGCCAACAGTTCGGGAAGCGTGGTGGAGCGCAAGGTGACGCAAGGGCAATACGTAAACGCAGGCGAGACGCTGCTCACGGTGGCCGACCTGAGCGAAGTATGGATCAAGGCCGATGTCTACGAAGAGCAATTGCCGCAGATTTACCAGGGGCAAGAGGTAGCTATCACCGCCGAGGCTCTGCCAGGCCAGACTCTGCACGGCCACGTGGAGTTCATCGAACCGACGACGAATGCGCAGACCCGCACGGTGCCCGTTCATGTGCATCTCGCCAATCCGGGAATGCGCCTGGTGCCTGGCATGTTTGCGAGTGTGAGTTTTGTTAGCCACAGCGCGCGGCCGGGCATTGTCATTCCGCGCTCAGCGGTGTTAGACACCGGTACGCGCAAGATCGTCTATCTAGCCCGGACCAATGGCGTCTTTGAGGCACGCGAGGTGCAAGTCGGCGCACCGGCCGAAGATCTCTTTCCGGTGATGAGCGGGCTGGCGCTGGGCGATAAAGTTGTGCTCAACGGCAACTTCCTTATCGATTCACAGGCGCATTTGAGCTCTGGAATGTCGGGACTCTATGGCGGGTCGAAAGAATTTGCTGCGGGGCAACAGACGGCCTCTTCCACGGATAAGAATATTGAAGTGAACGCGGCAAAGATCGACTTCCACGCGGAACCTGATCCTATGAAGGCCGGTGAAGACAACCAGTTCCACGTCAGTCTTACTGATGCACAGGGCAAACCGATAGTCGATGCCAGTGTGACTGTGAGGCTGATTATGCCTGCCATGCCTGCGATGAATATGCCGGAGATGAAAAGCTCCATCGATCTGCCGTGGGTTGCCAGCCAGCAGATGTACGTGGCTAAAGGACAAGCGCCGATGGCTGGAAATTGGACCGTATTCGTCGAGGCACGTAGGAATGGCGCCGTGATCGCAACCTTTCACAGTCACCTAAGCGCAAAGTAAGGAGCGGCGATGATCAACCGCATTATTGAATTCTCGATGAAGAACCGCTGGCTGATTCTTGGAGTCTATGCCGCGCTCGCGGTGTGGGGCTATTGGGCGCTCATCCGTACTCCAATCGATGCCATTCCCGACCTGAGCGAAAACCAGGTGATTGTCTTTACCGAGTGGGCGGGGCGCAGTCCGCAGGAGGTGGAGGATCAGATTACCTATCCGCTCACCGTCAACATGCAAGGGCTGCCACACGTGCGCACGGTGCGCTCGTCGTCGGCCTTCGGCTTCTCGATGGTAAATGTGATCTTTGAAGACTCGGTCGACATTTACTTTGCGCGCACCCGCGTGCTGGAGCGGCTCAGCCTCGCCAGCAGTTTTTTGCCTGCGGGCGTAACGCCGATGATGGGGCCGGATGCAACAGGCGTTGGCCAGGTCTTCTGGTATACGGTCGAGGGGCCTTACGACAGCGGGACGCTCCACTCGCTGCAGGACTGGTTTATCAAATATCAACTCAACTCCGTACCGGGCGTCGCTGAGGTTGCCAGCGTTGGCGGATTTGTGAAGCAGTATCAGATCGATCTCGATCCGATCAAGATGCGTGCTTATAATGTCGCACTCAAGGATGTTGTGGGCGCGGTGGAGCGCAGCAACAATAACGTCGGCGCCAAGGTGATTGAAGTTGGCGACACAGAAAACATGGTCCGCGGCATCGGCCTGATTAGCGGACTCAAGGATATTGAGAATACCTCGCTCGGCGCATACGACGGAACGCCGGTCACCGTGGGCAACGTCGCCAGCGTGCAGCTTGGTCCGGAGTTTCGCCGCGGCGTTCTCGACAAGGACGGCAAAGAGGCCGTCGGCGGAGTGGTTGTGATTCGCTATGGCGCCAATGCGCGCGAGGTCATCGAGGCCGTCAAGAAGAAGATTGGCGAGATACAGCCGGGCCTTCCCGCCGGCGTGCAAATCGTTCCATTTTATGATCGCAGTGTTTTGATCGATCACGCCGTGGGCACGCTTCGTCACGCGCTGATTGAAGAGATCATCCTGGTCACGCTCGCGCATGTGCTTTTTCTGTGGCACTTCCGCAGTATTCTTGTCGTCACGATTCCGCTGCCGCTGGCGGTGCTCGGGTCATTCTTGTTAATGAATGGCGCGGGCATCTCGTCGAACATCATGTCGCTTGGCGGAATCGCGATTGCTATCGGCGTGCTTGTCGATGCAGGCATTGTAATGACCGAGAATGTGATTCGACAGGCGGAGCAGTACGAGCATGAGCACGGCAATTATCGCGAACACATCTGGGAGATCACGCTCAATGCCGCGCGGTTGGTGGGCAGGCCAATTTCGTTTGCGATGGTCATCATCATTCTTGCCTTCGTTCCTGTCTTTGCTCTCACCGGCATGGAGGGCAAGATGTTTCATCCGCTGGCCTTCACCAAGACCTTCGCCATGATCGGTTCCACGATTCTGGCCATTACGCTCGTGCCGGTGTTGTGTACTTTTCTGATTCGCGGCAAGCTGCATCGCGAGGATGAGAACCCGGTGATGCGGCTGCTGCGGGCCATTTACAAGCCGGTGCTGATGTGGGCTCTGCGCCACAGAGCCATCACGCTCGGCCTGGCGCTGGCGCTGTTTTGCGCCGCCGTTTATACCGCGACCACCATCGGCTCGGAGTTTATGCCGCCCCTCGATGAAGAGACGGCGCTCTTCATGCCTATTACCGATCCGCGTATCTCCCTGACCAAAGCGACGGAGATTCTTCGCCAGCAGGATCGCATCATCGCAGCGGACCCCGCCGTCGCAATGGTTGTCGGCAAAGTAGGCCGTGCGGAGACCTCGACCGATCCTGCGCCTGTGAACATGAGCGAAACGACGATCACCTTCAAGCCCAAAGATCAATGGCCCAAGGGGCTGACAAAGGACGCAATCCTGGCGCGGCTCGACGAGCAGTTGCAAATTCCCGGCGTGACGAATATCTGGACGCAGCCGATTCGCAATCGTATCGATATGCTCTCGACTGGCATTCGCACGCAGATCGGCATCAAGGTCTTTGGGCCTGACCTCGGTGTGATTGAACAAAAATCGGAGGAAATCAAGGAGGTGGTGAGCACGATACCTGGCGCGACCGATCTCTATGCCGAACGGACCACAGGTTCTCCCTATCTGGAGATGACCGTGGACCGTTCTGCGGCGGACCGCTACGGGCTGAACGTGGCGGATGTGGAGGATGCGATTGAAACTGCGATCGGCGGCAAGAATCTGACCACCACCATCGAGGGCCGCCAACGCTTTCCGGTTAGGGTGCGGTATGCGCGCGACTTTCGCGAAAACCCACAACAGCTTGGCGATATTCTGGTAGCCGGCAGCAACGGAGTACAGGTACCGCTCAACAAGGCCGTCACAATCAAGACGACAATGGGTCCATCGATGATCAGCAGCGAAAACGGCCTGCTGCGCGGATCTGTTTTGTTGAACGTGCGCGGCCGTGATGTGGGAGGGTTCGTCGACGAGGCTCAACGCGTGGTGGCTCAACAGGTGAAGATGCCGCCGGGTTATTATATCGAATGGAGCGGTCAGTACGAAAACGAAATCAGCGCGCGCAAGCGTCTGGAGATGGTCATTCCTCTCGTGCTCGTGGTGATTTTCGTTCTGCTCTATCGTACCTATGGATCTGCAAAGGAAGCCGCACACGTCCTGCTGGCGGTACCCTTCGCATTAACTGGCGGCGTCTTTATGGTCAAAGCGCTGGGACTCAACTTTTCCGTTGCGGTGTGGGTTGGATTCATTGCACTTTTTGGAACCGCAGTGCAAACCGGCGTAGTGATGGTCATCTATCTCGAAGAAGCGGTCGCTCGGCGCAAGGCTGCCGATGGCCGGCTCACTCGCGCTGGCCTGCACGCAGCCGTAATGGAAGGTGCGCTGCTGCGGCTTCGCCCCAAGGTGATGACGGTGGCCACTGTCGTTGCCGGCCTGCTTCCGCTGCTTTGGTCCACGCGCACCGGCGCTGAATTCATGAAGCCTCTCGCAGCGCCAGTATTAGGTGGAATGGTCAGCTCTCTCGTTCACGTGCTGATTGTGACCCCTGTAATCTTTACCTGGCTGCGTGAGCGAGAGCTACAGTCGCAGGCAGAATCTCCGGATGGGATGGTGCCTGTCTAGCGGCGATAGGATAAACTCTCCCCGCCATCCAAACGTTGCTTCAACGCTTCGGCACGGGTTTCAGGAACGCTCATTGAAGTCCGTTCTGCCATTCGTAGATTGACATAGTGAAGGCACGCCTCCTAGGATTTCGGTGTCTTCCAGTCACGGAGAAAGAGGCGCCATTCCCAAGTGGCGCGATGGGATACTCGGCGGATGCGACCCTCATCTCGAATTGAATTCATTGCGTGGCCCGGCTTTCAACCCATGCGAACGCCGCTCAACGGAACTGTGTTCGCACTCACAACCACGCTAATCATGCTGATGGTGGCCGCGGGCGCCGGCGCTCAGAACCAAGCCAGCAGGTTTGTGATTGAGCAAAATGACAGAACGATCGTGCTGGAGCCTTATGCGGACAACATCATTCGCATCACGTTGAGCACAGAGAAGGCAGCGGCGCTTGAAGCACCTGGATATGGAATCGTGGGTGCTCCCTCGATGGCAGGATGGACCGAGGAGCGCGAGCCAGACGGTTCTGCCGTCATCCGTTCCGGCAGAATGAACATCCGTGTTGCTCCCGAGAACTTGCCGCCGCCCTACGCTTTCGCGCTAGATGCGTTGAATCAATCGCTGAGGGATCACTACTTTGGCGGCGGCGAGAATGGGCAGGGGCCATTCAACAACCTTGTTTCCGTAGCCACTTCCTCCGGCAAGCCGCTCCTGAAGATGTGGCGCTGGTCCATGTTCCCCAATCGCACCGGAGCATCGCCCGCGAATGCGGACAACGGCGATAAGGAGGGCCCTGGCTATCGCGTTTCCGCCTCCTTTGACTCGCCCCAAAGCGAGCATTATTACGGCCTCGGCCAGCAGCAGCAAGGGTTTCTCGACTTGCGCGATCATCGCATTCAATGCTGGCACGATTACGGCGGGATTGGAGGAGAGAACGTCTGCGTTCCTTTCATGGTGTCGAGCCGTGGCTACGGTCTTATCTGGGACAACCCGTCTAAGACGACCATCGATCTCGGCTTCAATCAACGGAATGTCTGGTCGTCTGAGGTCGGCGACCGCGTCTCCTTCTTTGTGATTGCCGGCGATAAGAGCGACGAAATCTACTTGGGCTATCGCCAACTCACCGGGGTGACGCACCTGTTGCCTAAAGCCACCTACGGCTACATTCAGAGCAAGGCCATCTACCCCTCCCAGGAGCAGGCGTTGAATGTTGCCAAGGGATATCGCGACCGCCAGCTACCGCTGGATGTACTTGTCGTGGACTTTCTGAATATGACGCGCCAGGGTGAAATGGATCTGGATCCGGCCCGGTGGCCCGATCCCGCCGCCATGAATAAGCAGCTTTATTCCATGGGAGTGACGACCCTTCTCAGCGTGTGGCCGCACTACTCCGAGGGCACCCAGTTCTATGACATGCTGCTGAGAAAAGGCTGGCTGGTGCACACCCCCGATGGAAAGCCGGACCGGGGATGGACCAAGGATGTCATCGGCCCAAACCTCGACACAACCAATCCCGAGGCTGCCAAGTGGTTCTGGGAGGAGATTCGCGACCGTTTTGTGAAGCCCTACGCTTTTGACTACCTCTGGCTGGATGAAACCGAGCCGGATATCGATCCAGCGAAAGACGTCTTCTGGATCGGTTCAGGCACTCGCTATTACAACGCTTATCCCTTGTTCCACACAGCCTCCGTGTACGAGGGCTTCCGGCGAGACTTTGGCGATAGCCAGAGAGTCATGATCCTGGCGCGAGCGGCGTATCTGGGAGCACAGCGAAACGGAACGGTCTTCTGGTCCAGCGACATTGTCTCTACGTGGGACATGCTGAAGCGTTCCATCCCCGCCGGGCTAAACTTTACCGCGAGCGGTATGCCCTATTGGGACACGGACATCGCCGGCTTCTTCTCGCCGCAAATCTACGCGAATTACCACGCGGCTCATAAGCCTTTGGTTGATGCCTCGGATGCGCGGGACAACGTCGGCAACTATGAAGACTATCCTGAGTTATTCGTGCGCTGGTTCCAATGGGGAGTCTTTCAGCCCGTCATGCGGGCACACGGCGAGAGGATGCACAACGAAGTGTGGTCATACGGCAAGCAGGCGGAAGCGATCCTGGAGAAGTATCTGCGGCTGCGATATCAGTTCATTCCGTATATCTACTCGCAGGCCTACCGCACTTACCAGACGGGCGCTCCGTTTATGCGTGCGCTCTTTATGGACTATCCCGGCGATCCGAATGTCGCCGACATTCGTGACGAATATATGTTCGGGCCCGCTTTTCTGGTAGCGCCTGTTACGGAGCAGGGGGCAACGAGCCGTAAGGTTTACCTCCCTGCAGGCTGCGATTGGTACAACTACTGGACCAATGCACGAATCAAAGGCGGCCAGACCATCACTGCGGACGCGCCGATCGACACCATTCCGCTCTTCGTACAAGCGGGGTCAATTGTGCCGCTAGGTACCCCGGTTCTGAGCACACATCAGCCGCAGACCATTGCGGCTGTGCGCGTCTACCCTGGAGCGGACGCGGACTTCACGCTCTATTCCGACGACGGGACCACGTATTCCTATGAGAAGGGTGCCGGCTCCACGACTAGGCTGCACTGGGACGACGCGAAGCATCAGTTAACCCATGCGGGCGCCACCGCCTGGACCGAACCTGATTTCAAGATCGTAGACATCGTGCATCAATAAATGTCAATCGGCTGGCTGCATCTGAAGAGACAGCAGTATGCAGTGATTCGGAACGGCTGGCAAGCTTTCCGGATTCCGGCGTAGGAGCTGCGTTGCCTGCAACTCTGCGGTTTCCATGATGACACCCGCCGTACGCGCGAGAAATCTCGATAAGCTATTGATAATAAAAATAATTGGTGGAGGCGGCGGGAGTCGAAC
>Ga0182024_10003378_pt1 | contig 38171 bp, 33 predicted proteins | sample P32metaG_FD_120480 | JGI IMG/M metagenome (GOLD analysis project Ga0182024, IMG submission 120480) | Permafrost microbial communities from Stordalen Mire, Sweden - P3-2 metaG (Illumina Assembly) | ecosystem: Environmental > Terrestrial > Soil > Wetlands > Permafrost | place: Sweden: Stordalen...
GTCTTCCGCAAGGACTCGGCGCTCGGCGTCCCCGGACTGTTCGAGGCCTACCTGGCAGGCAACGTCACCCTGGCCAATGCGGTCGGCACCGGCGTCGCCGACGACAAAGTGATCTATAAGTACGTGCCCGACATGATCCGCTTCTACCTTTCCGAGGAGCCGATCCTGGCCAACGTGCCCACTTATCTCGCCTCCGACCCGAAGGAACGCGAGTACATCCTCTCCCACCTGCCCGAGCTGGTGGTGAAATCGGCCAACGAATCAGGCGGCTACGGCATGCTCGTGGGCCCGGCCTCCACGCAAAAGCAGCGCGACGAGTTCAAGGCGCTGATCGAGGAAAACCCGCGCAACTTCATCGCCCAGCCCACGCTCAACCTGTCCCGGCATCCCAGCTACGTCGACGGCGCGTTCGATGGCCGCCACGTCGACCTGCGCCCCTACATCCTCTGCGGGCAGGACATCACCATCGTGCCCGGCGGCCTCACCCGCGTGGCGCTGCGCAAGGGCTCGCTCGTCGTCAACTCATCGCAGGGCGGCGGCAGCAAGGACACGTGGGTATTATATGGGGACAGCTGAAAGCCAGGGAATCTGCCGTCTCATCGATCCGAAAATTTAGTAATTTGGTAATTTGGTAATTTGGTCCTTCCTTCGTAGTCTTTGACCCCATGCTATCCCGCGTCGCCGATTCCCTGTACTGGATGAGCCGTTCCGTGGAACGGGCCGAGAACATCGCCCGCATTCTCGACGTCAACATTCAGCTCATGCTCGACCTGCCGAAGCTCGACACCGTCGAGCAGTCGGCGCTGTGGAATCCCGTCCTGCGCAGCACCGGCGACAACGCCGACTTCCACAAGCACTACAAGGAAGCCAACAGCGAATCGGTCATCGAGTTCCTCACGCTCAACCCGAAAAATCCCAACTCGATCCTCAACTGCCTGACCAACGCGCGCGAAAACGCCCGGCACGCCCGCGAGCAAATCTCGCTCGAGATGTGGGAGGAGATCAACCGCGCCTACCTCTCGCTGCAGTCGATGACGTCGAAGAAAATCGCCAAGCAGGGCGCTTACGATTTTTACCACCAGATCAAGAATGCCTCGGCCCTTTTCCAGGGCACCACCGACGGCACCATGACCCACGGCGAGGACTGGGACTTCATCCAGGCCGGCAAGTTCCTCGAGCGCGCCGACATGGCCACGCGCATCCTCGACGCCCACGACGAGATTTTCGTCAACACGCCCGCCAAGTCGCAGACCGGCAGCACGCTCCAGTGGAGCGCCATCCTCCGTTCCTGCAGCGCCCATGACGCCTACCGCAAGTTCTACGTCGCGCAGGTCGATCCCGACAAGGTGGTCGAGTTTCTCATTCTCAACGAATTTTTCCCGCGCTCGATCCGCTTCTGCGTCGGCGCCATGGACGACGCCCTGCGGCGCATCTCCGGCTCGCGCGAGGAGGCCTACACCAACCAGGCCGAGAAGCTCGCCGGGCGCCTCGTCGCCGATCTCAACTTCAGCGCGCTGGAGGACATCAAGACCGTCGGCATGCACAACTACATGGACGAGCTGCAGGTGAAGCTCAACGCCATCGGCGACGCGATCTACAAGACCTATCTCTTCTGCCCACCCCGCGAACTCCCCGAGCCGGAACCCGAACCCGCCAAGCCCGAGCCGAAGGCCAAAGCCAACTCCGGCATGACACAGGAACAAGGCGGCATGAGCCAGGGCCAGACCCTCGGCGACCTGAAGCAGTCGCAGGGGTAGAAACAGTTCGGCAGTTACTTTTGCTTTCGGCTTTCCATTGTCTGAAGAAGAAATGTAGCCGTAGCACCCGCGAGGTTTACCGCGAGCTCCGCGTGACGGGGCGCAGGTCGTACAGCAGAGGAGCTTTTGCCATGTGCATCTCCGTGTCGGTTCCGCAAAGCGCCGAGACCTTCGACAACCGTATGGCAGCCGCCCAATATCTGCTTAAATATCTGCTCTGTGTGTTGACTGGGCGACAGGTTCAGATGCTTTGCCACCAAAGAGTATAACTTCGGCAAATCAGCATTTTCCTCATATAGCTGTCCGTCACTATCCAAGATGTATTTGCAAACGCTTTCGAGCAATGCGCGTGCGGCAGTAATAGCCCCCTCTGGATCGCTGGAACGACGCTGCAGCGCTTTTTCCCAAGATTCTTGAATGAAGACCGAGCTTACGCCCATCGAATTGCTAACCAATTTATCACTTGGAGTCTCGCTTTCCTTTTCAAGTGCGGAGAGTAGATCGCTGAACTCTGTCCGCAGAAAATCCCTGCGCTCCGAATAGGTGGAGAACTGGGGCTTTATGAATCCCCAAAATTCATTTGTTGAGCGGCAGGTCAGAACAAACTTGGGCAACCTCGCTTTGACAAATGGGCTAGAAATCAATTCTTGCCGCAATTGCTTATAATCTTCTGTCTCGACGTATGTACCGGTGGCGCGTGCCACCAGGATGTTCTTCAAGGTTTCAACCTTCATAATCAAATCTCGGTTCATGTTGATATAGGGATGAGAGCGGTTGATTTTCCCGCCAGTCGCGGCAAAGTCGATACCCCATGAGCAAGAAGACCTGCAAAATCGCCGTGCTGGCCGGCGACGGCATCGGACCGGAAGTAATGACCGTGGCCCTCGACGTCCTCGAGGCCGCCTCCAAGCGATTTGATTTCACCCTCGCCGCGATGGAATTCCCCGTCGGCGGCGCGGCCATCGACCTGCTCGACACCGCCCTGCCCGACAGCACGGTCAACGGCTGCCGCGAGGCCGAGGCCATCTTCTTCGGCTCCGTCGGCGGCCCGAAATGGGAAAGCCTGCCGCCCAACCAGCAGCCCGAGCGCGCCGCGCTCCTGCCCCTGCGCAAGATCTTCGGCCTCTACGCCAACCTCCGCCCCGCCAAGTGCTATCCCGGCCTGCTCCACACCTCGCCGCTCAAGACCGAGAACATCCCCAACGGCTTCGACGTCCTCGTCGTGCGCGAGCTGACCGGCGGCCTCTACTTCGGCAAGCCGAAGGAAACCGTCGCCACCGCCAAGGGCGAACGCGCGGTCGACACGATGGTCTACGAAACGAGCGAGATCGAGCGCGTCACCCACGTCGCGTTCAAGTCCGCCCGCCTGCGCCAGAAGCGCGTGACGCTGATCGACAAGGCCAACGTGCTCGAGACCAGCCTGCTCTGGCGCAAGACGGTCAAGGCCATCGCGCCGCAGTATCCCGACGTGAAGCTCGACTTCATGTACGTGGACAATGCCGCCATGCAGCTCGTGCGCCGGCCGCAGCAGTTCGACGTCATGCTCTGCGAAAATCTGTTCGGCGACATCATCAGCGACGAGGCCGCGGCCGTCGTCGGCTCGCTCGGGCTGCTCCCCAGCGCCTCGCTCGGCGAAGGAACCTTCGGCCTTTACGAACCCAGCGGCGGCTCCGCACCCGACATCGCGGGCAAGGGCATTGCCAATCCCATCGCACAGATTCTTTCGGGAGCCCTCATGCTCCGCCACACGTTCCAGCTGAACGCGGCAGCCGACGCGATCGAGCGCGCCGTGGAAGCGGCACTCGCCGCCGGAACGAGAACCGCTGACATCGCCCAACCGGGCGAAGTCAGCGTCTCGACCACTCAGATGGCCCGCGCCATCATCGAGCGGCTCGGCTAGATATCGATGAACACCCGCACACCGTTGCGGTGGTCCCAGTAACCATCGTGGCCGTTGTAGTGGTCCCAATGGCGGTAACGATGATGGTCATCCCAGTAGCCGTTATGGCCGTATTGGTAGTGCGAGTTGCGGTAATAGTCGGCATTGGCAATGCTGGAACCCAGGATGCTAAGCACGGCTACCGCAAGGATGGCTTTGGTGAGGTTTTTCATGATGATTTGGATTTGGACTGACTTGCTTGGGGATAATGGCACTTCATGTGCCAAAAGGTGAAGTTACGATGTTGAATGCTTGCTATTAAGCACTTGCGTGTACGTTCTGCTTTCTTGTTCCTTTTGACGTCCATGCAGACTGCAACTTTCACTATTTAAAAAACGCGCAATGCCTCACGGCTCGGGACAACGCCGCGGCGCGCAGGTATAATGGGCTCGGCTTATGAATCCTCCCACTTACGCCCACGCGCTTTCCTTTCCGATTGAAACCTCGCGCTGGGAGCGCATCCCGCTGGTGATCTTCGATGAGCCCCGCGCCGCCGCGCGTGAAGTCGCGCGCGAGATGGCCGAGCTGATCCGCGGGCGCGAGCACGAGGGCCGCTACGCCGTGCTCGGCCTCGCCACCGGCTCAACGCCAATCTTCGTTTATCAGGAACTCGTCCGGCTGCATCGCGAAGAAGGCCTGAGCTTCGCGAATGTCGTCACGTTCAACCTCGACGAATACTACCCGATGGCGCCCGACCAGGCGCAAAGCTACCACCGCTTCATGCGCCAGCATTTGTTCGATCACGTTGACCTCGATCCGCGCCGGACGCATCTGCCCGACGGCGAAATCTCGCGCGCCGACGCGGCCGCATCCTGCGCCGCCTACGAGGCCACCATCGCCGCGGCAGGCGGCATCGACTTTCAGCTCCTCGGCATCGGCCGCACCGGCCACATCGGGTTCAACGAACCCGGCTCCTCGCGCCGCAGCGCCACCCGCTTCATCCATCTCGACCGCGTCACGCGCCAGGACGCGATCAAGGATTTCCAGAACGAGGAGGCCGTGCCCCGCACCGCGATCACCATGGGCGTGCGCACCATCCTGCAGGCGCGCCGCATCGTCGTCATGGCCTTCGGCGAGCACAAGGAAAGCATCGTCGCCCGCGCCGTCGAGGGCGACATCAGCGCCGACGTCCCGGCCACCTTTCTGCAGGACCACGAAAACTGCCTCATGGTGCTCGACCGCGCGGCGGCCGGCGGCCTCACACGCCTGCGCACGCCGTGGATTGTCGGCGCGCTCGGCGAAATGGGCCTCGCCTGGGACGACGCCATGGTCCGTCGCGCCGTGACGTGGCTGGCGCGCGAGACCGGTAAGGCGGTGTTGAAGCTGACCGACGAGGACTACAACTCCCACTCGCTGCAGGACCTCCTCGCCGAAGGCGGCAACGCCTACGAGATGAACCTGCGCGTCTTCCGCCAGCTGCAAAATACGATCACCGGTTGGCCGGGCGGCAAGCCCGAGGCGGTCGAGCAGCCCCGTCCGTTGCGCGCCCGCTCCGCCGCGCTCTTCCCCAAGCGCATCCTCGTTTTCTCGCCGCATCCCGGCGACGGCGTCCGCTCCATCGGCGGCACGATCACGCGGCTCGCGCAGCAGGGTCATCTGCTCCACATCGCCTATCAGGTGTCCGGCAGCAGCCACGTGAAGGACGAGGTGGTCGAGCGCTATGTCGATTTCCTCCAGCACATGAGCCTGGAGATCAAGCCCGACCGGCCCGGTCCCGCGCGCATCCGGGCTGCCATTGGCCACGCGGAAACGCGCGGCGCCGCCCGCGTCTGCGGCGTGGTGCAGGAGCGCCTCCACTTCCTCAACCTTCCCTTCTACGACGCCGCCCCGGAAGGCCACCGCCGCTGGACCGACGAGGACGTCGACCTGACCGTCGAGCTGCTGCAGCAAATCCAGCCGCACCAGATTTACGCCGCCGCCGATCTGGCCGACCCCCACGGCACCCATCGCCAATGCCACGAGATTCTCACCCGCGCGCTCGAGCGTGTGCGCGACGAGGCTTGGTTCGCCGATGGCGAGGCCTGGCTCTATCGCGGCATGTGGATGGCCTGGCCGATCCACGAGGTTGATATGGCCGTGCCGCTCAGCCCCGACGAAGTCGAATGCAAGCGCCGCGCCGTGGCCCAGCACGAAAGCCAAAAGGGCCACTGGCCCGACGGCAAGCCCGCCGACGATCTCGCGCGCGCCGCCAGCCGCCTCTTCGACGCCCTCGGTCTCGCCGATTATGAGGCCGTGGAAACCTTCCACCGCTGGACGCTGCCCGGGTAACCGGAAAATGGGATGCGGTTCAGTGGTAGCCGGCGCTATCCCTAGCGCCGGAGCGCGCAGCAGCGCGCGGAATGCCTTCCATCGTCATCTGCGAAACGCGCAAAACATCTTCGCCGTCACCTCAGTCGGTAGCCGTCGACCTCCGGGCGACGGAGTGGGATGTTGTCGAATCCTCCCATGCCGAAGCTTGGAGAAGACCATCTCCAAGCCTCGCAAATCCTCCGACAAAAACTCCGTCGCCCGGAGGTCGACGGCTACCGACTGCAGCAACGCCTACAAATAATTCGCCGCCGCCAGCACCCGCGTCATCTCCCCCTGCTTCTTCAGCGCGGCCACGTAATCAAAGTCACCACGCGGCTCAACGGCCTCGGCCGCATTGACCCGCACCAGCGCGTTCGCCCAGTCGCGAATCGAGCGGCCCGGCTCCGCTGCCGCAGCCGCCTGGATCGCCGCGCCCAACGCCGCGCCTTCGGCTTCTTCCAGCGTCACCACGCGGCAGCCGAACACGTCCGCGCAAATCTGACGCCAGATCGCGCTCTTGCTTCCCCCGCCGATCAGCCGGATCTCCGTCGGCGCCACGCCGAGCTGGCGCAGACCGTCCATGCCGTAAGCGAGCCCCAACGTCGCACCCTCCATCGTCGCGCGGGCCAGATGCGCCGGCTTCATCGTGCGGGGCGTCAGGCCATGGAAAACGCCGGTCGCGCCCGGCAGGTTCGGCGTCCGCTCACCCGTCAGGTAGGGCAGGAAAAGGAGGCCATCCGCCCCGGCCGGCACGCTGGCAATCTCCTTCTCCATCTGCGCATGCGACCAACCGAAAAGGTTCCGCGCCGCCTCGGTCGCCACGGTCACGTTCATCGTGCAAACCAGCGGGAGCCACCCGTCGGTGCTGTCGCAGAAGGCCGCGATCTCGCCCTTCGGATCGACCGCCGGCTTGTCGCTATAGGCGAAGAGCGTCCCCGACGTGCCGAGGCTCGCCGTGACGCGGCCCGGCTCGACATTGGCCGTGCCAATCGCACCCATCATGTTGTCGCCGCCGCCCGCGCTGACGATCACCGTACCGGACAAATTCCAGCGCTTCACCAGATCGGCCTTCAACTCACCGCCCGGTTCGCGCGACGACGTCAGCTCGGGCAATTTGTCCATCAGCGCGATGTCGATGAACTCACACACCTCGCGCGACCAGGCGCGCTTGCGCACGTCCATCAGCGCACTACCCGACGCGTCACCGTACTCCATCGTCAGCTTTCCGGTCAGATGGAAATTCAGGTAGTCGTGCGGCAGCAGGACCGTGTTCAGCTTCGCGAAATTCTCCGGCTCATGGCGTTTCAACCACAGGATTTTGGGGGCGGTGAAGCCGGGCAGCATGTCCAGCCCCGTCAGCGCAAGCAGCGCCGCCGAGCCGCCGAAATGCTTCCGGATGATCTCGCATTCCTCAACGGTCGAGGTATCGCACCACAGCTTCGCCGGACGAATCACCGCGCCCTTCGCATCGAGTGGTACAAAGCCATGCTGCTGGCCGGAGACGCCGATACCGCGCACTTCGCCGCGCCGCGCACCCAGCTTCGCCAGCACCTCGGCGATGGTCTTTTCCATTGCGGAAACCCAAGTCGCGGGATCCTGCTCCGCATGGCCGGGCGGCAGACCGGGAATCAGGTCGTAGCCCTGCGCCGCCGAGGCGAGGATTTTTCCGGTCGCCGTGTCGAGCGCGATGGTCTTGGTGCTCTGCGTGCCGCAGTCGATGCCGAGAGTGATCATCCTAAAAAGCTCGGAGATTTCCGCCGCCACGTCACGTAGTTTTATCGACTCCCTTTCGTCATCCTGAGCGAAGTCGAAGGATCAGTTCCGCCTCCCACCCCAAAAAAATCACCCTCCCAAAAGATTTTAAGCCAAATAGGCAATACAGGCAGCGCAAGGCTAACGTCCCTTCCCTCTTCCATGAGATAAAGGACACATGCCAGCCCAGTCTACTCCCGCCCCCGCGCGCATCCGCGGTAGGAACCGCTTGAATCACGATGACCTCGGGGCACCTTGGTCTTTCCGGGAATTCCGCCCGCTCCTACATCTTCTCATGGCCACCGAAACCCGCGCCCCGCTCCGCCTCGGCCTCATCGGCTGCGGCAACATTAGCAATGCCTATTTCCGCGGACTCAAGCCGTTCCCCCATCTCATCAAAATCGTCGCCTGCGCCGATCTCGACGTTCCCCGCGCCCAAGCCAAGGCCGCCGAGCATCAGGTCGCCCGAGGCGGCTCCGTGGACGAGCTGCTCGCCGATCCCACCGTTGATCTCATTCTCAACCTGACCATCCCCGGCGCGCACGCGGAGGTGAACCGACAGGCGCTCGCCGCGGGCAAGCACGTCTACTGCGAAAAGCCGTTTGCGCTCACCTACGCGGACGGCGTGAAGACGCTCGAAGCGGCTCGGGCCAAAGGGCTGCGCATCGGCTGCGCGCCCGACACCGTGTTGGGCCAGGGCATCCAGACCTGCCGCCGCCTGATCGACGAAGGCGCGATCGGCGAACCGGTTGCGGCCACCGCCAACATGATGGGCCACGGCCCGGAAAGCTGGCATCCGAACCCGGCATTCTATTATCAGGTCGGCGGCGGGCCGCTGTTCGACATGGGGCCTTATTACCTAACGGCGCTCGTCACCATGCTCGGGCCGATGAAGAGCGTGTCGGCGCTCGCGCGCATGTCGTTTGCGGAACGGCTCATCACCAGCAAGCCCTTCCACGGCACGCGCGTGAAGGTGGAGACGCCGACGCATCTCTGCGCAGCAGTGGAATTCCAGCGCGGTGGCATCGGCACGGTGTCGATGAGCTTCGATGTCTGGCAGCACGGCGCGCCCATGCTGGAAATCTACGGCACGGAGGGATCGATCCAGTGTCCCGACCCGAACAACTTCGGCGGCGAGGTGCGTCTCTGGACGCCCAAGACGGACAAGTGGGAAAACGTGCCGGTGCATCAGCCCGAGCCGATCGGGCGCGGTCTGGGCGTGGCCGATTTCGCCGATGCGCTGGCGACCGGCCGTCCTCATCGCCAGGGCGCCGAACTCGCCCTGCACGTGGTCGAGGTGATGGAATCGTTCCACACATCGTCCGACTCCGGCCGCCGCCAGGAACTTCAGTCCACCTGCGAGCAACCCGCCGCCATGCCGCCCGGTATACCCTTCAAGGCAAAACTCTAGGAGCTTCCTGAAAATAACCGAACACCCCTTCCGTCATCCTGAGCTTGTCGAAGGATCAGACACGCGGCCTCTAATCCTCGCGAGCGTGCATGACGCGAATACGCACGCTTCCTTGCACAGGCGGAATCGTGTCTGATCCTTCGACAAGCTCAGGATGACGAACCGTTTCTATCAGAAATTCTAGATAACTTACCTATGTCCAAACGAGCCCTCATCCTCGCCGGCGGCTGGCCCGGTCACGAACCGGAAAAGACCGCCGAGATTTTTCGCCAGGAACTGACCGGTGCCGGATTCGACGTGAAGGTCGCCGACACGCTCGACGCACTCCTCGACCCGGCGCTGGCACAGAGCTTCGACCTCATCGTGCCGAACTGGACCATGGGCCAGATCACGAACGATCAGGAAACCGCGCTACTCGCGGCCGTCGAGAGCGGCGTTGGCGTGGGCGGCTTTCACGGCGGCATGGGCGACGCCTTCCGCAATAACACGCGATTTCAGTTCATGGTCGGCGGCCAGTTCGTCGCCCATCCCGACGACCATTGCGACTACATGGTTAACATCGCCCCACGCGGAGACCCGATCACGGCGGGCATCCGCGATTTCAAATTCCATTCCGAGCAATACTACATGCACGTCGATCCTTCCAACGAGATCCTCGCGACGACCACGTTCCACACGAGGACCGCTCCGTGGATCAATGACACCATCATGCCGGTCGTCTGGAAACGACGGTACGGCACGGGCAAAGTTTTTTATTCCTCGCTCGGCCACAACGCGAAACAGTTCGACGTTCCCGAAGTCCGCGAGATCACCCGCCGCGGCTTGATCTGGGCCGCCCGTTAACGAAATGACACATTCCGTCTCCTTGCGCATACAAACGATTGACGACGCTGCGCCTCATCCTCTAGATTCGCCTTTCTTCCCGTCAAGCATTGTAGTCCGCAAAACATGCAGTGATAGTGACTTGCGGAAGAATTTTAACGCTGTACCGCTATCACCTCACATGCTTTACAAGCAAATGGCGCATTTGTCGGCCCGTCTTTTTCTCGCAGGCACGCTTTGGATCGGACTTAGTTCTGTCGTTTCGGCCGCGCCCAACTTGATGGACGACGCGAACGGCATGGATGACACGCCGCTGGTCGACAATCCGTGGGGCGGTGTCGTCGATGGCACCATCACCATGCCGCCCGGCGTGCAGCTGGGTGTGAACGAGGACGGAAATGTCGTTCCGACGGTCTTCAGCCCCAGCGTCGCGGTGGGCGACCTCAACGGCGACGGCCTGCCCGACCTCGTGATTGCCGATGCCAGCGGCTACTTCTGGTACTTTCCCAATAGCGGCTCGTCGACGCAGCCCAAGTTCACCACCGGCGAGATCATGCCGATCTGGATCGGCGATCCCGTCCTGCCGGCCGACGACCGGTCGCTTTTCAGCCAGAATTACGACGCGATGCAAAATACCGTGCCGCGCATCCAGCTGATCGATTATACGGGCGAAAAGCGGTTGAGCATCGTGGCAGGCAACTACGCGGGAAAACTTTTTTACATCCACAACGTCGGCTCGAACATCGAGCCGAATTTCTCCATGCCGACGGACTTGAGCGCCATCACGGCGAACACTTACTCGGAAGGCCGGCTGTGGTGTAATTTCCTTTCACCGTTCCTCTATGACTTCACCGGCAACGGCCATCTCGACCTCCTCGTGGGCGAAGGCACCTACGCCTCGAACAGCATTTATCGGCTGATCAACAAGGGCAACAACGGCTCGCCGGTTTTCAGCGAAAACTTCACCACCAAGATCATCAAGGGATACGGACGCGAGCACCTGAATCCGCAGATCGTGGATTGGAACAACGACGGGAAGCCCGACATCATCACCGGTGAGCGGCAGGGTTTCGTCGACGTCTTCCTCAACGACAGCCCGGACAACCTTCCGGAGCATATGCATTTCGTCGATCCGCCACCGCCGGCCCCGCCCAATCACGTCAATTTCGGCGGATCCGACCAAGTCGGACTGCTAACCACCGTGACCGTGGCCGACCTGACGAACAACAAGCTGCCCAACCTCGTCATTTCCAACTCGGATGACAAGGTGATGTACGCGAAAAATAAAGGCAAGCTGGGCGCGCCCGCCTTCGATGCCCCGGTTCCAATCCAGGCGGTGAACCCCTATCCCAAGGTTTTTTCCCCGCCCGAGAACTGGAGGATCCTGAAGTCCTTCTCCATGCCCTACGTCCTGCTCACGTCGACCAAGGCCCAGGACGATCCCACCTTCAAGGCGCCGGATGATGCGCCGACGATCAGGTCGGCGCTGAAAATCTACACCGTGGAGCACACCCACAAGTATTTTCACAATGAGGTTTATCCCGCCGAGGACACCCACATCATCAACTATACCGAGGAAACGCAATTGGATGCCGGGACCCATTACGACTTCAGCTTCTGGGCGAAGACCGACGGAAACATCAACAATCCCCGCTTCTTTTTTGCCGGCCGCGAGAACCTCGAAAAGCAGGGCATCCACATTCCGGGCGGCACCTGGTACCGCGACAATTTCGTCGAGGACAACATGGACAGCGGTTCCTCCTGGGTGCAGGAGAAGGCCGACATTTACATCGAAAAGGCCGTGGAAGGAAAGAACGACACGGCGCCAGTTCAGTTCTATATTGCCTTCAACGGCAACGGGGGCTCGCTCACCGTCGCAGGTTTCACGCTGACCAAGAGGGAACGTTAAATGAATTCTTCATTCCTCAAGAAGTGGATGGAAAAGGCGAACCGCTCGCTCTTTTTCTTCATCGCGCTGCTTTTCCACCTAGTCCTCTTCCTCATGGTGGCCACGCTGATCATTTTCCAGCCGCCGCCGCAGGAAAAGGAACCGTTCCAGCAGACCTTCGTTCCGCCGGCTTCGCTGCCGCCCCCGCCTCCGCAGACATCACCGCAGACGGTGGCCGTCTCCCCGGCCGCCGTGCCGATGACGCCGACCGCCATCACGACCACCAGCGCGGCCGCGTCCTTCAGCGTGCCGATGCCGTCGCTCGACACGACGGTCGACCCCAACATGACCCAGAACATGGTGAAGGCCATTCCGCCCTCGGCCAACGCGTTGCAGTCGCGCATGGCGGCGATCCGCACCACGGTCACCTCCTGGCGCTCGGCGGACAACATCCGCAATGCGGGCGGCGACGTGCATAATCTCGTGGCCAAGTTCCCCGTCTATCTCGCCCAGTACGCCGACGGTGATTGGAACTGCAATAATTACTTCCAGGATGACCAACTTCTCTCCGGCTGCCTGCCGAACCTCGTCAAGCAGATCACCGAATGGAGCCACAAGGACCTGCAGGGCGCCACGATCAAGTCGATCGCCGTCGACAGCCCCGACCTCATCAGCGCTCCGCCGCCCTACATTTTTTTCACCGGCCACCGCGATTTCCACCTGACCGACGATGAGGTCGCCAACCTGCGCAAATATTTACAGAACGGCGGGGCGATCTGGGGCGACAGCGCGTTCTCGGGCGACGGCTCGCGCTTTGACGTGGCCTTTCATCGCGAGATGAAGCGAGTGCTGCCCGATCCTGACATTGTTTTCGAGGATCTGCCGCCCACTCACGAAATCTTCACCAAGAGTTGGTTCCCCATCGACAAGATTCCGCTCGGCATGAACTACCGTGCCGACCCGGTCCAGATCATGAATCTCGATGGCAAACTGGCGGTCATCTACACGCCCGACGATTACAGCGACATGATGACCATGGCGCTCCTGCCTGGGCGGGATGAGGATTCGGCGGCCGTCAACGGCTGGGATTTTTATTCGTCGCTGCATCCGCTCTACACCCCAGGTGGCTTCACTTGGAGCGAGAAGACGTTCTATCGCAATTACCAGCCGGGGCCTTGCATGTCGGTGTTCAAACTTTCGATGAATATCCTGGCGTACCTCCTGATCCGCTTCGACAGCGAACTGCAGCTCGCGCCTTAGACAGTCGGCGCATTTTCAGCCGCCGATATACGACATCTCGACTTTCGACTGCGCGGACGCAGTCGTGGCGCGCAATTCGGAATACCGGTCGCCGCGCCGTTGCCAGATCGAGCCGATTTCCTGCGCGATTTCCCCCGAATCCGCGCCGCCGCGCAGCAACCCGCGCAGATCGTGTCCGGTGGTGGCAAAGAGACAGGTGAAAAGCCGTCCGTCAGCGGACAGGCGCAGCCGGTTGCAGCCGCGGCAGAACGGCGCAGTGACCGAATTGATGAAGCCGAATTCCGCCCCGGTGCGCGCGCAGCGGTAACGCCGTTCTGTATCACTGGAGGCGCCAGGTTGCAGCTCGAGTGAAAATTCATCCCGCAAAAGCTCCAGCACTTCCGCACCCGAAAAGACCTCCGCGCGCTGCCAATGGTTGCTGTTTCCCACGTCCATGAATTCAATGAAGCGCAGCTGAATTTTCCGCTGCGCAAAATGGCGCGCCATCGGCAGGACCTGGCCCTCGTTCACACCCCGTTGCACGACCATGTTCACCTTGAGCCGGAAGCCGCGCGACGCGGCCTCGTCGATGCCCTCCAGCACTTGCCGAGTGGGTGTGCCGAGTCCGTTCATCTCGCCGAAAACCGCGTCGTCGATGGCGTCGAGGCTGATGTTGAGTCGGCGCAGCCCGGCCGCATGCAGTTCCGGAGCGTGGCCGCGCAACAGCAGCGCGTTGGTCGAAAGCGCGAGCTCGACGGGCAGGGCGGCGAGTTTTTCGACCAATTCCGTAAGACGCGGGCGCAGCAACGGTTCGCCTCCCGTCAGCCGGATTTTATTCACGCCCAGCTCAACAAAAACACGGCAGAGCTGATTGATTTCGTCGAAATCCAGCAGCTGGTTCGCGCCGAGAAACGCATGATGGGCGAAGGCCGCGCGCGGCATGCAGTAAGTGCAGCGCAGGTTGCAGCGGTCGGTGACGGAAACACGCAGCGCCTCCAGCGGGCGCCCGAGAGTGTCGAGCACAGGCATCAGGAAAGATACTCCGTTTCCAGGATGGTGAGCGCCTTTTTCATCGCTTCGCCGACGACGGCGAGACACTCGCCCACAGCAGCGGGCCGGCCCGGCAGGTTGACGATCAGGCAGCCGCGGCGAACGCCCGCGGTGGCGCGGCTGAGGATGCTGGTGGGCGCGACATCGTAGGTGCGCACGCGCATGATTTCACCGAAGCCGGGCAGTTCGCGCTCAAGCACGGCGCGGGTCGCCTCGGGCATGACGTCGCGCGGTGCGGGGCCGGTGCCGCCGGTAGTCACGATCAGCGCGCAGCGCCGGTCATCGACCAGTTCCACGAGCGCACCGCTGAGGAGGCCGATTTCGTCCGGCAAAAGCACGCGTTGCCAATCGAGGGCACAATCGGGAAAGAGCGCGGCGACATGGTGCTCGATCTCGGGGCCGCTCAGGTCCTCGTAAACGCCGGCGCTGGCGCGGTCGCTGGAGGTGATGCGGCCCACGCGCAACGTCTTCATCGTTTCGTCTTTTCCACGAGCCGGATGCCCTCGATGACCATGGCCTTGTCGACCGCCTTGCACATGTCGTAGAGGGTTAGCGCCGCAACGGAGACGGCGGTGAGCGCCTCCATCTCGATGCCGGTGCGCGCGGTGATAGCGGCAACCGCGCGGATGCCGATGCGGTCCGGTTCCAGCGCGAAGGTGACTTCGATCACGTCGAGCGCAAGCGGGTGGCAAAGCGGAATAAGCTCCGCCGTCCGTTTGGCCGCCTGGATGCCGGCGATCTGCGCGACGGCGAGGACATCGCCCTTAGGCAACGCGCGGGCGCGGAGCTTTTCGATCGTCTCCGGCGCACACCGCAGCCAGCCCTCGGCGACCGCGCGGCGCTGCTGCAGCGGCTTGGCGCCGACGTCGACCATGCGCGCGCGGCCCTCGTTATCGAGATGGCTGAAGTCGGGTGGGCTCATGCGGGAGAAGCGTTGGAAAATTCCGGTGCGAGGGACAGGAAAAAAATCGCGTCGCCCGCTTGAGGGAGCGCCGCGCCCGCGCGCAGGAGCAGGAGCGCGTTCGCACCGGCGATGCCGAGCAGATCGCCGGAGGAGAGAAAACGGCACGGCGTCAGGCGCCAGGCGTCGTCGATCCAGCTCATGGCCGACGGCCAGAACGTATCGCGACGCGGCACTCCCCCGCCGGGCGGACGGTCGAGCACGCCGCGGAGCAAACGCGGCCCACGCAGGGGCTCACCCTCCAGCGCGAGCAACAACGGCAGGACAAAAAGATGAAGTGCAACGAGGTGGGAGACCGGGTTGCCGGGGAGAGCGACTGCCCATTGATCGCCGCGCCGTGCGAGACCGATCGGCCTGCCGGGCCGCACCTCGAGTCCGTGCGCCTCGAAGCGAAAGCCGGCCGATTCCAGGGCCGCGCGCGCATGGTCATGATCCCCCACGCTGGCGCCGCCGGAAATGAGCAGCACGTCGCAGTCCTTCGCCATCTCAGCCACGACATGGCAGGTCGCGTCGCGGTCGTCGTGGACGCGGCGATGATCGAGCACCGTCTGGCCGACACCGCGCAGGATCGCGGCCACGAGATCGGAGTTGGAATCGCGGATGCGCGTGCCCGGTTCGCCTTGTTCGCTGTGCGCCATCACCTCGTCGCCGGTGACGAGATGCGCGATGCGCGGGCGCGCCGTGACCTCCAGTTGCATCGCGCCGACGGAGGCAAGGATCGCGAGGTCCGCCGCCCCGAGACGCGTGCCGGCGGCAAGTGCCACCGCGCCGCGCCGCCCCTCGCTGCCGCGCTGGCGCACGAAATCGGTGCCGGGTGTTTCTACGATGCGGATGATGTCGCCGTCGCGTTGCACCAGTTCCTGCGGAATAACGCGTGTCGCGCCGGCGGGAAGTTCCGCACCGGTGAAGATGCGGCGCGCCGTGCCCGTGGTGAGCGGATCGCCGGGGCCCCGGCCCGGCGTGTTTTCACCCTGCACCTGGAGCGTCCCGCCCGTCGCCGCTTCGATCGCGTAACCGTCCATCATGCTCAGGTCACCAGCGGGATAATCGCGATCGATCATGACAGGCGCGGCGAGGATGCGGCCGAGCGCGTAAGGTCGCGCCACGACTTCCCGGCCGCACGGCGTCACGAGACGCAGGCACGACTCGAGCACCGCTTCCCAACCGGCACTCATGATGCGACCGCCGATTTCCAGATGGGCACGTCCTGCTTGATGCGATCCATAAATGCGGTCGCCAGGGCAAAAGCCTCGGCGCGATGCCCCGCGCAGACTTCGATGAGAATGGCCGCCTCGCCCACTGGCACGCGGCCGGTCCGATGTCTTACCCGCACCGCGAGGCAGGGATGGCGTTCGCCAAGTTCGCGCGCGATTTTTTCCATCTGCTGCTGGGCCATGGGTTCGTAGGCCTCGTAATCGAGCGCCGCGATGAGGGTATTTTTCTCCTCCGCGCGGACTCGGCCTTCAAAACGAACGACCGCCCCCGTGCCGTCGGGACTCGATTCGGCCAGGGCCAGTGGTTCGGTCTGCAGCGCAATGTCGATGAGCATTCAGCCTCCTGAAACCGGGGGAATGAGCGCGATCTCGTCGCCCGGATGGATGCGCGCGGAAGGCTCGAGGAATTCGCCACCCCGCGCGAGCCGGATCGTTGGGCGCATCGTCTTGAGCGCGATAAAACGTTCCGATAATTTCGACCACAGTTCCTCGACCGACATTTCCTCCGGGCAGGCCAAGCTGAAGTCTTCGACTCCGAGCTGCGTGCGAACCGGTCCAAAGAAAAGCACCCGCAGCGCGGACGACGCGCACGCTGCATCTGCCTTCAATAGGGAAGAGGCGGAAAGCATCTTCATAAGAATGACACTGTTAGGTCGGGGCGCAATGCCGGGGCGCTAGCGCAGGCGGTAGCCTGGGGATTCGCGCAGCACAAACAAGTCGCTCACGGGCCCATCAGCGACGATACGTCCCGCGCGCAACACGATGGCGCGTTCGCAGAGGGCGACGACCTCGTCGGCCGCGTGGGTAACGTAGAGCGTCGGCACGCGGAACTCGTCACGCACGCGCTGGAGAAAGGGAATGATGCGTTCCTTCAACGGCGCATCGAGCGCACTAAGCGGCTCGTCGAGCAGCAGCAGTTCCGGCCTCGCCAAGAGAGCCCGCGCGAGCGCCACGCGCTGCTTCTCACCACCGGAAAGCGCGTCCGGCTTCTTGTCCAGCAGCTGGACGATCTCGAGCCGCTCCACGACGTGCTGGAATTCCGATTCGTCCTCGGCCTTCGCTACCGGGCTTCCATAAACCAGATTCGCGCGCACGTCCAAATGCGGGAAGAGCGCCAGGTCCTGCGGCACATAGCCGATCTTACGGCGATGGGGCGGCACGCTGATTTTCTCCGCCGCATCGACAAGCACACGATCTTTCATGACGATCCGGCCGGCATCGGGACGACGCAGGCCCGTGATGATTTCCAGCAGCGTGGTCTTGCCCGCACCCGAGGGACCGAACAGCGCGGTCCAGCCCTCGGAAAGCGCGGCGTCCACTTCCAGCTCGAAGCGGCCGAGACGCACCGAAACGCCGCGCAGTTCCAGGAATGCCGTCATAACCGGCGCTCGCGCACGAGCAGTTCGCTGGCAAGGATCGCAACGAAGGCGAGGCCGATCGAAACGACGATGAGCCCGTAAGCGTCACCGTCGTGGCCAAGCAGGATGTCGCTGTAGATCGACGTGGAGATGGTGGTGGTCGAGCCGGGGATATTGCCCGCGACGAGGATGGTGGCGCCGAACTCGCCCAGCGCACGGGCGAAGGCCATGACCGCGCCGGCGGCGATGCCGCGTCGCGCCAGCGGCAGCGTGACGGTCCAGGCCACGCGCCAGGGCGAGGCGCCCAGCGTCGCGGCCACCTGCTCGACACGCGTGCCGACGGCCTCCAGCGCCACGCGGGCGTTGCGCACCACGAACGGAAACGACATCACGGCCATCGCCGCGACGACCGCCTTCCACGTGAAAACGACCTCGATGTTGAGGGAGTGAAGCATGCTGCCGAGCCAGCCGCGGCGCCCGAGCAGTTCCAGCAGGAGCAAGCCGGTGGCGACGGGCGGCATGACGAGCGGCAGCGTGACGATGGTCTCGACCAGCGACTTGCCGGGCCATGCGCGGCGGGCGAGCAGCCACGCCAATCCCACCCCCGGCACGAGATTGATCAGCACGGCCAGCGTCGCGGCACCGAAGCTAAGTCCAATCGCCGGCCAATCCAGGGAAGACATGCGGCGAGCCTAGAGCGCGTCCGGGGAATAGGCGAGTCGCGCCCGCTCCCTTATCGATGGGAACGATAACGCGGCCCTATTTCTCCGTGAGAAACCCGTAGTGGACGAAAACGGCACCCGCGGCGGGCGACTCCAGGTAGGCGAGAAATTTCTTCGCGGCGTCATCGCCCGTCGAGGTCTTGAGCAGCGCAATGGGATAAACGATCTTCGGCCCATCGGCCTGCGGCACGGAGAAGATGACCTTGGCGCTTTTCGACATGGAGGCGTCCGTCTTATAGACCATGCCGGTTTCGGCGTTGCCCGACTCGACCGCCGCGAGTGCCGCGCGAACGTTGGCGGTGGGAATGACCTTGGCCTCGACCTTCGACCAGAGCCCGAGTTTTTCCAGATAGGCCTTGGAATAGACTCCGGCGGGAACGGTGCGCGGATCGGCCAGCGCGATGCGCTTGATCTCCGGCTTCGTGAAGTCGACCGGCTGGAAGTTCGCCAACGTGCTGTCGTTCGGCGCGATGATGACGAGCGTGTTGGCAAGCAGATCGCGCTGCGTGGCGGCATCGACGAGCCCGGCCTTCGCCACGTTTTTCATCTGCGCCTCATCGGCGGAGATGAAAATAGCGGCGGGCGCGCCCTGTTCGATCTGCCGGGCCAGCACATTGGATCCGGCGAAGTTGAACCGGATATGGTCGCCGGACTTCGCCTCATAATCCTTCGCGATGGCCTGCAGCACGTCGGTCAGGCTGGCCGCGGCGAAGACCTGCACATCCGCCGCGAAAAGCGCGGGCGACAAGCCGAGCAGGAGCGCAAGGGCCAGGACCAGACGTCGCGGGGAAGGATGCATGAACGTCTCCTACCACTCGGGCGGAGGGTTGGCACGCGACAATTTGCAGGCCTGAAAAGCGTCACCCCAACGGGATTCGAACCCGTGCTACATCCGTGAAAGGGACGTGAGCTAACCGCTACTCCATGGGGTGTGAAGATACGAGCCGGGTAATATACGTGGCTTCGCCGGTCGGATGCAAGCTTAGGAGGACGGCGAGACTATGACATGCTGCTTTCCCGGGGCGGACCGCGCAGGAAATCCATGATAACACCGACCATTCCGATAATCGGGGTGTTGCTGTCTTTCCTGTAGCGGCGGTCTATGACCGCCGGGGAAAGAGGAGACGTGTCGCTCGTGCGTCGGCGGTCATAGACCGCCGCTACAGGAATCAGCGCCGCCAGCGGCGAGGAATTGACCAGGCGTTTCCATCGCTACCCCGAGAGTATCGATTCGCGCATCCCCCTCGCCTAGCGGATGAAGTGGCATTAGACTGCACCGCTTCCGCCCATGATCGCACCTGTTGACGACTTCCCCACGCAGCTGGAGCGCGACGTCACGCAGGCGTTCGGCCCCGGCGGGATGCTGGCCCGCTCGCGTGATTTCGAGTATCGCCCGCAGCAGCAGACCATGGCCGCCGCCGTGGCCAAGGCCTGCCAGAACCGGACGCATCTGCTCGTCGAGGCGGGCACGGGCGTGGGCAAGAGCCTCGCCTATCTTGTCCCCGCCGTGCTGCACGCGCAGGCGGAGAATCGCAAGGCGCTCGTCTCGACCCACACGATCAATCTGCAGGAGCAGCTTTTCTACAAGGACATCCCGCTCGTGCAGAAGCTGCTGCCGCAGGAGTTCAAGGCGGTGCTGCTGAAGGGACGCCAGAATTATCTCTGCCCGCGGCGACTCGAGCGCGCCATGACCCACGGCACGGAGCTCTTCGCCAATCGCGAGCAGGACGAGCTGAAGCGCCTCTGGGAATGGAGCCAGGTCACGCGCGACGGCACGCTTTCCGATCTCGATCCGGCACCCGACCCGCAAGTGTGGCTGCAGGTCTGCAGCGAACCGCACGTCTGCACGCCACGCACCTGCGGCCTGGACAACCGGTGCTTCTACCAGAACGCGCGCAAGGAGGCCGAGAACGCCCGCGTCGTCGTGCTGAACCACTCGCTCTTTTTCAATTTTCTCGCGGGGGCCGAGGCAGTGCTGGAGGAGCGCGGCTATCTGTTCCACAACGACTTCATCATCTTCGACGAGGCGCACACGCTGGAGGGAGTCGCCGCGCGACATCTCGGACTGGAGATTTCCCACGGCAGCCTGCGTTACCTGCTGCACCGGCTGTTTCATCCGCGCACGCAGAAGGGCATCGTCGCGGCGCTGCACAGCGGCGAGGCGATGAAGCTTGTCCTGCAGGCCGAGGAGGAATCGGATCTCTTCTTTGACCGGCTGGAACGCTCGCTGCGCTTTCCCCAGCGCGCGAAGGAGCTGCGCCTGCGCGAGCCCGGCATTGCGGAGAACACGCTCGATCTTCCCCTCACTCGGCTCTACCGCCTGCTGGCCGACGAGGCACGCGAGATCGACGACGAGGTTTTCAAGGCCGAGGTGCAGGAAGCCGCGCGGCGCGTGGACGGCATGCGCGTCAGCCTGTCGGAGTTCATCGACCAGAGCCGGAAGGACCACGTCTACTGGGTCGAGCGCTACGAGAAACGCGAGGCGCGCCTGACCCTTACCGCCGCGCCGATCGAGGTCGCGACGCAGTTGCGCCAGCTCATCTTCCGGCCGGAAAACACGGCCATCATGACCAGCGCCACGCTGGCAGTCGGCGACGGCCTGCGCTATTTCGTCAACCGCATCGGCGGGGAGATTGCGACGACGCTGCAAGTCGATTCGCCCTTCGACTACGCGCGGCAGATGAAGGTCTTTATCCCCAAGAAAATGCCCGAGCCCGCGGCGAAGGAGCCCTACGAGGCGGCGCTCAGCCATTGGATCCGCCATTTCGTCTCGCAGACGCAGGGCAAGGCGTTCGTCCTTTTCACCAGCTACCAGACGATGCAGCGGCAGGCGGAATTGCTCGCCTCGTTTTTCCGCAGCGAGAAGATCGCATGCCTCGTGCAGGGCGGGGCGATGCCGCGCCATCGGCTGCTGCAAAAGTTCAAGGAGGACCGCGATTCAGTCCTCTTCGGCACCGACTCGTTCTGGCAGGGCGTCGACGTGCCGGGCGAAGCTCTGAGCAACGTCATTCTCACGCGCCTGCCCTTCGCGGTGCCGGACCATCCGCTCACGCAGGCCAAGTGCGAGCTGATCGCACAGCAGGGCGGCGATCCGTTCCGCGAGTACTCGCTGCCCGAGGCGATCCTGAAATTCCGCCAGGGCGTGGGGCGGCTCATCCGCACGCAGAACGACTCGGGCATCATCGTCATCCTTGACAACCGCGTCCTGACCAAGCCCTACGGCAAGGCGTTCCTCGCCGTACTGCCGAAGTGCCCGGTGGAGATCGTGCAGTAACGGCCCTCCCGGAAGATTCCGCGCCTCGTTCCCGGCTCGACAAAACGGTGCTCCAGGAGCATGAATGCGGCATGGATGCGCCCGGTTCTTCGCTGCCGCCGGTTCCCATTTCCAGCGACGAGAAAATCTGGGCGATCGCCTGTCATCTCTCGCTGCTGCTCGGCGTGGGGTTGCTGTTGCCGTTCATCGTCTGGCTCGCGAAGCGCCACGACTCACCGGTGGTCTCGGCCCACGCCTGCGCGGCGCTGAATTTCCACATTTCGCTCTATCTTTACGCCCTCCTGTGCATTCCGCTCTGCTTTTTGCTCATCGGCTTTCCGCTGCTGGCGCTGCTGGGTATCTGCTCGGTGGTGATGGCCATCATCGCGGCGGTCGAGGCGTCCAATGGCGGGTTCTTCCATTATCCGCTCTGCATTCCGATTTTCCGGTGAGTTTTTAAATGTAGCGGCGGTCTATGACCGTTGCTGAGATTCCGGAGGGAACACTAAATGCGACGGTCATAGACCGCCGCTACATTTAAAAACTACTCCACGCCGACGACCAGCGCGGTGGTGTTGTCGCGACCGGAACGCTCCAGCGAGGCGTTGACCAGCCGCTGGGCGGGTGAGAGAGCGACCTCGGCGGGATCGGGATTGCGGAGCAGATCGAGCAGCTGGTCATTGAAGAGTCCCTCGACCAATCCGTCGCTGCAGAGCAGGAACAGGTCGCCCGGTTCGTAACCGACGCTGCCGATCTGCGGCGTGACAAACTGGTTGCCCGCGCCGAGCGCCTTTTGCAGCGCGCTGCGTTGCGGATGCTCGCGCGCCTGGCGTTCGGTGAGCTGGCCCTGACGGAACATCCAGCCCACGTAGGTGTCGTCCTCGGTCAGCTGCTTGATGCCGCCGGTGCGGGGCAGGTAGTAGATGCGCGTATCGCCGATGTGGCCGAAATGCATCCAGCCCGGCGTGAACCAGCACATGCTCAGCGTGGCCTGCATGCCGTGCGTCTCCTCGTAGCTGGCGCCGACGAAGGTCAGCGCCTTGTGGATCTGGTCGAAGAGCTCCGTCAGCACGTCGTCCACGCCCGTCTCCATCCCCAGCGCCGATTGCTTGAAGGAGCGGGGCAGCAGGCGCGTGATTTTCTCCGCCGTGATGCGGCTGGCGAATTCTCCCGCCATCGCGCCGCCCATGCCGTCGCTCACCGCGAAGACGAAATCGGCCAACTCGGTCGTGGCGTCGCCGACCTTGCCGAGGTGATGCACCTCCTGCGAGTTGAACTGCTGGCCGAGGAAGGTGTCCTCGTTGTTCTGGCGCACCCGACCCCGGTCGGTCACGCCCGACCAGCGCAGGCGGGAGACGGGCGCTCCGCGCGGATTCACGCCGCAACCTCCGGGACGGCAGGTGCCGCATCAGGCTCCCCGTCGAGGATGGTGGCGAACTCGAAATCAATGAGGCAGAAGCGGCCGTCGGTCTGCCGATAGGTCACGTTCCGCGCCTCGGGATCGTCATGGCGGACGCCGTAGGGCAGCAGCTCGGCGAAAAGCTCCTTCGCCCGCGCCTCGTCGAGGTGTTCCACCCGCGCCCCGGCATTGGTGGTCACAATCTGGAGCGTTTTGGGGTCTACTTCGATCAGTCTGGGCACGAATGAACAGCCCCGGGCTTCCAGATGACGCAGGATCCTGACCTCGTTGGTAAAGCGTTCCTCGGCCTTGGGCCCGCGAAAGGTCTTGTAGACCTTGCCCTCGTAGCTCACGCGCACGATCGCCCGCTGGGTGTCCTTGACCACGTCCACGGCCCGACTATGCGCACTCCGAAGCCGTGCTGCCAAGCGTAAGGGGCAATCGGTGCGAAATCACCGTCATGGCACGCCTGCTGCTTTCCACCTTCTCACCCGCCCGACCTTAGGACGAACGGCGGCCATCAACCCTCAACCCATCACACATCTACATGGCGAAGTACAAATTGGAATATATCTGGCTCGACGGCTATACGCCGCTGGCCAACATCCGCGGGAAAACCTTGGTCAAGGATTTCGACAAGTTTCCCACGCTCGAACAAGTGCCCAAGTGGGGCTTTGACGGCAGCTCGACCAAGCAGGCCGAGGGCCACAGCTCCGACTGCGTGCTCAAGCCCGTGAGCGTCTACTTCGACGCGACCAAGACCAACGGCGCCATTGTCATGTGCGAGGTGATGCTGCCGGACGGCTCGCCGCATCCGACCAACGGCCGCGCGACCATCCATGACGAGCCGGATACCTGGTTCGGCTTCGAGCAGGAGTACTTCCTGTACAAGGACGGCAAGCCGCTCGGCTTCCCGAAGGAAGGCTTTCCCGCCCCGCAGGGCCCGTACTACACCGGCGTTGGCTACGCGAACGTGGGCAACATCGCCCGCGAAATCGTCGACACGCACCTCGACCTCTGTCTGGCCGCCGGCATCAACCACGAAGGCATCAACGCCGAAGTGGCCAAGGGCCAGTGGGAATTCCAGATCTTCGGCAAGGGCTCCAAGAAGGCCGCCGATGAAGTCTGGGTCGCCCGCTACCTGCTGATGCGCCTCTGCGAGAAATACTGCGTGGACATCGAATGGCATTGCAAGCCGATCAAGGGCGACTGGAACGGCTCGGGCTTCCACTCCAACTTCTCGACCAAGTACATGCGTGAAGTCGGCGGCAAGGATTACTTCGAGAAGCTGATGGCGGCGTTCGACAAGTACAAGAACGAGCACATCGCGGTCTATGGACCGGAGAATCACCTGCGCCTGACCGGGTTGCATGAGACCCAGTCGATCGACAAGTTTAACTACGGCGTGGCCAATCGCGGCGCCTCGATCCGCGTGCCCCACAGCTTCGTCAACGACGGCTACAAGGGCTACCTTGAGGATCGTCGCCCGAATTCCGCCGGCGACCCCTATAAGATCGCCAGCCGCATCCTGCAGACGATCGCGACGGTACCGACGAAATAGTTGTCCCATTTTGGGAGGAGGAGAACGGGGTTGCCGCAGGGCAACCCCGTTTTTTTGTGTCCGCATCCGACATGCGGGAGTTCACCGTGGAAAAAACGCACGCCTTTGATTCACCCAACATGATTGGGCTCGGTCATTTATGCTGGCCTTGAAAAGGAGGTGGTGACACCATGCGTTTCCTGCGGAGAAACACCCACCGGAACCTATTCAACGGTTTGCAGTGATGATTGCGTAACCTGCTCAATGACTCGTACAACGGCTTTCCTACGATGAAACGACCCAGCTTTCACTTCCTCGCCCTGTTGGTCGTGGCGCTCATTTTCGTCTGTTCACCGCGGGTTCTCGCGGATGACGCGGCTGTGGTCGATGGACCGAAATCCGACTGGCACGGGTACGATCGCTTCGATTACACGATGGATGAAAAGACATTCGCCATCACACCGATCACCGCACCCGTCGACCAAGGTACGGGCGTTAAAGGAGAAACGCCGGGGATACGCCGCTGCATCATCGTTGCACCGAAGCAGGATGCGCCCGGCCATCCGTGGTCATGGCGCAGTTGCTACTGGGACTACGCGCCTCAGGGTGAAATGGAATTGCTCAAGCGCGGCTTCCATATCGTGTATATCACGCCCGACCCCGGCCCGCAGTGGGACGCCTGGTACGCTTACCTGACCGAAAAGCGCGGTTTCTCGAAAAAGCCGGCTTTCATCGGCATGAGCAAGGGCGGGGTCAACGCCTTCATGTGGGGCACGGCCAATCCGGACAAGGTCGGCTGCATCTATGCCGATAATCCTGCGCTCTACCCGGAAAGCTTCGCGAAGCTGAGCGAGCTCGCCAAGAACGACGTCCCGCTGCTGCACATCTGCGGCAGCTCCGATTACCTGCTCTATCATCACACCCTGCTGGTCGAGGACGTCTACCACCTGTTGGGCGGACGCATCAGCGTGATGATCAAGGACGGTCAGCCGCATCATCCCCACACCCTGGTCGATCCCAAACCGATCGCCGACTGGATTGAAAAGAACGTCCAGCCTGAACCGGGAACGGCGCCGAACTTGGTGGGTTACACCTTCAACAAATCGTATTACTACAGCTTCAAGAACGTCGGCTACACGTTCTATCCCTTGGACAACGCCTACGTCACTACGCGCGGCGCAGCCTTCAGCCCCTGCTACGATCGCTACGACGCCCAGGGCCGCGAATGGGGCCTGACCGGAATGACGATCATCGCGCCGCAGACGGAAGCGCCCGGCAAGCCGTGGGTCTTCCGCGCGAACCGGATCGGCCGCGACGAACCCTCAACCGTCGACCTCGGCCTGCTGGCCAAGGGCTTTTACATCGTGGCCGCACCGATCGACACGCAGCCGGGTTCCTCGCAAGTGGAATGGGACGCAACCTATAAGGCACTGACCGACGCCGGCTTTTCCAAGAAGCCCGCGCTGGAAGGCATCAGCGCGGAAGCTGGCGAGGCTTACGCCTGGGCCATCAATAATCCGGACAAGGTGTCCTGCATCTATGCGGAGAATCCGCAAATGCGCAGCCTCATGTTCCCGAAGCTCGATCTCGTCAACAGCCTCGACAAGCTGGCGCAGGCGAACATCCCGATCCTCCACAGCTGCGGCAGCCTCGATCCCGCGCTGGCCACCAATTCCGACGTGGTGGAGAAACAGTACAAGTCGCTCAACGGACCCATCACGGTGATGCTGCAACCGGGTGTGGGTCATTATCCGCTGGAGCCGCTGGACCCGCAGCCGGCGATCGACTTCATTTCACAAGCGGCGGAAAAGGGCCTTGCGGCGCAGTAGGCCTTTTGAACCGGACCGTTCTTCCGTCCATGAGTAAAACGACTTCCCTTCCCCGATCGGACGGGCTGCTCTGGGAACCCAGCCCGGAAAGCATGGCCGGGACGAACCTGACCCGCTATCTCGATTGGCTCGCCGACAAGCGGGGGACGACCTTCGCGGATTATCCGGCGCTTTGGACATGGTCCACGAATGAACCCGGCCATTTTTGGAATTCCCTCGCCGATTTTTTTGACGTGCGATTTCACCACCCCCCCGCGTCCATCCTGTCCTCGTCGAAAATGCCTGGGGCCAAATGGTTTCCCGGAGCGACCCTGAACTACGCCGAGCACGCGTTGCTTGCCGGAGAGAATGAGGACGCGGCCGCCATTCTCTTCGAAGCCGAACCGGAGAACGGGCGGTCGGTGCGGGAGGAAATTTCCCGGCCTGAACTTCGGCGGCAGGTCGCGTTCGTCGCGGCGGAATTACGAGCCGCGGGGGTGACACGGGGGGACCGTGTCGCGGGCTACCTGCCGAACATCCCGGAAACCGTGGTGGCTTTTCTGGCGGCCGCCAGCATCGGTGCCATCTGGTCGAACTGCCCGGTGGAAATGACCAGCCGCAGCGTCCTGGATCGTCTGACGCTGATCGAGCCCAAGGTGCTTTTCGCCTCGTGCGGCTACCGGTACGGCGGAAAAGAACATGACCGCAAACGGGCGGTGGAAGAAATCGCCGCAGGCCTGCCCTCGCTGCGACAACTCGTCCTGATTCCGCGGGGAAGTGCCGTCGACACCAATGATCTCAACCTGCCGTCGGACAAGGTCTGTCGCCGGTGGGAGGACCTGCTCCGTTCTACAAAAATTCCCGAGCTGCATTTTGAGGCTGTTCCCTTTGAGCACCCGCTCTGGATTCTCTACTCCTCGGGGACGACCGGTACGCCCAAGGCGATCGTCCATGGACATGGTGGCATCCTTCTCGAGCACCTGAAGACGTTGTCGCTTCACCTGGACCTTCGGAAGGGCGACAGTTTTTTCTGGTACACGACGTCCGGCTGGATGATGTGGAACCTGCTCGTCTCCGGCCTGCTCCTGCCGGGTGTCACGATCGTCCTTTACGATGGCAGCCCCAAGCATCCCGACTTCAACATTCTTTGGGACCTCGTCGAACGCAATGGCGTGAGTTATTTCGGCGCCAGCGCTCCCTACTTCCTGGCCTGCCGGAAGGAGGGCCTCGAGCCCGGAAAGGACCGTGCCTTTGAGCGCTTGCGTGGCGTTGGCTCAACTGCCGCACCCTTGCCGCCGGAAGGCTTTGTCTGGATCTACGACAAGGTGAAGCGGGACATCCTCCTCGGCTCCATCAGCGGAGGCACCGATGTGTGCAGCGCGTTCATCCTCTCCAATCCACATCTCCCGGTCCGCGCCGGCCAGCTCCAGTGCCCCGGCCTGGGAGCGAAGATCGAGGCGTGGAACGAAGAGGGACAATCGATGTTCGGCCAGGTGGGAGAACTGGTGCTCACCGCGCCCTTCCCCTCCATGCCGGTTTGCCTGTGGAACGATCCGGACGGAAGCCGTCTTCGCTCCAGCTACTTCGAGAAATTTCCCGGTACCTGGAGCCACGGCGATTGGATCGAGATCGACGCCGTCGGCGGCCCGTGCGTGATCCATGGTCGATCCGACGCGACCCTCAATCGGGGTGGGGTTCGAATGGGCACGGTGGAGTTTTACTCCATCGTGGAAGCGCTGCCCGGGATTACCGAAGCGCTGGTGATCGATACCGGCGGCCTTGGCCGTGAGGACAAGCTCCTGCTCTTCGTGGCGCTGCAACCGGGCATGAAACTCGATGATACGCTGCGCACCTGCATCGTCCGGCAGCTCCGGTCGGAAGTCTCGCCCCGGCATGTTCCCGACGCGATTCACCAAGTCCCCGCGGTCCCGCGCACGCTCAACGGCAAGAAACTCGAAGTGCCCATCAAGCGAATCCTTGCCGGCATGCCGGTCGAACGGGCCGTGCAGCGCGGCACGCTGGCCAATCCCGACTCGCTGGATATTTTCATTCAACTGGCGGCGAACCTTTCCCGCACTGCGCCTGCCTTGGCCCATTTATGAGCGAGATCTACATTCTTTCCGCGGCGCGCACGCCGATCGGCCGCCTCGGAGGCTCGTTGAGCTCTCTGCCCGCGCATCGCCTGGGTGAGGTCGCTATCGCGGAAGCCTTGCGCCGTGCTCACGTGGAGCCGGGCGAGGTTTCCGAGGTCATCCTTGGGCAAGTCTTGACCGCGGGTGCGGGACAAAATCCGGCCCGCCAGGCCGCCGTTGCTGCCGGTATTCCTTTCGAAGCGACAGCCTTCGGCGTGAATCAAATTTGCGGCTCGGGCCTTCGCGCCGTGGCGCTCGGTTATCAATCGTTGATGCTGGGCGATGCCGAGATTGTGGTGGCTGGCGGCCAGGAAAGCATGAGCCAGGCGCCCCACTGCGCGTCGCTGCGCGCGGGAATCAAGCTGGGCGATTCAACCCTGACCGACACGCTGATCCGCGACGGCCTGTGGGATGCCTTCAACGGCTACCACATGGGCCAGACGGCGGAAAATATCGTCCAACGCTGGAAAATCAGCCGGGAAGAGCAGGACGAGTTCGCCTTTCAGTCGCAGCGCAAGGCGGCGGCAGCCCAGGCAGCCGGACATTTTGCGGAGGAGATCACTCCCGTCCGCGTTCCCGGCCGAAAGGGCGACGTCACCGTCACGCTGGACGAGGACATCCGCGCCGACACGACACCGGAGGGCCTATCCAAGCTTCGCCCGGCCTTCCAGAAAGAAGGCGGCACGGTCACGGCCGGAAATTCCAGCGGGATCAACGACGGCGCCGCCGCGCTCGTCCTGATGCGGGCCGATCGCGCCGCCTCGCGGAAGATCGAACCGCTGGCGCGGATCGTTTCGTGGGCGACAGCCGGCGTCGATCCGGCCGTGATGGGAATGGGGCCCGTTCCGGCAACGCAACGCGCCCTGGCCAAGGCGAACTGGAAACTCGGGGACGTCGATCTCATCGAGGCGAACGAGGCTTTTGCCGCGCAGAGCTGCGCCGTGGGCCGCGAACTGGATTGGGACCGCGAGCTGGTCAACGTGAGCGGCGGCGCGATCGCGCTCGGCCATCCCATCGGCGCATCAGGCGCGCGCATTCTTGTGACGCTGGTGCACGAACTCCGCCGCCGCCGGTTGCGGCGCGGGCTGGCGACGCTGTGTATCGGCGGCGGCATGGGCATCGCCCTGTGCGTGGAATGCCCCTGATTCTGGGTTCAGTTTCATAACTCCGTGAGCAAGTCACCGTCACGTCGGGACTAATGGTGATTCGGCCAGCAGAAGAACGGTCAGGCGATACCGGGTGTCTTGATCATCCCCGCATCATTCCAGGTTGCCCCGAGGATTTAAAACCAAGCGTAAGCTTTTCACGCGGCATAGGCTCCCTGACTTCAAGAACAAAAAATATGTGTTTATAATAAATAAATATCTTATATTTTTAATTCAAAGGGATACAAGACACCGGACAGAGAGCGGGTCATGAATCGGTAAATGCACGTTCTTATCATTTTTATGCATGATCTTACCTTGAATCGATTTTAAACGGTCTATTTGAGCGGTATTTTGACAATCTGTAGGATACTTTTTATTAAGAATAAAGTGGCGATTTCGCGAGAAATTCAAAAATTTTTGATCTCTAGAAAAGATAATTTTCCGAGGGAAATCAGCTTTTATGATGACCCCAATCCTCACTGACTTGTAATTATTTCATTGACGACTGTTTCTTTACAAGATACAAATTGTCCCAGAAAGAAACGACCCGTTCCGCTATTTGCAGATTTGTTCCTGTTTTTCCGTTGCAAATCCGAAAGCCTCGTAACTCAGCTCAAACACCTCCTCCTCCAAGAAATTAAACCCGAAAGCTTCTATGAGAAATCTCTCCATCGTAAAATTAGCTACTGTGATGATTGCAACGGCCGCTTTCATGTCGGCGGCGCAAGCACAGACCATCACTTGGGGTTCTGCCACGGCGAACACCGGGGACGCCGAACTCATTGACGGGGACAACGACCCAGGCGCGGTCGAATTTGACGCGATTCTTCCCGATTTGAATAGCACGAGTGCCATCACCGTGGGCAGCGCTCTCGGAGGCTTGACGTTCAATCCGGTCACCAACACGGGCGGGACGGCCGGGGCTAATGTTCCCACGAGCAATTCCGACGGTAAGATTTCCTTCTCCGTCACAAATGATTCCCAGGGCACCGGCCAGCTGAACTTTGGGTTCAATAGTTATCCGACATCCGCTCCTTCCTCAGCCGACTTTGCCGCGTTAATGAACAGCGGTGGCACCTACGAGGACGGCGGAGATGGCGCAGGCATCGTCAGCATTTCGGGATTGACGATTGGCGATTCCTACGATGTCCAGATCTTCGACCGTGCGGATGACGGCGACGCCGGTGCGACCACCTACACCAGCGGCAGCAGCTCGGTGACGCTGACCGATGGCGCAGGAACGGGCGGAAACGGAGTCGGAGACTTCGTGACCGGTTCGTTCACCGCGACCAGCGGAACGGAGACCTTCAATTGGGCGGGCGCTGGCTCCCAATTCACGGTACTGGGTGCTGTTTCCGTGACGAATGTCACCGCCGTTCCTGAGCCCTCGACCTTCGCCCTGATGCTGGGCGGCTGCGCCGGCCTGGTCTTCCTCGTCTTCCGTCGCCGCCAGAATCGCCTCGGCTAGTCCGCTCAACCGCCTGGCGATCCAAAGTCGCCAGGCATTCTGGTTTCTTCAGTCCCACGGAGGCGCTGGGTCTGGTTTTAGGTTCCAATCAAAAAAGGTTCCCCCATGTCTTTAAAATCTCTCTCGGTTCGTCTAGCCCTGATGGCGGGCGCTTTTATCGTGGCGACCGGATTCGCCGCCGCGCAGACCGGCGAATTCATCTTTGTCGGCAATTCCGTTTCCTTTGGGACAGATGCCACCAGCGTGAACAGTCCCGTCGTGTCGGCGTCCAACACGAATGCCGAGGGAGTAGCGCTGGCTCAGCTGGGATCGAGTTGGTATGGACTGGACCTGGCCGTGCCCGGCGCGGATACCGCTGAAACGATCGCCTCCTGGTCCAGCAACAACGACAACAACATTTGGCTGCCCGGGGTGACGACGAAAGTCGTGGTTCTTTGGGCTGCTTCCAACGAATTCGCCGATTATACAAACAGCAGCTCCACCCTGACGCCGGCCCAGCTCGAGGCCGAGGCGCAATCGGTCTACAACGCAACCGTTAGCTTCAGCAAGTCGCTCCAGGCCCAGGGCGATCTTGTGCTGGCACTGACCGTTCTGCCCCGGGACGAACCGAGCCTGGCGAACCCCGCGGAGCAGGAGGCGCTACGGCAGGATTTCAATTCCATGGTCGTTGCCGGCTGGAGTTCCTGGGCCAACGCTTTGGTGGATGTCGGTGACGCCCCCCATATTGGCCAACTTTCCGATGTGACGAACTTTACCTACTATACCGACGGAAGCGGGGACGACGTCAGTCTTCATCTTACCAATCTGGGATACCAGATCGTCGGGGATGATGTCGCCGGCGCGATTGAGACACTCGAGGCCCCGGAACCGTCAACCGACGCCTTGCTTCTGGGAAGTCTCGGCCTCCTGGTCCTGACCGGGCCCTTTCTCCGTAAGCGAGTCAGGGTGTCCGGAAATTCCTGACGGCGCTGCGCCGGGAATTCCCGCGCAAGATTCGCTCTCCCCGGGGCGGCCGATCGACAAAGATAAAGCGAGGCTTTTCGCGGCCTTTATCATATCCACGCATCCAGATAATAAGATTTATTATTGACGCTGCCGCGCACGATCCTACGCTCGCCGCAGTTCTTTGAAACAGGCCGGGAGTTATCCTCCTGACCTTTCGTCGCGGAAAGCAGGGAAGGCCGTGAGATCCGGCCACAGTCCCGCTGCGGTATCGAGCAACAATCCTCCATGCGTCGTTTTTCTGTCTGGGAAACGGCGCGGCAAAGCCAATCGGGCGACCGGTGAAGGCGGGGGTGAGGCAGGCCGGTTTTCTGGCCGCGAAGCTCGGAGTCCGAACATCTGTCTCCGTCGACCGTCCGAACCACAACCGTCATCGCAACAATGACAAGGAGACATCATGGGATCTCGCATCCTCACGCATAACCTGGGCTACCCGCGCATGGGAGCCCTTCGCCAGTTAAAGAAATCGCTCGAAGCTTATTGGAGCGGCAAGGAAACCGAAGCCGACCTGCACCGCACCGCCGCCGGCCTGCGCAAGATGCACTGGTCGCAGCAGGAAGAGGCCGGGATCGATCTGATTCCGTCGAACGACTTCAGCTATTACGACCAGGTGCTCGACACCAGCGTCATGGTTGGCGCCGTTCCCGAACGTTTTGGCTGGAAAGGCCAGCGCGTGGATTTGGCGATCTATTTCGCGATGGCGCGCGGCAAGAGCGCAGGCCACAAGCATGCCGAGGACGGCTCCTGCGGCTGCGAGCACGCCGGCGTCCACGCCATGGAGATGACCAAGTGGTTTGATACGAATTATCACTACATCGTTCCCGAGTTTCACCAGGACCAGACGTTTTCCCTCGCCTCCACCAAGGCGGTCGATGAATTCCAGGAAGCGCTGGCGCTCGGCATCAAGACGAAGCCGGTCCTGCTCGGGCCGTTTACTTTCCTCAAGCTGGGGAAAATTCACGGCCCGGATTTCGATCGCTACACGCTGCTTCCCGCCCTGACCGACGTTTACATCGAGTTGCTCCGCCGCCTCGCCAGCGCGAAAGCGGAGTGGGTGCAGTTCGACGAACCGGCCTTCGCGCTGGACCTGACGGAGGAGGAACGAAAGCTCCTTTTCCATACCTACGCCCGGATCACGGAGGCCGTGCCGTCGCTCAAGATCATCGTCGCGACTTACTTCAATGACCTTGGGGAGAACCTCCCGGCATTCGCCTGGCTGCCGGTCGCGGCCTTGCACGTCGATCTGACGCACTCCGAACACGAGCTGCGCGAGCTGCTCCAGCAACTCAACGCGAAGAAGATACTTTCGCTCGGATTGGTCCACGGACGAAACATCTGGCGCAATGATTACCAGCGCTCCCTCGCGATCGTTCGCCAGGCAACGGCCCATCTGGGCGAACACCGGGTGTGGCTGGCGCCCTCCTGCTCGCTGCTTCATGTTCCCCACTCGCTGCGTTTCGAACAAAAGCTGAATCCCGAAATCAAATCGTGGCTGGCCTTTGCGGAAGAAAAGCTGGTCGAGCTATCCGAACTGCGGCTGGCCTACGAGGGCAAGGCTGACGTCGTGGCGAAAAATCGCGAACTGCTGAAGACGCGTTCCACCAGCGCGTTGATCCATCGTCCGCACATCAAATCCCGCTGCCAAAGAATCACAAAGTCCGATTTGAGGCGCCTTCGGCCCTATGCCGAGCGGCGCGAGGTGCAGGCTGACCATCTCCGGCTTCCCGAACTGCCGACCACGACGATCGGCTCGTTCCCCCAGACCGGGGACGTACGAGCCGCTCGCGCCCAGTTCCGCAAGGGCAAACTGAACGCCGCTGAATACGAGGCCTTCCTCGAAAAAGAGACGATCCGGGTCGTTCGCTGGCAGGAGGAGATCGGTCTCGACGTCCTTGTCCACGGCGAGTTCGAGCGCACCGACATGGTCGAGTATTTCGGCGAACAACTCAGCGGTTTCGTCTTCACGGAGAACGGCTGGGTGCAGAGTTACGGTTCCCGGTGCGTGAAGCCGCCGATTCTTTTCGGTGACGTGGAGCGCACCCAACCCATGACGGTGAAATGGTCGACGTTCGCGCAGTCGCTGACGGAGAAGCCGATGAAGGGCATGCTTACCGGCCCGATCACGATCCTGCAGTGGAGCTTCGTCCGCGACGACCAGTCCCGGGCCGAGACCGCGCGGCAAATCGGATTCGCCATCCGGGACGAGGTCCACGACCTCGAGCAGGCCGGCATCTCCGTCATCCAAGTTGACGAACCCGCCCTGCGCGAAGGACTGCCCCTGCGTCGGGCCGATTGGGCCACGTACCTGCGATGGTCGGTCGATGCGTTTCGCCTCGCCACGGCCGTCGTGGCCGACCGCACGCAGATTCACACCCACATGTGCTACTGCGAATTCAACGACATCATCCAGGCCATCGCCGAGCTCGACGCCGACGTGATCTCCATCGAAAGTTCGCGCTCGGAAATGGAGTTGCTGCAGGCCTTCCGCACCTTCCGGTATCCGAACGAGGTCGGCCCCGGCATCTGGGACATCCATTCGCCGCGCGTGCCGTCCGTCGAGGAAATCAGCGGCCTCCTGGACAAGGCCCTCCAAGTCCTGCCGCGCGAGCAGCTCTGGGTCAATCCCGACTGCGGCCTCAAGACGCGGGGCTGGCCCGAAGTGCATGAATCGCTGGTCAACATGGTTCAAGCTGCGCGGACGGCTAGAACCAGCGGGCAGTAACATTATCTTACGCGCTTCCTTTTTGGAGGCGCGTAAGCTTCCCGTTCCAAGTCGGCCCTTTCCGCTGCCGCGCCCCGATGAATCTCAACGTGACGCCGCAAGGCGTTCCTCCCCTTCCCGTTTCACCTCAGCCGAGCCCCTTCACGGTCAAAAAATCTCCGATCGTTCGGAAGGCTCTGGCACCCCAAGTCATCACCCCGCGGAAGACACGGCAAAAGAATTGCCTCTCATCGGCGGCTGTGATTTACTCAACATTTCCCGCCACATTCCGGAGTAGCTCAGTGGTAGAGCGGTCGGCTGTTAACCGATTGGTCGTAGGTTCGAGCCCTACCTCCGGAGCCATTCGGTAAGTCGTTCAAAGCCAAATGGAACTGCTCCAGTCGGGCTCGTTTTTGGTCGCAATGCGACCACTTTAGCGACTCGGGCAGTATTCGGCAGAACCCTTCCGAAACTCTCCCAGAGCTCGCTAACCGTCGCAGTCGTGATCCTCCATGCTCAAGAGCGTTGGAGAAACGACCATGCAGGATAGATACCGGATATTCCGCCGCGCAGGCGGGAACTTTTACGCCAGGGACAAGGTCACGGGGAAATCCGTAAGCCTCGAAACCGCCGACCGTGCCGCCGCCAAACAACTGTTAAGAAATACGATTCCTGCGTCTTGAGCTAACCAAGAGAGCTAAGAATAGAGCTTCGAGAGGGCTTGAGCCCGGCTTCGTACATGCATTTTTACACAAACGTGTTTCACATGGGTACGTACCGTCTCCAAACTGACTCCTAATTTTTTCGCAATTTCCTTGTAGCGATAGCCGGCGGCCATCAGGTTCAAGACCTCCATTTCGCGGGGACTAAGTTTGTCGTCATTTCTAAGCAGCTTCTTTCCCTTGCTCTCTCCCTCATGGAAATAGTTGACAACCTTCCTTGCGATCAGACTAGAAAATGGCGCGCCTCCGGAATGAACATCCCTTATGGCTGCGAACAAGGCGTCCGGATCGCTGGATTTGATAAGGTAGCCGCTGGCACCTGCCTTTAAAGCGCGAAAGATGCTGTCTTCATCCTGATAAATCGTCAGCATAACAATGTCTACATTGGGAAGGATTTTCTTCAGCTCGGCAACGCAGTCTATTCCGGACATTCCCGGCAACTTGATGTCCATCAGAATTACATCAGGCGGATCAAGCGGAACTTTGGCGAGCGCCTCCTCAGCAGAATTAACGGCATAGAGACACCGCAGATCGGGCGGTTCCCTCAGGACCGAAAGCAATTCCTCCCGAAGTCCTGGATCATCTTCTACAACAACGACACTTTTGTTTTTCATTACACGTTATTGAATTCGCACACACGACGCCGCGGAGCTAAACCGGTTCCTGGATAGGAGAGGGAATGGGGACGGTAACCACCACTTGTGTGCCTCCTCCATTCACGCTCGTTATATGGGAGAATCCGTTTATCGCCGCGATCCGCCCGTGAATATTACTTAACCCACGATGGCCTGTCTTGTCTTTGACCGTAAATCCTTGGCCATTATCGGAAACGCCGACCGTTAGTATGGGTGGTTGCCATTCAAATTGAATGACAATCTCGGAAGCCGCAGAGTGCTTGATCGCATTATGTAGAGCTTCTTTGACTGCCAAGATCAAGTTGTGCCTCAAAGAACCGGCAACGGGATAGTCGATCGGCATTACTGGCGCTTTGATTCGACATTTTATGGAGGCCATGCCGCACATCGCATCGGTCATTTGGATAATATGGTCCACGAGTGCGTGGAGTTGGTCGTTACTTGGGTCAACAGTCCAAACCGTCTCGTAAAGGGCCGATATGAGATCTCGAGTCATTTCTGATATCTTTCGAAAGTTGTCGCCAGCATTTTCCAGCGAAAAGGACTCCTTTTTCCAGGAACTACTAACCAGCGAAATATGAGTTAGACGAGCCCCGAGGTCGTCGTGAAGATCCCGAGCGATTCGTAGCCGTTCTCTTTCGACCATGTGTTCCTGCTCAATCTTGTAGAGTTGTTTGCGGATACGACTCCGAATTACTTGGCGGCCCGTAAAAAACAAGAGAACGGAAAAAACCAGCACGCAGCCTGCCCATAACCAAGGATTCATCCAATAAGGAGTGTAGACGACGATTTTAATACTGGATTGCTTAAGAGGATTGCCCATTACGTCGACCGTATTGACCAGAAAGTGATATACACCTGGTTTAGGGACACTATACGAAGCCACCGCTACGTTACATAACCCAACACTGTACATTTCATTCCAGTCAAGTGTCAGAACCTCTCCTGGATGCACCTTAGGATAATATCGATCGATTAAATGCCACGCTGCATGAGCGAGCGGATCATCGTCCATAATGCAGAGAACATCGGTTCCTGAGCCGAGACCTTTCAAGTGTTCGATATAGGCCATGGACGGATGAGTTCCGTCACGCATCCATTGTACTGGATCCCCGTCCGGTCGATTGCCTATCCGTTCAATCGCCGAGCCGAGCTGAAATATAGTTTCGGAACGTCCATTCTCGTTTCTGTGCAAAACGAATCCTTGCAACACATACACTCCAAATGTGTCCGGCGGCCCAGCGGAGGTGACGATGAGCGACAGCTTATCGGCTCCCGGAGGGACGATCAGCTTTTCGATTCGATGTGTAAGGTTGCTCGGATCCAGCGTTCCGTTCCAATGCGGGCTATCATTCGACACCGTGAAATAACATTGCTTGATCAGGCTATATTTCTTGTCGTAGAAAAAAATCGCCAAACCCATGTCGCCAGTTCGTCGTTGCCATTCGGAGTCGACCCCTTCGAGCATGAAGCGAAACCTGGCAGCCCGCGAGTCTTGGACGTTCCAGACGAGGTCGCCTATCTGAAACATCATCGTCTTTGCGACCGTGGGTATCTTAATTTCCTGACTCAGATCCTTCTCGTCTGTTCCGTCGATCGTAACGACTACCGCCGGAAGAGGGCGGTCATCGCTAGGTGCTTCCGCAGGGAGAATCGACACCACCGAAGCAGCGCAAAGGTGCAAGAAGCCTTGACAGGCATAATTAAGAAAGGAAAAGCACAACCTCATAACGTGAGTTCTTTTTTGCTGTAATCAGAGACCTTTAGATCGAAGCGTGCATTCTCCACTAACGCTTTACTGAAAGCGATCTGAGATTTAAAACGAGTCGCGCTCGAAGCGGGGCCGTATTTCGTTTCGTCATAAATAGACGTCAACGTGCGGACAACCGACACTCATTCTAGAGATAGCGTAATGCGGGCATCACCCTAAAGGGTGACATCTAAAAGGGTGATTTTGATGA
>Ga0182024_10003379_pt1 | contig 38168 bp, 39 predicted proteins | sample P32metaG_FD_120480 | JGI IMG/M metagenome (GOLD analysis project Ga0182024, IMG submission 120480) | Permafrost microbial communities from Stordalen Mire, Sweden - P3-2 metaG (Illumina Assembly) | ecosystem: Environmental > Terrestrial > Soil > Wetlands > Permafrost | place: Sweden: Stordalen...
GAGACGCCATTCAGCGTAAACTCCCGATCCCTCGCGCGTATGTAAGCAACGCGCCCCAACTGCCGCCCGATGTACTCGCGCAGATTGCCTTCCAGGTGCAGCGCCAGATTACCGGCCGAATTCTTCACGCCCGGCGCGCGCTGCCACAGAATCTCGTCACTGGGAAACGCCTGCAATTCCTGAATGAGCCTCGTCAGGTCGCGAGAGAACAGCGCCGCAAGCCCTCCGGCAATTGTCATGGGCGCTCCGGAGATCGACATACGTTCAGTCTCGCGCGGCGGCGCCGGTACTGGCAAGCCGATCGGGCCACGCCACTTGGCTGTATGCTGGGACACGGCGCAGACTGGGCTACAATTGGGTTGACAAGAAACTGGGTTTCTTGATCTGGTCCTAAGCGGAGAATCGGAGCGTACCCGGACCCTTCATCGGAGTAGTTTCCGGGGCACAGTTGCGGCTAGCCGCTACCATCGCTAGAATCAATGAGTTTGCAGATATCTTGGGAGGATTCATGTCGGTTGAACAGAGAGTGAAGCAGATCATCGTCGAGCAGTTGGGCGTAGATGAAGGCCAAGTGGACAATAGCGCCTCGTTCGTCGACGATCTTGGTGCGGATTCGCTCGATATCGTGGAATTGGTTATGGCGTTTGAAGAGGCTTTCGATATAGACATTCCCGACGAAGACGCCGAGAAAATCGCAACCGTAAAAGACGCCATCGATTACATCGAGAACAAGAAGAAGAAGTAAGCCGCCGGGAGCTATTGTTGTCGCGCAGAGTAGTAGTTACAGGAGTCGGGTTGCTAAGCCCGCTTGGCATTGGCACCGACCAAAGCTGGCGAGCCATTTGCGAGGGCCGCAACGGCATCTCCCGGATCGAACAGTTCGACACCACCGGTTTCAATTGCCGCATTGCCGGGGAGGTCAAAGACTTCGATCCCGCCCGATTCATCGAGAAAAAAGAGATCAAGAAAATGGGCCGCTTTATCCAGTTTGGCATCGCGGCCTCGGAATTTGCCCTCACTCAGTCCGCCCTCAAGATCGATGCGCAGAACGCCGAGCGGGTCGGCGTGGTCATCGGCAGCGGCATCGGCGGGTTTGAAGTCATCGAGCGCGAGCACCGCAACCTGCTTGAAAAGGGTCCCAGCCGCATCTCGCCCTTTTTCATTCCGGCCACCATCATCAACCTGGCTGCCGGCTGCGTTTCCATCCGCACCGGGGCCAAGGGGCCCAATTCAGCCACCGCCACGGCCTGCACCACCAGCGCTCATTCCATCGGCGATTCATTCAGGATCATTCAGCGCGACGACGCCGACGTCATGATTTGCGGGGGGGCGGAGGCTTGCATTACGCCCATGGGTATCGGCGGATTTGCCGCTATGCGCGCTCTTTCGCAGCGCAATGACGAACCCGAGAAAGCCTCGCGTCCCTGGGATATCCAGCGCGACGGATTTGTGGTGGGCGAGGGATCGGGCATTCTGGTCCTTGAGGAGTTCGAGCACGCCCAGCGGCGCGGAGCGACCATTCTGGCCGAGATCGTGGGCTATGGCATGAGCGGCGACGCCTATCACATCACCAGCCCATCGGCGGACGGCGACGGAGCGTTCCGCGTAATGCGCCTGGCCCTGAAAGACGCCGGCATTGAGCCTGAGCAGATCGACTATGTGAACGCGCATGGCACTTCCACCGAAGTGGGCGACCGCATTGAAACCACCGCGCTGAAGCGCGTCTTTTGCGAGCATGCCTATAAGCTCGCCATCAGCTCGACCAAATCCATGACGGGCCATCTGCTCGGCGGCGCGGGCGGCCTGGAGGCCGGGATTACCGTGCTGGCCCTGCGCGATCAGATCGCCCCGCCCACGGTGAATCTGGATGTTCCCGATCCCGCGTGCGACCTGGACTATGTGCCGCACACGGCGCGTCCGATGAAGATCGAATACGCGCTGTCGAACTCGTTCGGGTTCGGCGGCACCAATGGCTGTCTGATCTTCAAACGCTACAACCAATGATCGGCCATTCTGAGCATCGTGAGTGGGGCAGACCCCCTGGTCTGCGCGGGTCCCCCTGGACCCGCCCGTCGCCAAAAGCCGACGAGGGCGTCGGCTGCAGACCGGGGGGCTGCCCCGGGTCTGCCCCGCTAGCAATGCAAACTTTGCGATCTCGGGCATGAAATGAAAATCCTGGTCTCCATCAAGCAAGTCCCCTCGCGCGATTCTCAGCTTCGCATCGATGCGAGCGGGCGTTGGATTCAGGAGAACGATCTCGGCTTCGAAATCAATGAGCCCGATGCCTACGCACTCGAGGAAGCCCTGCGGCTGAAGGAAAAGCACAGTGGCGAAGTAGTGGCGCTGTGCGCCGGGCTCGCGCGGGCGTCACAGACCATTCGCGAGGCTCTGGCCAAGGGCGCCGACCGCGCCATTCACATCGAGGAAGAGAATCTGACGGCTTTCGACACACTGGGTGTGGCCAGGCTTCTGGCGAAAGCCGCCGAGGCCGAGCATCCCGATTTGATCCTGACCGGCTTGCAGTCCGACGACCTGGGCTACGGCCAAACCGGCGTCGTCATGGCTGAAATCCTGGGCCTGCCCCACGGGACCATCATCATGGCGGTGGAAAAAACAGACGCCGGCATTCGCGTGAAGCGTGAGCTCGAAGACGGCTGGTTTCAGAACGTCGAAATGCCGCTTCCGGCAGTCCTTACGATTCAATCCGGCATCAACAAGCTGCGCTACGCGACGCTGATGGGCATCAAGAAAGCCAAGACGAAAGAGGTCAAGCGTCTCACGGCGGCCGAGTTGGGCGTGACCGCAACACCCACCGCGTCCATCGAGCGCGTGTACCTTCCGCAGCGCACCAAACAGACCCAGCTGATCGAAGGCAGCGCGAGGGAAGCCGCCGCCAAGCTGGTGGAGAAGCTGCGGTTCGAGGCGCGAGTCTTATGAGAAAAAAGACATGAGCGGCGTCTTGGTAGTGATGGAGCAGAGAGCTGGCTCTTGGCATCGAATGTCCTGGGAAACGCTGGCGGCCGGGCAGCAATTAGCGGTTCAGACCGGGCTTAAGGTCTATGGCGCGGTAATCGGGCAGGAAATCGGCGCACTGGCGGAAGAATTGGCGCGCAAGAAGCTGGATCATGTCCATGCTGTGGAGCATTCGCTCCTCGCCACATATACCGCGGATGGATTCACTGCGGCGCTGGAACAACTGATCCGCAAATTCAACCCATCCATCGTGCTATTTCCTCACACCTATCAAGTGCGCGACTTTGCACCGAAGCTTGCCACTCGCTTTAACCAGGTCTTAGTCAGCGACGCAGTGGGATTTCGTGTCGAAGCCGGCGCGCCCATTTTCGTTCGCCAGCTTTTTCAAGGTAAGCTGAACGCCGATGTGAAACTCGGCGGCGGCGATCCGCATTTCGCATCCCTCCAGGCCGGGGCCTTTCGAGCGGATCAAGCGGAGGACGGAACCTCGCAGATCGAACATTTCACGCCCGCGCTGACGGCCGATATCATTCGAGCGAAGCCGCAGGAACCGTTCCGCGAATCGGCCCGCGCCGTGGATTTGACGTCGGCGGACATCATCGTTTCCGTAGGCCGGGGCATCAAGGAAAAGGACAATATTCCAATCGTCGAAGAGCTGGCCAAGGCGCTCGGCGCGGAGCTTGCAGCCTCCCGTCCCATCTGCGACAGCGGCTGGCTTCCCATGGAGCGGCAGGTGGGAAGCTCCGGGCAAACCGTCTCGCCTAAAATGTATCTTGCTGTCGGCATTTCGGGTGCGATCCAGCATCTGGTGGGCATGAAGGGCGCCAAGACCATCGTCGCCATCAACAAGGATGCGAACGCTCCCATCTTCGAAGTGGCCGACTACGGCATCGTCGGCGATCTGTTCGAAGTGGTCCCCGCCTTGATCGAAGAAGTCAAAAAAGCCAAAGGCTAATCGGTCGGCGGGACAGCAGGTTTTGAGCACGACCCGTCGGCGGTTTTGCCATCGTCGAATTGAGCGTATCCCCGACCATAAACTGAACTCGACACGTGAATTAGCGGTATGGCCAGCTTGAACATCTTAGCCTCACTCGAGACTTGAAACCTTTGTTCAGTGAAGCGGGCCGTTCCAGGAGAGGCGGTCGGATTCGAGGAAGTTAAGGAGATGCTGTCCGACTTATCGTTCCCGACCCGTCGCCCGCGACATTCCGCTTGCTGCCTATCCAGCTGAGGCCTGTGGGGCGGTCGGCGGTCTTCGCGTTATCCGGGAAGGACTTTGCGCGTATCCTGAGAATCCGCGATGGACATCCAGCGCTTTTTCGCGAGCACATCGCGGGCAAGCAGGATTTGGCGCGTCGAGAATTGCCGCTTGCGCTCATTCCAAGAGTACACCTTCGATACTAAGTGCGCCGCGTCTGGAGGTTGGTCGCGAGTGCACACCCAATGGACAGTGGAAAGCAGTTCCAATCCGAATGGTGTCTCGAAGCCGTCCACCAGTTCCGCCACCCTTCCGAAGCGGGCTCGGGTGTGGGGGTGATCAACGAGAAACTTGTCGGCGTCTTCAACGGAACCCGGTACCAAGCTCAACTCCTTACTGGGATCATCTCCGCTGTCAGCGTAACCCGAGACGAAGTATCCATCAATTTTCCTGAGCACATGACGCAGGTTGTCTGCATAAGGGCCATAGGGAGCTGCGACGTACCTTAACCTGAGTGGCTCGCCCGCTTCCTGCATAAAGTACATCAGCTTGTGAACTTCAAGAAGAGTTAGAGAAGGGTCGAGTAAGCCGGCTAAATAACGACTCATCAATCCGACGAGAGCAGCCCGTCCGGCGGTCATGTCGGGAACCCGGGCTGCTTTGGTCGGTTCTCGCGCTGCCTGGAGCGGCTCGAAAACTACGACTGACAAGTCTTCAAGAGGGGCGAGCGCCTTCTCGATACGCGGTCGTACCTGCCGCCAATCGAGACCGCCGAGACCGCTTCCCAATGGCGGGATAGCAATTGATTTAATCTGGCGCTCCCGAATTTCCTTCACTAGGGATTGGAGACCTGCCTCGATATCTCCTATGCGACTCTGCCCTCGCCAGTGTCGCTTGGTCGGAAAATTGATGATGAACTTGGGGTTACGAAGCTGATGCCTCTCGAAGACAAACATCTTTCCCGGCTGCAACTCTTCACGTTTGCATGCGACGACATAAGCCTTGAAGTTGTCTGGGAAAGCCTCTTTGAATTGAAGAGCGATTCCACGGCCCATTATACCGACGCAATTGACGGTGTTGACGAGAGCTTCAGCGTTTGACTCAAGGATGTCGCCTTGTTTGAATTCAATCACAGCGGAACCCATAGTTTAATCCAGGTAGTACCAGTCCGTGCGAACCTCGATCAAGGGGCGATGCGCGATTGCCGTCAATGCCTGATCCACGCGATTAGCAACGGCATTAGAGTGGACACCGATCCGTTCCACTAGCTGCCACGGAAAGCAGTCCTCGATCACGAACTCAGCCTGCTTGCCCTCTTTAACTGCCGCGGGCACACCACGCCCAGACCATTTTCTCGCACTTACCGCATCCCAGTTGACCTCGGTCAGCTGTCGGAGGTCGCATCGATTCTCAAAGTAGTACGACCCTGCATTCGACAGCGTGAATGCCCAGCGCTTCGCATGTTGTTCTGCCCATTCAACGGTTCTGAGTAAGTCCGCCTCGAGGTGCAAAATAGGCTGTTGACCTCCGTGATAGGTCAGGTCGGGGTCGTTGTCACGATGTATGAGAAACAGCATCACCGATCGAGGACACCAATAGAACGGAACGCATTCTCCAACATGAAGGCCCGGCTGGCATGCGATGGGCAGAGATAGCCGTCGCCGCTTAATTCGTCCCATGCCGATGGTCGTGCCAGCGCCTTCACGTTCCGAAATAACCCTGTCGCTGAACAAATACCCATCAGCAGCAATCGATGCGAGCCGGTCAACATGGACGATATGGTAAATCTTCGGATGTTCTGGTCGAGGCATTCCGCCGGCTGTTGGCCTTCCTAGTTCACGAGTGTACCGTGCGGCCGAACACCGGTAGTAACGAACGTGGGTGCGTCGATTCCACGCAATTGATTTGGCTTGCGCATGGGCCCACGCCCTACAGGACCGGACGGGAACGGTGCCTGTCGCGTGCCACGCTGCGATCCCGCTTTGAAGCCACTCTCCAAACCGGTTCGTCCCGGCCAACGCGCTCGGTTCCGCCGATCAGGCGCGCACCACTCCGCCGGTGTCGCTGACGCGGTGTCGCTGACGCGGTGTCGCTGACGCGGTGTCGCTGACGCGGTGTCGCTGACGCGATGCCGACTTACGGGTGCTGAATACGATGCTCTCAAACTATGCAATCCTGGATCGCTTCATTTGGATTTGGGCTCCCGTTTTTTGGACGCGGAATCTCACGAGGGGCTCACTAACGCGAAATCGCTCGGCGATCCCTTCCAGCGAGAGTTTGTTCTTTAAAGAAGCAATTATCGCCTGACGTGGCAACAACAAGCACGAAGCAAGCCAGTTTGCTTCTTCTTCCTGCTTTTCGTTAAAGCTGCGCATAACAAGAGCGCCATCATGTGACATGACCACTCTCGTCGGCTCGTGCTCCAAGATCAGGTGTGCGATTTCATGGGCTATGTTGCTCGCCTGCCTTCCACTGGAATGTCGTGGGTTGTGAATAATCACGGACCTCTGACCAACACAAACGGTGACCGCTGACCAACCTGAGGGGTCGACACTTAAAAGTTGTTTGAGATGTGACTCGGTCATTCCCGGAATTTCTACAGGTGTCAGCAACTTCGATCCGAAAAATGACGCCAATTTTTCGAGATTCATCGGCTCATCAATCCCTACTCCCAACTCTTTCCGGAGACCCTCAGCGAATTTTTCTGCCCAGGATTTGAACCCACGTTCAAGAAGCGACATACGGCACCTCATTCGAACTGAGTGTTTCTTGCTAAGAGAATCATCTGCGCGAGTGCTTGTAACGTCACCTGATGAGCCGTTGAGTCGGTTCGCATGTGCGCGGAGACGTGCGTGAGATGATCCAAGGCGCTCGATTGATGTGGCGGCTTAGGTTTGTGGTCTTCGAAACCGAGAAAGTTTCCAGGCTGGATCTGAAGCCAATGACAAATCTTTCCAAATGTCGCCACGTCAGGAATCTTTCCTCCTTCAACTCGCATAAGAGTGGCGGCGCCTATCCCAATCTCGCCTGCGACTTCGCGCAGTTTCCTTGACTTACGTTTCTCCCGTACCAACACACCTAGAGACTCTAGGCGATGAGGGGGCATTCAAATCTCCTTTTTGTGAAACAACTCTTGCATTGCGAAACAAAATCGGCTACCATGATTATACCTCGCTGAAACAAGACTCACACAGCGAAACAGGAAAGGACGCCATGACCAACATTTATCTCGACGCTCGATCGACGAGCTCTCCCAAAGCTATTGTAGGTCTGCTGTTGGTATTCGCAATGCCGGTAATGACCGTTGCACAAACCCAGCCCTCCGCTTCCGCGCAAGTTGTGGTCCCCGCCCACATTCGCGGTGGTAGTGATCTGATCTTCAAGATGAAGCTGAACGAAGCACTTCCCGAAGGAGCTCGATTCGACGTTCGCTTGTCGCCGGTCACCGCAGACCAAGAGATTACTGTCTCGTCCGGAGACCCTGCAAATAGAGAACGGACTGAATTCATCCTGAAGACGAGACTGCCCGAAAAAGTAGTTCCCGGCGAATGGCACATCAAAATCGTTTATCTCTTCCTGGCGGGAGCCTCGTGGACGAGTAATACGTTGGCCACCAACCCTGATTTTCGATTTGTGGTTGAAGGCCCTAAGGTAGAGATTCCAACCAGAGCAACTGCCAGCCTGGTCGACGACAAACACTAGTTTAGGCGAGTGATTCGCGGTCGTTCGTTCACGGGGAGAACGAGGCTGCCGAAGCAATCTGGCTGTTTGAAGGCCGACTGCTCGATCAGCTAGATACCCTGCACTCGACGGAAGACGTCTCCAGTGGGCGGACGCTGCGTTTGGGGTCGGTCCTATCGGGTGTCCACTGTTCTCCGCGAGGAGCCAGGACGCTGTCCCGCGCTGCGAGCCTCGAGCACGCCGGGCAATGACCACCCGAGAATCCCGTTTACACAATCTTGTTGACACTACCTAGTCTTCACCAGCCACCAGCCACCAGCCACCAGCCACGCCACTTCCTCACCGATCTTCCCCTCCCACCCAACGACATCCACCACCCGGCCCTCAGAATCGGCGCCCGCTCATGCCACAACCACATTGGAGGCATCCATGACAAATCCGATTCCCACCCCAATCCCTAACCCCCAACCCCTAATCCCCGCCCCGCGCACCCGCGCCAACCGCGCCAACTCCCAACACTCCACCGGCCCTCGCACCGAAGCCGGCAAGCAGCGCTCCTCGCTCAACGCCTTGCGCCACGGCCTGACCGCCGCTTCCCCTGTTCTGCCCTCCGAAGACCCAGCCGCCTACCAGGACCATCGCCGCCGCTTCTTCGACGAATACCAGCCCGCTACGCCCACCGAGGCCCAGCTCACCCAGGAACTCGCCGACACTTCCTGGCGCCTCAACCGCATCCCGCTCCTCGAAGCCGACGTGCTCGCACGCGCTGCCGCCCCAGTCCCGCCCGATGAGGAAATCACCTTCGACATCGTCGACGCCCATCGCCTCCTGGCCAACCTCGGCATCCAGGGCCATCGCCTCTCCCGCCAGTTCCAAAAGAGCCTCGACACGCTCCGCGACATCCAAGCCGACCGCGCCGAGCGCGAGCGCCGCGACCTCAACGACGCCGCCGCCCTCCTCGAATTCCATAAACACAAGGAATTCCCTGGGAGCCCGCCGACCATGGCTTCGTTTTTTCAAAAGATCATGTAGAACGCTTCGCCCGGCGCAAAATACACCTCAATGCGTCCCGCCACATCGAATATGCGCTCTTCCACATGCCGCCACCCCCTCAGAAGGAGCACGGATTGTTTTAATCTGCGTTGATCCGCGTTAATCTGTGGCCACAATCAGTTGGACAACACCTCCACCGGTCACGCAGAATGAAGTGATATGGAGATCGTCAAGGTTGTTGGGCGCGAGATTCTCGACTCGCGAGGTAATCCCACCGTCGAGGCGGATGTTTATCTAGCCGACGGTTCCTTGGGCCGTGCAGCGGTTCCTTCCGGCGCTTCCACCGGTGAGCACGAAGCCGTTGAGCTGCGCGACAACGATCCTAAGCGCTACCTGGGCAAGGGGACCCGCAAGGCGGTCGCGAACATCCTCAAGAAAATTGCGCCGGCCGTGACAGGAATGGAAGCGGAGGACCAAAACGCAATCGATCGCGCGATGATCGAGCTGGACGGCACGCCGAACAAAGCCAAATTGGGCGCTAACGCGATCCTGGCCGTATCGATGGCCACGGCCCGCGCCGCCGCGCTGTCCCAGATCACGCCGCTTTATCGATACTTGGGTGGCGTCGGAGCGAACCTGTTGCCGGTTCCCCTGATGAACATCCTCAACGGCGGAGCGCACGCCGACAATTCGGTGGATCCTCAGGAGTTCATGATCGTCCCCTACGGCGCAAGCAAATTCTCCGAAGCCCTTCGCATGGGCGCGGAAATATTTCACACGCTGAAGGGCGTGCTGAAGAAGCGCGGCTACTCCACGTCGGTAGGCGATGAAGGCGGGTTCGCGCCAAACCTGAAGTCCAATGAGGAAGCGCTCGACGTCGTGCTCGAAGCCATCGCCAAAGCAGGCTACAAGCCGGGCACGCAAATTGGCATCGCCCTCGATCCGGCGGCCAGCGAGTTCTACGACAAGGCCAGCGGCAAATACGTCTTCAAGAAATCCGACAAGAGCCAGCGGACCTCCGATCAGATGGTGAAGTTTTGGGCCAAGTGGGTGGAGCAGTACCCGATCGTTTCGCTCGAAGACGGGATGGCCGAGGACGATTGGGATGGCTGGCGCACGCTCACGGAAGCGCTGGGGTCGAAGATCCAACTCGTCGGCGACGACATATTTGTGACCAACACCGAGTTGCTGGCGCAGGGCATCGAAAAGGGAATTGCAAACTCAATTCTGATCAAAGTGAACCAGATCGGAACAGTCACCGAAACGCTGGAAGCGATGCAGATGGCGACGGCGGCGCACTATACCAACATCGTGTCGCACCGGTCCGGCGAAACCGAAGACGCCTTCATTGCCGACTTCGTGGTAGCCACGCGCGCCGGCCAGATCAAGACCGGCTCCGCCAGCCGCACGGACCGCATCGCGAAATACAATCAACTCCTCCGGATCGAAGAGGAACTGGGCGCCGACGCCAAGTTCGCCGGTCGGAAGGCGTTCCACCAATAATGCAGGCGCAAAAAAAGCCGCTCGTCCTGACCATCCTGGATGGCTGGGGTTTTTCCTCCACCGCGGAAGGGAATGCGATCGCCGCCGCGCGCAAGCCTACCTACGATTTGCTGCTGCGCAAGTATCCCAACACGTTGGTGCAAACCTCCGGCCCCTCGGTCGGCTTGCCAGTTGGACAAATGGGCAACAGCGAAGTGGGCCATTTGAACATCGGCGCGGGCCGCGTCATCTATATGGATGTGACGCGTCTCGACCGAATGATCGCGTCCGGAGACTTCTTCAATAATCCGGTTCTGCTGGAGTCCATGAAGCACGCCCAGGCGCACCGCCTGCATCTGATGGGTCTCTGCAGCGACGGCGGCGTGCATTCGCTGCTCACCCATCTCTACGCGCTGCTGGAAATGTCCAAGAAGCAAAACGTGGAGCAGGTGTTTGTGCACTGCTTCATGGATGGCCGCGATACTCCGCCCGAAAGCGGCGCCGGTTTCATCGAGCAAGTGCAGAAAGAAATGCGGCAGATCGGCGTGGGCAAGATCGCCACCGTATCCGGGCGCTACTACGCCATGGATCGCGATAAGCGTTGGGACCGCGTGGAGCGCGCCTTCAACGCCATGGTGCTCGGCAACGGCGAAAAATCGGACGATCCGGTGGCCGCGATGAAGCGATCCTATGAGCACGGCGTCACCGACGAGTTCGTCGAGCCCGTCACCATCGTGGATGCGCGCAACCAACCCGTCGGTCTGATCCGCGATGATGACGCCTGCATCTTTTTCAATTACCGCGCCGATCGCGGCCGCGAGATGACCATGGCCCTGACCGATCCAACCCTGGAAAAACCCTCCCGGTCGGCTGCGCCGAAAAATCTGCATTTCACCACCATGACCGAGTACGACAGCAGCTTTCGCGTTCCTTTCGTACTTCCGCGCGAGCATCCCAACAACATCCTGGCCGACGTAATGGCCCAGTTGAACTGGAAGAACCTGCGCGTCGCCGAAACCGAGAAATACGCGCACGTCACTTACTTTTTCAACGGCGGCAACGAAAAGCCCTATCCGGGCGAGAGCCGCGAGCTGGTGCCGTCCCCGAAGGTCGCGACCTACGATTTGAAACCCGAGATGAACGCGCAAGGCGTTACCGACGTGGTGGTGAAAGCGATCGAGGGGCGCGAGTTCGACGTCATCGTCATGAACTACGCCAACGCCGACATGGTGGGACACTCCGGGAAGATGGCGCCCACCGTCCTGGCCGTGGAAGCCGTCGACGCCGGCCTCGGCCAAATCTACGCCGCGCTGCAAAGGTCGGGCGGAACGTGGATGATCACCGCCGATCATGGCAATGCCGAGTGCATGATCGATCCCGTTACCAAAGGTCCGCACACTTATCACACCACCAATCCAGTGCCGTTCATCTTGGTAAGCGAATCGCGCGTCATGCTTCGCTCCAGCGGCGCGCTGCAGGATATCTCGCCCACCGTGCTGGGATTCCTGGACGAAAAGCAGCCCAAGGAAATGACCGGCCGAGACCTGAGGCTTTGACCGTGGCGCACGCACTCCTGCGTGCCGCGTTCACACTCGTGTGAACGCTACACTAAAACTATGTCCAAACAATATGCAGCACCGCCGTCCATGTCGATCGATCCAGCCGCCAAGTACACGGCCACGTTGGAAACATCGAAGGGCAAGATTGTCTGCGAGCTTTTCGCCAAAGATGCGCCTAAGACGGTGAATAATTTTGTATTCCTGGCCCGCGAGGGCTTTTATGACGGCACGCAATTCCATCGCGTCATCAAGGATTTCATGATTCAGGGAGGCGACCCGACGGCCAGCGGCCGCGGCGACCCCGGCTATAAATTCGAGGATGAGACCAAGGGCAATCCCAATCGCCACAAGGTCGGCTCGCTATCCATGGCCAATGCCGGCCCGAATACCAATGGCAGCCAGTTCTTCATCACTCACATTGCGACCGACTGGCTGGACGGCAAGCACACCGTCTTCGGCCAGGTCACCAGCGGCCAGGACGTGGTCGACAAGGTGCAGCAAGGCGATCAATTGAAGTCCGTGACTGTTCAGGAAGGCTGAAAACGTGGCGTTTCCCATTCACAGAATGCGCCGCCTGCGGGCGACTGAAGCGTTGCGGAACCTGGTTCGCGAAACGCTGCTCGATCCGGCCGACTTTATCCTGCCGCTCTTCATTTGTCCGGGCGAGGGCATCCGCCGCGAGATCGGCTCCATGCCGGGGCATGCCCAGCTTTCGGTGGATCGCCTGGTGAAGGAGTGCGCGGAGGCCTACGGGCTCGGCATCGGCGGCGTCATTCTGTTTGGGATTCCAGAGACGAAGGATGAAATAGCGTCGGGCGCTTACGCCGACGATGGCATCGTGCAGCAGGCCGTCCGGGCCCTCAAGCGCGAAGTCCCCAAATTGCTGGTCATGACCGATGTGTGCAATTGCGAGTACACCAGTCACGGTCACTGCGGACTGGTTGTCGATGGCGAAGTGCAGAACGATCCCACGCTCGAGTGGGTCGCAAAGGCGGCGGTGTCTCACGCCCGCGCCGGTGCCGATCTCGTGGCTCCCAGCGACATGATGGACGGGCGCGTGGCGGCCATCCGCAAGGCGCTGGACGCAGCCGGGTTCATCAACACTCCCATCGTTTCGTATGCCGCCAAATACGCTTCTGTCTTCTACGGGCCTTTCCGCGAGGCTGCCGAGTCTACGCCTCAATTCGGCGACCGGCGAAGCTACCAAATGGATCCGGCCAATGCACGCGAAGCGATGCGCGAAATCGAGTTGGATATCGACGAGGGCGCGGATATGATCATGGTGAAGCCCGCCATGCCGTACCTCGATATTATTCGTGAAGCCCGCGAGCGTTTTCCGTTGCCGCTGGGCGCCTATCAAGTAAGCGGCGAGTTCAGTATGATGATGGCCGCGATCGACAAGGGCTGGCTGGACCGCGACCGGACCATTCTCGAATCGCTGACGGCGATCCGCCGCGCCGGGGCCGATTTCGTGCTCACTTATTTTGCGAAAGACGCTGCCCGCCTTCTGGCCTAACCGTTATTGCTTCACCGAAAATCCCGAATGATTTTCGAGCCCCGCTTCGCTCTCATCCACGCCCCGAACTTCGGCCCAGCGCGGCCCCTGCCACAACAGTCCCGCCAGGTCGGAAAGCTGCGCCGGAGTTCCCACCGCGTATACTTCCACGCTCCCGTCATCGTCGTTGCGCACCCACCCGCGGATATCCAACTCCTTGGCCGAATACTCCACAAAATAGCGGAATCCGACGCCTTGCACGCGGCCGCGCACCCGGTACAATTTGGCCAGTTTTTGTTCGGTCAAAGTTTCTTGGTCAGCGGGTAGACCACCAGGCGCCGGAACTCTACCGTCCCGCGATTGCCTTGCAGCAGGATCGGTCCGGGTTCGGCCTCGTTGGTGTCCAGTGCAATGCCGGTCGGCCCGTCGATGCTTTGCCGGTTGATCACGCGGATGCCGTTCAAAAGCACCGTGACTTCGCGGCCCACCAGGCGAATCGCCAGCATCTGCCATTCTCCGGGGGATTTTTCGGCGTTGAGGGTGGGCGCGATGCGGCCTAGAATTGCGCCCGTTGTGCGATTGGATAACGGGCGATCGGCATCGTCGGCGATTTGGACCTCGTAGCGCCCCCGCAAAACGATGCCGCTATTAGCGTGCGGCTCAATCTTGTATTCGGCGTCCACCACGAAGTTGGTGAATTTCTTCTCGGAAATCAGATCGGGCGCCCCAGCCAGCGAGGTCAGTGCCCCGTCTTTGACGGCCCAGCCCCCCAGGCGCCCGGGCGGGACAGCCTGCCAGCCTGTCAGATCGCGTCCATTGAACAAAACCACTGGGTCGCCGCGTTTCCAAGTCCCGTCGTCTTTTTCGGCCAGCGCCGGGGCGCGAACCCCAGTCCATTCCAGATAGGTGGAAGGATCGCCCTCGATTTCAAAAGTCCCCTTGAGTTTGCCGTCCTCCAACCGGGCCCAGTAAAGGCCCTTTTCCGGGCCGTGATCCTTCCGGAATTTCGCATCCAACGCGAAGCGAAGCTCACCCTCGGAAATGGACAGCTTGGGGATATCGTCCAACAGGCCCACGGGAGCGCCCATGAACTTGCCTTTGAGATTTTCTGTGCCTGCGCCAGCTACTTCCAGCCACCAACCGCGCTGGGACGACGGGCCGCCGACCGTGATATCCCACCGGCCGTTGAAGTCCTGATCGTCGATAGTCGCGCCGAAGCAGCAAAAGGCCAGGGTTGCGACGAAAACGGATCGCACTGCGCCTACTTTACCAAAGTTTACGCAGCTTCGGCGATATAAATATCACCGCCCCAGTTCGGCTCGCGTATGCAGGAACTGCACGACGTTGGCGCGCGTGATGACCCCGTCCAAGTGGTTGCCGCTGACCACGGGAAGCTGATTCACGTCGTCGCGGCCCATGGTTTCGAGCGCTTCCATCACCGGCGTAGTGGGCGCCACGGTGTGCAGTTGATCCAGCGGACGCATAATGTCGGAAAGCGTGGTGTAAGGCCAGCGCGGCCGTTCCAACTCCTTGATCTCGTGCGAAGTCACCAGACCAGCTACTTCTCCATTCTGCTGCACCACGAAGCAGCGCTTGCCGGATCGGAGCAAGTACTGATCGACGAACTGCTCTACGTTCATGTTGCCATCCAGCATCACGCAATCCGACGTCATCACATCGCTCACCCGAACGCCCTTCAAGCCCGCCGTGAGCGCCACCGAACTGGCGCTGGCGGTGGCCGCTTGCAGCAAGAACCATCCGATGAAAGCGATCCACAGGCCGCCGAAACCCGCGCCGCTGAAATAGCGGAAGATCCCCAGCGCGATGAACAGCAGCGCGATCGCTTTTCCGACGTTGGCCGCCATCTGCGTGGCCCGCACGCCGTCGTGCGATGTCATCCATAGGATCGATCGCAGGATCCTCCCGCCATCCAGTGGATAGCCCGGAATCATGTTGAACGCGGCCAGCGTGAGGTTGATGTATCCCAACCAAACCAACATTGCGAGCAGGGGCGTTGCGGGTGAAGCGGCGATGCGCCAACCGATTGCCCACGCCACCCCCAGCAAAACCACGCCGATGACGGCGCTCGAAAGCGGCCCCACGATTCCCACCAGGAACTCCGTCTTGGCGTCCTCCGGTTCCTTCTCGATTTGGGCCACGCCACCCAGCGCGAACAGCGTGATGGCCTTGGTGGTCAGTCCGCGCGTTCGCGCCACCAGCGCGTGCGACATCTCATGCGCCAGCAGCGTCACGAAAAACAGAATAGCCGTCAGGCCCGAGAGCGCCCAAATGACATTCGATCCCCATTCCGCGTGGCTTTCCCGGAACTGCGAGCTCAAGGACATGACGATCAGCAGGGCGATCAAAAACCAACTGTAATGGAGCCCGATTTCAATTCCGAAGAGCTTGCCGAGCCGAATGGAAGATTTCATGGACCGCCCTCTCTTTCATTCCTACCACGTTTGACGTTCGGAACAAGGGAAAGGAGACATGGCCGTGAGGTTAATGCGCCAGCAAGCCGGAGCGCTCCAGCAGCGCATTGGGATCCGGATCGCGGCCCATGAAGCTGCGATACAACTCGGCCGGATCTTCGCTGTCGCCGCGCGAAAGAATTCGATCTCGAAAACGCCCGCCCACTTCACGGCTGAAAATGCCGCCCTTCTGGAAGCGCGTGAAGGCGTCGGCATCCAGCACTTCAGCCCACTTGTAGGAATAGTAGCCGGCGCCGTAACCCACCGGGCTCGAGAACAGATGCGTAAAGCTGACGATCATCGCATAGTCGCCGGGCAATCTCGCGGGCGTGAACTGCTGCAGGATGTTTCGCGCAAAGCCCAGCAGGTCGATGTTCGAGCCCGGCGGGATGTCCCGATGCAGCGCCAGGTCCACCAGCCCGAATCCAAGCTGGCGCATCTGGGTATTGGCCGCGCGGAAATTGCGCGCGTTGCGCATCTTCTCCAGAAGCTCGCCCGGAATCGGCGCGCCGGTCTGGTAGTGCCGCGCAAACAGATCCAGCGCATCGCGTTCCCAGGTCCAGTTCTCCATGATCTGCGAGGGCAGCTCCACGAAGTCCCACGCCACATTCACCCCGGCGAAGCCGCGCAGCTCCACGCGGCTCAAACAATGGTGCAGCAAATGGCCGAACTCGTGAAAAATGGTTTGGACCTCGCGATGAGTCAGCAGCGACGGGCTATCCTGGCTGGGCGGCGTGAGGTTGCCGCAGATCAGGCCCAGATGTGGATCTTGACGGTCGCCTCCCTGGCCATCGGCGTGCCCTTCACCGATGATGAGAGTGTCCATCCAGGCGCCCCCCCGTTTGTTCTCGCGGGGAAACCAATCGGCGTAAAAAGCGCCCACCAGATCGTTGTCCGTTGGCCGGCCGCGGTCGTAGATTTCGTAGTACTTGACGTGGGGATCCCAGACCGGCACACCCGTCTTTTCGACCACCGAGATTCCATACAGGCGGTGGACCACCTCGAACATCCCTTGGATGACGCTCTCCAGGGGAAAGTAGGGCCGCAGAGCCTCCTCGTCGAAATCATAGAGCGCGGCGCGCTGCTTTTCCGCGTAATAAGCGATATCCCAAAGCTGCAATTCGGCTTTTCCAGAGAAGGCCAGCAAATCGGCGTTTTCCTTCTTAAAATGCGCCTCCGTTTTGTGCCTTAAATCCTCCAGAAACTGCCGCGCGCGGTCTCCGGCGTGCGCCATGCGGTCCTCCAGCACCAGATCGGCGAAGTCGCGATAGCCCAGCAGTCGGGCCTTCTCGCCGCGCAGTTCCAGGATGTTCCGCATGATCGGACGGTTGTCGTGCTTCTCGTCAGTGGCGCGATGAATGAAGGCCTCGTAAACTTTCCGCCGCATCTCTTCGTCGTCCAAATACGTCATCACAGCCAGGTAGCTGGGGGCTTGCAGGGTGAAACGCCAGGCAGGTTCCGGTAACCCCTTGGCGGCGGCGCTGGCCCGCGCCATGGCTCGCGCGCTTGGCGGCAGACCCGCTAACTGGCGCTCCTCTGTGATCACCCACTCGTATTGGTTGGTCGAGTCCAGCACGTTTTCACCGAATCGAATGGTTTGTTTGGCCAATTCCACATCGATCTCGGCGATGCGTTTCTTGCCCTGCGGGTTCAATTCGGCGCCATGCCGGCGGAAATTGTCCATGGTCTTTTCGAGGAAGCGTTTCCGTACGCCTGTCAGGCTGCGCGCCTCCTCGGTTTGCGAATAGGTCAACACCCCATGCCACAAAGCTTCGTTGAGCGGCAGCGACGAATAGAACTCACTGACCTTGGGCTGGACTGCGTTGTAAGCCGCGCGCAGTTCTGGCGTGGTGACTACCGCCTCCAGATGCCGGACAATCTGCATGGCGTAGTCCAGGCGCTCGGTCAAATGGTCCAGCCTCTGCATGGTATTAGCGAACGTTCGTTCACCCGGCTCCGAAGTCAGACGGTTGAGCTCGCCGCGAGCATCCTGAAGCAACTCTTCAATAGCGGGTTCCACGTGCTCGGCGCGAATTTTATCGAAGGGAATTTGAAACTGAAGTTCAAGCAGCGGGTTGGCAGCGGCTGTAGTTGTCATTCGGATTTGTCTATTATCTTATGACATCTTCATGGGAATTTCAGGGAATTGTGCGCGGTGACCGCGCGGTGCAATAGGATTTAGCTCCTGCAGAACCGGCCCTCAGACGTGCGGAACAAAGTCCGGGTATTCCTGCGTATCCTAGGTGAGTGGACTCCGCATACGCCATCGAAACCCAGGATCTCACCAAAGTCTACACTTCCCGATGGACGCGCAGGGAGGTCCGGGCCATTGACGGCGTTTCGCTTCAGGTTCGCCGCGGCGCCGTCTTCGGGCTGCTGGGCCCGAATGGGGCGGGGAAGACCACCTTCGTCAAGACCTTGCTCTCGGCCGTCCGGCCCACCCACGGCACCGCCCTCATCTTCGGGCGCGACGCCAGCCAGCCCGAGTCCCGCCGGCCCATCGGATACCTGCCGGAGAATCACCGCTTTCCCACCTACTTTACCGGCGCCGGCATGCTCGATTTCTACGCGGCGCTCTCGGGCGTCGACGCCTCGCGCCGAAAGAAGCTGATCCCCGAGCAACTGGAACTGGTGGGCTTGAGCCAATGGGCCAGCATGCGGATCGGCAAATATTCCAAGGGCATGCTGCAGCGCCTGGGACTGGCGCAAGCTCTCATTCACTCGCCGACCATTCTGATCCTGGACGAACCCACCGATGGCGTCGATCCCGTCGGCCGCCGCCAGATCCGCGACATTCTTGGCGGCTTCGAGGAGCGTGGCGTCACCATCTTCGTCAACTCGCATTTGCTCGCCGAGGTGGAAACGCTGTGCCGCGAAGTGGCCATCCTGCACAAAGGGAAAGTGGCGCTCTCGGGAAAGATGCAGGATCTCACGGCCGGCAAGGGCTACCGGCTCACCGTAGCGAATCCTCCAGAGGCTTTGGCCGAGGAGTTGCGCGGACGCGCGACATCCATGGCGGTGCGCGACGGTTTGGTCGATTTCCAATTTTCGAGCCGCGAACTCGCCAATGGAGCGATGGATCTTTTGCGCGCCGAGCGTTGCGAAATCGAGGCTCTGGCCCCCACCACCAGCACGCTGGAAGAGGTTTTCGTCCGGACGGTGTCAAAGTAATGGTCACCATTGCCCTCATCCGCGATACTTTCCGCGAAGCCCTGGCGCGGAAAATATTCTGGGTTCTGTTCGGACTTTCCACGTTGCTCATTCTATTTTTCCTGTTCCTGTTGCGCATCGACATCGTCGCGGGCGCCAGCGCCACTGTGTCGCTGTTCGGGCGCGAAACCAACGCCAACCCGAACGTGGATCGCCTGGTGCGTGGGGTCTACGGCGGAATCGCGACGTTCCTCTACACCTGGGGAATGTTTCTCGCGGTCTTCGCGTCGTCTGGCTTGGTTCCCAGCATTCTTGAGCCAGGCCGCATCGAGTTGTTGCTTTCCAAGCCACTTTCCCGAACGCATATCCTGCTCGGCCGCTTCGCCGGCAACGTTTTGGTGGTCTTGCTAAACACCACTTACCTGGTGCTCGGGGTGTGGACCATTCTCGGCGTAAAGACCGGCATCTGGTCGCCGGCGTTCTTAATCTCGATTGCTACCACCACCTTCGTGTTCGCGGTGCTGCTCGCCGTCGTAGTGTTGATTGGCGTGTGGCTCGAAAGCGCCGCGGCCGCCACCATGATCACGGTAGCTTTGATGATCATCAGCCCCATCCTCGCGCAGACCAGCCTGATGATGCGCCTGCTATCGTCGGAGTGGTCGCGCAACCTGTGGCGCGTGCTCTACTATTCGCTGCCTAAGGTGTACGAGTTGGGCAAGATGACCCTGGACGCCATCCAAAGCCGCACGTTCGCGGGCTACGCGCCCATCTGGAGCTCGGCCCTGTTCGGCGCGGTAGCGCTTGGAGCGGCCCTGGCGATCTTCGCGCGGAGAGATTTCTAGTGCCCAAGGAGAACCTTCTGCTGGGGCCCAAAGTGGGGCGGACGCCCGCGTCCGCGCGCGATCCCCTGATCGCGCTCTTGCTTGCCTTGCTCTGCTTGTTCCTAACCGCCTGCCAACCGAAACAATCCGCCTCCCTCCACGCCAGCCCCGCCCTCGAAGCCCTGGTCCCCGCCGACACAGTAGTCGTATTGGGAGTGAATCTCACCACCCTGCGCGATACCACCGTCTATCAAAAACTCCAGACCCGCGTGCCGCTCCCGCAGCTCGACAGCTTCGCCCAACAAACCGGTCTCGACCCGCGCAAGGATCTGTCCGAGATCCTCTTCGCCTCTAACGGGAAGAACGCGCTGCTTCTAGTGCGAGGGAAGTTTCGTCTGGCCGATTTGCAAGCGCGCTTCAAGTCCAAAGGCGTCACGCCATCGAACTACAAAGGGCACGACCTGTTTGGCGACGACCGCGGAGCCGTCACGTTTCTGGACGATTCCACCGCCGCCGCCGGGACCACCGCCGACATTCACGCGCTCATCGATCAGGCCAGCGCGCGCGGGCTCCCACTCCCGCTTCGCGACCTGCTGCGCACCTTACCTGCAGGCGATCAGGTTTATGCCGCCCTCACCGGCGGCGTCGAAAATTTGAACTTGCCGCTGCCGAGCGGAGGGAACCTTGGCAACATCATGCAGGCGCTTCGATCGGTGCAGAGCGCCACGCTCGGCATGGACCTGAGCAAAGGCATCGACGCGCTGGCCGTGGTGAATTGCAATACCGATCGCGACGCCAAGTTCGTTCACGACCTGGTCCGTGGCCTGGTCGGATTCGGACGCCTCAACACGCCCGATAATCAACCCGACCTGCTCAAGTTATATGACGCGATTCAGGTGACCCAGCAGCAGGCCCAGACGAAAGTGACCGCGAACGTCCCTCAACAACTGGCGGACAAGTTTCTCGACTTGTGGCTCAAGAAATAGCTGCGGCTACTTCTTGCCGACCGGCGCGGGAATCGCATCGCCCAGGTTCATCGATCCGCCGCCCTCGCTGACGTAATTGATGTTCCAGGTCGGAATCTCCACCTTGACGTCGCCTTCCACCACGCACTGGCAACCCAGTCGCGATCGCAGCGTGAGCCCTGGAGCCATTTGCAACCGATCGGCTTCGTCGTCGTCCATTTCGGAAAGGTTATCCATGCCTTCTCTCACGATCACGTGGCACGTCGTACAGGCATTGTTTCCGCCGCAGGCATGCTCCAGATGGATTCCAGCGTTCAGGCAGACATCGAGAATAGACTCGGGTTTTCCGTGCTCATGGTAGGGCAGCTTTCCCGATTCAAATTCCACGGTCTTGCCGTCAATCGTAACCTTGGGCACGTCCCATTATATCGTGTGCGGACTTACGAGCCTCTACTGCATACTTATAAACAGTGTTTCACTCCATCGAAAAGAAGATTTCCGGCCGGGTCGCCGACGTTGTGCGGGCCAAGTACGGCATCGAAAATGCCGGCACTTTAGAACAACCCAAGCAGTCCTCCTTTGGCGAATTGGCGATTCCGGTCGCGTTCCATCTGGCCCGCCAACTGAAGCAGGCGCCGCGGGCGATCGCGACGGAACTTGTCGCAGGCTTAGGTTTCATAGAGGGCGTCGCGGCGCTCGAAGTGGCCGGCAATGGTTACATCAACGTGCGTCTCGATCGCGGCGCGTATGGTTACGGTGTACTGCATACAGCGGACAAAACCAGCGAGCCGGTCCCCGGAAAAATCATCGTCGAGCACACCAACATCAACCCCAACAAGGCCGCGCACATCGGCCATCTCCGCAACGCAGTGCTGGGCGATACGTTTGTCCGCATGCTACGCGCCGGCGGCCGGACGGTTGAGGTGCAGAACTACATCGACAACACCGGCGTGCAAGTGGCCGACGTGGTGGCGGGCTTCCATTTCCTCCGCAAGATGTCCTACGACGACGTCGTTGATCTGATGTTGCATACGAGATTCGATTACTACTGTTGGGAGCTCTATGCCGAGGTTTCCTCGCATCCCGAGTTGAAGCAGTGGCGCCAGGTAACGCTGCACGCCATCGAGCATAGGGAAGGGGAACTGGTGCATCTGGCGTCGAAGGTCAGCGAGGTCATCGTCGGCTACCACCTGAACACCATGGCCAGGCTGGCCGTCGGCTACGACTTGCTTCCCCGCGAGAGCGATGTCGTGTGGCTCAAGTTTTGGGAGACTGCCTTCGATCAGCTAAAGGAACGCAAAGCCATTTACTTCGAGACCGAAGGCAAAAACAAAGGCTGCTGGGTGATGCCCGCCAGTGCGTTCAAGGAGCAGACCGGTGAAGATGCCGACGACAGCAAAGTGATTGTGCGTTCCAACAATACGGTCACCTATGTCGGCAAGGACATCGCCTATCAGCTTTGGAAATTTGGTTTGCTGCCGGGGAAGGATTTTTATTATCGCCTGTGGCCAGACAAGGCGGTGTACATCACTACCGCCGAACCCCAGCCGCCTCTGGAGCGCGAATTCGGCCGCGGCGAATCGGTCTACAATGTCATCGATTCGCGCCAGTCCTATTTGCAGGACGTAGTGGTTGCGGGTCTGCGCGCCCTCGGCTACAACGAACAAGCCGACCGGTCGATTCATTTCTCCTACGAGATGGTCGCGCTCACGCCCGGCACTTGCGTCGAGCTGGGAATCGAGCTTTCCGAGGAGGACAAGAAGAAGGCGTATGTCGAGGTGTCGGGCCGCAAAGGCCTCGGCGTCAAGGCCGATGATTTGATCGACAAGCTGATCGAAAAGGCGCTCGAAGAAGTGGACTCGCGGCATCCCGAAGCGCCCGTCGCCGAGCGCAAACAAGTAGCAACGCAAATCGCCATCGGAGCTTTGCGCTACTTCATGCTGAAGTTTACGCGCAATTCGGTGATCGCGTTCGATCTGCAAGAAGCGCTCAGCTTCGAAGGCGACACCGGCCCGTACGTCCAATACACCGCCGTGCGCGCCGGAAACATTTTGCGCAAGCTGGCCGAGCGCGGCGAGACTCTACCCGATTTCCCGCGCGAACTCAACCAGGAAGCCCTCGCTCGTCAGCTTGTCTCGGAAGATTTTTGGCAGTTGCTGCTCATGGCCTCGAAATCCGGCTCCGCCATCGAACGCGCCATCGCTTCGGGCGAACCCGCGCACGTCGCCAAGTACGCCTTTCAACTCGCGCAGGCGTTCAACAATTTCTATCACGGCACCCAGGTGCTCAGCGAAGAGAATCGCGAAAAGCGCGCGTTCCTGCTCTGGCTGACGGATTATGTGCGCCGCCAACTGACGCGTACGCTCGATGTCCTCGGCATCACCGTGCCGCAATACATGTAGGCATTTGGTAGCTTACAGGTATGACGATTCATCTAAAACCTGAGCTGGAAGCGCTTATCCAAGAAGACGTGGAACGCGGTCCCTACCGGTCCGCCGATGAATTCGTCGCTCAGGCGGTTCAGATGCTACATGAGCACGAACAATGGCTGGCTGATCATCGCGCCGATATTGCCGCCAAGATCGAGCATGGCTTTGCGCAGGCCGAACGCGGCGAGCTGCTCGATCCGATCGAAGTTCGTGCGCGCTTGAATGAATGCAAGCAGGCTTGGATGGACCAGAATAACCGCGAATGATCGACTACCGGTTCACGCCGGAAGCGGAAGAGGATCTGTTCGAGATCTGGTGCTACATCGCTCGGAATAGTGTGGCTACCGCCAACCGGGCGGAATCCGCCGTTTACGATGCGTCTTTCTTGCCCAGGAGCCGCGGAGCGGCAGCCCACGCAAGCATGTCACTGCCCTTCCTGTGCATTTCTGGACGGTCCAGCAGTACCCAAACTATGTTGTGGTTTACCGCCCGGAAACTCAGCCGCTGGAAATTATTCGCGTGTTGCACGGCATGCGCGATCTGAAACGGCTGCTCAAATCCTAAAAGATCCCTGACCGCGTGCTACCCGTTAGAAGTCGGATCGAATGAAAAAACGCAACGTCTTGCTTTGGATGACTACCTACTTCCGCTCCCAGATCGGATCCAGCCTCTCGGTGGCGTGGACGTCCCAGTGCAGAAGCGCAATCGGCCATCGGGTTAATATGCGCCGCTTGGCCGTTTTTCGTCCAATTGGGTGTTGGACTCACCACAACGCCGTTTCGCCAATCCGCTACGGCTGCAACTGCCCCGTTCTGGCTCACGCCCACGGATTCAGCGATTAACCCAAAGCGTAAAAGCACGACCCAAAAGCGCCGCCGCTGCAAGATAACCGGTAACGGGCAGCAGCACCTTCCACTTGCGTTCGTTAATCTTACGGCCACACCACGCGAAGTACCATGCAATACCCGGTCCAGCTAAGAGGGACGCGGGTATAGCAATAGAGCGTGTTCGGCTGGCCATGGCGGTGTACAGCAACAGCGCCGCAGCGGTCCATATTCCATAAATCTGTAGGTTTGTCCAAACGCTGGAGGGCGGAGAGTTGCGGCGGACCGCCTGCTGAGGGAGCCATTCTTCCAGCAGGCCTGGAAGTTTGTCAAAGCCTTCAATTTCAGGCGGGAATTTCAAGAGAAGCCAGCGCGCTTTACTGCGCAACCAGATCCCTCTACTAGAGAAGCAGGCTTCCACAATGTCGGAACGATAAAAGTCCGTTTTGATTAAGTTGCTCCGCCAAGTGGCCTTCTGGTCGTCGATCTCGATTTCTGTCGATCGAAGCAAATCGGCGGTACGTTGCCGTGCTTTGTTTCGTCCTCCAAGCATAGCGACAGCCACAACCAGGGAAAAGATGGTGTCACAAATTAGTGCTTCACGAAGTTCGAAGAGAGCCAGTTGAGCAGCGCACACGGCTGCGGTGAAAATGAGGAAGCCAACTATATGATGCCGCCGCGTCCTGCGGGTGAGGGAATCAATCGACTCGGGTGAGTACCGATAGATCGCCATTGCAGCAGGAATGCTAACACATCAAGTGCGCCTGCGGTCGAATGCACAGAAGCTCCCGGAAACATCGGGACGACCGGAAGAGCCGAGACCACGCACAACAAAAATGCCGCCGCGCTATCAATCGAAAAGAAATCGCGCCTGCTGTCCGATAGTGGGGTACCGGAAATTGGCCAGCCTCGGCCTGACGTCCTGTTGTGGGGATCACTTGGCTGGCTTGTCGGCTACTCGTCGAACTCCCCTGTTTGACGACCGCCTCTGCTCCCCCTCACCGTCTACAATGGAAACAAATGCCACAATTGAATAGCTTTGGCGCCGCCTCCACTCTGACCGTCGGCGGCAATCAGTACCGCTACTACGCCCTAGAAGCCCTGGAGAAGCGTGGCGCGAACATCTCGCGCATCCCCTATTCCATCAAGATTCTGCTCGAAAACCTGCTGCGCACCGAAAACGGCGCCACGGTCAAGGCGTCCGACATCGAGTACGTCGCGGCCTGGAAAATCGGCGCGCAGGCGCAGGAAATCAACTTCAGCCCGGCGCGCGTTCTGCTGCAGGATTTCACCGGCGTGCCCTGCGTTGTCGATCTCGCGGCAATGAGAGACGCATTGCGCACCATGGGCGCCGATCCCAAGCTCGCCAATCCGCTCATCCCCGCCGATCTGGTGATCGATCACTCCGTGCAAGTCGACCAGTTCGGTTCCACCGGCGCCTTCGAATTCAACGCGCTGCTCGAATTCCAGCGCAATCAGGAGCGCTACGCCTTCCTGCGCTGGGGCCAAAAAGCATTTCAGGACTTTCGCGTGGTCCCGCCCGACACCGGCATCGTGCATCAGGTGAACCTCGAATATCTCGCGCCGGTGATCTTCACCGATCGCAAGCAATCGCCCGTGCTCGCCTATCCCGACACGCTGGTCGGCACCGACTCGCACACCACCATGATCAACGGACTGGGCGTGGTCGGCTGGGGCGTCGGCGGCATCGAAGCCGAAGCCTGCATGCTCGGCCAGCCCATCTCGATGCTGCTGCCGGAAGTGGTCGGATTCAAGCTGAAAGGCCGCCTGGCCGAAGGCTGCACGGCCACCGACCTGGTGCTCACCGTCACGCAGATGTTGCGCAAGAAAGGCGTGGTCGGCAAGTTCGTCGAGTTCTATGGACCCGGCGTCGCCGCGCTGCCCCTGGCCGATCGCGCAACCATAGGCAACATGGCCCCTGAATATGGCGCGACTATCGGCTTCTTCCCCATCGATCATCAGACGCTCGATTATCTGCGGCTCTCCAATCGCTCGCCCGAACAGATCGCGCTGGTCGAAGCCTACGCCAAGGCGCAAGGGCTGTTCCTCACGCAGGATTCCACCGATCCCGAATATTCCGATACCCTGGAGCTTGATCTGGGCGCCGTCGTCCCCTCCATGGCCGGCCCCAAGCGGCCGCAGGATCGCATCAATCTCCCGGATGTGAAAAAGAACTTTCTCGATACCCTCAACGCAGCGCAGAAGACCGCCGAAGTCTCCACCAACGGATCGAAGTCCACCATTCAAGACGGCTCGGTCGTCATCGCCGCCATCACCAGTTGCACCAACACGTCCAATCCGTCCGTCATGATTGCCGCCGGTTTGCTCGCGAAGAAGGCCGTCGAGAAGGGACTGAAAACCAAGCCGTGGGTAAAAACCAGTCTCGCGCCCGGCTCCAAAGTGGTCACCGATTATTTGGACGACGCAGGCCTCACGCCCTATCTCGAAAAGTTGCAATTCAATCTGGTCGGCTACGGCTGCACCACCTGCATCGGCAACAGCGGGCCCTTGCCCGAACCGGTCGCCGACGCAGTGCAAAAAGGCAAGCTCACCGTGGCTGCCGTCCTGAGCGGCAATCGTAATTTCGAAGGCCGCATCAATTCGCTGGTGCGCGCTAACTATCTCGCATCGCCGCCGCTGGTTGTCGCGTATGCGCTGGCAGGCCGCGTCGATATCGATCTGCAAAACGAGCCCCTCGGTTCGGACCAGAATGGCAAAGGCGTTTTCCTCAAGGACATCTGGCCGTCCACCGAAGAAATTCAGTCGGCGGTGAAGCGCTCGGTCCGCGCCGAGATGTTCCAGAAACAGTACTCGGAAGTGTTCCAGGGCGATGAGCGCTGGAACTCGGTGAAGGTCCCGACCGGGGATCAATATGATTGGTCCGAAAAGTCCACCTACATCCGCAAGCCTCCGTATTTTGAAAATATGGTGGATCCCAAGACTTCGGTGAAGGATCTTACCGGCCTCCGCGTGCTGGCCATGCTGGGCGATTCGGTCACCACCGATCACATCTCGCCCGCCGGAAACATTCCGGCCGACAGTCCCGCCGGAAAATTCCTGATCGAGCACGGCGTCAAGCCCGGCGATTTCAACTCCTATGGCGCGCGCCGGGGCAACCATGAAGTGATGGTGCGCGGGACCCTCGCCAACATCCGGCTGCGCAACCAACTCGCCCCCGGCACCGAAGGCGGCTGGACCACGCACGTACCCAGCGGCGAAAAAATGTCCATCTACGACGCGTCCATCATTTATCAAAAGGAAGGCACGCCGTTGCTGATCGTCGCGGGCAAGGAGTACGGATCGGGATCGTCGCGCGATTGGGCCGCCAAAGGCACGCTGCTGTTAGGCGTGCGTGCCGTAATCGCCGAGAGCTTCGAGCGCATTCACCGCTCGAACCTGGTTGGAATGGGCGTGCTGCCGATGCAGTTTCTTCCCGGCCAAAATCGCGAGTCGCTGGGCCTCACCGGCTTTGAGACTTACTTGATCGAAGGTATCCCACAGGCCGTGGCGTCGGGCGCCAGGGCAAAGGTCCGGGCGGATGAAAAGATTTTCGAAGCGATCGTGCGCATCGATACGCCGCAGGAGGCCGAATACTATCGCAACGGCGGCATCTTGCCCTACGTGGTCCGGCAACTCGCCGCCAAAGCTTAATCCAGTACTCGAACGAACTCGGCCAGGATGCGGTACTTGTCCTGTTCTGGGTCGAGATCCCACGACGGATATTCGGGATTGAGCGACTCCAGGCGGATTCGCGCGTGCCTCCAGGCGCCTGGTTCAAACTCTTCGGGCTCCGATTCCGTTTTCACGCTCTGGTAACGTTTCACGGTGTAGCGATTGTTCCCGGTGGTCTCGAGATTTTCCACCAGCACCAGCCGGCCCTGCCGCGACCCTGTGACGCCCTGCCGAAAAACGCACAGCGAACCGTCGGGGATCCGAGGCTCCATCGAGCGCCCTTGAATCTGTCCCACAAACATATCGGCGGTCAGGCGCAAATCTTCGGGCGCTTCCACCCATCCGTCCGCTGAAATCTCCTGGTTCTCGAGAAATTTTCCGGCCGCCGCCTTCAGCGAGTAGCGCGGCAGATGCGTGCGGAACTCGAGCACGTTGCTTTGGACGTTCTTCAAATACAATCGATCAAGCGCCCGCCCGAAGTCTTCCACTTCGACCTCTTCGCGATCCGTCACGCGCAGCGCGCCCGAGAGATTGGATTCCAGATAATCGAACAGCTTCTCGGCGCCCATTTCCTGGGCCTTCCGCGCCAGATCGTCCCCCAGGGCTTGCAGGACGTCCAGATCTTCTTCATCGATCGCGGACGGCGCCAACGATTCCAGATCCCTCCGGAAGCGCAGGCGCAGCGAATCGGTCTGCGGTTCTTGCAGCAGAACGCCCAGGCTGACCAGCCCCTGCCGAGGCGTCTCGGCCTGAACCACGGAGTATCTGCCCAACAGGGATCCCATAACGGCTCAATAAATCCTTACCACCCTTAACAAATCTCATCGGGCTCAATAAGCCTTATCGGCCGCCACCCAAATCCCGACAACGAATCATTGCACCGCGAAGGGATAGTATCCCTTCCTGGCCCGCACCTTCACGTTCGCCAGGTTTACCCGAACGTCGATGTTCCGGAATTGCCGCTTGGCGTCGGTCTCATTGGGGATGTAGCGGATAATGTACTGCGTGGTCACTTCGCCCACCACGGCTTCCACCGCGTGATACATTCCGTTCGCAATCTCGGCGGCGTATTGGCCGGTGCCCACTTTCAGCGCATAGTTGCCTTCATCGGAGGGTGTCGAAAGATATCCGGCCACGTCCTTGTACACGCCTTCCAGCGGGTATTCCACTCGCCCCCCGGTCTCTTCCGCCAGCCGAACCAGGTTCTTGGCGTCGTCGTTGGCGAATCCGAACGCCACCGTGCTCACGCCGTAGATGGTCACCAGATTCCGCTGTGCGATCTCGAGCGCTTCGTCCAGCGTCTTCTTGCTCGCGTTGTCGTGCCCGTCGCCGATGATCACCAGGATGCGCCGGGGCTCGATCGGCTCGCCCTGAATCAGCTTGCGGCTGGTGCAAGCCATATAGATCGCGTCGTAGAGCGCCGAACCGCCGCTGGGCTTCTGCTTTTGGAGCTTCTGCACCATCGGCTCGGGGTCGCTAGACGTATCTATGAGCAGGTCGGCCGTGTTCGAATAGCCGATCAGGTACCCGCTGAACTTCGGGTTGTCGCCCGGGATCAGATTCTGCACCATCTCGACGGCCGCGTCCTGATAATTCTTCCAATGCAAACGGCTGGAGTTGCTCAGATCGATCAGGAATCCGACCACCACCGGCTGGCTGCGCTCGCGGGTGAAAAACTGGATCTCCTGCTCCTTGCCCTCGTCGTAAACGGTGAAGTCCTTCTGCTCCAGGTCCGACACAAAGCGGCCTTTGTCGTCCGTCACCGTAATGGGAACGATAACTTCGTTCACCTGCACCTGGATTGGGGGCGGGGTTGGGGTTTGGCTGTTGGGGGCCACGTCAGGTTTCTGCACTACCGGCGCCGCCGAGGTTTGCCCAAGCAAGGTTTGCCCAACCAAAGAAATCGCGATCAAAGGAAGAAGCGCGAACCGCAGGAACATTTGTTTTTGGCCTTGCTCTGATTATAGAGCAGAAGCGGTAGTGCGAGAAGCCACTCTCAACAGGGGAGGAATGGCCGACGGATTCCGCCGGGAACTCGTTAACTTGCTTGTAACGTTAAGGATATTCGATTACACTATTAACGTTTGAACAAAACCCGCACCGGGGGCCGGCTGGTGAGGACTGTCGAAGCCGCCGGTTCCGGTGCGGTCAGGATCTAGCGCCGGCACGTCTGACCGGATACTAACTTTCAGTTCCTTCGCAAGCGAGGCCCGCGTCCTGCTATCCCCGCCCCGAATGCCAAACGCCGCCGAAACCATTCCAAGATGCGAGTAGGATCGGTTTCGTTTGAAGAAGCGGCCAAAAAAAATCCCTCTGTTGCAACTCACCGTTCAGAGCCAAAGCGGTTGCAAATCTCGAAAGCACCGGTTCCCGCAAGCACGCCGTTCACCAGCCCGCTCATGACGCCGTCCCGCTCATTGCAAGCAGAGGGCAGGTTTTAAAGGTCACTTCATCAATTCGGTCCCTTCAGATGCACGCCGCGCGCCACCGGTTTTTCCTTTGTTTCTAGCATGCTCCCTGGATTGCGTGCGGCGCCGGGCTGCTGGGGCTGTGTCAGTGTGACACAATTGGCTGTTGGCGATTCGGGATTGGGTTGCAGGCTTTGTCGTGCTCGCTTCCACCGTTGCGGCATGCCCGAACCTTTGGGCCCAGGACGACGAATTTCGGGTTTACACAGAGCACCCGCGATTGATTCTCACCGCCCAGCGGCTCCGCCTGCTCAAGCGCGAGCGTGAACGCGAATCCCAGCGCTGGCGGCAGTTCGAACTCCTGGTTAAAGGCTCGGCAAACCTGCCCGAGCCGGGCTTCGGGCTGGCGCTGTATTACGCGGTCTCAGGCGACGATGCGGCGGGCCAACGGGCGGTCGAATGGGCGACAGGCAAAGCAGACGACCTGCGCCAACTCGCTCTGGTCTACGATTGGTGCTGGCCGGTCATGAGTCCCCAGCAGTCCGCCGCGCTGGCCGCGAAGATCCGGCGGCAGCTTTCAGAAAAACCTACCGGCGATGGGCTCCTGGCCCGCCGGGACCGCGTCCTGGCCCTGATCGCCACGGCCGGCGATCCCCAGCACCCCGAAGAAGCTCCGCTCGAAGATTTCATCCGGCAGTGGTGGCGCGCCCGTTTTGCTCCGGCCCTCGCCGACGGCCGCACCGTGCTATCGCTTTCCGACGTGTATCCGCTGCTCGAAATCCTGCACGCGGTTCGCGACAACCTGAGAATCGATCTGCGCGAAGACGCTCTCGACTACTTTGCGCACTTGCCCACTTATCTCATTGCGGGCAACTATCCCGCTCCGTACCGGGCGCCTGAAAACGAATTCCGCATTCCGGCGTACCTCGGCTCGGGCCAGCCCGACCTGCAGGGGGCCGCGCTCGCGCGAGCGGCCGGCTTGAGCATGGTCGCCTTCGACAACAACGGTCTCGAAAACCAATTCCTGCAAGGCTGGCTTATCCAGGACCGCTTCCTGATGATGACTCCCCTCGGCGCGCCCTATGAGTTTCTGTGGGCTAATCCTTACCAACCCGGGCTCAGCTATTATCAGCTCCCGCTGGTGTTTCACGACCCCAATTCCGGCGCGCTCTTCGTCCGCTCCGCGTGGGACGAAGACGCCGACTGGTTTGGTTTATACGCGGGCGAAGCGCAGTTGTTTCACGAGGGCCGCGTCACCGTAGTAAACCAGGGCGCCTCAGGTTCTTCCGCCCCAAAGCCGCTGCAACTGGGCGATTCAAGCGTCATTTTAGGTCGCGCGCCGTTTCAGTTTTCGATGGAAGGCGGGACGATTCTGGCGATCGGATTGAAACCGCGCCAAAAATATCTGGTTGAGACCGACGATGAAGAAATGCGGGAGATCCAAACCGACCGCGCCGGGACGTTCGTCCTGCAATATCCGCCCGGCCGGGTGGCCGGCATACGAGTCCACGAAGAAAGCTAGCCACAGATGAACCCGGATGAACGCCGATAAGCGTTTTTTATCCGTGTTTATCTGTGTTTATCCGTGGCCAAATTCTGAACGGCTACTTGATTTCGAGAACTTCTTTTTCCTTGGTCTTAACGGCCTGATCCAGCCGCTGGATGTAATTGTCGGTCAGCTTCTGGGTCTCTTCCAGCGAGCGGCGTTCCTCATCCTCGCTGATCAGCTTGTCTTTCAAAAGCTTCTTGATGTGCTCGTTGCTGTCGCGGCGGACATTGCGCAGCGCCACGCGATGATCTTCGGCGATATGGTGGACTTTCTTCACCAGATCCTTGCGCCGCTCTTCGGTGAGCATTGGAATCGGTACCCGGATTACCTTGCCGTCGTTGGCGGGGTTCAATCCCAGGTCGGCTCCACGAATGGCTTTCTCGATGATCGCGATTTGCGAAACATCCCATGGCTGCACGGTGATCATGGTGGCGTCGGGCACATGCAGCGTCGCCATTTGACTGAGCGGCGTGGGCGTTCCGTAGTAGTCCGCGCGCACGTTATCGAGCAGGTTCACCGAGGCGCGCCCGGTGCGGACAGCCGCCATTTCGTGCTGCAGATCCGATAGCACCTTGTCCATCCTGGACTTGGCGTGTGCCTCGATTTCCTTGGCGTCTTGAAAGTTGTTCGCGGTTGGGGTTGTGGTGGAAGGTTCGTTTTTCATGTCGCGGCCTAGTGAATTAGAGTCCCGATGGGCTCGCCCATCGACATACGCATTATATTGCCGAACACGTTCAAATTGAAAACCAGGATCGGAAGCTGGTTGTCGCGGCACATGGCCACCGCCGAGGCGTCCAGCACCTTCAGGGCTTTCGCCAGCACGTCGTGATAACTGATTTCCGGATAGAGGACCGCGTCGTCGTGCCGCAACGGATCTTTGTCGTACACTCCGTTGACGCGCGTGCCTTTGGCGATGACATCGGCATGAATTTCGAGCGCGCGCAGCGTGGCGGCGGTGTCCGTGGAAAAGTAAGGATTGGAAGTTCCGGCGGCGAAAATCACGATGCGGCCCTTGTCCAGATGACGAATGGCGCGCCGGCGAATGTAGGGCTCGGCCACTTGATGGATCTGGATGGCGGTCATCACACGCGTTGGAACGCCGGTCTTCTCGAGCGCATCCTGCAAAGCCAGGGCGTTGATCACGGTGGCCAGCATTCCCATGTGGTCCGCCGCGACACGATCCATCTGCATGGCGGCCGCCGAAACGCCCCGAAAGAAATTACCACCGCCCACCACCAGTCCGATTTGCACGCCGGTTCGGGCCACTTCGGCGATCTCTTCCGCCAGGCTCTTCACTCGCTCCGGATCGATGCCGAAAGAACTCCCTCCGGCCAGAACTTCACCGCTCAGCTTGAGGACGATGCGCTGGTATTTAGGCATGACTGAGCAGTGGGGCGGACGCCCGCGTCCGCGCCGGACCCCCGGTCCGGCTTCTAAACAAGAGAGCCGGCGAGGGCGCCGGCCGCGGTCCTGGGGGACCGCCCCACATAGTGGCATCGTTCGACATTAGGTTTTGGGCGCAGACTGCTCCGCAGTCTCTTCAATCAGCGCCGCTTCTCCCACCTTGAAGCGGACGAAGCGCGAGACCGAAATATTCTCGCCCAGCTTGGCGATGGCGGCTTTGATCAGGTCGGCGATGGTGGTCGAGTTTTCGCGAATAAACGGCTGCTCGTAGAGGCAGATCTCCTCGTAAAACTTGGCCAGGCGTCCTTCGATGATTTTGTCCACCATCTTCTCGGGCTTGCCTTCCTGCAGGGCCCTGGCGCGCTGGATATCGCGCTCTTTGTCCAAAGCCTCGGCGGTGACGTCTTCCTTGCGGATGAATTGCGGGTCGGCGGCGGCCACCTGCATGGCCAGGTCCTTCACCAGTTGCTGAAAGTCGTCGGTGCGCGCGACGAAATCGGACTCGCAGTTCACTTCCACCAGCACGCCCAATTGCGAGCCGGGGTGAATGTAGCTGCCGATGATGCCTTGCCGCGTGGTGCGCGTGGCCTTGCTGGAGGCCTTGGTGATGCCCGCTTTGCGCAGGAAGATCTCAGCTTCGGCCAGATTGCCCTTGGTTTCGATCAGGGCTTTCTTGCACTCCATCATACCCGCGCCGGTCCGGTCGCGGAGCTCTTTCACTAATTTCGCACTGATTTCCATGGCTTCCTGTCGATTCCTGTTTCTGTGGTTCGCGGGCAGGCAGCGGGCGGGCTACTAGCCTTCGGCCCGCTGCCTGTCGCGTCGCTATTCTACCGTCTGCGGGGTGCTGCCGACCGTTTCGCCGGCTTCCGATCCCGGACCCTTGCGGGGCAGGGACATGGAAGGCAGATCTTCATCGGAAAGACCTTCCGACATGAGCTGATCCAGTTGCTGCGGATCAAACTGCGTGTACTCGAGAATCTCTTCGGTGGGAGTTTCGTCGGTGATGATTTTCTCGGCCGCGAAATCCTGTTCGGTGGCGAGCGCGCGGCCTTCGATCACCGCGTCGGCCACCTTGGTGGTAAACAACCGGATGGCGCGCAGAGCGTCGTCGTTGCCGGGAATGACGTGGTCCACTTCGTCGGGATCGCAATTGGTGTCCACTACCGCGACCACTGGAATTCCCAGGCGCCGCGCTTCCTTGACCGCAATCGCTTCCTTATTCGAATCCACCACGAACAGCACGTCGGGCAGCCCCGACATATCCTTGATGCCGGCCAGGTTCTGCTGCAGGTGCTTGCGCTCGCGCTCCAGGCGGCTGGCTTCCTTCTTCACGCGGCCCTCATAGCCCGCCCCTTCGGCCGCCATGATATCCAGTTCCTTGAGCCGCTTGATGGACTTTTGCACGGTCAGCATGTTGGTGAGCAGGCCGCCCAGCCAACGCTGGTTCACGTAGTATTGGCCGCAGCGCGTGGCCTCTTCCGAGATGGCCTCTTGCGCTTGTCGTTTCGTGCCCACAAAGAGCACCGTCTTGCCTTGCGCGGCCGCTTCGGCCACATAGCGCATCGCGTCCTTGAAAAGCTTCAAGGTCTTTTGGAGATCGATGATGTAGATTCCGTTACGTTCCCCGAAGATGTACTCTTTCATCTTTGGATTCCAGCGCTTGGTCTGGTGCCCGAAGTGAACGCCGGCTTCGAGCAATTCCTTCATGGAAATTGATGGCAAATTGCCTCCTTTGTTGCTGGGTTACTGGTTTCGCCCGATCGCGCCCGCGCACACGGCCCAAAGCGGAATTTGTGTGCCGCGGAAGAAACCGACCGTTGTAGGTACCGCACGCAAGAGTGCGTGCGGTACAACGACTCTTAGCGCTTGGAGAACTGGAACCGCTTGCGCGCGCCCTTTTGCCCGTACTTCTTGCGCTCGCGAGAGCGCGGGTCGCGTGTCAGCAGTCCAAGCTGCTTCAACTTCGGACGCAACTCCAGATTAAATTGGAGCAAAGCGCGGGCAATGCCCATCCGCGCCGCGCCGGCTTGCCCATTGGGTCCGCCGCCATCCGCCAAAATAAGGATGTCGAACTTATCGGCGACCTCGGCGGCCAGCAGAGGCTGGCGCACCAAAGCGCGTGCCGCTTCATTGGCGAAGTAATGTTCGAAAGCCCGCCCGTTGACCGTAATCTGGCCTTTACCCGGTCGCAAAAAGATGCGAGCGACCGCGGTTTTGCGGCGGCCGGTTCCTAAATACTGGACTAATCCTGCCACTCAGATACCTTTCTTCCTGACTGCTGGTTGGTTGGAGGTTGACGGCCGGGCGGGGAAAGGCATTCGGAGCACTACGATACCGACAGCGCCACCGGCTGTTGCGCCTGGTGGGGATGCTTGTCGCCTGCATAGACCTTCAACTTGCGATACATCTGTTTACCGAGCTTGTTCTTCGGGAGCATTCCCGCGATTGCGTGCTCGATCATTCTGGTGGGATGGGTGGAGCGCATTTTGGCGGCGCCGACTTCGGTGAGGCCGCCCGGGTAACCGGAGTGGCGGCGATAAAGTTTCTGGCTTTCCTTGCGGCCGGTGAGCTTGACTTTGGCTGCGTTGATCACGATCACGTGATCGCCGGTGTCCAGGAAGGTGGTGTAGGTGGGCTTGTGCTTGCCCATCAGGATCATCGCCGCGGCGCTGGCAATCCGGCCGAGCACTTGATCGGCGGCGTCGACAACGTGCCACTGGCGTACGATTTCCCCTTCGGACGGAATAAGAGTTTTCATAAAGACAGACCTTCTCCCTTGGAGACTTGCGGTCAATTCAGATTAGCGAATCGTGCGGGGGGGTGTCAAACGCCGCCATAGCGTCTTGGGGCGTGGATCGAACAGCGCGCCGGTGTTGGCGCGCAGCGCCTTCCATAAGCCCCGCGCGATTTCGCTTTGCAACTGTTGCGCGGTCCAACCGGTGTAGCCGGCATAGACGCGGAGGGCCGGCGGGCCACTTGCAATCATTCTGAGAAGCTCGGTCTTGTTCGAAACGACGGTGAAGAAAGGCGGAGCCTTCGTCGGCAGTAGGCCGCGAACGCCGATGGTGACCGGGCCGCCGGCGAAGACGGTTACCGATTTAGTGGTTGCATCCGGGAGGATCTCGGTAATTGGTATGGACGTTGGCTTATTGAGCATCAAGCCGATGGCGGATTGGGAGTCGTAACGGATCAGAAGAACGACGCTGCGCGCGAAATCGGGATCGTGAGATTTCGCCGTCGCCACTAACATGCTTCCGGTCGCAAGTGGTTGCGCGTGTGCGGACAGCGCGAGCAGCGTCAGGAGCACCGGAAGCCTCAAAATAACTGCTCGCTACGCCTGGGGCGACGCCACAAACCGGTAGCCCACGCCGCGCACGGTCTGCAAATGCCTGGGCCGCGTGGGATCGTCTTCGATGTAGCGGCGCAGACGCACGATGAAGTTGTCGATGGCCCGCGTGTCGGTGTCCTCATGCAGCCCCCAGACATTGGCTAGCATCGCCTTGCGCGAAACGCGCTTGCCCTCGTTCTCGATCAGATAGCGAAGAACGTTCGCCTCCATCAGAGTCAGCGGGAACACTTGCTCACGCACGCGCAGCTCCAGCCGGTCGAAGTCCACCGACTTGTCGACGAAAGTAAAGGTCTGCGTGGAATCGGCGGACGGCTCAGGCGCTGCGTCTTCTTGGGCCGGCTGGGCAGCCTCGGGGGACGGCTTCGCGGCCGCGCGCAACCATTCCCGGCGCCGCAGCAGCCCGCGAATGCGCGCGATTAAGATGGACAGCTCGAACGGCTTGGTCAGGTAATCGTCGGCCCCGGCGGCGAAACCTTGCAGGACATCTTCGGCATGGCCGCGCGCGGTCAGGATCAATGTGGGCACGAATTGGCCGGATTCCCGCATCTTGGATACCACGTCAAATCCGCTAATGCCCGGCAGCATGACATCCAGAATCACTACGTCGAAGGGCGCCGCTTCCGCCTGCAGGGTCTCGAGCGCGGCCTCGCCGGCATCCACTAATTGCACTTGGTAGCCCTCGGCTTCCAGGTTGAATCGCAGCCCTTCGGCGAGATGCTGTTCGTCTTCCACTACTAAAACCCGGCTCATTTGGTCAGCCTCACGATCGGAAGCTGCAAAATGAACGTGCTGCCCCGGCCCGGGCCTTCGCTCTCGGCCCAGGCGCGCCCTCCGTGCCGTTTAGCGACGGATCGGACGATGTAGAGTCCGAGCCCGGTCCCCTTCACGCGCGTCGCCAACGGTCCTGGGACGCGGTAGAACCGCTTGAAAATCTGTTTCAGTTCCATCTTCGGAATGCCGGGGCCCTGGTCGCGTACCCGAACCGATATGAACTTATCGTCCACCGCCGCCGTTTCTACGAGAACCTGCACGGCGCTTCCCGAATATTTGACGGCGTTGTCGATCAGGTTCGATACGGCGGCGCGGACTTCGTCGAGATCGCCCATGACGTTTGCGGCCGGCCCGGGCCGGTACTGGAGCGCTTCGGGCGAAAGCCGATGCAGCGTTCGCGTTCGCGTCAGGCAATCCTCGATAACGCCGTTGAGATCGATGACGCTGAGGTGCAGCCTGCGATGGCTGGTGGAACCGATGCGGCCGGTGCGAAGGACTTGCTCGATGGTGCCGAGCAGGCGGTCGCTGTCTTCCACCATGGTGCGATAGAACTCCTGGCGTTTGAGGTCGTCGACAGGACGTGTTTGCAGGGTTTCGAGGTACAGGCGAATGGATGCGACCGGAGTTTTCAACTCATGCGTGACGGCATTGATGAAGGCGTCGTGCTGCTCATTGCGCCGGATCTCGCGAACCAGGAAGGTGGTGTTGAGGACCACGCCGACGACGATCACGAGAGCGAGCAGCGAACCCAGGAACAGCAGGATGCCGGTGTGCCAGCGCAGCAGCACCCAGCCGATGTACAGCAGAACGATGACCGAGATCAGCCCAGCGCCGAGCGCGATGAAGAATGCGATCGACCTGCGGCGTCCGGCAACGACCATAGTTCCAGGGTATCTGAAAGAGAATTCAGAAGTCAGAATTCAGAATTCAGAATTCAGGATTCTGGTCTA
>Ga0182024_10003380_pt1 | contig 38167 bp, 29 predicted proteins | sample P32metaG_FD_120480 | JGI IMG/M metagenome (GOLD analysis project Ga0182024, IMG submission 120480) | Permafrost microbial communities from Stordalen Mire, Sweden - P3-2 metaG (Illumina Assembly) | ecosystem: Environmental > Terrestrial > Soil > Wetlands > Permafrost | place: Sweden: Stordalen...
AAATCCCGCAAAAGGCGCGGGATTCCCACTTTCCCACAGCCTCGACGGCGGCGGTCCATCGACCGTAAACCGGACATATCGTGTGCTACGAAAACCGGACATTTTAATTTGCTAACAACAGCCGAGTCGCCACACAGACTCTGAAGCCTGTCCTACTACCCTTTTGCCCTCGGCGCTACATATCCTTCCGGCAACTTTGCGCCCTGACCGAAGAAATATTCCTCCATCTGCTCTTCCATGATTTTTTGGGACGCCGGATCGAGCGGGTTCAGACGGTATTCGTTCATCAGCATTTTCGAGTGCTCGATCCACATTTTCCAGGCTTCCTGCGAAACGTTCTCGTACACGCGCTTGCCAAGCTCGCCCTTCCAGGGAACGCGCTCGAGGCCCGGCATATCCTTATCGAATTTCACGCAATGGACGGTGCGCGCGCCGGGCTTTGCGGGAACGCTCGAAGCCGCCGGTTTTGTCGGTCCACAATCATCCGCCATTTGCATCCTCCGTCGAACCGATCATCTAATTTCTTCCTCAATACGATACTTCAAGATGGAGTGAAAACCAAACTGGCAGTTAATCTAGTGCTGGGTCCGTGGGGATTCCAGAGAACGGACGCGTGCCCGGTCCGTACCGAAACCCGTAGGACGGACCGGCCGCTACGAAAGCAACTTCCAAAACCGAAAGACGTTCTGATGGTGGCCACATTTCCCTTGAAATCCCAGTTCGCTTACAATGATCTGGCCATCGGGCCATTCTGAGGGGGACGTGATGCCGGACGTGACGGCGCTGTTCTGGGATGTCGGCGGAGTGATCCTATCGAACGGGTGGGATCGCCCGGACCGTTCGATGGCGGTCAAGAAATTCGGCCTCGATTGGGAAGAATTTGAAGACCGGCACGAACTCGCCAGCCCCGCATACGAAACGGGCGAAATCACCCTCGATACCTATCTTCAGCGCACGGTGTTTTACCGCAAACGGGACTTCACACGGGAGGAATTCACAGCCTTCATTCTTGGGCAGTCCAGGGAGCTCCCCGAATCACGCGCGGTTTTATCCGAGGTTGCCGGGGCCGGGAAATATCTGCTTTGCACCATCAATAACGAGGGGCTCGAACTCAACGAACACAGGATACGGGAATTCAATTTGAGGCGGGAATTTAAGGCTTTTTTTAGCTCGTGCTATCTTGGTATCCGGAAGCCCGATGAAGGAATTTATCGTCTCGCGCTTGAAGTGACGCAACGCAAGCCTGAAGAATGCTTGTTCATTGACGATCGGGAGTTGAATCTGGAATGCGCGCAGCAATTACGGATGCGCACGATCCAGTTTCAAAACGCGGCTCAGTTACGGAAGGACCTGGCGGCGGACGGCGTAGTCATTGCCTCGAAAAAGTGAGAAGCAACCCATGACTCCAAGTATAAGCAACACAGTCGAAGCCCCGGAACCTGCCACCAGGCGATCCATTACGCCCGCGGACCCGTGCACCATCGTGATCTTCGGCGCCTCCGGCGACCTTGCGCGAAGAAAATTGATCCCGGCCCTGTACGGCCTGGCGGCGCAGAATTGCCTGGCGCGCCGGTTTGCAATCATCGGATTTGCGCGGACGCCGATGACCGACGAAGCGTTCCAGAACTCGGCCGTCGATGCCATAAATCAATTTGCGGATACCGCAACGAAAAACGGTGAGCAGTGCAAGGAATTTGCTCAGTCCCTCACTTACGTTTCCGGCGAATACAATCAGCCGGAAGCCTTCGAAAAGTTGAAACAAAAGCTCGAGGAACTCGACAGCAAGCACAACCTCAACGGAAACCGCTTATTTTATCTGGCGACTCCGCCGGACATTTATCCAGTAATCATCGATCAGCTGCAGAAGGCCGGCCTCTCAAAGTACCCGAACGGGAAATCCTGGGTGCGAATCATCATCGAAAAACCGTTCGGCCGGGACATGGCTTCCGCGCAAAAGCTGAACCAAACAGTTCTCAGGGCATTCGATGAGCAGCAGGTTTTCCGCATCGACCACTACTTGGGAAAAGATACAGTACAAAACCTGTTGGTGCTGCGGTTCGGAAACGGCATTTTCGAGCCACTATGGAACCGGAATTTCGTGGACCACGTGCAGATCACCGCCGCCGAAACGCTTGGCGTCGAGCAGCGCGGGGCTTTTTATGAAACCGCCGGATCAACGCGCGACATGATTCAAAGCCATGTATTGCAATTGACTTCCCTGGTTGCCATGGAGCTGCCGGCCGCGTTTGACGCCACGGCGGTGCGAAACGAAAAGATCAAGGTCCTGCAATCCATCCGGCCGTTCACCGAACAGAGCATTGAGACCGACGTGGTCCGTGGGCAATACGGACCCGGAGTCGAAGGCGATGATCCCACCATGCTGGCCGGCTATCGCCAGGAGCCTAAAGTAAAACCGGACTCGCAGGTGGAAACTTTCACCGCCTTGAAACTGCAGATCGACAATTGGCGCTGGGCGGGCGTTCCATTTTACCTGCGAACGGGAAAGCGCATGCCGAGTCGCGCGACCGAAATCGCGATTCAATTTAAAAAAGCGCCGCACCTGGTTTTTCGCGGGCAGGATCTCTCCTCGAACACTCTGGTATTGAACGTCCAGCCCGACGAAGGAATTTCGATTTCCTTTCTCGCAAAATTTCCGGGCCAGGAAATGAGGCTGAAGTCGGTGACCATGGATTTCAGCTATCAGAAGGAATTCGGCGCTGGAGAACGCAGCGCGTATTCGACCTTGATTAACGATTGCATGCGCGGCGACGCCACGCTGTTTGACCGTGGAGACGGCGTCGAAGCTGCCTGGGCGCTGGTGGATCCCATTCTCGATTATTTTCAGTCTCACAAACCCAAATTTCCCAACTACGCGGCGGGCACCTGGGGCCCACGTGAATCCGATGAACTTCTGGAGCGAGATGGCCGACACTGGCGGAAACCTTAATACAGCTCCACGGGAGATCCTGCCGGGAGTGCGCGTGTATCCAAATCCCTCGGAAGTTGCGCGCGGCGCGGCGCGGTTCTTCGTGGACTATGCGTGGCAGTCCATTTCCAAGCGTGGGGTGTTTATGGTGGCGCTGTCGGGGGGAAACACGCCGCGCATGCTGTTTGAATATCTCGCCTCCGAGGAGTTTCGCGGGCAGGTGGACTGGGCGAAAGTCCACGTGTTCTGGAGCGATGAACGTGCGGTTCCTCCGGACAATCCGGAGAGCAATTACGGAATGGCCCGGCGCGAACTCTTGATCCGCGTCCCGATTCCGCTGGCGAATGTGCACCGCATGGAGGCGGAAAAGCCCAACATTGGCCGCGCGGCGCATGAGTACGAGGAAGTTCTCCGGAAACATCTGGAGCTGGATGACCGTGGGTTCCCGCGATTCGATCTGATCTTTCTGGGGATGGGCACCGACGGCCACACCGCGTCTTTGTTTCCCCACACGCGAGTGATTCGCCAGACGTCGCGCTGGATCAGCACGCCGATGGTGGCGAAGGTCAATGCCCGGCGCATGACGATGACGTTGCCGGTGCTCGACGCCGCGCTCCGCGTTGTCTTCCTTGTCGTTGGCGCGGAAAAGGCGGAGATCCTTCGCGCTGTGCTCACCGAGCGGCCGGATACGCCGTATCCTTCGCAACTGGTTCAACCTCGAAACGATGGCCTGAAGCTGTTCCTGGTGGATGAGGCCGCCGCCGCACTGGTCGAAACCGCGGTCTTGCAGAAGTCTGTCACACACGGAAAAACGCCATTGCACCCTCGAGGAAGACCGGGGAAAAGCTCGTGATCCTGGCCGGAGACATCGGCGGCACCAAATGTAATCTGGCGCTGTACGATGTTCGCGGCCACGAACCTCAGCAGCTTGCAAACCATCGGTACGAAAGCCGCGAGTTCGCTACCTTCGATGAAGTGATCCGAAAATTCTTGTCTCACACATTGAAGGAAAAGAAAGGTGCCGGGATCGAGGCAGCCGGTTTTGGCGTGGCTGGCCCTGTGATCGATCAGCGCGTGAAAGCTACGAACCTTCCCTGGGTCGTGGACGGTCCCGCGCTTGCCAGCCAGTTGGGAACACGTCACGTCGTAGTCCTGAATGACCTGGAAGCCACGGGATACGGGCTGGCATTCCTCAAACCATCGGAAATCTTGACGCTCAATCAAGGAATTTCCTCGGCGCAATCCACTCAAGCCGTGCTTGCCGCTGGGACCGGGCTGGGCGAAGCAATCTTGTTCTGGAGTGGCGGCCGCTACGTTGTTGCGAGTACCGAGGGTGGCCACACGGATTTTGCGCCGCGCACCGAGCACGAAATCGAGCTCCTGCGGTACATGAAAAAGCGCAACGAATTTGTAAGTATGGAGCTGATCCTCTCCGGGCGTGGATTTCGCACGATCCACGAGTTTCTGGATCCATCCGTGCGGCATGCGTCCTTCGATGGCGCAGAGGCGGAATCCGCGCCCGAAATTACGAAGCTGGGCCTCTCGGGTGCTTGTCCGGTCTGCGTTCAGACGCTGGATATGTGGGTTGCGATCTATGGCGCGGAAGCCGGAAATCTGGCGTTGAAGGTTCTGGCTCGCGGAGGCGTCTGGGTCGCGGGAGGAATTGCCGTCAAGATTCGCAAGAAAATGGAGGACGGCACATTTTTCCGCGCCTTCTGCGAAAAAGAAAAATTTGCCGCGCTGCTGGCGCAAATTCCCATTCGCATGGTGTTAAACGAAGAAATGCCCTTGATAGGGGCGATGTCACATGCGGCGCACGCGGCAGGACTTTCAACGGTGCCTCAATCCGGGTCCTGAACAATCTCAAATTCGAGGCGGATCGCGAACTCCGGGCAATCGAATCTCTAAACCTTTGAATCAATATCTGGCATCCCCCAATACACATACCCCAATATCTTGTGCACAGGAATTCGCTCAGAGGGAAATGTTGTTCCTCTAGAACATGTTAGATAAGGGCAAATGGCCGAAATCTGATTCCGAGTTAGCATGGATTCATATACGGTTTGTGTGTGGCGGATGCGTGGAAATTGTCTCGGGAGCCTGGCGGTCGAAGCTCTCTCTTACCTTTTTCTGCATGAAGAACCGGGAGGCCTGGATGAGGGTCCATGTCGGAAAAGCAGTCGCTCTATCTGTACTGCTTGTGCTGTGCTCCGCTAGCGTCAATCTATTCGCTCAGGTTCCTACAGGCACCATCCTGGGCACGGTGAAGGACGCGCAGGGCTTATCCATCGCCGGGGCGACGGTTACGCTCACCAATCAGGGGACGTCCAAAACTCAAACGGGTACGACAAGTTCGCGCGGCGGCTACGAATTTACCGATTTGAACGTGGGCTTCTATCAAATTGAAGTCTCCAAGCCGGGATTCAAGAATTCAGTCGTAACAAGCGTTAAATTGGACGCCTCCACGGAATATTCCGTGCCTCCGGTTACGCTGGAAATCGGAGCCGTCACGGAAACGGTGACGGTCGAAGGCGGCGCAGATCTTGTACGTACCGCTGGAGCCGAGATCACCGATACCGTCGAGAAAGAGCAAATCGAGGATTTGCCGATATTGGACCGCAATCCGATTAACCTTTTGAAATTGCAGGCAGGCGTCAGTCAAAACAACCGGTCTGAAACCGTAATTAACGGGCAGCGGCAGTCCTTCAGCAACCTGACGCTGGATGGTATCAACATTCAGGACAATTACATTCGCAGCGAATCCCTCGATTACACGCCAAATCTTCTGCTGATGAGCCAGGTGGGAGAATTTACGACGACCACGCAGAACGCGGGCCCCCAGGCTGGCCTTGGCTCCTCGCAGGTCAGCATAGTGACTCCGAGCGGGACAAACAACTGGCACGGGGAAGGTTTTTGGTATTACCGGACGGATGCCTGGGCTGCAAACGATTGGTTCAACGATGCGAACGGTGTTGAGAAGCCCAATTTGCTGCTGAACCAGCCCGGAGCCGACATCGGCGGTCCGGTCATCAAGAATAAGCTTTTCATCTACGGCGCTTATGAGGCATACCGGGCCAGGCAACAGGTCCCTACGGATACGACTGTGCTCACATCGTCGGCGCGTAATGGAATATTTCAGTGGCGGGCCGATTGCACTACGAATTGCCCGACCGGCGTGACACCCGGATCCATTCAATCGCTCAACTTGCTTACCTATACGGGCCTGCCCATGGACCCGTTCATCTCAGGCCTGTTGACCCAGGTCCCGACAACGATCAATAACACGAGTATTGGCGATGGACTCAACACGGGCGGATATTCATTCAATCAGCGCGACAATCACACGCGGGATAATACCAGCATTCGCGTGGATTGGGATCCCGCCTCGCATCATTCCTTCAGCGGGACGTATGCCTGGAACCGCGAAGAGTTGGACCGGCCGGGTTCCACTCTGGGTTTAACCAGTACGTACAGTCCAATCCCCGTGAACTACAATGATGATAGGGAAAACTTTCTTTCGGTTGCCTGGAGATGGAGTCCCACCTCGAGCTTCACGAACGAAGTGCGATTCGGTTTCGATCTGGCGCCGATAAATTTTTTAAGCAATCAGAACTTCGGCGCCTTTACCGTCAGCGACACGTTGTTTAACAATCCGAATCAAAATGAGTTTCCGTCGAGCCGGAAAACGCATACCTGGTCCTGGCAGGACAATGCGAACTGGTCGCACGGAAATCACACCCTGACGTTTGGGATGCAGGTGCAAAGGGTCACTGTCTTCGCGGAAAATTCCATTAACACGGTTCCAAACCTCGATCTTGCAGGTAATTTCCAGCTGGGCTCCAGCGATTTTGCCAGCACCAACGATATCTCAAACGCGGACCTGGCGACGGCAAATCAATTTTTGAATACCCTGGCCGGCCTTGTCACCACGGAATTGCAGACATTCAATGTAACCAACCGGACTTCCGGCTACGTTCCCGGCGCCCCCCAGGCTCAAAACTTCCGCTATAACGATTGGTCGGTTTATGCCGGCGATTCCTGGAAGATGCGTAGAAACCTCACGCTTACCTATGGCTTGCGCTGGGAATATATGAGCCCCTTTGATGAACGTGACGGCCTGCTTCAATTTCCTGTTGTTTCCCCAGGCCAAACGATTCAGCAGACACTGCTTTCGGACGCGACACTTGCCTACTTCGGCGGGAATACCGGGCGTTCCGTATACAATAAGAACCTGAATAATTTCGCGCCCAACATTGGAATTGCCTGGGACCCATTCGGCGACGGCAAGACCTCCATCCGTGCCGGGTACAGCATCAACTACGTAAACGATGAGTTGATCGGCGCACCGTACAACGCAAGTTTGAGCAATCCCGGAGTAAGCGTGCAAACGGGGTCTTCAACTTTTGCCGGTACGCTTCCTTTCGGGACGACCATCAGCACCGCGCAAACGATTCCGGTGCCAACGATGTCCAACACGTTTTCTGGAAATTTTACCAATCTATATAACTACGACACGGGGATCAGTTACGGCTATGCCGTTGATCCGAACCTCCAAACGCCTTACGTGCAACAGTGGAATTTGAGCATTCAGCGCGAGATCGGCTGGGATAGTTCAATCACAGTTTCTTACGTAGGGAATAAAGGCACCAAATTGTATCGCGCCATTGATTTAAACCAGGTCCAGATAAATGGCAATGGTTTTCTTCAGGCGTTCAATACTGTCCGGCAAAATGGCTTCGCTGCGGTCGCAGCGGGAAAAGCTTTCGACCCGTGTTATACACCAGGGGGTTCCGACTGCACCGACAATAACCCCGCCATGAAATATTTTAATGATAATTTCTTATATGGCAGTCTTTTTACGACGACGGGCTACAACAACCTCATTGACCAATATATTCAACAAGGAGAAGTCGGAGAGTTGGCAAACCTTTATCACTCGATAGGTTCGGATTCGTCGGCTCTGTACAGTTATTATTACGGCCCCGGTACCTTTGCACCAGTATCGCTCGCGCCAAACCAGTACCTGGAGGCGGCGGACCTGCTCGGAAATTTCTCCAGTTCCTCCTACAATGCGGGAAGCGTGGAATTCCGGCGACGTTTTCGCTGTGGGCTGAATCTGCAGGCCAGCTATACTTTCAGCAAAGTCTTTACAGACTACAGCGCGGACACAGCGATAGGGGTGGAGCGTTTCTTTCCTTATCTCGACAACGCACAACCGGGACTGGAACGAGCGCGCGCGGACTTCGATCTCACGCACGCATTCAAGGCCAACTTTCGATATGCATTGCCGTTCGGGAAGGGACACGATTGGTCGCCTTCGAACAGCGTTTTGAGCCAGATCGTGTCGGGTTGGACGACTTCCTCGATCTTCACGTGGCAAAGCGGAGCGCCATTCTCGATCTTGTCTGGAGAGGGCACGCTGAACCGCGCCTATAGATCGCTGCTGACCAATACAGCCTACACGACTTCGACGCCGCAGCAGATCGCCGGCCAACTCGGTACGTATAACTCGAACGGCGAAATCCTGCTGATTAATCCGGCATATATCGGACCGGACGGCCGCGGCGCGCCCAACGACGGACTCACCTGCATGCCCATCGTTTCCGGCGGTTTTTGCAATCCGCAACCGGGCACAGTGGGAAATCTGCCGCGCAACGCCTTCAACGGCCCTGTGTTTTTTAACTGGGACCTCGGCATCATCAAGGGTTTTCCGATCACTGAATCGAAAGCCCTGGAATTTCGAGTGGAAATGTTCAACGCGCCGAATCACCCGACTTTTGCGGTGGGAGATCCAAACTTCGCCGTCGCAAATTCGGGAGCGAGCCCGTCGGACATGTACATCAACGATCCGAAATTTGGCGTGGCGACCAGCACAGCCTCCAATCCACGCGTGGTTCAGATGGGACTGCGCCTGATTTTTTAGGCGAAACGCCGCGGATCATTCCTGATTTACGATTCGCGCCGCAGGACCAAGCGGGCCTTCTTCAAGTCTTTCCGTTTTTCCGAATCCACCTCTGGATAAGATAATTCCAATTTCTCCATGCGATCGATCAAGGCGTCGGCGACGGCGAGTCGCGTGAACCATTTGTGGTCAGCGGGAACCACGTACCAGGGCGCGCACTTTGTGCTGGTGTTCCGGATCAGGTCCTCATAAGCGCGCATGTAATCCTCCCAACGCTTCCGCTCGAGAACATCGCTTGCCGAAAATTTCCAGTTTTTTGCCGGATCGTCCAGGCGGTCTAGAAACCGCTTCTTCTGTTCCTTTTTCGAGACGTTCAGAAAAACCTTGAGAATCGCGATGCCGTTTCTGGATAAATAGCTTTCGAGCGCGTTGATGTCCGCATATCGTTCCTGCCAGATTTTTCCGGAAACCAGCTCCTCCGGCATTTTCTCGAGCGCGAGGATTTCCGGATGGACACGGACGATCAGGACCTCCTCATAGTAGGACCGGTTAAAAATGCCGATCTTGCCGCGCTCGGGAAGGGCGCGCGTCGTGCGCCACAGAAAATCGTGCTGCAACTCTTCGGCCGAAGGCGTTTTAAAAGAGGTCACCTGGCATCCCTCGGGATTTACGCCGGACATGACGTGCTTGATCGTGCTGTCCTTCCCCGCGGCATCCATGGCCTGCAGGATCATCAGAACGGCCCAGCGGTCCTGGGCGTAGAGCTTTCCCTGGAGGTCCGAGAGCCGTGCGATTCCGCGCTCCAGAGCCTCTTGCGCGCGTTCCTTGGATTTGAGCCCGCCGGTGCTCGCGGGATCGAAATCCTTAAGGCGGATATGCGTCCCATCCGTAACGCGGAAGGCATTCGCGAATTCACGTGGCTTCATGGTCGATTCACGTCCTTATTTTTCAAGTTGATCGAGTATCGCTGCATGAATCATACGTCCCTGGACTTTATAAAGGACAGGATCGCAATGGTACTCCAAACCAAGCCTCGCCGTTCACGCTCCTTCACTCCTTGATGCTCATGAAAGTTTGTAGAGCCCATCCGTGCGTGCTAACATTCCAAGCGTTCGTGGGTGGAGATAAACGACAGGAGTGCTCAAATGAAATCAATTGTAAGCCTCATTGCCTGCGCCGTCTTGGCCATGTTTGCGGTATCCGTGCGTGCGCAAATGGAGCGGCCCGTACAGACTTTCAAGTCGTCCAAGGGCCCCATCAAAATTACACCCGTTTACCATGCCGCCATGGAAATTGAAGCCGGCGGCAAAGTGATCGTGGTCGACCCGGCCAAGCCCGCGCTCTTCACCGGCCTGCCGCAAGCCGACCTGATTTTGATTACGGATATTCACGGCGACCACATGGATGCCGATCTGGTGAAGGCCGAAAGCAAGGAGGGCACGGAAATTATCGCTCCGCCGGCCGTCGTAAAAACGATCACGACCGCGAGTCCACTCTCCAATGGTGAGAAGAAGGAGTGGAATGGCTGGACGATTGAAGCGATTCCCATGTACAACACCACCGCGACTCGCGCTCCCAAACCCGGCGCAGAGGTATTTCACACGAAGGGTCGCGGCAACGGCTACGTCCTGACGTATGGCGGGACGCGCATCTATATTTCCGGCGATACCGAGGGCACGCCCGAAATGCAGGCGCTCAAGAATATCGATGTGGCATTCATTTGCATGAACATGCCGTATACGATGACGCCGGAGGAAGCCGCCGACGCCGTCAAGGCGTTCCACCCCAAGGTGGCAATCCCTTATCACTATCGCGGCTCTGATCTTGCCATCTTCCAGAAGGCTTTGGAGGGTTCAGGAATTGATGTGCGCTTGCTGGAGTGGTATCCGAAAGCGTAGTCATTCCGAACAGTCCCTCTTCATTGAAAATGTGGGGCACGGCATGCCGTGCCCCTGCGGAGTGTGCGTGACAACCTCCATTTCGGGTGAATTTTTAGTGCCCGCCTTCAGGCGGGCACTTTAGATTTGCGGACATGCCCGCCTGAAGGCGGGCGCTACACAAGGCCAACACAAGTTTTCGCGTACACCCTACAGCCTATCGAGAGACTGCGTTTTCAATTTAGTTATTTAGTCGGCGGGGTTGTTGGCGCGGCGGGCTTTAATCCATCCGCGGCTTTTTCCATATCGTCGATGCTTTTTGCGTCCAATTGATAGAGGAGAGGTCCGTCTTCACGCTTTCCGATGTAATTGTCCCCGGCTTTGGCGATTTGAACGTTCTCGATCTGCTTGCCGTTTTGCGAAGTTACCGTCATGCTGATCGAAGGATTTGAAAATCCGGTCGTAACAAATTTGGAGGCCGTCAAAGTGCGAATAGTGCCCAGGAAATTCTCGACGCTCACGGCGTCCATTTTTTTCCCTTCTGACAGCCAGTCCTCGCCGGACCGCGTGAAGGAATATGACTTTGGCCCGTCGTGGAACCCGACTTTTTCCGGGGAATCGTCGCGCAAATTAAACAGCCATTTTTCACGGAAATCATCGTTGCTCTTGCTGACATCCGCGCCAAGGTCATTCGAAACCTTTGAAACCCCGTCCATGGCGGATGATTTCGCATAGTAGGCGTCGCTGCTTTTTCGAATCTGCATCGTGCCGGATGCGCCGGACGCATCGGTAACTTTTACTGTCGCCACCGGACTGCCGGAGGAAAACAGGGCGGCGGATTTCTTCGCGTCCGCGTCGCTTCCGCTCAGGTCCATGGTTGCCAGGCGGATTTTGTCAACAACCTCTGCCAGGTCGGAAGAATCCACGCGCATGCCCTTGGGGCTCTGAAGAATCCATTTCCCGTTTGTGGCGCCGTCGGGGACAAAGTCGATATTGAGCTTGGGGCCGGTGACTTCCACCTTGCTGAGTTTGTCGAAATCCAGGGGCAGCATGCGTTTGTCCCGGAGATCCATGAGGCTCTTGTTAAAGTTCGTCTTGTACGCCGTGCCGACCTCGAAGAGCCGCGGATCGCCTTCGAGCATCGCGTAGGCGTCGCCGCCGGTCGGAGTATCATCCCCGATCAGGAGTTTTGACGTCTTGCCATCTTTGGTCGTGGCGGAGACTTCGGAGAGGGGCGGGTCAAGACCATATGCTTTCAGGTCGGTGGCTTTTTGATCCACCACCTTGTCGGCTTTCAGCGGAGACAAATCGTACAGAATCGAAGAAACCGTTTCATGATCCGCGCTGAGAGGCTTGGGCGAAGTAATCTTCCAGTTGTCGGGCCCGACCCGGTCGAGGACGATTGCGTCTCCGTCGTTTTTCTTCACGACCAGTTTCGAGATGTCATCCTGCTTGAGGGAAACAATTTCGGTCATCGGGTCGGTGGCAATCGCGGCGGCATCCTGCACGGCTTTGTGGCGATTGGACCAGTAAAGAGTCGCACCCAGCGCGGCCAGCACGAGTGCGGCGGCAATTAATTTTCCAAGTTTCATTGTTTTATACTCGAGGTGAATTGCATCGTTCCGAAGCCCTGTCTATCTTCTCCGCCACCAGACGGACACGCCGATCAGAAGGAGCGCCACTGGAAAGAAGAACTGGCTGCTGAGCCGGACCCAGTTGAATTGAGACGTCGTCATATTGATTGCGCGGGTTTCCTCTTCCTTCGGGCGAATCGAAATCAGATCTTCATCCGAGGAGAGCCAGTCCAGGGCATTCAGCGCCAAATCGCTGTTGCCGTCGAAACCCAAAAATGAATTGGAGAGCCAATTCGAAGTGCCAAAGACCACAAAGCGGCCCTCGGAATTTTCCTTGCCCGTTACGTAGCTCCCCGCCCCCGCGATGGTCAGGGGGCCCTTCTTGTTCTTAGGGTCATTCACATTGACCGTAGGCGTGTTCAGGGCCATGGTCGCAAAACTGGTGTCAGAAGTATCAAACAACTTCTGGACAGTGGTTTTGTCCGTGTTCTTGACCGTCATGGATCGCGAAAGGGGGAAAGCGGTAGCTGTGCCCTTCAAGCTGTCCACGATGGGCTGCAATTCGTACTTGGAGATCAGAGCGACCTGCGGGCCCAGGCCGGCAAGCTGGCCTACTGGGTTCGGGTCAAGCACCAGATCGTTATCCAGGCTCACGCCCCAGTCCTGCAGGACCTTGACGAGGGCCGCGTTATCCGCAGTGGGATGGCCGAGCTTGATCGGGGGGTCCATCATGAACATCGCCCGCCCGCCATTCTCCACGTAATTCTTGATCGTATCGACCTCGATTTGCTGGTAATCGCTCTTGGGGCCGGCGATCACAATCACCGTGCAGTCAGCGGGAATCTCGGCTTTTTCCAGGAGGCTGATCGTCTTGGTCTGGTAGTTATCCTTACCCAGCGCATCCTTGAATTTCGAATACCCTTCCTGCTCGTCGGGATCGTCCAGTTGCCGCTCGCCGTCTCCGGTGAGGAAGCAAGCAGTGCGTGTCCTGTCTTTCACGTCGCGAATGATGGCGCCGGTGATCTCGCCCTCGGTGACGCTCTTGGCTTCTTCCTTTTTCGCGCCGATTTGCACAATCATGGTGCCGTACTTGCTGACGCCCGCCGCGCGGGCTTGCTCAGGATTCTTGTCCGGATCGACGTAGTCCACTTTGACGCGGGAAGAAATCGCCGTATAACGGTCGAGCAAATCCTTGGCCGTCTGGAAGTTCGTCGGCTTGTCGTAATAGATGATGGTGGCAGGCTGGGTCAGGCCCTTGACGATCTTGATGGTCTGGTCGGAGAGGCTGTATTTCTTGCTGGAAGTGGAATCGTACGATTTGTTGTAACGATTCGCTAAAACGTTCACGACGGATACGATCGCGACGATGACGAGAATATAAAACGTCGCGTACAACGCAAATTTAGTCTGTCTTGCATGAATCCAACGGCTATTCACTTACGACCTCCAACGCATGGATTCCATGGAACGCCCGGTAAAAAACAATCCCAGGAAAATTACCGTCACGTCAAAAACTACGTCCTTCAAATCAACCACCCCTTTGGCGAACGAATCAAAGTGCGTGACCACGGACATGTAGGACATCACCTGCGCCCACAGGGCGTCGTTATACTCGCTGACCCAGCCCGCCACCCACAGCATCAGGCAGATTCCAAACGTTGCGGCGCCCGCAATAATTTGATTTTTGGTCAACGTGGAAATAAACGTCCCGATGGCCAGCAACCCGCCAGCCTGAAGGATCAGCCCGACGTATCCGATCGCCAGCGGCTTCCAGTCCGGGTTGCCATATTTGAAAAGAAAGATGAAGTCCAGGAACGAAACGCTGACCATCAGGACATACATCAGAACCGCGGCCAGCCATTTTCCGATGATGACCTCGAGGTCCTTTACGGGAGAAGTCGCCAGCAATTCGATCGTGCCGCTGCGTTTCTCCTCGGCAAACAGGCGCATCGAGATCATGGGAATAAAAAACAGCGCGATCACATTGATGTTGGAAAGCAGCGGGCGGATAATCTGCTCGCTGATATTCATATCGGAAGCTTCTCCTTCCATCTGCGATTCCAGGGCCATGTTTACGTAGTAGCCCACGGAATTCCAGAAGAAGAATCCGAAGATCACGGCGAACATGACCAGCAACAGGTAGGCAATCGGAGAAGTGAAATAACTACGCAGTTCTTTGCGGCAAATGATCCAGATGTTTTTCATTGATTTTGCTCCCCTACGGCCACTTCTTCCAATTCCTGGGGAGCGGGGTCCCCGGTCAGCTGGAGGAAGATTTCTTCCAGGCTGAGCGCCGCGGTACGAAGTTCATTCAGATCCCATCCGGATTCGACGACCGCGCGCGCCAGGTCGCCCCGAACCGTAATGTCCCTGCCACTTTCGACCTCGAAAATCGTCCGGTTCTGACCATCGACCTTGGCAACGACGCGAATCACACCCGGAACCTGCTCGAGCTTCCGGCGTACCGCCGACGAATCAAGGGCGCCATTTCGGCCGGCAACTTCGACCAGCACAGACTCCCCGGATTTGGCCCGATTCTGCAAATTGCTTACGGAATCGGTCGCCACGATCCTGCCCCGGTTGATGATGATGACCTGCTCGCAGGTCTGGCTGACTTCCGGAAGGATGTGGGTGCTCAAAACGATGGTGTGGTCCCCGGCCAGGCTCTTGATCAGGTCCCGAGTCTCATTGATCTGTTTGGGATCAAGGCCTGCGGTAGGCTCGTCAAGAATCAAGACATCGGGATTGTGGATAATCGCCTGCGCGAGGCCAACACGCTGGCGATAGCCCTTCGAAAGCTTGCCGATGATTTTGTCCCGAACGTCCGCGATGGCACAGCGTTCACAGGAGTAACCGATTCGAGTGCGCAACTCAGATCCCGAAAGTCCCTTGAGTTGGCCGACGAAGGCAAGATATTCGCCAATTCGCATTTCCGGATAAACAGGCGGTGTTTCTGGGAGATATCCAATGCGCTTCTTCACTTCCAGCGGGTTTTCAAGGATGTCAAAGCCCGCCACGATAGCGGTCCCGGCCGTCGGCGTCAAAAAACAGGTGAGCATACGCATCGTGGTCGTTTTACCGGCGCCGTTAGGTCCCAGAAAACCAACGATTTGGCCTTTTGCGACTTCAAAAGAAATCTGACTGACGGCGGTCGTATGGGCGTATCTCTTCGTTAGTTCCTTAACTGTAATCATAGGGATTCTCTTTGAGACAGACGCATAAGAATCAAAAATGGTTCCACGGCATTGTAATTAGATAGCGAGCACCAATCTTATGAACCTGGGACACCCAATGTCAATACCCCATCGCCCTGATTAACTTTATTCCAAGAAGCAGGGGATACGGCGCTACTCAACCCTAATATCCACTTATATTTAGTCGGCATTGATTCCGGCCTTTTGATTTCTGTGTTCCAGCCGACCTGAAGCTTCTTCCCGTTGCCCCGCAGAATTGATTTCCTGGAGCAATCTCCAGTCCTCGTGCAATTCGTCGCTTGAAATTTTCGGCGCGCGGCCGCGCGTCAATTGCTGCCGGAGGCCCGCCTCAAGAAGGCCCCTTCGAAGCTCGGCGGAACCCCCTTCGCCTGCGATCGTGTCCCGGCTAATCCCCATTTCAAACGTTTGGCCTCCGGCGGAGCCCAGCAAAAACGGATGGCCCGACTCGTCGAGCCGGGAACTGGCTGTTTCTTCGAATTGCCGCCAGGACGTTGCATCGTGACCTCCGCCGTCTTTTCCCCCGGCTGGCATCGTGGCCTCCAGGTTATTCAGGTATGTCTTTCTCTCATTCCATGGTTGACGCCACCAGGAATTTCAACGAGCGATGGGGAAAGCAATAGCTTGCCGGACAGGAGAAAACGTGAGGCGGATCGCATTCTGGACGCTGGGATTGATCGCCGTATAGTTCACCATGAAGAACATGCCCGACATTCAGCGGTGGAGAGCGACGGAGTTAGTACCCGCGGCACTCAGTGCGGCAAATAAGTGTGCGTTTCAGTCCGGATACTATGGCCTATTGACGCAAAAACCGCCCTCCTCTGCGTCCTGTAAACAATGAATTGGGTTTTCCTGCAGGCCTGCTGCATTCACAACTTGTCATGCTCAGTGGACCGGAGCCGGGTCAGGCCCGGGGCAGTGGCCGAGCTTGCAACCGCGTCCCTCGAAATCGCCGATCTTCGACAGGTCGGACGGAACGAATCCGTACCGGTTCGGCATCTGGACTTTCGGCAATGTTTTCTGGTCCATCACGTCGCCTTCGCCGATGATCCCGGCGCGGAACAAAAGGACCGCAGTCAGAGCGTAGACCTGATCGTGCGTGAGCGTGCCCTCATTGAAGCGCGGCATGGCGCGGTTGATGAAGTCCCATATGGTCGAAGTAAATGGGAGGGCTTGTATACCGCCCCTGGTCCCTTTTGGCCCCACGATACGGCCACCGAGCACCCCTCCTTCTTGTCCCGTCGGTCCGTGGCAGACCGCGCATTTGGCCGCGAAGACTGGCGCGCCCTCCTTGGCGGTCCCTTTCCCGGGAGGGAGCTCCGCTCCGGTGACGGGGTTGATGGAGAAGTCGAGCTTAGCAATATCCTCCGGCGTGGCTGGCCGCCCAAAATCGTTGGGATTTGGTTTCTGCGCCCAAGCCGGAGAGCAGGCAGCCAGCACCACTGCCGCCATCAATAGGTTAGGAAATCGCATTGTAGACCCTCCCGTCAGCTTTGACTCTCCACGGTTGGATTGCGTTCGGGTGACCTATTTGGTGTGTTTGCAGGTAGGCCTCGCTAACGCCCCATATTTTTCCGATTTCCGCGAGCGTCGGCTGAACTTGGCCGCGATCGTCGGTGGTGCGGGACAGCAGCACGGTTTCCTGTCCGTCCCACGTCCACGGGAACGTGAATCGCGTGTGCGCCTTCGGTACGACAGGGCCGTCGAGTTCCGCGTCCTTCCACGTTTTACCGTTGTCGGTAGAGATTTCAACTCGACGGACAGCACCCGCGCCGGACCACGCAAGTCCGGTGATTTCAAAATATCCGGTGCTAGACAGCCTCATTCCACCCGAAGGACGACTAATTACGGACTTCGGACCCATTTCGAATTGGAACCAACGCGCCTTGCCGTCATTGTAATCGCCTTCGGTGATGACGGTCTGGTACCCCGAGGTTTCCCTCTGCTGGAAGTAGGGACTATCGACCACCTTGATTCGCCGCAGAAACTTGATGCTGTTGATGGCTTCAAATCCGGGGCACAAAAGCCGCAATGGGAAGCCCTGCTCGGGACGCACGGGCTCGCCATTCTGGGCATAAACGATCAGGGCATCGTCCATCACCTTCCACATCGGAATACTCTTCGAATGGTGCGCGCCCTCCGCTCCTTCCGCGACGATCCACGTTCCCGACTTCTGCGCACCGACGAGTTCCATGATCGTGGAGGCTCGAACGCCGGTCCAGATGCTGCAGCTGGTTAGGCCATGAGTGCTCTGCGCAGTCGCGTCGGGCGATTTTCGCATCGCGTTCATGTAGCCGTTACCATTGCACTCGAGGAAATGGGCCCGCGTCACAGACGGCAGCCGATAGATGTCTTCCATAGTGAAAACTTTGGGGCGGTCGACCATTCCGTGAATCAGCAGCCGATGCTCGCGGGGATCAATGTCCGGGGGAAGATACCCGTGGGTGAGCGAGAAATGCAACGGAGCGGGAGTGATGGCCCCGTGCAAATCCTGAATCGGAGTGAGAGCGCCAAGGAACGGGCGAATTGCCTTTCCGTCAGGGCCCGTGTAGTACGCGCCGACCCCACCGATGCGCCCGGAAGTCACGTAACGGGAGCGCACGCCGTAAATGGCGTCGAACTGTTGTCCGGGAGCGAGGCCGGGCGTCCCGTTCAAAGCCTTTTCGCGAGTTTCAGGCGTGTCGAGCGGCTGAACGTTCCAGTTTTGGGGCACTTGACCGCCCTGGGCGCCTACGGTCTTGGCCGCCACCGCGCCCACAGCAATTGCCGCTAGCGCGGCGCCGTTCCTGAGAAATTGCCTCCGGCCTGATTTCTTCGGATCCATTAGTTCCTCCGCTCATGATGATTTAGGATTTCGTTTGGCGTTTTCACCTTAACTTCCAGCAGCCCCACGCTCACATTGACCAAGCGATTCCACGTACTACTCTCAAGTAGGTAATTTCAGGCTCCGTCGGGGATCAATCTATTATTTACTTCGCGCGGGTTCCAAAAGCGGTGAGCCATGTCACCTATTGACGTGACGAGCGGCACATGCGCGGAAGTGAGTCAAATGAAAGGAGTCGCGGGGCGGTTTCCCGCTTCCCCATGTGACAAAGTTCCAACTTAATCTCGGAATTTGCCCCTCCAGACGTTCCGCGGTCGAAGAAACTAGTGCCAAAAACGATAGTCCTTTTCGATTCATCCGTTGAAAAGTGCACCATAACAGCAACATTGATGCTCTAGCTTGATTTAGCCTGCTGCTTACGAATCTGGGGCAAACGCCAGATGATGAGGTAACCGACATAGAAAAACACAATCCACATAGTGCCGTAGAAAAACAAGAATGGCAGAGCGATGCCAGCGGTGGGATAAGGGGTAATGAGCACTCCCTCGGAAGGCAAAGCGGGTTCAGGGCGTGGGCCGAAGTCCACTAAAGTTACTCCGTGAGCGGGAGCGTATTTGTCGCCGCCATTAAAAGTGCCCTCGACTGAATAACGTCCGTACCTCCGGTCCTGCAACAAAAATTCAGCTTTACCTTGGGTGTTTGTTGGGCGGTTTCCATAAAACAGACTTCCGAATGAAGTTTTCAATGAAAGGCTGACGACCTGATACATGAGCGGCTGACCCTTGTCATCGAGAAGCGTCGCAGTTACCGTGATCTTGGGAGGATCCTGGGAGACAACGACGGGTTCTGCCGGATGCCATCCGAAAAATCGATCCAGAAGTGATCCTGCCGAACGTGACCCGCCGGCTTGAGCGTCATTCGTCTTGGGCTTGGACGTATCCTCCGCTCGCCAATCTATTGTCAGCACCGTAGCCTTCGGCTTTATCGACTCCCGGGGTCCAGAGGCCCAGGCATGCGTAGCGCCGAAAAGCATGCACACAACCATGATGATCGTTGCGGTTGGGATTGGTCCCAACCGTTGCGGACCAGGCTTCTGAGCGGCCGCCACGGTGGCTTCTGCATCTTGTTTCCCACGGTGCTCAACCAGTTGCCGTTCCGCGTCATCTTCGCGCGTCTCCCAGATAGAAACCATCGGGAACAGTTTGGCGAACAGCATGTAGATCAGCAGGAATACCGCAACAGCGCCAGCGGTGATGGACCATTCCACCCACGAGGGGCGATAGTGAAGCCAGTCATACGGGAGCTTCGCGTTTGGCAAATATGGAGTCGAAAGCGTGGGAATAATAATGAGATAGCGCTTGGCCCAAGCCCCCACAACAACCAGGAAAGATGCCGCGGCTAGCACGGGAGGGGTAAACCTCTGCAGGTGTTTCATCCCCAGGACAGCAATCATCATGACCATTGGGATAAAAATAACCATGCTCTGGACGGTCCAGAACAACGTGGAGAAATCACCGAAGAACAGCCCCTGCAACAAGAGCTTCTCCGGGCCCTCGACTTTATATCCCGTCGTCAAGTATTCGTTCACATTAAAGTAAAGGTACAACATGCAGAATGTGAGCAGCAGCAACCCCAGATTCCGGAAATGGAGCGGCTCGATATAATCTTCCAGGTGGAACGCACGCCGAACAAGGTACATCGAAAGCACAACGCCCGCCGCGCCGGAATAGATTGCCCCCACGACAAAGTAGGGGCCAAAGATGCTGCTATTCCAACCGGGGCGCAGTGTCATCGCGAAGATCCAGGAAACAACGGTATGGACTGAAATCGCCAGCGGGATAATGATCACCGCCAGGATCGAAACGCATTTCTCCAGAAGATGCTGTTCTGCTTCGGTGCCTGTCCATCCCAGCGAAAGCGCGCGATAAAATTTTCGGCGCAATTGTCCGAACTCCTCCCGTTGCGCCAGGAAACCGAGGTCCGGGATCATGGGAAGATAGAGATAAATGATGCAACCGGTCAGGTACGTGCTCACCCCGAGAACGTCCCAGAAGATAGAAGACTGGATGCGTCCGTGGATGAATAAATTCAGCATCCTGTCGGGACGGCCCATATCAATGATCACCATGGGCCCGCCGATGCACAACGCGAAGACTGTAATGCCTTCGGCCAACCGAGTGATCGGACGCCGCCAGCCCGCGTCGGTGACCCGAAGAACGGCCGAGATGAGCGTCCCTGCATGACTGATCCCGATGAAGAAGACAAAGTCGGTGATGTATAAGCCCCAGGAAGTTTGGTCACGCATTCCGGTAACGATGAGCCCCTGCCTGAGCTGATGGATGTACGCGTAGAGTCCCCAAAGCGTAATGCAGGATAGGGCGGCGATCCACATGTAGTATGTCGAAGTGGTTTCGGTAACGGAACGCAGCAAATTCGCTTCTCGTTTGGAAATCATGCCTTCTTCTCCGAAGCTTCCTTTTCTTTGAGTTCGTTCGGCCCGGGATACTTGCGATTGGCGGCAGGCAGGTAATAAACACGAGGCTCCGTGCCGAGTTCCTCGAGCAGCCGGAAACCCGCGCCTTGTTTAGTGACCTTGGAGAGCTGGATCGTCTCCCCCTTGCTGTTTGTGACTGCATCCTCATACTCGTCGCCAAAATAAATGGCGCCCATGGAGCATTTCGAAGCGCAACCTGGAAGCTTCCCCTCGCGCAACTCCTGCGGACAAAAGATGCATTTCTCGACCACACCTTTGCGATGCGGATAGTTGTGTTCCATGGAATATGGCTGAGAAAGCTCTGCCGCGGTGTGCGGCGGTTCGCCCCAGTTGAAAGCTCGCGCGCCGTAGGGACACTGGGCCATGCAATTTCGGCATCCAATGCAGCGCTCCTGGTCCATCATCACGATCCCGTCTGTGCGCTTGAAGGTGGCTCCCACCGGGCACCCGCGAACGCAAGGAGGGTTGTCGCACTGCATGCAGGGCCGAGCAAGGAAGTAGGGTCCGGCGGCCGGGTTGTCAGTCACCTCATAGACCCTGATCCACTCCTGCATGGGGGGCACAAAATGCATGGCTTTGCAAGCCTTCGTGCAATCCCCGCAGCCGTCACATTTTGTCAGGTCGATGACCATTACCCATTTCTGATTGGAGGGCGCAACCGACCGCGCAGGCAAGATCTGGTGAAGACCCTGCGCGGACGTTTCGCCGGCAACCGCCAGGGAGGCGATTAAGGCGCCTCCTGTTCCCTGCAAGAAACCTCGACGTGATATCGGCATATGATCTCCTTACTCCGTGACCGTCATTTTCATTCCCATGTCATCGTGGCCCTTGCCGCATTTGGACATGCATTCGATCTTGAAATCGCCCGGCTTACTGGGGGCAACCAGGACAACTTCATTCATTCCTTCTTTCAGGCAAACATCCCAACCCTGATCCTTCAGTTCCTTGACGGTGAAGGTGTGAATGCAACCGGGATGTTGCGGGTCCGTCTCGGTTCCTTTATGGCCAGTAATCCTAAACTTGATCACCTCGTTCGCCTTCACGGTGATGACGGGATCTTTCTGTCCGGGAACCTTAAACCTGTTGTCGCGATCGGCGGTTATCTGGATTACTCGAGGCTCCTGTGCAAGCAGGTATAGCGACGGAACAATCATGGCCACCAACAAAAGCAACGAGACCCAGGGAAGAATTCGGTGCCAGTTCGAGATCGGAGCTGAGGATATGATTTCTGAAGTATTACTCTTGGTTTGAGTCCTGCGATTTTTCGGCATCTGTTTCCTCTCTTTTTTAAAGTGAAATTTCTTCCACCTTGTATGTTTATTCACTCCGTGCTTTTGTGCGGTGCGTCACAACACAGATTGATGTGACTTGCGTCACGCGGCAAGTCCATGCTTTCCAGCGAGATCGGTAAATGGAGCGAATCCCACAGTCGTCAAAAGGCATATCGCATCGCAAACATTAAAGTGCTGCCATTGAAATCCGGGGCCGCGATCGGTTGAAGCGCGTAAGTCTGACCCGCATAAGGCCCGCTCCCGGCGGGGACGGTGACACTGGGAGTGACCGGAGCTCTGGAGTTGTACCCGTAATAGTTCCACGTGGACCTGTAACTCAGGCCCTTGTAAATATCGATTTGGATCGAAGCGAACGGCTTCACGTAATTGAATGCCAGAGTGCCGGCAGGCTGGAGCGGATTCAGAAACACCGTGCTGCCACCGACAAAAGTGCCCGTGTATCCCGCGTTCACCGTGACGCGGTTCACCGGCTTCCACGTCACGTCTCCGTAGGCGTAGTGCTGGCCGCTGTTGTAGAACGCCGTTGTGCACATGTTGACATTGGCGTTTGTTCCAGAGCCGGTTGCGTTCCCAGTGGTAAATCCAGTGGGGCAAGCCGAGTTAGCCGGTGTAAAGAACAAGTATCCGGAAACCGGTGAAAAGCCCGGGTAAGTGGTGCTGGTCAGGGAAGTGAAATTATCCCGGAAGGAAATAAGATCCTGCAAAGAAATGTCCGTATAGTTATAACCAATCGTGAAGGAAAGATTGGGCTTTGGCGCCAGAATCGTGGAAAAACCGTATGCCCGGCCATGCTCGAGATCATTTACCTCACTGACGTTGTCGCGGTTCTCGTGAATATCAATCGAACCGTCGATCGTGATCCATGTCCGTGGTTTATAGTTCGCATGAACCTTGTAACTCTGCACCTGCCGCGGCCATATTCGCGTGTACGAGTAATCGTTATATCCAAATTGGAAGTCGGCGTAGATTTGCAGTGTATCCATCAGCCTCAGAGTCAATCCGGCCAAACCTACGTGTTCATTGATCGTGGTGATGCAGCGTCCAAGAAAAACAGTCTGGATACTGGTGGATGGGCTGTTCATGGTTCCGTTTTGGCAGTAGGTTGCTGAATTCGTGCTTCCCACCAGCGTAGGCGCATAGGTAATCGAGCCATCAGCGTTTAGTGTGCAACCCGCGGGAAGCGTGGCAGACCCGCCACTTGGGATTGCGCACGAACCACGAGCCGCGAGGTAGTAGTTTCCCGCCAGCGTGCCGCCCGTCTCCAAGTTACCTGGTGTGCCGCCCGGGCCGCCGGGATAATAGGTAGCCCCGAGGTTATTTACAGTCGTGTTTGAGGGATAGAGGGCCTGCCATGGGATTTCAGAGATGTCCCTGCGCTCAAACAGGTAACCAACTCGGCCGCTGATATGCTTCGTGAGGTCGCCTTGAAGCTGGATCGTATCCGAAAGCCGCTTTTGGCCCAGAAATGTCTGATTGAAAGTCTTATAGATATCAGGCGCTGAAGTGGTCCCGTGCTGCGGGCAGTTAGCTCCGTTATAAGGTGCCGGACAGAGGCTGGCAAATGTCGGCCCACTACCTACCAGAGGCGCAAATTGTGCAATTGGCGAAAGGATGCCCGGAGTGAGCCCTGTGACGGTCTGTCCGAACAAGTTCGTTGACACCTGATTAAAATCTCCAACGTTGCGCCAGTTGTCATAATTCACGGAATCAAGGATCCTGAATTTCTGGGTTAACGTAATAATCCCGGACCAATTCGCGCGCGCAGCAACTTGCCTCGCACTTGCCGGGCCTGAAACGATCGCCTGGCGGAGCTGCCCTGTCGTAGCCAGCGAGCCGTTCGTCCATTCGTTAATCGAATCGTAGAGGCTTGAAACGTTGTTATCGCTGCTGTTGTAGCTGGCTGAGCCGGACATCTCAAGGCGACTGAAATACTTGGATTGAAAGCTTAATCGCTCCGATGGCAGGAAATCCCGCGTAGGCGCAGTCCTCAAATAGGATTGCGCCTCTTTGCAACCTGGGTTTGCATAGCCTAAAACGGTCGAGGTTGCGGACGGAAATGGCGCTGCCGCCAGACTCGCGCCACAGGGGCTTGCGCTCGCCACAGGGGGGTAGAACCATGCAATTCCCAGATTTACTGGCAATGTGCCCGGAAACGTTGATGTCTGGGCCAGAAATGGCGTGTTGGCGAGTGTGTCGCTGGTGTCTTGCTTGTTATAATCAAGGGTTTGATCGTAAGAAATTGTCGTCTTGGGCAGAACGCGGAAGTCGACGCCCATGTGGTACGCATTCGTGGTCATCCGGAAATTTTGTTCCAACAGGAAGTTCGTAGTTCCCGCGAATGAACTCAGAGAAGGTCCTTCGTTCACATTTCGGGAATAGCCCAGCCGGAAACGCACGTGGGATTGCGGCAGCAGAACCAAATCGTAATCCTGCATGCGCCGCACGAGATAGAGTGCAGCCGGCGAATTGTTAACGGCGAACGATGGAAATGCGGCGGGATTTAATGAAACGGGGCTTGCAGTCGCGAGGGGAACCGGGTTCAACGGATTCCCCAGCAGATTGTAATCCCAGAAATTCTTGTCGCGACGGAATACCACCGAAAGGTCATACCACTTGACCTTCTCAATTCGCAGGCGCGAGACGTTGTCCGGGTCGCCGCCGTAGCCGAAGTTGCTGAAGTTGAGGTTGTCGAAGAGAAGCCCCTGATGGTTGATGGACCTCATGTTTACGGTGTAATCAATCAACCGCAGGCCGGACCCGAGATCTACAAACGTATCATACGTATCCTGGTTTCCCTTGACCCAGTCTGCCCGGTAGCCAACTTCAATCGTCTGCTGGATATTATAGTTGCCCTGAGTTGTTCCCGGGCTTTGCTCGGAGACAGTCTGGGCCCGCGACGCGGGCGGGAAGAGAAACAATACGGCCAGCGACAGTAAACTCAGAAGTCTGATGCCTGTACGTTCACTCATCATTTTGCACCCCGGCAAATAAAAGTTGCAGTCTCTCGGGCAGCCACTTCCGCGATTTGCGCGCCACTCATAAAGTCAAACTACGGTCCTGTTCAACCTATCGGAGAAGATCATTGTTAAAGTTCGATCCGTGGATTTGTACGTGACACAGCGGGCACCCATTCTGTTGGGTAGCCATCTGAGGATCCATAATGGGCGCGTGCCCGAACGCGGCGGCCGTGTGGCAGGACAAGCAGAGCAAGCCCACGTTGCTGTACTTCAACATGTGAGGATTGGCGCCGCCATGCGGGATGTGGCACGCCGCGCAACCTTCCGTCTTCACCACGGCATGCTCAAATACGAAGGGTCCCTGTTTATCGGTGTGGCACTTAAAGCAGACGAAATCTCCGGACGCTGTAGTTCGGACTTGCCTGGTTAGGCCGCTCGATGACTCCCAGACTCCACTCGTTCCATGCTGATTGTGGCAGTCCGTGCACTGGACGAGGCCCTCATTGACGCGATGCCGAAACGGCATGTTGAATTGGGATTTCTGCTCCAGGTGACAGCCGTAGCAAAGCTCCGGTTGCGCCTTGACCAGCAACTTTTCCTGCGTTTCCGCGTGGTGCGGGGAGTGGCAATTAATGCAGCTGATATCGTTCTGCCGGTGGAACGAATTCGGGCTATTGAGGTGGTCCGGCCCGGATGCATGGCAGGTAAGGCAACGGTCATTCACCATCTTCGGGGATACGCCCTTCGATTCAAAATCGAAGATGAGCTTCTTTGCCGCGGGGTTTTTCGATTCGGTGCGCTCGGCTTCCAGTTCCGCTTCAGCGTGAGCTTTGCCCGGGCCATGACACCCTTCGCAATTGGTGCTCGTGGTGTTTTTGGCCAGGTCATTGGCAGCACGGAATTCGGCCGTGTCCGCGTGGAGAGTTTTCGAAATCTGCTCGCCGGCGGAACCGTGACAACGAAGGCAAGTCTCAACTCCCGTAAATGAGCTGGGAACGGCTTGGGCGGCGGCTTGGCTGGAACTGGATGTGGATACAACCGCGTCAGGCTGTTGAGCGAAAGCGGCACCGGACACCAATAGGAGCAAAGGTAGAGCCAACATCCAGAGCCATGTGGGGAGCTTCTTAGATCTCTTTGTCATTGGAGCACCCTTTTCTTCGTTCGGCGGTTTCCTTGTTAATTGCGGATTTCAATCAAAACTTGATCTGAAACAAGTCATACCTGGCCTCACAAACTGCACACCTGTTCTGAGCCGGGATTTCCGGTTGAGGCTCATGGCTAGCCTGCTGCAGGATCCCGGTACATCGCTCTGCGATGGCCGCATGGAATTTGTAAATATTACTTTTTAATCTTCAGACCGGATTGACCAAGGACCGTGATCACGTGTGAAGGGTTCTGCTAAACGAAGATTAACTCTTTATGATTTTCAATCCTACCGTTATCTATAAAATGAACCGTTCCTTCACACAGACCCTTGGCTCCTTTCGCCTCTCCGCTGGATTCGCACCCCAATTCCATAACGTGCGGATACTAAGCTCGGTTAGATCACAAAAGCAGTGACCCGCGGCATCCTTGCGAGTGATGAACGTCACGATTGCCGGACCGCGCGCATTCGTGCCGGCCAGGGACGAACGCTTGCGGGAATTCCATTTAGGTGAAATGTGCGCTCGGGTAAGTGCCGCCGCAGACCTACAACCAACGGTTCGATATGGCCGCGAATCGCTATTGCCGTGCCCCCGCCCGATACGGACACGACCCGGCGTGGCCCGGAAATCCAGATGTGACGCACGTCACGCTCGACCGTAGCATCGGTCACATCCCGCTGACTGGCATTTTGCTAAAAATCAAGTTACGTCAATGGCAGAAAATCGATCAACTTCGGTGGGCCGTTTCCGTCTCCTGCCGCACGATAAGGCGCGCACAATGACAGCCGCTTCGATGCGGGCGCCCTACGGGCTTGAAATCATCGAGAGTTGCATTACATGCCCTCACCGGGAGGACCGGCTGTTTTGTAATCTTCCGCCGGCAGCAGTGCAACGTCTCTCGGCCATCACGCTTGCTTCGACCTATCCAAAAGGCGCAACCCTCTTTGTCGAGGGGCAGACCGGGCGCGGTGTTTTTATCCTGTGCTCCGGGCGGGTTAAGCTTTCGACTTCTTCCATCGATGGGAAAACACTCATTGTCAGGCTTGCGGAACCTGGAGAAGTATTGGGTTTGCCTGCCACGGTCACCGGGACAGCTTATGAGCTGACAGCAGAGGTGATTGAGCCCACGCAGGCGAATTTTGTACCGAAGCAGGATTTCCTCGACTTCCTTCGCGAGCACGGTGAAGTTGCCCTGCGCGTGGCCCAGCAGCTCGGTCAAACCTACCATGCGGCCGTCGCGGAAATGCGCGCTATCGGGCTTTCGCATTCAGCGGAAGAAAAACTGGCCCGGTTCATCCTGGATTCGACCGCGGATCAAAAAGCATCAAAGGGAGAGGTTACATCCCGATTTACCCTCACGCATGAAGAAGTCGCGCAGATGATCGGAACATCCAGAGAAACCGTAACGCGACTCCTGGCAGATTTCAGGAAGAAGAATTTGATGGTCATCAAAGGCTCAAATCTCACGATAAAAGACAGGGCAGGAATGGAGCGGCTCGTCCAAGGCTAGACGGTTAACGGCATTGGCGACAGCACGCCCCGGATTTGCTGGAAATGAGAATTTATAGAAGTTTTCAAGGGAGGCAATGTGTACGAGATCGATCAGGAAAAGTGCAAGAAGATCGGCGACTGCGTGACTGCGTGCCCAGTCGAGGCCATCGAAAAGAAAGATGACGGAAACTTCAACGTCAACGATGACTGTACGGATTGCGGCGCCTGCGAGCCGGCATGTGATGCCAAAGCCATTCATCACGTGCAGTAGTTTTTCAAAAACTGAACGGATGGCAGCGATGTGTTCGGAGGATTCGGGATTTACGGAGTAGAATCATCTGGGTTCTTTCTGGAATGACAAATGGCCCGTCTTCGCGTCGCGAAGACGGGCCATTATCGTGAGCCCGGGATAATTTCCTAGTGCGCCGCCATCGCCATCTTCTTGCTTTCTTTGACAGTGACAAGGGCAACCTTATTGACGCCACTTTCGGGCAGAACGAGCTTGCCATCGGCTGTGTGCATCATGTTGCGTATGACGCCACCGCCAGATGGGATTGCCCAGGTTTGAAATTTTTGAGTCTTGGGGTCAAATCGGACAAGCGTGTTCGGCTTCACCGCCGATTCGCTGTACCAGATGATGTCATTTATGGTGGTTATCCCGTAGGGCTCGGATTTAGGACCACCCGGAGATGGCCACTCCTTAACAAACTTGTTGGTCTTCGTATCGAATTCACCCAGATAGCCGCGGGAGTAATCGGCGTAGTAGAGGACGTCGTCGGAAGTAATGGTGACCCGACGGGGGCGGCTGTCTTCATTGGGCAAATCGTATTCATGGACCGCCATCGTTTCCGGGTCAATGCTGCCAATCTTGTTGGCGCCAAACTCGACGAAGTATGGAACGTGCTTGCTGGTCACGACCATCCCGTAGGGATTCGCCTTTGGCGTGGGCACCGGCACAGACACCGTTTCCCCTGTTGCCATGTTGAGTTTTCCAACCATGTCCGCTCCCTGCACGGTGAAGAAAATGTTTCCGTTGCCGTCAAAAACCGGCGTGTGCGGATCGCGGTCTTTGGGATCAATGGCGTATTCCTTGAACTCACCGGTCTTCGTATCCAGGTGGCCGATGTAGCCCTTGAAGTTCGCCGTGAACCAGATGTTGCCTTGCTTGTCCATGATCAAGCCGTGCGGGCCTGAACCTTCCGTCGGCGGATGATATTCGGTAATCTTGCCCGTCTTGGGATCAACATGCCCGAGCAGGTTGGCCATGTGCCCGGAATACCAGAAGGTGCCGTCGGGAGAAGGAAGCGGATCATGAGGGCGTGAGCCCGGTGTGGGCAAGTCCCACTCCTGAAAGGAAACGTCCACGTTCCCTGGGATAATCACCGCAGGTGGCGCCGGCTTTTCCGGAAAGTTCTGGATTAAATAATTTGTGACCATCTCGACTTTATCTTTCGGCACGGGTGCGCCGACGTTCAACATCATGGCCACTGTGGTTTTCCAATCCTCGGGTGTATGTCCGCTGTTCGTGACGTTGCCCAAGCTATGGCATACGGAGCATGCAGTTTGGACGATCCCTTTGGCGTCACCATCGGGTAACGTAACCGGCGCCCGGCTCCGCGTCTGTTCCTGACTCCGCGCCGGAACCGCGATAACCAGGACAGCTCCAAAAATCAGGACCCATGCCGAATTCAGCCTCATAAATCCTCCTCAAAAAAAACCTTCGATGACCTTGGTCAATGTTTCAAAGAGAGAAGCAACGGTCAGTGGCGAGCGCGGTCCGGTCGGGATGACCAGTGCGTTGGAAGTCATATATCCCTCTATTAAGCCTTCGCCCTTCTGACCGTTCCTCCCGGAAATGGGTGGACCGGACGCGGAGTCCAGGGGTCCCCGTCCTGTGCATCCATCCATGATCTTGACGATTTGTACGGCTATACTCAGCTAATAGCAGTGCTCGGCGTCACCTATTGAAGTGACGGCGGATACGCCTCAGCCCATGCGAACGATCGATTTGGAGCTATTCTGGGGATCTTGTCGGAAATGAGCGATAAAAATGTGGAGTAAAAAATCGAAATCTAGCAAGACTGCACCTGATTGCGGCGCTCCAAAAACGTGGGCGGTTCGTACGTGCGTCCCGCTGCCAGGCGACTTTCCTCCCGGCGCGTAGACCACAACAAGATCGGCCCCAGCAGTGCTGCTGTAAGCCGGGCGACCGGGAATTCCTTCTCGACTTCGCGGCGCAGCCTGTGAATCTGTTCACTCACGCTTCGATTGACCTTCTTGAATTCTCGTTCCATGACCCAAAGCGCGGCATTGTAAGCGCCGCTGAGCTTCTTCGCCTGTTGCGCAAACCGCTCACGGATGCGTGGATCGGGATTGTCCTTGTATCGTTGCCAACCCTGAAGCATGGTCTGGCACATGCGATAAAGACTTGGCCCGTTCCGTTCGAAATCGCGCTGGAACGCCCAATCGAGGAACTTCTTTGACTCATCCCGGGAGATCGCGGCGTGCCGGAAATTAAATTTGAACTGCCCATGGTTATCCGCGGGATCAATGTCCGTCAGCAGACGGCCCTGATCGGCCATTTCCTTATATAGCGGCGTCCCGGGAACGGGGGTGTAGAGCATGAACTGGTGGAAGTCCGTCTGGTAGCCGACCGCCGATTCAATTTCCTCATATATATTTTCTGGAGTGTGGTGCTCCAGGCCGATGATCGTCGAGCCCTGCACGCGGATGCCATGCTCGCGAAGCTCCCGTGTGAGTTGACCGATGTCCGTACCTTGCAGTTTGTTATAGCTGGCCTTGGGAGATTCGAGTCCCATCCATATCCAGGAGACGCCGAGTTCGACCAGCTCCAGCATGGTGTATTTTCGGATCGCATTGGCGGATGCGAAGACCGAAAGCTCCCAGCTCTTTCCTGCCTGCTTCATGAGTTCCAACAATCGCATGGCACGGGTACGATGGAGCAGAAAGTTCTCATCCATCACAAAAAAAGAATTCACTTTGAGCTCAGATTCAATCCGGCACATCAACTCAAACAATTCATCGCCCGTTTCGAAAAAGTTGACAAACTTTCCTTTGCCGCCAAAAAAAGCAGACGTGGTACAGAAGTTGCACCCCAAGGGACATCCCACCGAAGGGATGATTGTTGCTGCCGTGCCTCCCTTGCGTTGAGGGAGCCGTATACCCATGATTCGAGCCTCAAGGCCGGAAACGATGGCGGGATGCTGGATCGGCGCATGCTCGTTTTCTCCCAGGTAATGGCGCATCCAGGAGATGCCTTCTCCTCGCACGATGTGGTCGGCATCAATCGTTGTTCCGAGATCGGGAAGTGCAGCGATGTGTCCGCCCACCACAATCACCGAATCCGGGGATAGTTTCCGCACCATTCGGCACATTTCACGGACCTTGCCTGCGTTTACAATAATCGAAGAAATCCCAACAATGTCGTAGTGGTTTCTGGTCAATTCACGAGCAAATTTTTCCCGCGTGGGAAAATCCAGAACGGTGCAGGGCGCCGAAATATTTGCCTGGATCAGCAAGATCCCCCAGGAGCGATGGAACATGCGCAGCGAGTAGCTGCCCTGCGCGCGGGTTACTTGATTGTGATAGAGCTCCATGGGATTGATGGACCGGCTGCCGAATTCATCGTCTTGGGCGTAGGGCCCGAAGACGGAACATAGCAGGACGCGGGCGTGACTTCCATTTGGGTGAGTTTCCATGTTCATTTTGGAATGCTACTCCATGGCAAAATGTTTGGACGTGACCTGGGGCACATTACGAAACTATTACAATTGAAGGAAACAAACCCCCGTCAACAGGATCGGGTGAGAGAATTGGCGGCGATCGAGAAGCTTTGTCTTATTGAAATCAAAAAGCCAATTTCATCATGAGCTGAACCAATCGCGGAGCGGCGGCGCTAATGATATAACCAAAGGTCGGGCTATTAATATTCCCGCCCACGGCGCTGGGCCCGTAAAACTGCGCATGATTGAATGTATTGAATGTTTCCAACCGGAACTGGAGGGATTTCGATTCCGTCAAAAGCACACTCTTCTGCAGTGAGATGTCATAGTTGTTGATCCCCGGACCAGAGAAAAATCGCCGGCCGCTATTCCCCGCCGAGCCAAGCGCGGGCAAACCAAAGAGCGAAGTGTTGATGTATGGGTGTCCATTTCGAGGGTCATTATTGAAATTGAGCTGCCCTGGTGTGTACTCAACGCCATCGATGGGCAAATTATTGATGCCGTTTGACTGAGTCCCCAGCAAAGAAGTGTCGCGTAATTGTAAAGGGTCACCGGGAAGCCGGTACTGTAACGGGTGATTCCGGAGATCGTCCAACCCTTGGTCCAACGGTTGTCTGCGCGAAATAGACGTGCAAAAGGGATTTGGTAGCTATAGCTGATAGCGAAGTTGTGCCTCATGTCAAAGGAAGACAATCCTCTAGTGAGCTCCGGATTCAGCGGATCAATCTGGTCACCAATATTCGAAGACTGGTCGATGGATTTGCTGTACGTATAGGTAGCGAACAAATCCATTGCACCGCTCGTGTAGTGCAGGCTGGTTTCCAGCGCGTTGTAATTCGAATTTCCAATGGTCGCCTGGTAGCTGACACTTCCAAAAGCAGGTCCCAATGGTCCCCGCGTGCCATGAATCACTTGTCCGGACGCACTGGTGTAAACGGTGCTCTCGCCAAACGGACCACAAGTGGGTGTGCCCGGCATCACTTCGCTGGGCTGGCTCAGGCTGAGGCATAGCGCGGGGTTGCCTGGGTTGGCCGCCTCAAGCGCAAGAAGACGATGAGCCTGGTTTCCCACATAGCTAACGCTGATCAGAGTCCTGGATCCGATCTGGCGCTGCAGGGATAACATATATTCTTCAGTGTATGGAATGCGATTGGATGGCGAGTAGCCCGGAATCGCGCTCAGCGGTTCGAATTGCGGCCAATTGACATTAGCGTCTGGATTGCCGCTGGAAACATTAAGCGGCGCGAGCTGGGCCGGAAATCGTTGGCCTTCACTATTACCCGTGGCGGCGTCGACGAATGGAGTCGTGAAGAGAGGCGGCGCGGGGCTGGTGTAGGTGAATCCGTACGGCGCATTATCGCTGATCAACCCGAGAGTCTCTCCCGGAATCGCCGCATAAAACAGTCCGAACCCTGCTCTAACGCTTGTCTTTCCGGGGTCACCCACGATTTTGCCAAGAAGTTTGGAGCCTCGAACATCGGGCGAATAAGCCAAACCAATGCGAGGTGCGAAATCGAGATTTCCAGGTGGCGCTACTGTGCGGCTGATCCCAACGTCCCCCGGATACACAATGCCGGCCGGTGCCGTCGGGAAAACCGCCGACTGTTCTCCCGGGACGAGCGAGATGAGGTCATTATATTTTTCATACCAGGGCTCAAGTCTGTCCCATCGCAATCCGTAATTAAGCGTCAAATTCGATCGCAGACGCCAGCTATCCTGCGCAAAAATGCCCACGTATTTGTTACGGCCGTAGAACGCCTGGAGGTCGTTCTGGTTGTATTGACTCGGGGTACCAAGCAGGAAGTCCGCGAAATCGGAACCGGTTTCGCTCCCGAAAAACAGAAAGGCGCCGTTCAGTTGGGCATAGGGATGAGTGTTGATCTGGTCGTAGTCGAACTCGGCTCCCAACGTGATCGTGTGCGTTCTCACCACCTTGGAAAAATTATCAAGCCATTCGAACGTATTATTCGTCTGCGCAAAAGGGTTGGGATCGGCCCCGATTGCGAAGTTATTGAATGCAACGCTTTCCACGCCCACGGATTGAGGCGCGAGCGGAACGATACCCAGCGTTCCTGGTCCGGTTTGAAATCCTTGAGATGCAAGACTGACACCCAATCCGCCCAAGGGCTCGCCCAGAAAATTTGTGTCGCGCGTGTAGCTGAAGTGGAATTCGTTCACCGCAGTCGCTCCAAACGTCTTGGTGTCACTCAGAACCAGGAATTGCGCACGACCCGTGTACAAAGCGCTGAACCCGGGCACATTCGCTCCTCCCTGTGCGGTGGGGTATGGATTGTTCTCAACGTAGTTATCCAGAGAGTAGTAAGCGGACATCTGGCCCCAGTGCGTGTTGGCATCCAGCCGGTAGGCTACTTTGTCGTCCCTCAAAGTTTCGTTATAGGAGGAAGTAGAAAAGGTGCCGTTTGGATTATCGGGCGCGGGAATATATTTCAACAAGTTGGTTGCAGGCGCCGATCATGCGCTTGGTGGGATAACGGCTCCCGGAAATACGCACGTCGCTATCGTGCACGCGGGCGTGTAATAAGCCTCACCCGCCCAAACACCTAATGGACCCAAACCGAGGTTCCTGGAAAGCAGGCTCGCCAAATATGGCCCACTCACTGTACTGGGAACCGTGTTTCCGTTTGCGTCGATGGTTACAAACGAACTGGCAATATCGGACAGATTCCCGATCCGGTCCTGCATGGAGGGCACGGGGATTTGCCCTGAATCCACTCCTTTAATTAATCGAGTGCCTTGATAGTCCGCAAAGAAAAAAACCTGATTCTTCCGGATCGGGCCACCAATCGTTCCTCCAAATTGATTTTGAATGAATGTGTCGCGAGTGGGAGAGAAAAAATTAGTGGCGTCCAGATCGGTGTTTCGAAGGAATTCGAAGGCGTCCCCATGAAACTCCTCAGTTCCAGATTTTGTAATTACGTTGATCTGGCCACCGCTGTATTTGCCGTACTCCGCGTCGAAGCTGTTGACCAGGATTCGAAATTCCGAGATCGAGTCGAGATTCGGGATGATTGCAGCGGCCATGCTGCCATCCTCTTCGGCGTTCGCGCCATTTACCATGAATCCGTTGGCGGATTCCCGCTGGCCGTTAATGGAAGTTGTTCCCGGGTTCAGATCGCCGGAGGGCGAAAAAACGGTCTGGCCCAGGCCCTGAACCGTGCTGGACGTCATTGTAGTGACGGGCATGACGCCGGGCTGGAGCGCAAGCAGATCGGTGTAGCTGCGGCCGTTCAGCGGGAGGGACGTCACCTTTTCGGAAGTGATGACTTCCCCCCTCTGAGTGCTGGCCGTCTCAGCCTGTACAGGTGATTCCTCCACGCTGATCGTTGCCTGGCTTTCGCCCAATTCGAGCACGGCGTCAACGAGCAGTGAACTATTGACGTCGATCTTTATGTTCGTGCGGCGATAAGGCCTGAAACCTGGGACGGAAACATCGAGGTTGTAATGACCGACAGGCAAATTCTGAAAGGAATATACTCCGGAATCATTCGTTGTAAGAGTTTGTCGCGCTGCAGTCTCCGTATTGCTGGCGGTTACGACGGCATCTGGAATCACCGCGCCGCTGGGATCTTTAACGGTCCCCGAAACGCTTCCCCCGTCGTTTGCCTGGACTTTCGTCGGAAGCCCTGCAAGCATCATCAAAAGCAGCACTCCGTAGACTCGCCACGGGCGGGGAAACATGACCCTGACGAAACATTTCTGCCTAGAAGCATCTGCCTTCGCTAAGTAGGGACCCGAACACTTCAGCCCGGCCGAAATTCGATTCAGGACCAACTTTTCCAGCGGGGCTCTAATCACAATCCGGTTGCAAGCCTCAAGTGGCAATATGTCCACGCCTATTTTGCATGCGCCGTGACTCTCACCGTGATTTTTCAATCCCTCATACACTACGTGAATACAGTAAATGACATCCGTACGTTGGATCACCCGGTGATGTGACCACGGTCACGCACCTGACCGAGTTTTTGCACCATGGTGAGTGAGGGAGTTCATGACACCCGATCGCTATGCGAAGCTCTCTCCAAAGTACATTCGCTTAACGCGCGCAGTTATGGATTGGAAGCCCTATGAGGCGGAAAGCAATGGACACCTAATGGACACTAAGCGCTTTGTGCGCGAGAGGACGGATTCTCTAAGTACTTGAAAAATTTGGGGTGAGCGACGGGGTTTGAACCCGCGACCCTCGGTGCCACAGACCGATGCTCTACCAGCTGAGCTACGCTCACCACACGATGATTTGAAACAGTTTACATCATTGCTGATGCCACTACAACGTGGGACGATTGACCCCATCCGTGGGACGATTTGAGGACGGAAGGCACGTTTGCAAGGTGCTGTTGGTGATATGCCGGGCGGCTGTGAGTGTAACGCGCAACCATTCGGTCAGACCCGTGACCTATCCACGCCTTGATTGTATGCGCGGGTACGCCAGCTTCAACGAGCGCGGTCACTCTGAAATGTCTGAAGGCATGAAGACCTTTTCTTTCGATCTTCAACACTTCCAGAACAGGCCACAGTTCACGCTTGACCACGTTTCCAACACGCAGCGTAGTTCCACGACGTGAAGGGAAGACGTAGCCATCCTTGCGAGTACCAATCCATTCCCTCAACAGTTGCGCTAGAGAGTCATCAATGCCTATGGTGCGGTCAGCATTCTCAGACTTGGTGCTCTGGATTTTGCCGTCCCAACTGCTTTGATTCACCATAATCATTCTGCTTTCTAGGTCCACATCCTGAACACGTAAGCCAAGCAGTTCACCTGCCCGCATTCCCGTGCCTGCTGCCGTGGCGAAGAGCACGTGGTACAGACCCTTCTTCGCGGCTAAAATATCAAGCATCTGCTGCATGGTGAACCACAGAACCTTTTGCGACATTCGCGGCTTGAGATACTTCAACTTCTTCAGTTGCTTTCCGCTGTTGAATGTCTTGCCCATAACAATCCCAAGTATAACCACGATGTTTTTAATCGTGTTCTTGGACTTGCCACGGCCAGCCAGTTCTTCCACCAGTGAGTCAACATCCAGCTGAGAAATATTGTCGGCTCGCTTAGCGTTGAACTGGGCCAAATGAGTATTCAGCACTGACTTTGCTGTTCGAAAAGTTGAAGGCTTCAGGTCAGCGTAATCATTCTTGCTGGCATGTTGTGCTTCAATCTTCTTCACCCATTTGTCTACGTGTTCCTTGAACGTGATTACTGGCTCCGTTGCACGTCGCAGATGCTCTGCTGTGTTGACGCCTTCATCCGCGATTATCTTTATTGCTCGAAGCCGCGCTTCTGTCTTCGTCATCGCACTGCAACTTCCCACTGGGACTGAACGGCGCACCCGCTCCTTTTGATCTGGAACATCAGCATAGAAACGGACGTGCCAAAAGTTCCGCTTGGCAACAACTGTACCTTTTTGTCCACGTCTGCGAGTCATTGAACGCCTGCTTTCTCGCTGACGTGGCGTCGGAAGGACGATAGCACCCATTGGCTCGGCTGTCACTAACGCTTGGCAAGCAGGCGGGGAAACAGGCGGGCAGGGAATTGAAGGGCTTTGTGCGGCAGTGGCCATAAACAAACTCCAACGCAGGAAAAAACTGCGTTCGAAGATTGCTCAGGTCAGAGCTTGGTCTTGTTTTTAGGACCGCACCGTCACGCCGGGTAATGAATCTGCCCGACCGGATGGGGAACCTAGCACGCGACGTTCACGTTGAGAGGCGACTTAGACTTATCGCCCTCTCATGCTGCACTGCTCTTACGACTGCTTTTTTGGTGCGGTTGAAGCATGACCCTCGGGTGAGTGTGGGTCAAGGGAAATCGTACAGGCTCTGGCCGTCTACTCTTCCAGCACGATCCTCGCGGCTCCGCTGGCGCTACGGCTCGAAACATGGCCACCGGAGGCGCTGAGACGCACGATCCTGCCATGGTGAGGTCAGAGTCAACCTGCGTGAGGCGCTACGGCTTGCGGCCCGACTGTCAGCACGTGGCGGACGGTTTCGGCCACATTTCGGGATGTGACCCAAGCCAAGACGGGTCAAAAAGCCAGTGTCCGGTAAGGCGACTTATCGGGCACTGGCCCCGGCGGAAGCATCGTTAGGCTATGTATAATGGCCGCGTGAAGACCTTAGTTCTTAGAGCAGCATTTGTCGCAATACCGTTTATGATCGTTGCCTGCGATTACGGAATGTCAATCCGTCAGGTGAACCCCCCGGATCGCGTTACCCGAGGAAGTGCTACGACAAACGCCCAGATTATCGTCAACGTCGAGACGGCGGAAAGCCTCATTGGCAACATTTCGTACTTAACAGGAGTCAAGCTGACCAATGTTTCCAGTGCGTCTATCACAGTCTTCAAAATTGATTTGTTAGCAAAAAATAAGACCTACGAGAATGAGCCATCGCGATTTACGGTTTATCCGCTTACGATACAGCCGGGTGGTACCGAGAGGGTTCCCGCATATTTTCACCTCGACGACGACGTCTGGAATACTTTTCAAAAGCCTGCCGACTTGCGCGTGTACTATCGAATTGGCAACGAACAGAGAGTCGCTCACGCCAGCATCATCGGGGAAGAGAAAGGTCTCAAACAATTGTTCCATCGAGATTGAGCCTGATAAACGGTCTTGGACTAAACCGCTACGCGGTAGGTGGTGGTGCGGCAGTGGTGTCGGCGTAACGGATCGCGCTCGCCACTGTGCCAGTTAAAGATCTCTTCCCCCTGAAACGTTCC
>Ga0182024_10003381_pt1 | contig 38162 bp, 40 predicted proteins | sample P32metaG_FD_120480 | JGI IMG/M metagenome (GOLD analysis project Ga0182024, IMG submission 120480) | Permafrost microbial communities from Stordalen Mire, Sweden - P3-2 metaG (Illumina Assembly) | ecosystem: Environmental > Terrestrial > Soil > Wetlands > Permafrost | place: Sweden: Stordalen...
CTGGGCCGCACCGAAGTCCGTGTGCCAGCGCACCGGCCGCGAGCCGTCGATCGTGCGCGATCCGCTCGGCCCGAGCACCGCGAAGCCGTGGTTCTGGGAGGTGATCTCCACGCGCCCCGTCTGTAGGTCCTTGACCGGGTGGTTCGCGCCGCGGTGGCCGAAGGGCAGCTTGAATGTCTGCAGGCCCAAGGCTCGGCACAGCAGCTGGTGGCCGAGGCAGATTCCCCACACGGGCCGGTGGCCCACCAGATGACGTACGGTGTCCACCACATAGTCCAAGGCGGCGGGGTCGCCGGGGCCATTGGCGAGGAGAACCGCGTCGGGGTCTTCTGCGAGCAGATCGGCGGTCGTGGTCGTGCACGGGTGCAACGTCACACACGCGCCTCGGGCTACGAGCTCGCGCACCATTGACCCCTTGATCCCCGTGTCGATCACAGCGATCTTCGGCCCGTCGCCTGAGCCATGGCTAGTGACCTCGCTCGGGGTCACAACGCGGGCCAGATCCTGTCCGGCCATCGACGGCTCGGCCTCGATCAGATCCTTTGCCTCGTGCTCGGAGATCTCGATCGGGAACACCCCTCCCTTCATCGACCCCGCCTCGCGGATGTGCTTCACCAGCGCACGCGTGTCCACGCCGCTGATCGCCGGCACGCCGCAATCCTCGAGCCAATCCAGCCAGCCGCGCTCCGCGCTCGGCGCGTCCTCGGAGTTGCACGCCTCGCGCATGATCGCCGCTCGGCCCCACGCGCGCTCGGACTCCATCGCCTGCGCGCTCGCTCCGTAGTTGCCGATGTGGGGATAGGTGAACGCGATCAGCTGACCCGCGAACGACGGGTCGGTCATCGACTCCTGGTAGCCGGCCATGCCAGTGGTGAACACGACCTCACCGACCGCGTGGCGGGCGGGATCAGATGCCCCGCAGGCCTCGCCGTCAAAGCGCGTGCCGTCCTGGAGCAGCACGTAGGCACTCGATGCGCTCATCAGAGAATCAGCTTCTGGACGGCCTTGAACTCCGGTGTGCCGGCGCGCTCGAGTAGCTCGAATAGCGCCGCCTCGACCGTCGTCACTACGGCGCCTGCGCGCTCCAGCCGCTCCAGGCCGCGCTCGTAGTCGATCCCGTGCCGCGAGCCGACCGCATCGGCCGGGACCTGTACCTCGATCCCACGTCCCAGCAGATCGAGCACCGTCTGGCTCACGCATACGTGCGTCTCGATCCCACACACGAGCGCCTGGTCTCTGCCCGCGAGGTCGAAGCCCTCGGCGCGCGCGGCCGAGAACACGCTCTTCTCGATCGGCCTCTCCCCCTCCAGGCCAACCTCGGGCGCGGTGTGGCCAAGACCCTTCGGGTACTGCTCGCTGACCACGCATGGCAGGTCGAGGATCCGCGCCGCCCGCACGAGCTTTGCGCACGCTTGCGCGACGCCTGCGAAGGACTCATACGGCCTGAAGGCCTCCTGCACGTCGACCACCACCAGCGCGGTCCTTTCGCGATCGAGCAGACACATCAGGCGGCCACCACCGAGAACGCCCGCTCCCTGTAGACGACCGCGCCGGCCGCCACCGTCAACAGCACGCGGCCCCGCAGACGCCGCCCCGCGAAGCAGCAGTTCTCCGAGCGGCTCTCCCAGCCGTGCTCGCCCGCCGTCCACTCCCCGTCGAGGTCGATCAGCGTCAGGTTGGCCGACTCGCCTATTGCGATTCGCGGGGTCGGCAGCTCGAACAAAGCCGCCCCGGCGGTCATCCGCTCGACGAGCAGCCCCAGCTCGAGCACACCCGGCAGGACCAATTCTGTGTACAGCGCCGCGAACGCGGTCTCCAGGCCCGTCGTGCCCATCGGCGCCTGCTCGAACGGCACCTCCTTCTCATCGCGCGCGTGCGGTGCGTGATCGGTGGCGACGCAGTCGATCGTCCCGTCGCGCAAGCCCTCGACAAGCGCTTGGCGGTCGTGTTCGGTGGCCAGCGGCGGGTTCATCTTCATGCGCGTGTCCATCCCGCGCACGTCCTCCTCTGTAAGCAGCAGATGGTGGGGGGTGACCTCCGTGCTCACCCTCCAGCCCTGCGCCTTCGCGTGTGCGACCGCCTGCACCGAGGCTGTACAGCTCAGGTGCTGGAAGTGCACGCGCGCGTCCTCGTAGCCCGCGAGCGCGGCGTCGCGCGCGACCATCGTCGACTCGCTCACGCTCGGGATTCCGCCCAGGCCCAGCGCGGCACTGACCGTGCCCTCGTGCATCGCGCCACCCTTCGACAGCGAGGCGTCCTCCTCGTGCAGTGCGATCGTCCCGCCGCACAGCCGCTGGTATTGCAGTGCCTTGCGCAACATCCCCGCGCTCCGCACCGGCCGCCCGTCGTCGGTGAAGCCGAGCGCGCCCTCCCTGCGCAGCTCTGCCATCTCGGTCAGCTCCTCCCCCTCCAGCCCGCGCGTGATCGCCGCCATGAAGCCAATCGGGATCCGCGCTTCGCGCGCTGCCGAGTCGCGCAGCGAGCGCAGCAGCGGCGCCGAGTCGAGCACCGGGTCGGTGTTCGGCATCGCGATTGCGCCGCCGAAGCCCCCGGCGGCGGCCGCGCGGGTGCCGGTTTCGAGGTCCTCCTTGTGCTCCTGCCCGGGCGTGCGCAGATGGACGTGCGGGTCGAAGAACGCCGGCAGCAGCGTGCGCCCCTTTGCGTCGATCGTTTCCTCGTCTGCTACTGGATCGAGCGTGCCTGCCGGCGCCAGTTCGGCGATCTCCCCGCCGCGCACGCGCACATCGTGGATGGCGTCGATGTCCGCGCGAGGGTCGAGGACGTGGGCCCGGGAGAGCAGGAGGTTCGCGGGGACCCCGGGTCCCTGGACGAGCGTCTCGGCGGCCATCACGCGAGCTGCTTGACGTTCTCGGGACGGTCCGGCTGGCCGGGGCGGTCTGGCCGGTCTGGCCGGCCGGGGTGGGCGGGGTGGGCGGGACCTGATCCAGGCTCGCGCGTGCCGGCGAGCAGCTCGTACAGGACCGCCATTCGCACGACCACGCCGGCTTCGACCTGCGCGGTGATCACCGCCTGCGGCGAGTCGACGACCTCGCCGGAGAGCTCAACGCCGCGGTTTACCGGCCCGGGGTGCATCAGCACCTGGCGCGGGCCGAGCCGCCGTCCGTTGATCTGATACCAGACGGCGTACTCGCGCAGCGACGGCAGGAAGCTCTCGCTCATCCGCTCGTGTTGCATCCGCAGTGCGTACACGACGTCGGCCTTGGGGAGCTCGTCGAGTGTGTAGCGCACCTCGCAGCCGAGCGCCTCGATCCCGCGCGGGATCAGCGTCGGCGGGCCGGCGACCGTCACCTTCGCACCCATTCGCTGAAACGCGATGATGTTCGAGCGCGCGACCCTTGAATGAGCCATGTCGCCGACGATCCAGATCGACGCGCCGTCGATCCCGCCCGGCAGGCGCTTGAGCAGTGTGTACACGTCGAGCAGCGCCTGCGTCGGATGCTCGTGCTTGCCGTCGCCTGCGTTCACGATCGCGGCGCTGCACCAGCGCGAGACCAGCTCGGCGGCGCCCGCCCACGGTGTGCGCAGCACGATCGCGTCGGGCTTGTGCGCGCTCAAGGTCAGCACCGTGTCCTTCAGCGACTCCCCCTTCTCGACGCTGGAGCCGCTCGCGGCGAAGTTGACGACGTCGGCCGACAGCCGCTTGGCGGCCAGCTCGAAGGAGCTGCGCGTGCGCGTGGAGGCCTCGTAGAACAGGTTCAGCACCATCCGGCCGCGCAGCGCCGGGACCTTCTTGATATCGCGGTCGGAGACCTCGGCGAAGCGCGCGGCCTGCGCGACGATCCGCTCGATTTCCGTGCGGTCCAGTTCCTCGATCGAGAGCAGGTGATTCATGCCGGCGTCTCCACCGCGGCGGGGGCGATCGAGACCTCGTCGGTGCCGTCTAGCTCCTCGACACGCACGTGCACGTGCTCGTCGCGCGCCGTCGGCAGGTTCTTGCCGACGTAATCGGGCCTGATCGGCAGCTCGCGATGGCCCCGGTCGGCGAGCACCGCCAGCTGCACCCGTGCCGGCCGTCCGTAGTCGAACAGCGCCTCGATCGCCGCGCGCACGGTGCGGCCGGTGAACAGCACGTCGTCGACGATCACGACCGTGCGCCCCGTGACGTCGAAGTCGATGTGCGAGGCGTGCACGATGGGAGCGTCGGGGCGGCGCTGCAGATCGTCGCGGTAGAAGCCGATGTCGAGATCCCCGAGTAGGACCTCCGCATCGAGCAGCTCTTCGAGCTGCGCCCGCAACCGCCGCGCCAGAAACGCGCCGCGGCGGTGGATTCCGATCAGCACGGGAGCCGGCGGTGCGGGATTGCGCTCGACGATCTCATGCGCGACGCGCACCAAGACTCGCCGCACGTCCTCCGCCTGGAGAACGACCTTCTCATTGGGGCTGTCCATCGTTTCCTTCCTGGCCTCTCGGGACCGGGTTAAAGGAGTGTTGCGAGGACTGTATCAGTGCGTTGCGACGGGTCAGCCCGCTGTGACTGTCTCGGTGGACGTCTCATTGTCCGCTGTGCGCGGGCGACTGGACCAGCGGATCAGCTCGGCGGGTCCGCGCTCGGGGAAGGGCACCTCGATCGTGTCGAAGTCGCGCGGCGCCTCGGTCGCCGCGAACACCGCGCGCGCCTGCTCGCGCAGCTCCCGGCCCGCGTAGCGGCTCGACATGTGTGTCAGCGCGAGCATCCTCACCTCCGCGTCGCTGGCCAATTGCGCGGCCTGGCGCGCGGTTGAGTGTGCGGTCTGGCGCGCACGCTCGGCCTCGTCCTCGGCGAACGTCGCCTCGTGCACGAGCAGATCGGCCTGATGCGCGGCGATCGCGAGCGCCTCACACGGCTCCGTATCGCCAGAGAGCACGATCTTGCGGCCCTCCCGCGTTGGCCCCATCACCCGCTCGGGCGCGACGCCGTTGACCGTCTCTCCACGCTGCAGCCTGCCGAAGTCGGGTCCCGGGCTCACACCCAGCTCCTGCGCCAGGCGCACGTCGAGATGCCCCGGGCGCGGGGCCTCGACGAGTGCATAACCGAGACACGCCGCGCCCCTGTGGCTGACGGGGATCGCGGTGATCGCGTAGCCGTCGCGCTGCACCGTCTCCGCGGGCGCGAGCTCGATGAAGCTCAGCTCGTAGGGCATCCGGCCGTAGACGATTCGCATTGCCCCCATCAGCTCCTTCAGCCCCCGTGGCCCGTAGACCGTCAGCGGCTGGTCGCGTTCGCGCAGCGCAAACGACTTCAGCATCCCCGGCAGACCCAGCCAGTGATCGGCGTGGAAGTGCGTGATGAACACGCAGTCCACGTCGGTCAGCCCGACCGAGCGCACGAGCTGACGCTGGGTGCCTTCTCCACAGTCAAACAGCAGGCGGTCGCCGCCGCGGCGCACCAGGATCGCGGGCAGGCCGCGTCGGGCGCTGGGCACCGAGCCGCCGGTGCCGGCGAAGAAGATCGACAGGTCCATGAGTCCCAACGGTAGCGTCGGGTTGAGGACCGCGTGATCTCCGAGCGTACGGCGAGCGCGCCGGTAAGCTCTTTGAAGCGACGGTGTCGGATGTCATCCGGTGCCGCCTGCGCCCGTAGCTCAGTGGATAGAGCGCCCGCCTCCGGAGCGGGAGGTCGCAAGTTCGAATCTTGCCGGGCGCGTGCTCATCATCTCATGATGAATCGCACAAGCCGCCATGACTGACTATAGAGTCGCGCCTACCTACAGGGTCGTTCAATCCATGAGGAGGATGAATGTCTGGTCGTTTGAGTCGTCTGGCGCCGCTTACGGGTGTGTTGTTTGCCGTGATGGGGGTGGCCGCCGGTATGTCGGGCGGGGAAACGCCCGAAGCGAACGCGAGCGCCGTGACGGTGATCGCCTACTACACCAGCCACCGCTCGGAAATTGAGACTTCCAGCATCCTGTTTGCGCTCACGTTTCTCGTCGGGGTGCTGTTCGCTGCCTCGCTGCGCTCCTACCTGCGCCGCACTCCGGCGGCCGAGGGTGCTGCCGCGATCGTGCCGGTGGGCGCTGCGATCATGCTGATCGGAGCCGCCTTGGGCGCCGGCGTGGAATACGGGCTCGCGCGCAACATCAGCCATCTGAGCCCGGCGGCGGCACAGGCGGTGAACGTCGTCAGTAACGAAATCTTCCTGCCGCTCCTGGCGGGCGTGTGCGTGTTCTCCCTTGCCAGCGGCGTGGCGATCCTGCGCGGGGCAGCGCTGCCGAAGTGGCTGGGCTGGGTGGCGATCGTGATGGGGATCGCTGCGCTGATCCCACCGGCGTTCTTTCCGATGCTGATCCTGCTGGTGCTCTGGTCGATCGTCGTGAGCATCCTGATGTACCGGCGCAGCGGCGGGTCGGTGGGCGCGGCCAGCACTCCCGCAACAGAGCCTGCATAGTCGGACATAGTCGGATGGGTCCTGGCGCGCGAGCCCAGCCAGCTCGCGCGCCTCCGGATCCATCGAGCCTCTACGCCATCGCTTTCATGGCGTGCATCGAGCCGGATGAGCCCGGGACGACGAATCCCGGCACGTCGTGCGGCACGGTGAGGATCGCGACCGCGAGCACAACCAGGAAACCCGCCGTCGCCAGCTTCGCCGCTCCTCCCCACGGTCCGACCTTTTCGAGCGCCACGAGCCCCGCGATCAGAGCCATCCAGGTGAGGCTCATGACGCCGAGCGCGAACAGCGCGGCCATCAGCGCCCACGAGCATCCCAAGCACCAGCCGCCACTACGCAGGCCCATCACAAATGCCCCTAACCGGTCCTCGCGCCAACTCGCGTGCAGGAACCGCAACGGGCTTCTGCACTTCGTTAGGAAAGCGCGCTTGAACGGCGTCAGCTGATACAGCGCGGCAAGCAGGAGCACGCCCGCCGCGAGCCACCGCCCGCCGTCCTGCCACGCCAGGGCGCTTGAGAACAGGCTCTTGCCGAGCTCGAACAGCCCGTAGGCGACGACTCCCGCGGCGCTCCAGACGAGCAGGTAGCCGCCGGCAAACAAGAGGATCCGGCTGGGCTCACGACGCACCAACGCCGTGTAAACGGCGGCCGTCGGCGCAAGCGACGGCAGCATCATCGCCGCCATCATCACCGCCCACACGCCCGTGAACCAGCCGAGCGCGCCGAGAGAGGCCCCCGGTCCAGCATCCATTCCCACCATCCGGACAGTCGTCAACCACCACGCCACAGTCGCAGCCACGAGCAACACCGCGACGATCCCAAGCTCGCTGCGCATCTGTGTCCAAGGTTTCACTAGCTGTCGTACTCGTCGTGGCGGCGAATCCACAACGGCTCCGAGCCTTGCTCGTCGCGGCCCCGCGGCGTGCGGTCGAGCAGGCCGTAGTAGGCCATCGCGGGCTCGAGGCCGCGACCGGTGCTCACGTAGGTTCGGTAGACGACGCCATCCGAGTGCGCGTACACGCTCAGACCCGGCCCCTCGGTGACGTAACCGCCCGCATCGGTCCCGCACATGCGCGCGTTCTGCTCAACGGTGACCGGGATATCCCCTTCCAGGAACGGTTTCAGCTCCTCTCGCGTATTCAGGAAGCCGATGTCGCGGTTGAAGTCGCTGCCGGCGCTCGAGACCCAGTCGATGCCCCAGCCCATCCGCTCTTTGAAGGCGAGCAGCTGCCCGATCGGCGCGCGCGAGGCAAGCAGCAGCGTGGTGTCCTTGGCCTTCAGATGGGCTACCTGGGGATCGAGCGTGTCCGCGATCGAGGAGCAGACCGGGCATCCCGCACTCCAGTCCGGCCCGAACATAAAGTGGTAGACGAGCAGCTGGGAGTGGCCGTCAAAAAGATCGGCGAGGGCCTTCGTGCCGTCCGTGGTCTCAAACAGGTAGTCCTGCTCGACCGGGACCCACGGTAGCTCGCGCCGCTTGGAGGCCAGCTCGTCGCCGCGGCGGGTGAGCTCCTTCTCCTGTGCCAGCAACTCGTCGCGCTGTGCCTGCCACTCCTCCTGCGTCCCTGTCTTGTGATCGGTCATGTTTCTCTCCTTTTGACTGGGTGGAGTTCAGCGTACGTGCTCGTCGAAGAAGCTGAGCATGCGTTCCCAGCCGTCGCTTGCCGCTGCCTCGTTGTGGCCGACAGCCATCGGTGTGGGCACGCGCGCGAGCCAGCCTTGCCAGCCGTCGACCTGCGAGAAGAAGGAGTGTCCGGCCTCCTCGTAGGTCTTCACGTCATGGGGCACGCCGAGGGCAGCGAGGTGGCGCTCCAGGCGCGCGGCCGTCTTGTGCCCAAACACGCGATCCTTGCCGCCGTAGCTTGCGACCACCGGACACACGCCGTCCAGGTGTGAGCTATCCGTGGGCACCTCGCCATAGTTGACGGCGGCCGCGGAGAAACCTGGCTGCGTGCCGGCGATCAGAGCAAAGCCGCCGCCCTGGCAGAACCCTGCCACGGCGATCCGCTCAGAGTCCACCTCGGGGCGGGCGGCGAGCGCGTCTCTGGCTGCGCGGATGTCGGAGATCTCTCGCGCCACGCTGCCCCGCAGCATGTCGACCATCACGCGGCTGAGACACACGATCCGCGACCCGTGCGAGTACAGGTCGGGTGCCAGCGCGGCGTATCCAGCATCGGCGAAGCGACGAGCGATTCGGCGCATGTCGTCGTTGAGGCCGAATGACTCGTGCAGCACGACGACACCCGGGTGGGGCCCCTCACCGGCGGGTGCAAAGAGCTCTGCGCGGAGCTCCGAACCATCGGCAGTGGAGACCTGTAGGGGCATTCCGCTCTTCGACATCGCTGGGAGGATAACCGAGCTCCCGTTGTCAGCTTGGGCGTGGTCGGCTCATCGGCCCTCTGGGACCCAAGAGTCGTGCTAACCACGACATAATCATGCTAATCACCACCATTTTTAGCACCACTATGCGATCATTAGCACCATGAGGAGCTTCGTCGACCTCGATCAGACCTTCGGTAGCCAGCCACGTGAGCTGGGCGCCGCGCTTGCCAGGATCGACATGGGAAAGGGCCAGGAACGGCTCTTTCAAGACCAGAGGCCCGAGCTGCTCCAACAGCTCTCTGAGCACGCGCGGGTCGCCTCGATCACGGCGTCGAACGCGATCGAGAACGTCGTCCTTGACGAGGAGCGTGCTGAGCGTATCGCCGAGGGCTCGCCGCGCTTTCGCAATCGCAACGAGAAGGAGTTTGCCGGCTATCGCGACGCGATCGATTGGCTCGTACGCCTGGAGAGCTACGAGCCACTGAGCATTCGGCTGATTCTGCATCTGCACCGTCTCATCTTCAGCCACGTCGATGGCCGCGGGGGTCATCTCAAGAGCGAGGAGAACCTGATCGTCTCCTACGAGGGCGGTCGGCGCGAGATCGTCTTTACGCCACCCGACGAGAGCGAAACCCCACAGCTGCTCTCGGAGCTGCTGATCCGCTACGCCGAGGCCAAGCAGGAGGGCCGTACGCATCCGATCGTCTTGATCGGTGCATTGATCCTCGATTTCTTGGCGATCCATCCGGTCGCGGACGGCAATGGGCGCCTTGCGCGTCTGTTGACGAGCTATGAGCTGCTCTCGGGGGGCTACGGCGTGGCCCGCTACGTGAGCGTGGAGCAGCGGATCTATGAGTCAAAGAATGCTTACTACGCAAGCCTCTATGAATCCCAGCAGGGTTGGCACGCCTCAGAGCACAGCATCTGGCCGTGGACGAGTTATTTTGTACGCATCCTCGACGGTGCCTATGAGGACTTCGAGCAGCGGGTCGCCGCCGCCGATCGGACATCCGGCAACAAGCAGGAGCGAGTCCGCGACTACATCCTCACGCAGGCCCCGAGCGAATTCCGGACTCGCGACGTGCAGCGCGCGCTGGGAGATATCAGCTCGGCGACCATCCGTCTCGTGCTCAATGAGCTGCGAGACGGACGGAAGATCAGATCCGAGGGTTCGGGCTCGGGCGCACGCTGGCACCGGACTTAGCCGGCGAGGCTTCTCCGAAGCGCCCCATGTATACGTTCCGCTCCCAAGTATCGCGGGGCCCTATCCTCGACCCATGGGAATCAAGTCCATCGAAGCCCACGAGGCTGGACTGACCTGGGTGATGGACGACGCGATGCAGCGCGCCTCCCACGCGCTCGTGGACGGGAACAATGTCTGGCTGATCGACCCGGTCGACGAGGGCGAGGCGATCGAGCGAGCGATGGAGCTGGGCAGGCCGAAGGCGGTGATCCAGCTGCTGGACCGTCACAACCGCGATTGCGAGACGCTCGCGGAGCGGTTGGGGATCCCCTGGGAGCGCGTCCCGGGGAACCTGAGGGGGACGCCGTTCGAGGTGATCGAGGTGATGAAAAAAAACCGCTGGAAGGAGATCGCCCTGCGCTGGCGCGAGCAAGACGCGCTGGTCGTCGCCGAGGCCGTGGGTACGGCGCCCCTGTTCGCGCTCGAGAGGGGAGCGGTCGGAGTGCACCCGGTGTTGAGGCTGACCCCGCCGAACGCCCTGGAGGGCATCGACCCCGAAATGCTGCTGGTCGGCCACGGAGCGCCGGTCAAGTCCGACGCGGCGGCAAGCCTGAGAACCGCGCTGGCCCGCTCACGAAGCGACATCCCCCGCCTGCTGATGAGCATCCCGGGCGCCATACGCGGCCGCTGACCGTCGTGCGGCCCTCAGACCTTCCTCGCCCCGAACACCGCGAGCCCGTCGGAGCGGTCGATCGAAACCTCGCCGAACCCCGCCCCATGCAGCCACTCGCGCAGATCGTCGGCGCTGCCGGTGTGGCCGAAGTCCTCGTTGCGCAATAGGAGCCGTTGACGGCGGCTCCCCTGGGAGAGAAAGGTGCTCCCGAGCAACTGCCCGCCGGGGCGCAGGCAGCGCACCATCTCCGAGAGCGCGTCCTGGGGCCGCGAGAGGCAGTGCAGCCCGCCGTAGCTGAGGCATAGGTCGCAGGTGGAGTCCTCGAGCGGGAGCCGGTACATGTCGCCTTCGACCAAATCGATGTCGGCGCCGGGGTGGCGCGCCGCGCGGCGGCGGGCTCGGGTAAGCATCGCCGGCTCGATGTCGACGCCGACCCAGTGGACGCGTTGGCCGGGACGGAGCCCGCGCAGAGCGACCCCGCCGCCGCAGGGGACGTCGAGCACGGTCGCGCCATCGGGCAGCGACGAGACCGAAGCGAGGCTGCGATAGAAGGGCCGTGGATCGACTCCCCACATCGACCCGAGGATCAAACGCGCGAGGAGGGGTCGTTCGATGTAGAAGTCGTAGACGGCCCCGAACGGGCCAGCGCAGACGTTTCGCTCCTGGGCCATCGCGGGACCCATCCTACGTGTCATCGCGCCCATGAGAACAGGGAGTCATGCACACCGCGGCGCCGTCGTTCTGACCGCTGGCGTTGCCCGCGGTGACGGTCGCGTCGGGGTCCGTGCGGCCCATGATCGCACGCAGGGCGCCGAGGCGCTCGAGCGTGGTGTCCGCGCGCGGGTGCTCATCGCATTCGATCAGCTTCTCCTCCTTGCGGCTCTTGACCAACACCGGCACGATCTCCTGCGCGAACGTGCCGTCCTGCTGGGCGGCCACCGCGAGCCTGTGGGAGCGCAGCGCGAACTCGTCCTGCTCGGAGCGCGGGATCCCATACTGGCGGCGCAGGTTCTCCGCGGTCTCGATCATGCCGCCCGGCACCGGATGGTTGATGCCCCCGGCCGTAACCCGGCCACGCGTGAGGCGATCATCGAGCGTCACGCCGGCGCCCTTTACGCCCCAGCGCATCCCCGTCGCGTAGAACTCCGCCTGGCTCATGCTCTCCGCGCCCCCCGCCAGCACCAGCTCCGTGGCGCCCGTCTGCACCTGCATACAGCCGATCATCAGCGCCTGCAGACCCGCGCCGCAGCGACGGTCCACCTGCAGCCCCGGCACCTCGATTGGAAGGCCCGCGTCCAGCGCGGCCACGCGACCGAGCGCGGGCGCCTCGCCGTTTGGATAACCCTGGCCGAGGATCACATCCTCGATCTCGCCCGCGGGCAGCGATGTCCGCCGTATCAGCTCTCGAATGACGCTCGCCGCGAGCTCCGTGACGGGCACATCACGGAACACACCACCGAAGCCCCCAACGGCCGTCCTCAGGGGCTCGCAGATGACGGCGTCGCGCACAGCCGAGGAGCCTGCCACAAATCTATTCCCGAGCGCACCCACACGAGCCATCCGGGAGGCTCCACCCGTCAGTCGATTCCGCGAAAGGACGGGTGGGCTTGGTCCAGATACCAGCCGAACGCGTGGTCCAGGATCCACCGGTGGTTCATCGCTCGCAGTCCGAGGGTGAGTAGACGGGGCGGCAGCGCCGGGATCAGACGTTGCAGCCCCAAAGCCACGGAGAATGCCCTGCGGTGCCCGGCGCTGAAAGCGTCGTAGCGCTCCAGCGCATCCTCGCGAGAGCGCCCCTGCTCGATCACCGCACGCAGCTCGCGCCCGCAGGCGACGCCAAAGTAGAACGCCGTGCGGATGCCCTCGCCGGACAGCGCGAAGCAGTGTCCGGCGGAGTCCCCGGCGAAGAACACCCGCTCCTCGGTCGCCGCGCGCAGGCGATGTGGGAACCAGTTGCCCTGGTAGCGCACCGGCTCCATCTCCAGACGCTCGACGAGCTCGACCGTCGACTCGCGCACATGCTGAGCCGGGTCGTAGGAGCCGACGCCCACCCGTGCCTCTCCCCCGGCCGGCACGCACCAACCGTACCCACGGCGCACCAGCGAGCGTTCGAGCCACACATCCAAGTCCGCGCTCGGCACGGGCCCGACGGGAGGATGCACCTCCAGCCCGCGCGACAGAGGCGCATCGGGCGGCTGGTAGCCACCTGACCCCAGCACGCGGCGCCAGCCCAGCGCGTCCACCACCAGCGCGGCGCGGATCACGCCACGATCGGTGCTCACCGCGATCGGCTCGCCGTGTGCCGGATCGCCATCTTTTTCGAGGCGCCCCTCGACCTTGGCGGTCGCAAAGCGAGCGTCGCTCTGCTCGTACAGAAGCTCGCACAGCCTGCGGTAGTCAAAAGACGACCAGCTCCACGGCAGGCGATAGCGCACCGAGCCGTGCGGGGTGGTGAAACGCATGTACGGGATCTCCTGGCTGATCGCCTCCGAGACGCCCATCGCGGCAAGCCACGGTGTGGGCGCGGCGCAGGCCGAAGTCGGGCGCTCGCCGATCTCATAGCGGTCGAGGACGAGCACATCCGCACCCGAACCGGCGAGCTCGCGCGCCACCGCCAACCCGGCGAAGCTGGCGCCGCAGATGAGCACGTCGACGCTTGTCCCTTCCAGCGAGGTGCGTGCCGGCCCGCGGGCCGTGGCGCGAGTGGTCATCGCGCCTTTCCCATCCTTACGAGCCGGCCAGCTTTGCTGTTGCCTTCTCCGGCGTGACCCTGACGACATCCCACGCCAGCCCTATCTTCGCCAATCCGAGGATCAGCCAGCCCGAGGGGTCGAGCTCATACCAGCGCAGACCGTGGAACGCCGACTGCGGGAACGCGTGGTGGTTGTGGTGCCAGGCCTCGCCGAGCGAGGGCAGCGCCAGCCAGAAGACGTTCGTCGACTCGTCGTCGGTCTCGAAGCGGCGACTGCCGAAGAAGTGGCAGATCGAGTTGATGCTCCACGTGATGTGGTGCACGAGGAAGACCCGCACCAGCCCGGCCCACAACAGCGCGGACAGGCCGCCGGCGACGAGCGAGCCCCCACTCAGCGCGAAGCCCAGCAGGAACGGCAGCCCCAGGCTGCCGAGGGCAATCAAGGGAAAGCTCTTGTTGATGCGCCGCATCGTCGGGTCTTCGACGAGGTCGGGGGCAAACCGTTTGGAGGACGCCTGGCCGTGGGCCTCGAACAGCCAGCCTACGTGCGCGTGCCACAGGCCTGCGACCATCCCGCGCAGGCCGGCGCCGTGACCGGCGTGCGGGCTGTGCGGATCGCCCTCTTCGTCTGTGAACGTGTGGTGCTTGCGATGGTCAGCCACCCAGTCGATCACCCCACCCTGCAACGACATCGAGCCGAGGATCGCGAGCGTGTAGCGCAGCCACGGGCGCGTCTGGAACGCCCGGTGGGTCAGCAGGCGGTGAAAGCCGACCGTGACGCCGAGCGCGCTCAGCAGGTACATGACGGCGAAGATCTCCAGGTCGCGCGGACCGAGGAAGTGGTTCCACAGCAGCACCGCCGCTGTGATCACCCCGAGAAACGGGATCACGACGGCCGCGATGTTGGCGTTGCGCTCGAGTCTGGTCACCTACCTGGGTCTACCCCGCGTGTAGAGCATCGGTTACGCGAACCCACCCGGTTTAGGCGTGCACGACGACGACGCGGGTGACCGTCTCCACCGCGCCGTGTAGGGGCGTGAGCGTGACCTTCACAGTCAGCGTCAGGCGCCGGTGGCGGCGCAGCGCGGCCTTGCCCTTCGCGTTCAGCGGCACCGTGAAGGATGTCGTGCCGGCGTACAACGACGTGCGCACCAGTCGCCCGACCCGCACCTGCGGCGAGTGCCCCGCCTTGGCCGGCGATGCGCCGCTCGCCAGCAGGTCGACCTCGAGTCGTCCTCCGACGCCGGCCTGGGAGATCTTGACGGAGCCACGCACCGCCGATCCGCGCTGGACGGCGGCGAGCTTGAGCGCCTTTGATCCTCCTTCCAAAGGCGAGCCCTGGCTGGGTTCGCCCGGCATCATGGGGGTGGTCGTCGGTGTGGTCGTCGGTGTGGTTGTGGTCGGCGTGGTAGGGGTTGTACCGGTGGCGCCTTCCACGACGACTTCGTACATGGTGTAGTTCAAGGATCCCCCCTCGTTGAAGAGGGTCGAACTTTCGAATTTGTACGTCCCAGGCTGTTCGAACCTGCACTTGCCTTCCCAGCCGGTCATCGCGCTCGTAGGCACACCGGTGCAGGCCGGCGCAGAGCCCATCCATACGACGGCCGCGGCGGTGCTCGCGTGGTCGGTGAACATGACTTCGCCGCCGGCGGCGATCGTGACCTTTAGCGCGGGTGCCGGGCTCGACCCCGAGCCAGGGGTTGCCCAGCACGGCCAATCGGGCTCGACACAGTTCTCGTTGACTTCGAGCTTCGCTTCGGACGGCGCGGCGGCGAGCGCGGGCAACACGGCCACCGCTGCCCCCAGCAGCGCAACGAGGGCCAAGAGCACGAGCATGCGTGATCTGGAAAGCGTGCCCGGTCTCATCGTACGACCACGCTTCGCGTGAGGGTCATCGCCGCGCCGTGTTTGGGTGTGAGCACGATCTTCACGGCGAGCGCCAGCTTGTGATGCCGGCGCAGCGCGCGCTTGGCCTGGGCGTCGAGCGCGACCGTGAAGGACACCGTGCCGGCGGGCGTCGAGGAGCGGACGAGCCGCCCGACGCGCGAACTGCTCGATCGCTTGACCTTGGCCAGCGAGGCGCCCTGGGTGAGCAGCTGCACTTCCAGGCGCGCGCCGCCGTCGGCGGCGGGGATCTGGACCGTGCCATGCACGGCGTCACCGTGCTGGGCGTTCGCCAGCGCGAGCGTCGCGAGGGGGCTGCCCCCACCCGGCGGGGGAGGCGTTTGCATCGAGCCGGGCGTCGCGGCCGTGGAAGCCCCGCCGCTGGAGGGCTGGGTGGAGGTCGTCGTGACCGTCGGCGTTGTAGGAGTCGGCGTTGGTGAAGGTTCTTTGGTCGGAGGAGACGTCGTTTTGAAGCTGTGGTCCAGACCTTCGGCAGGGCCCTGTGTGTTTTTCGCGACAAGACGGAAGTGGTATTCCGTGCCGGGGATCAAGTCTTTGAGCGTGGCAGAGACACCCTGATTGCCTCCGCTCGCCGAGAGAGTCGCTTTTTCCGTCTTCTGACCGTAGTGTGTGTCGGTGCCGTATTCGAAGAAGTATTCGGCCGCTTCGCCTCCGGGGTTGACCATGCCCTTGAGCGTGGCTTCGGTTTCCTTGAGCCCTTCGGCGGCGAGCGTTGTAGCGGTCGGCGCAGTTACCGCATGGGTCGTAAACGTCTGTGTCGTGGCGCCCGCCACGGTTTTCGCTGCTCCATAGCTCGCCACCAGAAGGAAGTGATAGGTCATGCCCGGCTGCAGACTCGTGACCTGGGCCGATACGGAGTGGCTCGTGAAGTCGGCCGCGCTCAACGTGGCTGTAGGGGTCGACTGTTTACCGGTCACACCCGGGCCTTCATATTCGAAGTGGTATTCGACGGTGTTTCCTTCGGGATCGATGCTGCCGTTGAGCATCGCTTCCGTCTGGGTTTCGCCGCTCGCGGAAGTCGTTGCGTCCGTGGGCGCGCCTGCGACTACGACTTCATATTTGGTGTAGTTGGCGTCGCCGTATGGGGTGTTTTCATTATCGAAGAGGGTCGAGCTTTCGAACTTGTACGTCCCAGGGTTTTTGAATTCGCATTTGCCTTCCCAGCCGATCGTGGCGCTCGCCGGTATACCGGAGCACATTGTTGGTGCAGAGCCCGTCCATACGACGGTCGCCGCAGTGCTCGCGTGGTCGGTGAACATGACTTCGCCGCCGACAGCGATCGTGACCTTTAGCGCGGGCGAGCTCGAGCCGGGGGCTGCCCAGCACGGCCAGTCGGCCTCGACGCAGTTCTCGTTGATTTCGAGCTGCTTCACTTCGGGCGTGCCGGCGAGCGCGAGCGCGGGCACGATCGCGACGGCAGCTCCGAGCACGGCCGCTACGGGTAGGTAACGCTTACGCAGCTTCACAATCTCAGCCCGCCTCTCAATCGAGTACCCAGTCGGTCGCGCGTGCTCGTGCAAAAGCAGCCGATGCACGCTCTAAGTACCCAGGACTCCAGCCCGGCGCGATCCTTCCCATTGCGCTCCGTTTCAAGATGAGAGGCCAGGGATAGGCCCCTCAACGGTTGCGCGAGCCGTCGCTTTAGTTGCGGATGCCAGGTGTAGCGGCTTGGACTACGCGGCGTCCGAGCTCGGACACCTGCACGTCGGTGAGGTGCTCAACGGCGAGGCCCGCCTGCTGGAGCTCGTGACGGACATTCACGGTGGACAGGACGGTGTCGATCGCCGCTCCCAGCTTGGCCAGCGTGTGGCTGACGAGCGGGTCATCGAGCGAGGTCGTCCCGTCCTTTGCGGGCTTCAGCAGCCACGCGCGGAGCGCCTCTGCCTCGCTCAGCGCGAGATCGAGAGTGAGCGTGCGCTCGTGACCGCCCTCGCCGACGGGCTCGCTGGTCTGCTGCGCGACTGCTTTATTGCCATTGGTGTTCAGGTCTGGGGTGCTCATGGTAGGCAAGCTCGTTTGGGGGTGGCTCCCAAGCACCGGGACGGGCGGGAGCCGGGTGACCCTTGTATCGACGGTGGCAAGGCCATACTTGAGCGATCCGGCACTCGAGCCCGCGAGATCGTCGCGGCGTGAAGGTGCTGGAGGGCTGCTCAGCCGGCCGCGATTGGTTGTGGATCGGCTGTGGCGGGGGATGAGAGCGTCGTGCGCTCAAGGATCAAGTCGGCCGCGCGCTCGGCGATCGCGATCGTCGGGGCGTTCGTGTTGCCGCGCGGGACCGTCGGCATCACCGAGGCATCCACGACGCGCAATCCCTCGACGCCGTTCACGCGCAGCTCGGTGTCCACCACGGCCTCGGCGTCCGAGCCCATGCGGCAGGTACCAACAGGGTGATACAGGGTGAACGTCTGCTGGCGGATGTGCGCGCGCAGATCCTGCTCGGAGTCCGAGGCGGGGGCGTAGTAGGGCCGGGTGGTGTAGGGCGCAAGCGCGGGTTGGCGGGTGATCTCCATCGTCACGCGTATGCCCTGCACCATCCGCGCCATGTCGCTCTCCTCCGCAAGGTAGTTGTGGAGGATGTAAGGCTTGGCGGTGGGGTCCGGCGAGAGCGGCGCGAGCATTCCGCGACTGGCGGGAGTGAGCAAGCAGGGCGCCACGCCGAAGCCGTGCTCGAAGACGGGCTCGTCGACGTACAGCGCGGGCGCCGCGTGGAACTGGATGTCAGGCGCATCGAGCTCTGAGCTCGAGCGGATGAACCCGCCGGCCTCGGCGATGTTCGAGGTCAAGGGTCCGCGGCCCTCGTTGACGAAGGCGGCGAGGTTCGCCTCGGTCAGCGAGTCAAACAGCGAGACCGGCTCGTCGTGAGCCCAGGTGAGCCCGGAGGCAGGATGGTCCTGGAGGTTCTGCCCGACGCTGCCCAGATCCTGGATCACGGGGATCTGTAGCAGCCCTAAGATTGCCGCCGAGCCGACTCCGGAGAGCATCAGCAGATGCGGGGGGTTGTAGGCGCCACCGCACAGGATCACCTCGCGCTCGGCTCGAAAATCGTGGCGCTCCCCGAGCCGCGCCCCCTGCACGCCGACGGCGCGCTCGCCCTCGAACAGCACGCGGTGGACCTGCATGTAGGTCTCCACGGTGAGGTTCGGACGGGAGGACGCCGGATGCAGATAGGCGACCGCGGCGCTGCAGCGCCGGCCCTCGCGCTGGGTGCGCTGATAGCGACCGAAACCGTCCTGCTCGGCGCCGTTGAAGTCCTCGTTGGCGGGCAATCCCGCCTGCGCGCAGGCCTCCAGGAAGGCGTCGGTGATCGGGTTGGGCGCACGATCGTCGGAGACCGTCAGCGGGCCGCCTGAGCCGTGCAGCTCGGAGGCGCCATGCTCGTTGTCCTCGGCACGCTTGAAGTAAGGGAGCAGCTCATCGAAGCCCCAGCCCTCGCAGCCCCCGTCGCGCCAGCCGTCGTAGTCGGCGCGATTGCCGCGGATGTAGACCATCGCGTTGGTCGAGGAGGAGCCCCCGAGCGTCTTGCCGCGGGGCAGATAGATGCGCCGTCGATCGGCAAACGGCTCCGCGGCGGTCGAGTAGTCCCAATCGACCTCGGTGCGGAATAGCTGGCCGAAGGCGATCGGCACGTGGATGTTCTCGAGCGTGTCCGGCGGACCGGCCTCGATCAGCGCCACGCTGACATCGGGATCCTCACTGAGGCGATTCGCCAGCACACAACCGGCAGAGCCGGCCCCCACGATCACGTAGTCGTACATCAGCCCCGTCCTCCTTGCTCGCCAACAAAAGCACCCGTAGCTCCGGCGCAGGGCAATACTCCGCTCTCAGCGCCGCCAAGTCAAGAATGTGGAGTCCCAACCCCACCGGTTCTGGAGTTGTGTCCCGTTTGGCTCGTCTCGTCGGAGTAGACAGTGGAGAGCTTTCCGCGCGTCCCGGGAGGACATGTGGTTCTCCAGTCCAAACCCCACAAGCGATAGGAGCAAGCGATGCCGACCAGGAACATCAACCACGTCGTCCTCACCGGGCGGCTCACGAGCGAGCCCGATCTGCGCTCTCTGCCATCGGGCTCAAGCGTCTGTCACCTGCGGATCGCGGTCAACGGCCGTCGCCGCGACCCGGCCGGAGCCTGGAGCGAGAAGCCCAACTACTTCAACGTCGTCGTGTTCGGCGCCCATGGCGAGACTGTCGCCAAATACATGCACAAGGGGCGCCCGGTGGCGATCGACGGGCGCCTGGACTGGCGCGAGTGGAAAGCCGAGGACGGCCGCGGCCTCCAAGCCGTGAGCATCATCGCCCAGACCGTGCAGTTCCTCAGCAACCCACCCAGCAGTGACGCGAACGGCATCGCCGGCGAGGACGACACGGGAGGACTGCAGAGCATCGCCGGAGACGAGGAGGAGAAGCTCGACATCGCCGACCAGGACGTGATCGCGATGGCCGCGGCGGAAGGGTAGCTGGAGAGCCCATGATCTACGGAGCAGGGGCACACACGGTGGCGTAACGCACGGATGTCCCGTTTTGCCTCGCTCGTCGGAGTAGGAGAAGGAGGAAGAAGAAGAAGACCCCCACGACGAAACGGAGCCAGACATGGAGTTGACGTGCGAATTGCTACTGCCCTACCAGGGCCTGGACGACTTCGACGGGCTCTGCCACATCCGTGTCTACGAACAGCCCGGATGGTTGCCTGTCGTGATCGCCGGCGGATTGGATGAGCACCCGGGCACCTCGATCACCAACGCAGTCGAGATGCTCGCCACGACCATCAAGCGCAGCCTGTTCTCCGACGGACGCGAGTTCCACCTGATCGAGCACTACCCCGACGGGATCAACGGCCGTCCGGCGCCCACCTACTCGCTCATCCACTTCAGCCATCGGCCGCTCGAAGAGGACCCGGATGAGCTCGGCAACATCGAGGGAGACTTTCGCCACCCATACTGGGAGCCGATCGACGACATCGAGCACCTCGTTGGCTGCAAGGTCGCCGTTTGGACTCCGGGCACCTACACCGCCCGCGCGATCGCGGGCGAGCAAGGCGAGCAGCTGCGCAGCGAACTGGCCGAGAACGCCCACCGCGTCGGCGAGGAGATCCTCACGGCAACCGACGAAGGCCTCTGGGCGCAATCGGTGGATCGCCGATCCGGCCGGCAGCGAACGAAATCGACGCGGTTCCGGGCCGCTTGAGGAACCCGCCCCAGCTCGCCTTGCGGCGCTCCGGCTTGGGTGGCGCGGCCTCACACCTCTAATGGCCTCGCTCTTTGCGGCTCGGTTCCGCGTCTGGAGAGAAAATAGGCGCCGCGCCGCTCCGGTTCAAGAGGGTGCCGCTGCTGCATCCCGCATTTTGGGGAGAAAAAAGCTGTCTCTACCTGACTCCGGGATATCCTCGCGTCGGTGGGTTCGACCAGTTCTCAGGCACCCTTTGGATACCAGCCACGGCCTTTCTTCTCCAGCTTGCCTTCCTTCTCGAGTCCCGGAAGCACGCGGTAGAGGTAGTTCTGCTTGATCCCCATCTTCGCCGCGAGCTCGGGGATCGTGATGCCAGGCTGACCCCGCACGAGCGACAGCGCCTCCGTCGCACGCTTACCGCTGCCTTTGGGCCGTCCACCGCGGCGAGCTTTCCGAGCACCCACTTTGCCGGCAGGACGAGGAACTTTTTTCCCAGACCCAGCAGGACGACCGACTTTTTTCCCGCTTCCTTTGGGACGAGAAGGTTTTTTGGGTCCTGTTTTGGCTGGGGTGCCGGCGGCCGGCGTGCTGGCCGGAGGAGTGCTGACCGGAGCCGCTTTGCGTGCACGTTTGCGCGAGCCGCGCGGACGCCCCGGTCCTTTTTTGCGCCGGCGCGTGACGGTTGCAACGGCCACCGAGCCGGCCTCAGACGCAGCCGAGCCGATCACACCCGCCAAGGCCTCCACGGCAGCCTCAAGCCGATTGAACTCCTCCACCACCGGTTTGAGCTCCTTCAACCGATCGGTGATCTCTTTACGCCTGTCATCAAGGAAGTCGGACACGGTTACTCCTCGCTTGTCGTGTACGGATGCAAACACGAACATACACGACACGGTCTGTGCAGTATCAATCGGGCGTCTGGCTATTCCGCGAGTGCCTTTAAGCGGGTATGACAGGCGGAGGCGATGTCGAGCAGATCAAGCTGGTCCGAGCGTGTCCTCTGCACTGTCGCGCAGTGGTCGAGGGTACGCTGGGTACGTTCGTAGGCGCGGCGTGCCGGTCCGAGCTCGCCGAGCGCGTCGTGCGCGCACGCCAGCTTGAAAGCGGCGAGCGACGACCCAGCCCTGCTCGACGCGACGCGCGCGTTACTCGAGCCCCACGACATCGAGGTGTCGACCCTCGGGGACCCCCTGCGGTTCTGGGAGACCCTCGAGGAGGTCGCGCCCGAGCTCTTGATCCTCGACGTCGACATGCCCGGGGTGAACGGCCCCGAGCTCTGCCGCACCGTGCGTAACGATCCCCGCTGGAGCCGCCTGGCGGTGATCTTCGCCACCGCCCGCACCGACCCGACCACGATCGAGGAGGTCTTCAGCGCCGGCGCGGATGACTACATCCCCAAGCCGATCCTCGGTCCGGAGCTCCTCACCCGCGTCGCCAATCGCCTGGAGCGCATCCGTCTCTATCGCGCCGAGGCTGAGACAGACAGCCTCACCGGACTGTCCAACCGGACCAAAGCAGATGAGGGACTGGCGCAGCTGCTCACTCTCGCCGCGCGTTTCTCCGAGCCCCTGTCGGTGGCGATGCTCGACCTCGACCACTTCAAGCTCGTCAACGACCAGAACGGTCACGCCACCGGTGACAGCGTGTTGCGACGAATGGGCGAGTACCTGCGGCGAGACTTTCGCGGTAGCGACATCGTCGGACGCTGGGGCGGCGAGGAGTTCATCGTCGGTATGTACGGCATGACGCGCGAGGACGCGGCGGCGCGCCTGACAGACACCCTCGAGCGTTTCAGCCTAGAGGAGTTCACCGGCAGAGAGGGCATGTTCGGAGTGAGCTTCAGCGCGGGCGTGGCCGAGTACCCACTCGACGGGCACGACCTCGGCAACACCTTCCAAGCGGCAGACGAAGCCCTCTACCGCGCCAAGGCAGCCGGGCAAGCCCGCGTGCTGGCCGCGTAGTCCTCGAGAAACTTCTCGGTGGCTTCCGCGTCCAGCGGCCGGGCGTAGAGGAAGCCCTGGCCCGAGTCGCACTGCTCGTCTTGTAGGAGCGACAGCTCCCGCTGGTGCTCGATGCCCTCGGCGAGCGTCTCGATCGACAGCGCCTTACCGAGCTGCACGAGCGTGTGTATGAGCGTCTCGCCTTCGGGATTCTCTGTCAGGCGGGCGATGAAGGATCTGTCGATCTTCAGCGCATCGACGGGAAATTGCTGGAGATGAGCGAGCGAGGAGTATCCGGTGCCGAAATCGTCGATCGCGATCCGCACCCCGAGCGCCTTGATGGCGCTCAGGCGGCGAGCAGTCTCCTCCGCGTTTCGCATCAGGGTCGTCTCGGTGATCTCGAGCGTCAGCGCGCCGGGATCCAGCCCGCTCTCTGAGAGCGCGTCCTTGACATCGGTGAGGAGCTCGTCGGTGTCGAGTTGGCGTCCGGAGACGTTGACGGCCATGCCAATCGAATATCCAGCCTCGTGCCACGCCGCGCCCTGACGGCAGGCCTCTTCCAACACCCACTTCCCGATTTGGCAGATCAATCCAGTCTCCTCGAGCAATGGGATGAAGTCATTGGGTGCGACCACGCCTCTGCTCGGGTGCTTCCAGCGGATCAGAGCCTCGACGCCGGTGGGACGCATGTCGCGCAGATCGAACGTAGGCTGGTAGACCAAGAAGAACTCATCGTTCTTGATCGCGTCGCGCAAATCGATCTCGAGCTCCACCCGGCCGCGGATAGCGTCCTGCATCTTTGACTCGAACACGACATAGCGATTCTTGCCGTCCCACTTGGCGCGGTACATCGCGATGTCCGCGTCGTGCAACAGCTCCTCCGCAGAGGCCCGGTCGCCGATCGCGATCCCGATGCTCGCGGTCACGGTCAGACGAGTCGCTGCGCCGGCGAGCTTGAACGGCTCCTCGAGCGCTTCCAGTAGACGATCGGCGATCAGCTCGGGGCCGGCCATCAGCGAAAGCTCCTCGGTGACGACGACGAAATCGTCCCCGCCAATACGCCCCAGCGCATCGACGTCCCGCACAACGCCGTCGAGCCTGGCGGCGACCGCCTGCAAGAGCTCATTGCCGGCGTCGTGACCGAGCGTGTCGTTGACGCTCTTGAAGTTGTCGAGATCTACGAACAACGCCGCGACCGGCGCCTGGTGGCGACGCGAGCGCACCAACATCTGCTCCACACGGTCCAGGATCAGAGTTCGGTTCGGAAGGCCTGTCAGCTCATCATGCGTCGCCAAGAACGCAAGCTCCTCCTGGCGGGACGCGAGCACCTCATCGGTTCGCTCACGCTCGATCTCAAAGCACTTGCACATCTGCACGATCGTCAGGTCGAAGCTGAGCTGCAACATCGCCAGGGCCTGAGACAGCGCCTGGGGCGAGAGATCCAGGGCCGTGCAGCACTCCCGCAGAACCTCAGCCACCGCGTCGCGCCAGCGCAAACAGCGCTTGGACGTCTCGTTCAGCGGCGCCGCACGCGAAGCCGCCAGCTGACCAAAGATACGCCAGCCCTCCTTACCGGCCGCCAAAGCCGCTTCCGGACCCTCCCCCGCCATCCACGCGGCCATCGCCGACGTGGAGACCGTACAGATTCGCTCGAAACTGTCCCTGACCAGCGGGTCGAGCACCTTCCCCGATTCCTTGGTGCGCGCGACCGTCAGATCGAGCACATCCTCCGTTCGTGCTTTCAGCGCCTCACCGAGACGACGAAGATCCTCCGAGGGCTCCTCCATCACGGCGGCCGGAAGAGGCGGAGTAGGCATCTCCTGCTCTCCCAAGCTCGAGCGTTGAACGGACATCTTATGTATACGCATCGACGCGTGAAGTCCGTTCCATAAGCTAGATTCCTTCGGAGTAGACACGGCGGGTGTCCGCGCCGCCAACGCCCTCCGGTCAAGTTGCCTTGCCTCGGAAGCCCCTATTCGTCTGTATAGACGCCGCCGAGTACACAGGCGAGGAGATCGTGCAACACGACCATCGCATCAGTGACGCCACGAGCAGCTCGTCGCCAACGAGGGGAGGTTCAGGTGCCAACATGCGGCCTGGCTCTCTCGTCCTCCGGTTCGGTTCGCGCGCGATGCAGAAGGGCGAGAACCCAACGAACGATAGCTCTCACGGTAGCGCTATTCGGTTAGGATCGCCGGAACTTCGCCTGATGGACGGGCGCCGGTCAGCGATGAGCCAAGACACCCAGACCATCAAGCCGGCACATGGCGATGTGCTCACCGCGATCTCCGACGGATTGGTGGGATTGCTCAAGGAGTTCTACGGGCACGGGCCGACCCGCGTGAAGTCCTACTACGAGGACGACCTGGTCGTCTGTGTCCTGCGCGGCGGCTTCTCGCGCGTCGAGCAAACGCTGCTCGATGGCGGGCGCGGCCACGCGGTCATCCAGCAGCGCATGGAGTTCCAGGACGTGATGCGTGATCGGTTCGCCGGGGTCATCGAAGAGGCCACCGAGCGCAGGGTGATCGGCTTCATGAGCGGCAACCAGCAGCACCCCGACATGATGTGCGAGGTGTTCATCCTCGGGCCCACAGACCTCGTCGACGATCACGAGATCCCCGCGGGACAGCCTCCCGCGCCTCCCGCCTGAAGCAACGCTAGACAGGCGAGTCGCATCTGCGTCTGCGGTTGGCGCTATCCTCGGTGGCAGAGGGCATCACTGTGGTCGGTCCCAGCGGGACGGGCAACATGACGTGACTTCCGGCGTTTGCTTATTCAAGCTCGCGAGGAGGTCCACATGCCCCAAGCCTCAGCCGTTACCAGCTCACCAGCAGCGGGCCTGTGCGCGGTGCCGCCGCGGTTCAGCTGCACTTGGAAAGAGGGCGGTTCTGGCGCGGCCTGGGTTCACGTCGCTGGCGAGCTGGATCTCGCGACCTCGCCCAAGCTCCGCCAGACGCTGCACGATGCACAGCTCTCCGCCAGTCTGGTGGTGCTCGACCTGCGCGAGGTCACCTTCATCGAGAGCACCGGCGTTCATGTGATCCTCGATGCTGCCGGTGGCGTGCGGCGCGGTGAGGGCCGGCTGATCCTCGTGCGCGGCCCATCCCACGTCGACCACGCGCTCACGCTCACGGGAGCCTCCAGCCAAGTACTGATCCTCGACCTCGACCCAAGCGAGCCGCCCGCCCAAGCGCTCCTACGTATCGCCCAACACAAGCTCGTTACATGAGCGCCACCCAGAGCGGGCGCGTTTTGGAAAGCCTGCTCAGAGGCTGGTCGAGCTGGCGGTCCCGGTCGGCTCGGCGGGCTCCTCGTGGCTGCCCTCGTGATCTTCGCCTTCGCCGGCGAGCACGATCACGAACGTCAACGTGGCGGCGCCAACCGCGAACATCGCCAGGACGGCGAATATCAATACGACCGTGCTCTTCTCTACCGCAGCCCAGGCGAGCAGCATGACCGGGATCGAGATGCCGACCAAGCCGATCAGCAGCGGCGAGACCTCGGCGAAGCCCGCGGGTAGCTGACGGTTGCTGCTGCTGGCGGCGTCACTCACTGTTTATCGACCTCCGGTTGGGGCACTTGCTGTGAGTGCGAAGGGTACTACCTGGCGACCCCGTCCCCGCGCCCCGCCGCCGTCGCACGGCCGCACCGCGCCGCTCAACCGACCGCGGTCAGAGCGTGCCCGAGCGTCTGTTCGGTCTGCGGTCCGATCAGCGTCTGCTCGATGCGACCGTCGGCGCCGATCACGTACGTCGTCGGCAAATCCCGCAGCCCATAGGCATATCCGACCGCGCCTTCGCCGTCGCGCAGGTTCGAGAAGCTCCAGCGGTACTTGCGAACGAAGCGGCGGGCGCTCTGTGCTTCGTCGCTCCAGTCCACGCCCACCACCCGTCCGCGTCCGGCGGGGCTGCGGGCGAAGCGCTCCACCGCCGGGGCCTCGTGCCGGCAGGGTTCGCACCAGCTCGCCCAGAACACGACCAACGAGGGGTGCCCGTCTGCTGTGGCGCGCAGCGTGGCGAGCGTCGCGGGCGGTCCCGCGAGCAGTTCCCTGGGCAGCGCCGGCGCGGGACGCCCACCGGACGCGCCCTTGCCGGAGAGCCCGATCACGAGCGCCACGGCGACGAGTACCGCGAGCGCGACCCACGCCAGCAGCCGTTTGCCGGAGCGCGACATTCCGCTCGGCATCCTCGCCGCTACTGCGCGGCCAGCAGCGGCACGTCGTGAGCGATTTCGCTCGGCTTGAAGCTGCTGCCGATGTAGACGGTCTTCAGCTCGCCCGACGCCGTGATCCCGTAGACGAGCGCCGAGTGGTTGACGATGTCGGGATCTTGCGCGTCCCGTTCGGAGCCAACCCCCCACCTCTGCCAAACCTGTCCGAGTTCCCTTGCCGAGCCGATCAGGTACTGCATGCGACCTGTCATCTCATGCACCTTCAGGAACGCAGCGACCGTCTTCGGCGTATCGCCACGGGGATCGACGGACACCGCGATGATCTGCGCCTTGGCCGCCGTCTTCGGGCCCATCAGGTTCTGTGCGACCCGCAAGTTGGCGACGATCAGCGGGCAGATGTCCGGACAGTGGTCGTAGATGAAGGTCACCAACAGCGCCTTGCCTCGATACTGGGAGATGTTCACCGGCTGACCCAGGTAGTTTCGCAGCGACAGCGACGGCGCGGCCTTCGGGGGCGAGAGTTCGTTGCCGAGGAAGCTGACGGACTTGGCGCTGTGCGTGCCCTCCGCCAGCGGCTGAGAGTTGTGGCTGGTGCTCTGGAACAGCAGCGCGAAGGCGCCCGCGATTACGACGATCGCGATCAGCGGCAGGATCATGCGGCGATCGAGGCCCTTGCGCTCAGGCGCTTGAGTCATCCTCGCGAATCTACCACTGCTCAGCGCGAGATCCGGCGGTTGAGGGTCACCTGAATGGACCCGTGACCGGATATGATCCGCCGTCGTGGCCGTGTCCCACATCCTGCTCGAAGGCGCCCTGTACCTGCTGCCGGCGCTGCTGCTGGCGGCGGCGCTCCTCGCCCGGCGACCCAGCGAGCGTCTGATTGTTGCGCTGCACCGCCGTTGCGCCCTGCGGGCCCGTAAGGCCGGATCTGTCGCTACACCCGGACTGCGGCTCGCGCATCCCACCGAGCATTCCTTCCCCCGCGGCGGCCGTCTGATCGCCGCCGCGCTCGCCGGCCGTGCGCCGCCGCCCGTTTGGGCCGCAACCCACCGCTTCTAGAGACCACAAGCTCGCTTCCGCTGCCGACCGTCGAGGTCCTCGCGGGGCGACTATCGCGTGGAAGGGGAAGGACAATGCGATTTTCCATCACTCGCAGCGGCCTGCGGATCACGCTCGGCTTGATCTGGCTGCTGGACGGGGCTTTGCAGTTCCAGTCGTTTATGTACTCGCACGGCTTCCTCAAGGAAGTCATCGAACCCAACGCCGCAATGCAGCCGGCCTGGATCGGCAATTCGATCATCTCGGCGGCGCACTTCGCCGGGCACAACCTGGCCCTGTGGGACACCATGTTCGGGCTCGTTCAGGTCGCGATCGGCCTAGGGCTGCTGTTCCGGGCGACAGTGCGTCCCGCACTGCTCGCCTCCTTTGGCTGGGCCCTCGTGGTGTGGTGGTTCGGCGAGGGCTTTGGCATGATCCCGATGGGCATGGCATCGCCGCTCACGGGGGCACCCGGAGCGGTGCTGCTGTACGGGCTGATCGGGCTACTGGTGTGGCCCAGCGACGAGGCGGAACGCGATGGCACCTCCGCGGGAGCCGGCCTGATCGGCGAACGGGGCGGCCTGATCGTGTGGTCGCTGTTGTGGGCCGGCGCGGCGGCGTTGTGGTGCCTCTCCGTTAACCGCGCGGCCGACGCAACCAGCGAAGCGCTCAAAACGGCATCCGGCAACTCGATGCATTGGCTCGCGAGCTTGCAGAGCTCGCTGGCCGGGAGCACCAATGGTCACGGCGAGGTGATCGCGATCGTGCTCGCGATTCTTTCGCTGGCAATCGCGGTGGGCGTGTGGACTCGGTTGCGCACGGAGGCGTTGCTGCTCGGGGCGCTGCTCTCGATCGCCTACTGGGCGTTCGGCCAGGGCCTCGGGAACTTGACGAGCGGCAAGGCCACCGATCCCAACGCGGGGCCGCTGTTCGTGCTGCTCGCGCTCGCGCTGCTGCCGCGGCGGCGTGTGAGAGAAGGCGCCGCGGGACGGTCCCCGGCGCTGAGAGCGCCGCGGTCTGGTCAGCCGGCGGGCATCGAACCGATGGTGCGGATGCGACTGAGGGAGATCAAGCAAGCAACTTTCAACAAAGGAGAGAAAATGCAAAGAAGCCGCAAGGGCATCGGACTGAAAACTGGACAGCGATCGGCCGCGCTCGGAGCGCTGCTCGCGATCGCGGCGCTCGCGGTGAGCGGCTGCGGCGGCTCCAGCAGCGAAAAGACCGAGGCGACCGTCGTCTTCAAACCGATGGCCGTGTGGGATGCGTCGCAGACGGCAAAGACGCATCCAAGCTCGATGAAGGGCATGAGCGCAAGCGAGATGAAAGAAATGCAGTTGACCGCGAAGGCCGCGGAAGGGATGCCCTTCCTACCGAGTGCCGCCTCGGGCGAAGGACACTTCGAACAGGTCGGCGATCACCTCACCGGCTGGCGACGGATCACGGGCCTGGTGCCCTACAGCCGCCACGCCAACCACCTGCACGGCCCGGACGGCGCCTGCAGCCCCGAGAGCAAGCAGACCTCGAACATGGCCGTCGTGCTCCCCGACCTGGTGGCGAACAGCAAAGGCGAAGCGTACGGAACGGTCAACCTGGTCGTCCACCAGCGGGTCATCGGCCCCGGCTACTTCCTGGTGGTTCACGCCAAACCGACACCGGCCAGCCAGCAGAACCAGATCGGCTCGGCGCCCGCATCGATGGCGTTCATGCAGGCGATGTCCAACGACCCGGCGATCCTCTGCGGCAACATCACGGTCAAGAGCTGAGGATGGATGTCCGCCGGGCACGCCCGCCGCGCTTGCGCTGGGCGTGCCTGGTGGCACCGCTCGCCGCGCTGGTTGCACCGGCGTCGGCGTCGGCCCACGGGATCGTGGGCCGCGCCGACCTGCCGATCCCGGCCTGGCTGTTCGCCTGGACCGCGACAGGAGTGATGGTGATCTCATTTCTCGCGCTGTGGAGCCTGTGGTCAAAGCCACGGCTGCAGCGGCCCCCGGGCAGGGTGTTGCTGCGAGTCCCGCGGCCTGTCGAATCGATGTGCGGCGTGCTCGGTGTCGCGCTGTTCGGGATCGTCATCTACGCGGGCCTCGCCGGAGAACAGAACTTCACCTCGAACCTCGCCCCCACCTTCATCTATGTGATCTTCTGGGTCGGCATCCCGATCGCAAGCGCGTTCATCGGAGACCTCTTCCGACCTGTCAACCCATGGCGCGCGCTCGGACGTTTGGCCGGCTGGCTGCTGCACCGCACCGGCTACAGGCGCGGGCCGCTGCTCGGCCCCTACCCCGCTTCGTGGGGAGGTTGGCCGGCCGCGGCGACGCTGCTCGGCTTCGCGTGGCTGGAGCTCGTCTATCCGAGCAAGGACGACCCGCGGCTGCTCGCGATCCTGATGCTCGCCTACGGCGGCGTGCAACTGGCGGGCATGGCGGCCTTCGGGGTGGAGACATGGTGTGAGCGAGCCGACGGGTTCGGCGTCTACTTCGGGCTGATGGCCCGCCTATCGCCCCTGTCGTGGCGGAATCGAGAGCTGCGCCTACGGGCACCGCTGTCCGGGCTCGGCGACCTGGAGCTGTGGCCCGGCACCGCGGCTGTGATCTTCGTGCTGATCGGCTCGACGAGCTTCGATGGCTTCTCCAACGGCGAGGTCTGGTATCAGCTGGCGCCGTCGCTGGAGGGAGACCTCGGACATCTAGGCGTGAGCGCGATTGGGGCCTTCGAGGTCGTCGGGACGGTCGGCCTGATCTTCTGCGTGGCCGTCGTCGCGGGCCTCTACAACCTCGGCATCTACGGCATGCGCAGCGCGTTACGCGACGTAGCCGTCGAGGACCATCGCGCGCTATCGCGGACGTTCCTGCACACGCTCGTCCCGATCGCCTTTGGCTACATGCTCGCCCACTACTTCTCCCTGCTCGTGCTCGACGGACAGGCGATCGGCTACCTAGTCTCCGATCCGCTCGGACGCGGCAGCGACTTGTTCGGGACATCGAACTTCCTGATCAACTACAACCTGATCTCCTTCGCCGCGATCTGGTACGTACAGATCGCCGCGATCATCGCCGGCCACGTCAGCGGCCTGATCCTCTCCCACGAGCGCGGGCTGATCGAGTTCAAGTCCCCCGAAGTCGCCGTCCGCTCGCAGTACTGGATGCTCGCGATCATGGTCGGCTTCACCTGCCTGGCGCTGTGGATCCTCTCGGCGGTCACCACCACGACGGGGTAGGTAAGGGCAAGATTCGGCCCCATCACGACGGGGTGAGTCAGGGCAACAGCTTGCCCGGGTTCATGATGCCCGCCGGGTCGAGCTCGGCCTTCAGCGCGCGTAGGGCGGCGATGCCCTCCCGCCCGACCTCGTTCTGCAACCATGGCGCGTGGTCGCGCCCGAGGGCGTGGTGATGGGTGATCGTGCCGCCGCCTTGCACGATCGCCTCGCTCGCCGCCCGCTTGACCGTGCCCCACTGCTCGAGCTCCGCGCCCTCACGCTGGCGGGCGATGAACGTGAAGTACAACGACGCGCCGGTCTCGTAGAGGTGGGAGACGTGGCACATCACCAGGCCCGGCGTGCCCTCGGCGCTCAACGCATCGGCGATCGCCTTGCTGAGATTGCCGTGCAGCGTCCGCAGGTTCGACCAGCGCGTCGCCGTCTCGAGCGTCTCCACCATCACGCCGTGGGTGAGCAACTCGTCGCGCAGGTACGGCGCAGAGAACCGTCCCTTGTGCCATGCCTCTCCGGGCGAGCGCCCGACCGCCAGTCCGCCGCCGCGGCGGGCCAACTCCAGCGCGCGCTTGCGACGGGCGGCAACCTCCTGCACCTCGCCCTCGAAGCCCAGGATCGCGAGGCACCCCTCGCCGTAGCCGCGCAGGCCGATGTACGCACGACCGAGTCGCCCCTTCAGACCCCCTCCGCCCGCCAGCGCGAGCGACATGCGCGTCTCGGCCTCGTCGGACAGTCGCGCCACGTCAGGGCACGCGCGCTGCTGGGCGAGCTCCCGCAGGGTCTCTACGCCGGCGGCGAAGTCCGCGAAGAACACGCCCTCGTACACCCGCTCCCGCGGCGCTGGGCGCACGCGCATCGTCAGCTCGTCGATTACCCCCAGCGTTCCCTCCGAGCCGACCAGCAGCCGACGCAGCTCCGGGCCCGCGGCGCTGGCGGGGACAGCAGCCAGCTCGAAATCGCCCGCGGGCGCCGCGAAGCGCAGCCCGAGCACCATCTGCTCGATCCGGCCATATCCGCTCGATGCCTGCCCGGCGGAGCGCGTCGCCGCGCAGCCTCCGAGCGAGACGTACTTGTAGGACTGCGGAAAGTGCCCCAGCGTGAATCCACTCCCCGCCAGCGCGCGCTCCAACGCCGGCGCGCGGATGCCGGCCTGCACGGTGACAATCCGCGATTGGCGATCGAGCTCCAGCACCCGCGACATCGACCCCATATCCAGCGCGATCACCGCGGCTTGCTCGCCGCGCAGCGGCGCTACGCCACCGACCACGCTCGTGCCACCGCCCCATGGCACCACGGCCACGGAGACTCGTGCGCACTGATCCAGCACAGCGCACACCTGCTCGTGGCTGGCGGGTCTGAGGACCGCATCGGGCGCTCCCTCGGGCCGCCCGGCGCGCAGCCTGACCAGATCGGGATAGCCCTTGCCGGCGGCGTGCAGGACCCGTTCTGAGTGATCGTCGCGCATACCCTCGGCGCCGACGATCTCGCGCAACGCCGCCGCCGTCTGATCGGAGAGCGCCGATGGCGCAAGGTGCACCGCTCCGAGCGCGACCGGCGGGCGCGGGCGCGGCGCGACACCGACCATCTTGCGCAGGAACTCCAGCGCATGCGCGGACAGCGCCTGGGGATGAGCGGCATCCCCCCAACCCCACCAGCGCATCGCAGGTGGGCTGTCTCGTGACGCGACGGACGGCCGCGTCACATCAGCCACCGATTCGCTCCAAGCCGTCAAGCGCCTCGTCGATCGTGGCCCGCGCCGCACGGCGCACCATGTAGCCACCGAAGCGAGAGACACCGTTGAGGACTTGGCGCAACTCGATCGTCACCTCCGTCGCCTGTGCGGAGCCGGCCTGGAGCCGGACCTCTGTCACGGCGGATTTCAGCACGTGCGCGAACGGCGATCCCTCGAGGAGCTGGTCCCATGTCAGCGAGTGCCCGGCGTCATCTCGAGCGAGCACCCTGAAGTCGGCACGCACGAGTTTGCCCTTGCGCGTCTTCATCACCTCGGTGAACGCATCCTCCTCCACATCCTCGACGCGTGTCACGCGCGGCCACCAGCGCGGCAGGTGATGAGGATCGCTGATCACATCCCACAGCTGGATTGCGGGCGCGGCGATCGTGCGACTGCGGCTCGCGTCGGGCATCGCCGCCTGCTCTTCTTTAGGCCGCGGCTGCCATCAGCCGGCGATCTTGCGCAGGTCGCGGACGAGCAGGAGATGCTTCAAGTGGGTGGCCACGGCCGCGAGGTTCTCCAGCGCCTCGAGCGCCTCTTTGCGCCGTTGCGGGTTGCGCGAGCGCAGCGCGGGAGCGAGGATCTGCTGGAGCAGGTTCGCCTCGCGATCGGCCGAGGAGCGAAACACCCGCAGGTTGCGCCCGCCCACGCCGTAGCGCGCGAGCTCGGCCACGGCGCCGATGATCTCGCGCTCGGTCTCATCGAAGTAACGCACACCGCTGCGCTGCTCGCCCTTGACCACGCCGTACTCTTCGAGCTCGCGCACGAGCTTCGCGTCGGCCTTGGTCTCCTCCAGCACATCCTCGATCGAGTACAGCGCGCCGGTCGCTTCCCGCACGCTCACGCTCGTGCGCCACGGGCGCATCCCCTCGCGCGGTGAGCGGGGGTGGGCGGTATTTTGATCAAGCGTGGTCTCCCCGGCACGCCCCGCCGCCAGCTCCTGGCGAATCACCCGCAGAGGCAGGAACTCATCGCGCTGCATCCTCAGGATGGTGCGCAACCGCGCCACGTCGCCCTGCGTATAGAGCCGGTAGCCGCCGGGGGTACGCCGCGGGGTCAACAGCTTCTGATCCTCCAGGTAGCGGATCTTTGAGATCGAGATGTCAGGGAACTCCTGCACAAGCGCCTTGCAGACGGCGCCGATCGTGATCGACTTTTGACGAGGCCCACCGGCGGGAGCCCCTACGCTCGCGCCGGCCGCGAGCTCGTCCGGCAGCTCGGTCACATCCGCCTGAGGGATCTGGGTCGCCATCAGCGGATGTGGAACGTCAGCTTGTACTTGCCGATCTGCACCTCGTCGCCCTCATCCAGGCGTTGAGACTCGATCCGCGAGCGGTTCACGTAGGTCCCGTTCAACGAGCCGCAGTCGTCCAGATACCACTGCTCGCCGCGGCGGATCAGCAGCGCGTGGTCGCGCGAGACAGTCACGTCGTCGAGGAACACCTCGGCATCCGGGCGCCGGCCGATGCTCATGCGCTCGTGGTCCACGGCGAAGCTCTCACCGACGCGTCCCCCGCCGGCACGGATCACGAGCGCCGGACCGTTCGCCGTGACATCGTCAATCTCGATCGGCACGAGCTCGCCCGCATCGTCGATCCGGTAGGTCGCGGTGACCGGCTCCCCCCCGCCGCCAACGCTCTCGCCGCGCGTGAGCAGCGCGCCGCAGCGCTGGCAGTAGTTGGCTCCCTCGTCGTTGACGAAGCCGCACTCGGTGCAGTGCAGGGCCATCGCGCTCGCAACCCTGCTCTAGGAGACCCGCGACCGCGCGCCGCGTGTCTGCCTGCGTACCGAGCTAATCACGACTGGCCGTCCTGCGCCGACTCGGGCTGGTTCTGGGCGAGGATGTCGGTCAGCCGTTGGACGTCGTCGCCGGTGATCATCACCTCGCCGCCGTCATGCTTCTTGCGCAGGCGGTTGACCAGCTCGGCGCGCAGAATGTCAATCTTGCCGTGCAGGATGCGCCGCTTATAGGAGATCTCGGTCTCCTCCGCGGTCAACTCCTGAATCAGGTCTTTCAGCTCGGCGTCTTGCAGCGAGCCAAGGTCGGGGAACGTCTCCATCGCGGGCTTCTCCTATCGAAGACTTGCGCCGGGCACGCCGGGCAGAACCACCGGCGCAACCGCCGGAATGCCGGAGTATAGACCAAAAGGTCAGGCTGAGCTTGAGGCTCTGGGCGAACGCTCACCGGCGAGGTTCGCCGGTGAGATGAGCGACGCTCACTCCCGCGCAAGCGCTCGCAGCCCTCTTCGCCCATCGCGCACATAGAGCCCCGTGGCCACCAGCGCGAGCGCGAGTCCGATGTAGAGCAGCACCTCGCCGACCGTGCACCAGCCGACCATTGCGAAGAAGAACGCGCTCATCACCGGCGCGACCGCCAGACGTCCCGGCCAGTTGATGCGCAGCTCGACACCGCGCTTCAGGCCGTAGCGACCGAGCGCGAGCATCGCCAGCTCGCGTAGCGCCAGCACCGCGATCGCCCAGCGCGGCAGCAGCTGGAAATGCCAGCACACGACCACACCCGAGACGACCAGCAGGCGGTCCGTAACGGGGTCCATCAGTGCGCCCAGTCGGCTGTACTGGCCGGTGACGCGTGCGGCGATCCCATCGGCGTAATCGCCCCACGCGATCACCGCGAACAGAGTTGCGCCCAAGGCGCCTGTGCCGTCGCCGTTCGAAAGCTCCACGATCAGGAACACCGGGATCAACGCGAGCCGCGTGACGCCGATCGCGTTGGGCAGCGTCCACGGCCGCAGCGGCTGGCCGGGGGCAACCTGCGGCGGGGGCGGGCCGGAGCGGTCCAGGCCGAGGAGGCGGCGGATGCTCAGGGGCGCGCGCCCTAGGGAAGGCTCCGCCACAGCTCGTCCACCGCCCGAACCAGCTCGGCGGGCTCGCCGTTCAGTGGAATGCCCGCCTCTGATTGGCGTCCCCGGCGCAGCTGAACCTCTACCTCGCCCGACTCCAAGGACTTGCGTCCGACCGTCAGCCGCAGCGGGCACCCGAGCAGCTCGGCGTCGGCGAACTTCTCGCCGGGGCCGGCTTCGCGGTCGTCATAGAGGACATCCACCCCGCCTCCCAGCAGCGTCTCATAGAGCTTCTCGGCCGCCTCACGCTCGGGAGTACGGGCCTTGCCGATCGCGACCAGGTGCACGGCGAACGGGGCGAGCGCTTTCGGCCAAGAGATGCCGTGCTCGTCGGCGAACTGCTCCACGGCGGCCGCGACGATGCGCGCTGGGCCGATCCCGTAGGAGGCCATCCAAACCGGCAGCTCAGCCCCAGTCTCGTCGAGGTAGGTGGCTCCGAGCGGCTCGGAATAGCGGGTGCCGAGCTTGAAGATGTTGCCGATCTCGATCGCCGGTTCGATGCTCAGCCGCTCGCCGTTCTTGAAGTACTCCTCTCCCCGCTTCTCCACACCTGGACTGTTGAGCGCGACCTCGACGTTCGCCGCATAGCCCGGCCCCAGCACGACCTCGTCCTCGCCGGCGGCGCACGGCGCCATGTACTCGTGGGCACCGAGACCGCCCATCATCCCGACGTCGCCCTCCACTCGGTACCAGCGCAACCCGGTGCGATCCATCATGCGGTCATACGCGCCCACGTGCAGCTCGTAGCGCTCCTCCATGCCCGCCTGGTCGCGGTCGAAGCTATAGGAGTCCTTCATCACGAACTCCCGCGTGCGCAGCACCCCGGCGCGCGGACGAGGCTCGTCGCGCTCCTTGACCTGAAAGTGGTAGACGATCAGCGGCAGGTCGCGATAGGAGCGCACCACCTGGGCGATATGGAAGGTGACGGCCTCCTCGTGGGTCATCGCCAGCACAAGCTCCGAGCCCTTGCGGTCGGTCAGCTTGAACAGCTCCTCGATCTCGATCCGCCCGGTCTTGCGCCAGGGCTCGGCCGGCTGCAGCACCGGCATCAACATCTCCTGGGCGCCGATCGCGTCCATCTCCTCACGAATGATCGCCACCACCCGTTGGTGCACGCGCCAGCCCGCCGGCAGCCACGTCCACATCCCGGCGCCCATCTGCCTGACGAGCCCCGCTCTGACCATCAGCTTGTGCGAGATCGCCTCCGCGTCGGCGGGCGGCTGCTTCTCGGTGGGCAGCAGGTATTCGGACAGGCGTGTCATCGGTGACGCAGAGCCTAAGGGTTCCTTTGATAGAACAGCTGTCAACGACCAATCTTCGATGAAGACCCAACAAGGAGCCCTAATGGCCTATTCAGTTCCCCCGCTTCCCTACGCCTACGACGCCCTGGAGCCGCATATCGACAAGGCGACGATGGAGTTCCATCACGACAAGCACCATCAGGCCTACGTAGACAAGGCCAACGCCGCCCTGGAGGGCACGGAGTGGGCTGATAAGCCGGTTGAGGAGGTCCTGAAGAACCTCGACAGCCTCGGCGAGAAGAAGGGACCCGTCAAAAACAACGGTGGCGGGCACTACAACCACTCGCTGTTCTGGGAGAGCATGTCCCCCAGCGGTGGCGGCGAGCCGAGCGGCGAGCTCGCGCAGGCGATCAACTCGACGTTCGGCTCCTTCGCGGACTTCAAGACAAAGGTCAAGGAGACCGGCGTCGGCCAGTTCGGCTCAGGCTGGTCGTGGCTCGTATATGACGGCTCGGGGCTAGCGGTCGTGGGAAGCGCCAACCAAGACAGCCCGCTCTCCGACGGCAAGACGCCGCTGCTCGGCGTCGACGTGTGGGAGCACGCCTACTACCTGAAGTACCAGAACCGCCGCCCCGACTACATCGAGGCGTGGTGGAACGTCGTCGACTGGAGCAAGGTCGCCGAGCGTTTCTCAGCAGCCAAGGGCTGATCGAACGGGAACGGGTCGAGCCGGCGCTCAGTTACGGCTGAAGCGCCGGCCGGCCACCGGTGAGACGGCCTCGTCGAGCGCGACGGCCGGCTCGAGCATCGCCTCGAGCACCGCGTCGGCCTCCTCGGTCGCGGCTGCCTCCATCGCGGCGACCCGCTCCGGGGTCATCTGTGTGTCGTCCTCGTTCTCGGCCAGCCACTGGCGCGCCTCGGCCGCGGCGGCCTCGTCGCGCTGGACGGTCTTGCCGGCCGCGTAGTAGCGATCGATCTCCTTGAACAGCTCGTCGACGAGCTGCTCGGTGGGGACCTTCTTCAGGGGCTCGCCCTTGGAGTAGATCATCCCCATGTCTTTCGCACCGGTGATCCCAAAGTCCGCGTGGCGCGCCTCGCCGATGCCGTTCACCGCGCAGCCCAGCACCGAGACCTCGATTGGGTCCTCGTAGGCTTCCAGACGCCGCTCGACCTCGACGACAACGCTGTCCATGTCGAATTGCAGCCGCCCACAGGTCGGACAAGCGATCAGATCGGGGCCGCGCTCGCGCAGCTTCAGCGCCTTGAGGATCTCCCAGGCGACCTTCACCTCCTCCTCGGCGTGGAAGGTAGACAAGGAGATCCGGATCGTGTCGCCGATCCCATCCGCCAGCAGCGTGCCGAGCCCGACCGCGGACTTCAGCGAGCCCGACCACTTCGTGCCGGCCTCGGTCACGCCGAGGTGCAGCGGATAGGGGATCCGCTCGGAGAGCATCCGGTTGGAGGCGATCGTGTTCGGGACCGAGGTGGACTTCATCGAGACCTTGAAGTTCTCGAAGTCCAGCCGCTCCATCAACTGAACCGTCTCGATCGCGGCGGTCACGAGCGCCTCGACGGGGTTGTCGTACTCAAGCTGGCGCAGGTGCTTGGGCAGCGAGCCGGAGTTCACCCCGACCCGCAGCGGGGTGCCGTGC
>Ga0182024_10003382_pt1 | contig 38161 bp, 35 predicted proteins | sample P32metaG_FD_120480 | JGI IMG/M metagenome (GOLD analysis project Ga0182024, IMG submission 120480) | Permafrost microbial communities from Stordalen Mire, Sweden - P3-2 metaG (Illumina Assembly) | ecosystem: Environmental > Terrestrial > Soil > Wetlands > Permafrost | place: Sweden: Stordalen...
GTTGCTGGCGGGATTCGCGAACCCTGCTGCCAGGGTGCGGATGAAGAGATCCGCGTGGTTGCCGACATCAGTCAGCGTGAACATCAGGGAATGAGGGCCTTCGACGGGCAGCAATGTGACGGTGCTCTGACCTGCGTCATATCCCAGCGATACGTGCAACGGCTCGAACGGGCTCTCTTCCTCTGCTTCGCCGAGGCACAGCGCGAGCTTGGCGGGCGAACCCAACGTGGCCATGTCGGCAATTCCCGGAATACCGCCGCCTACGTTCATCAGCAAGAAGCGAAGAGTGCGCCCCAGCGTGAGATTCGTTCGGCAACCCGGCCCCATTGCCCCGACTCCGTAGGAGACGTCATAGAGGTTGCGGGCAGGGCCGTTGACGATGATGAGCGGGGTGACGGGGTGGGTCGTATTCTGCATCGGGCCGGCATCGAAGTCCGGATCTGCCAATGCTTCGCAGACCGCAATGACGAGAGGAAATATGGGAGGAACGCAGCCCGCCATGACCGCATTGATGGCAGCCTTCTCGACCGTCAACTCGCCTCCTGCGGGCGGAATTCTGCCGAGGCTCGCCTCTGGGGGCAAATTGGGGGCGTGCTGCAGGAAGCGTTCGACACGCTCGGGTGTGGGCACGACAATGGGCAGCCCATCGGTGCAATGACTTTCGGCCAGGGTAGCCGCGGCGATTTCCTCGTTAGCCGCACTGAAGCGGGCACTGAGATTTGCCGTCATTACGCCACCACGGCGAGACCCGGACCGTCGGCCTCGAGTATCTCGGAGGCGTCCCTGCTTGTGCCCTCGGTCAGCGCAGCGAGGACCCAAGGTGCGATCGCCTCCGCCAGCGCGCGGTGCAAAGCGGCGTCCTCACCAGCCACCGGATGCGGCAGGAATACGAAGGGCAAAGCGGGAAGGCCGAGGGCGCGAGCCAGGAAAAGCGCCTCTTCACGGAATCGCTTGGTCACCAGAATCGCCACGGGCTTCCCGGCGCGTGCCAAAGCAACCCCGTCATGGGTGACACCGGCCGTACAGCTACCGCAATGGCCATAAGCCAGCACCACGGCATCTGACTCCGCCAAGATTCGTGCTTTGAGCACCGGCGAAACGGGTACCGACATGTTGCGGCCGAATTGTTTGTCGAAATAGGGAAAGGTCGCACCCGGGACGAGGCGAGACAGCGGTCCGGAGAGATCGCGCAAAAAGACGGCCGAATCCGTGAATAAATTAGGAAAAAGCGCGATCCGTGGAGAAGTGCCGATATCTAACCGCGGCGTATACGCGTCCTGTGCGGCAGCCGGTTGAGCCGTAGGATCCAGATAAGTAATGGTTTGATTCATGGGCCATTCCTGACTGCCGTCTCACGACCTGATAAAATCACGGGGAATTCTTTCATAACTACAACTCCTTGATGAAGTCCAGTGCGCGGTCGAGCGCCTCAGGCACGCCTGCACAGGCAATCTTGTCGTCGCCGCCTTCCTTGTCGCTGTACCGCCGGATGTACCCGTGCAGATATGCGCCCTTGCGCTTGCAGGGGCACGGCTCGGTATCGCCCCACGAAAGCGTCGCTTCGTCTCCGGTCAGAGTCCCGCCCCAATACGTCATGGCGAGGAGATCGAGAATACCCAGACGGCCGGTATGAGTTCCGGTTCGTGGCGATTGCTCCCCGCTGCGCGGGTCGAGGATATAAGGGATCATGCAGGGGGCCACATGGTAGTTGCCGCTCGGACACATCGGCGACACCGTCACCGTCTCGGACATGCCAAAGCCCTGCTGAATGTGCGCGCCGATCGCTTCGGTGATGAATTGCTGGTAATTCTCCGGAAACGACCGTCCCTTCGTTCCTCCGGAGCACCAAATCAGGCTGTCGGGCGCAAATAGACCGGTCACGCCGCGCTCTTTGCATTCCATCGCCAGGTCGAAGAGCATCCCCCAGTAACCGAAGAACATCACCCTGTGACCGCGGAGCCGCCGCAAGATGGTGTCGATGAATTCGCGCTTCCGAACGGGAAGCTCGGCCTGCCTGCGCCGAGCCGTCTCCCCGAGCGCGAGAATTCTAGAGGAGATCTGTTCCCGGCCGATGTCCCCGCGCGATTCGGCGACGGCGAACCGGCCGCTGAACGACAACAGATCGGCGCTGAGCCGCTCCGGGATCATGGTGAGAATCTTGCCTTCGTCGCCGCCGTATAATTCTTCGCAGAACAGATCGAGCATGCGGTTGGGAGCGTTCGCCCCGAAGCGGTATCCGGGAAATATCATCGACAAACTGCCGAGGCCCTCGGGCGGAAGCCTATGGGGCTCGTCACCGAAGTAATCGAAGTTTTGCCGCCAACCGCGCAGCGCCATCGGCATCTCTACCGTGCTTCGAGGTAGAAAAGACAGCTTGCCGCTGGTGCCGCTCGTGTGCAGAACGCGCAAGGGGGTTGTCTGATCGAGCCGATCGATCCAGTCGTCCATCGACTCCAGTCCGCCGGCGTCGAATGTCGACAGATCATGCAGAGTAAAGTTGCCGATCCATTGGGTCAGCCGTTCGAAATTGTTTCTTTCGATCAATGTCAGCGGATAGGATTTGTAGGCCGAGTGACGCAACAGCAATGCGGCGCCGTCCTCGATTCGCCGGATTTTGGAAATACCCTGTTCTCTCGCGAGATTGCCGAGTACGGATATCTTGTCGACCATCCCATCGAAGCGGGTCCTCAACGCGGCCAATTGAAACTCCCGCACCTCCTCGGCGCTTGCTGAATAAGCGTCCGTCCAATTCTGCCAAACGGCGTCCTCGGGTTTGTCGCCTAGGGAGCGCAAATCCACGGATCGAGAACTTAGCTTGTCCATTAGATGCCTCGCGAATGTGTAACTTCTGACACTGGAAAAATCGGCGCGGTATGCGCTATGCCGCAGGAGCCGGCGCGAGCTGCTGCCGAACGCCGTCGTCGCTGCCGGCCCGGTACGCCCTCCAGCCCGCCAAGCCTGCCAGCGCAAAGATTCCAAGCGACATGGACAGTGCATATCGCAACCCTCGAGCGGACCCGACAGCGCCGACAAATGCGTCGCTCAAGAGTCCTACGATCAGCGGACCCGCACCCATGCCGATGACCGAGGCACCGATCATCAACACACCCTGTGCGAGACCGCGCAGGTGCGGAGCGACGGCGTTTTGCGCGCCCGCCGACATGGCGGCCTGGCCCAAAGCGCCCAGGAACGTGCTCGCCAAGCTTGCGGCAATCGCAACCCTGGGATTCGGACTCCACAGGACGATCAGAAATCCGGGGACTAACAGCATGTTGGTAACGATACACAGGCGAAGCGAATCGAATACATGCCTGCGCGCTAGTCTCGCGGCGAGTACGCCGCCGATGAGGCCACCGAGACCGAGTCCGAGCCCGAAGGTGGTTCCAAAGGCCGCGCCGATCACTGCCAAGGAAAAATGCTGGGTCCGTTCGAAATAGCTGGGGAGCCACTGCACGATGCCCAGATGACAGTACGCGTTGCACGCCGAGGTCAGGAATATCCAGACGAACACCCGATTGTGCGCGAGAGCGGCAAGCGCCGCTCCCAAGCTTGCCTCTTGTTTCGCCGTCAGGCCGGGCGAATCCGTGGCTCCGCGCTTGGGTTCTGGCATGAGCCGACCGGCGAAAAATGCGATCAGCAGTCCCGGCAGACCAATGATGAGAAATGCCATGCGCCATCCGTACGCGCCGGCCAGTCCACCCCCTAAAATTATCCCGAGAGCGCCACCGACAGTGACGGCCGCTCCGAGCACGCCCACTGCAACATTTCGCCGCGCCGGCGGGAAAAGATCCGAAATCATCGAGAAGCTGGCAGGTATATATCCTGCCTCGCCCAGCGCAACGGCGATACGCCCCGCAAAGAGCGACCAATAGGAGTGCGCGAGCCCGCAGGCAGCGGTCGCCACGCTCCAGAGAACGGCGGTGAAACTGATGATGGCGCGGCGCGGATATTTGTCCGCCAGCCGCCCGAGGGGCACGGCACATGCTGCGTACATCAGGGCGAAAGAGGCAGACAGCATGGCGGCCCGAGCGTCCGTCAGTAAAAATTCATGCTTGATAACCGGCAAGAACGCCGCCAATGCCATGCGGTCGATGAAATTCAGCATCGCGAGTGCGCAGATGAATGCAAGGGCGGTCGCAGTGGCGCGCGCCCCCGGCTGTCTTGCAGTACTGCTCACTGCGAATACGCCGCGCCCAATCGATGATCGAGGGACGATGAGATTTCTTGCCAATCCACGGCCGGGAAAAGCAGCGAGAGTGTCCCGATCGCGATTGCGTCAGGACTGCCGCTGATCGGCAAGCTCACCCCTATATGCTCCGAAAGCGGCGATAGGCGAATCAATCCAAAGCCCGTCGCGAAGATGGCGAAAGTCACAAAATCGGCCTTATCCTTACCCACGATCAAGGCTGCGGACTTGCTGAGTTCAACGAATTGGCGTAAGAAAATACCTTCTGCGAGCGGCTTCAGAACGCCCATATCCTTATCCAGCAGTTGGCGATGGATGAGTTTTGGAAACGCAGGATCGGATTGGATCCGGCAGTAGGCATAGGTGAATGCGTAGACGCGTTCGGGCCCTTCCTGTACTTGCTCCATCACGTAACGCTGTTTTTGCGCGTACCGCTCGGCGAGCGCAATACTGCACCGCACATAGAGGTCCCTTTTGTCCGCGAAGAACAGGTAAATCGTCGATAGGCCCACCCTTGCTTCACGCGCGACGTCTCGCATCGTCATCGTATGAAACCCTCGATCGGCAAACATCCTGGTTGCCGTCGCGATGATCCGCGCCTCGAGCTCCGTTGGGTGCCGCTTGCCGCCGAGTCTTTTCCGTGTCGATTCAGCGCCGCGCTTCGCCCATCTCTTCAGCGCCGCCTGTCGCGCGATCCTCACGCGCCGTTCCGGGCTCAGCGTAGCGGCGCGCGCTTGGCCGCCGGCACGGCCGCCCAGTTTCCCGAGCTCCACCGCGGCAAGATTCTTCGGTTTGTCGCTCATTGCTCGCAACCTCGCTCAGGCGCTGTGTTGCGCCTCGAAGCCCCAACCCCCGGATTCATCAGCGCCGCACCTCCATGCTTAAGCGGGCAAGTATAAAAAACATGGGCGGGCGCAGAGTTAGAATAGGGCAGAAAGAGCCGGAAATACAGCCTTGCCGAATGCTGCAGCTAAGAAACATTGGTTACCTGGCGCTGCGGCTAATATCGTCGCATGGTTTTGTGCAAGAAAACGACCGAAACAGCGCGCGCTGCGCGCAGGTGCAGTGATCTCGAGATGGATTCCAGATGAAGGCGCTCCTATTCGCCGTTTTGTTTTTTGGAGTGTGCGTAAGCGTCGGGCGCCTGATCTTTCGCGCAGATTCATATGCAGGTGACGAGGCCCGCTATTCCGATGCTCTTCACATTCTGATGAATGGCAGCATGGCAGTCATGATCACCTTCTGGACTGCATCGGTGGAAGCAACCGTCGTCGTTCTTTACGTGGTCGCCGCGTGTCTGCTCCTCGTGCGGATTCGACGAGATCTCTTGAGCCCTGGCGGCGGAAATGACGCTCGCCGCACGCGCCGACTGGCTGGGGGTTGGTACCATCTCGTCGCGCTATATGCGATGGCATTCTCCTTTTGGCACATGCCGCCCTCGGCAATGGCTATGCCGATGACCGCACTGGATCGGACGGTTCAGCACGGTTGGGCAACGTTGCTGCTCGGATGTCTGTTCTCCCTCGACGCTATCGTAAGCACAACCAGCGTCGTCTTCTTCCCAGCGGCCCTACTCAGGGTCGAGAGCGCCGCGCTGGGTCTTGGTGTCGAAGTACCTAAACAGGGCGAAACACAGCGCTATCACAGGTTGCGGACGTCGCTGAGGTGGAGTTTGGTGCCGCACTTGATCATGGATCTCGGGATGGCGGTTATGTTGCTGGGGCCTACGTGAACCAGATGCCGACGGCAATCACCAGCGCCAGCCCGATGGCAACCACGGCAACCAAGGAGGGCTTTCGCCGCTGCAGGCCAGTCTTGGATGCCGCCGCCGAAGGCGTCGCGGCCAGCCCTCCAGAATTATCCAGTCTCCACGCTTGAGCGGCTGCAGCTTTGTCCTCTGGCTTCCCACCAAAGAAACGTCGGACGGCCTCGCAGGCGGCCATTAGTTGGCTGAAGATGAAGGCGACAAAGATACAGCAGGCCATTCATGGCTCCTGGGCCGGCAGCGGACGATATTCTACGACGAAACTCAAGCTGGGAGCACGTTGACCGGCGTGCGGCCTTCCAGGTCCACACTAAGATTCGCGCGGCCCGACGCGTCGGCGATGATCTGCTCGGTCACTGCGCCTTCGACGCGGTATCGGGTATCGGGCCTAAGCCGTTCCAGACCCAGCATTTGTCGCCGTTGTGTTCCGCCGGGATAGAGCACGAGCTGCAAGTCGTCCCCATCGCTGAAGGCGCGGGCCACGAGCACATCTGGGTAGCTCGCCTCGGTAAGCAGGGGACCCGTCAGGCACGAGGCCGGCGGACCATTGAGAATGGTCGAGCGCCAGTCATCGCGTCGTAACAGCCGGGCGATTGCTATATGTGATTGAGTATAGCTAGAGACCTCGTATCGAAGTATCCCGTCCTCAAGCGTTGGGTTGCCCACACGGTCCAACTCCGCCATAGCAGCTTCAGCCATGGCGTCATCACCCATTTCTCGCGCACCGATCGCGGTGATCGCGAGGAGAGTGGTTGGGCTCTTTCTGTAGGCTCCGAGATCAAGATTGTCCGCAGCACCCTTCGTTTGGATCTTGATGCGACCATCTTGCTGCAACGATAAAGACTCTGTGCGTACGATTGCCCAGGAACGCTGCGCCACGTCCGGGAAATGGGCATTGGCAAGCCACGCATAAGCCATTTCCGTATAAACCCCCTCCGTGAGTCGAACCTCCGTCCCCGTAAGATTGCAAATGCCTGTAGCAAAGGTGAAATCCGGATAGCAAGCATCTTCATCCAAGTGCTTTCGAAAATGGTTGCGAATGTCGGTAAAGTGCTTCTGGCCGTGCGCGCGATCGTAGGCGGGTACACCAGCTAATCCCAGGAGATTGCAATACGTATAAGCCAAGCAGGGTTCGCACGGATAGAGCGCCAATACAGACGCCTTAAAATTATGCACCGCGGCGGCGTTAATCGTATGCGCGCTATGCTGGTAGGCCTTCCGCACATTCAGCCTAAACTGGAAAGCCCCCGGTTGGTCGTAGCAACGGTCGCCGGTATTCGCCTGATAAAGATTGATATTCAAATTAAGGAATCCGCCCAGCATGATGTTGTCCCTGCCAATCGGATCGAAATGCAGGCTGAAATGGCCGAGCAGCTTCTCCCAAATCCAATAACCCCATACCCGCTTGTCCTGGAATTTGGCGATCAGATTCCGTTGGGCTTTGGAAAGGTAACCGTGGAAGCTCGGAGTGTACTGACACTGCTGGATGGCAAGGGCGTACTGCATGAAGTTCAGCGAGTAGCGTAGGGCAGCTGGCTGGAACTGGTCGATGATGGTGAAGCCGTTAAAGGAGTCGATCGGCTGCAGTCCCCGATCGATGAAGAATCGCATGTGGGCCAGATCCCGGGGAGATAGCTCGCGGGCGGCGATGTCGGGCCGAGGCGAAGCCGTCGCTTGCAGCTTGGCGAGCGCCGTCGGTAGATACGCCTCGCGCTTCTCGCGCAGGACCAGTTGGCGCGCATGCTTGCGGATGTTTCGGGCCGTGGCGAGGACAGCGCACACGAGGACGAGACCCCCGGCGGCATAAGGGGCCCAGCTCTGAATGGGCCCGCGGGTCATCAGACCGGCGATCACCCACCGACGGCTAGAAATCCAACGCCCGGAAACCACAGGCCAATGCCTGCCGCTTGCAGTTTGGGCGACAGGTGAAAGACGATGGGCATGAGCCCGAGACATGCCACGACCATGTAGACGCCGAGCGCACGCAAGAGCAGCTTGCGACGCGTGGGTTGCGACCCGATAGCGGGACTGAATAGCGGTAAGGTTACGGTGTAGTTGGTCATGGCTCTTCTATTCCCCCCGAGCGCCCGCCCATCTTACTTCCGTGTCTTATCTATCGCTTGATATATTTAAAGCAAGAGCAATTCGAAGGGGACGGACCGGACTTCCATTGCGGCCGTGCCGAATCTATGCTGGTCGCCGGCTAAAGGGCAGAGGGGAGTTCGCAGCAATGATCACCGTGCATCATCTTGGGATATCGCAGTCCGAGCGGGTTGTGTGGCTTTGCGAGGAACTCTCCATCCCGTATACGTTACAACGCTACGATCGCGATCCGACCACGCGTCTTGCGCCGGCCGCCTACAAGGCATTGCATCCGATGGGAATCGCACCTGTCATTACCGACGGCACTCTTGTCCTGGCGGAGTCCGGCGCGATCCTCGAATATCTGATCGCGAAATACGGAAAGGGTCGCCTTGCCGTCGGACCGAACGAGGGGAACTTCGCCGATTATTTGTTCTGGTATCATTTTGCAAACGGCACAATGATGCCGAGCGAGATGAGCGCCGTGCTCTCCAGCATGCTGGCACTGAAGGAGGGCAATCCGATCATTGAAATGCTCAAGGTCCGCAGCGAGCGTGCATTTGCCTTGGTCGAGAAGAGGCTTGGCGAGGTGTCCTATTTTGCGGGCAATGAATTCTCTGCCGCCGACATCATGATGTTATTTCCGCTGTCGACGATGCGCGCGTTCGCGCAGCGCGACCTCTCACCGCTTCCCCATATCAGGGCGTACTTGAAGCGCATCGGCGAGCGGCCCGCCTATCAGCGCGCCATGGCGAAGGGCGATCCCGGCATGTCTCCGATGCTGGCGTGACATTGCATTTCAGCTCCTCGTCTCTTTGATACTCCTGTCGGGCATCCTCCTTATCAAATAGGCGGCGCGGCCAAACAATGCGGCCCCAATGAGGCAAAACGCCATCCCAACCATCAGCGCGTAGCGCAAGCTGTCCGCTCCAAACGCCGGGGCCCAAAAATCGCTCAACGCCCCTATCGCAAACGGGCAGGCTGCACCGCCGATCAATTGAGAACTGAATCCGGCGATGCCACCGGCCGTCCCGCGTGCACGCGGATCGCAAATGGTCTGCCAAGCGGCCGTGGACACCGGCGTGTAGAGCGCGCACAGCACCATCGTCACGGACATCAGCGACAACGCGGCCGGAAGCGAAGCGATCGTTAACACGCCCAGATACATGGGTATGACGCTGATGACTATCCAGGTGCAAAATCGAATCATGGCACTCACCGATCTGGCAGCGATACGGTTGCCCAGCCAGCCGCCCAGCAGCATCCCGGCCGTCATTCCGCCCGCCAGGGCCGGACCGAACAGCAGGCCAATGCCGGACGCATCGAGGTGGTGACTGCGGATGAAGAACATCGGAAGCCATTGCATCATTCCGACGTTGGAGAACGCGGAGACCGCTCCTCCCGTCAGCAGCCACAGCAGCGGCCTATCCGTTCCCACGAGATGGAACGAGCGGACTTCCTGAACCGCGTTCGGGGAAGCGATCGCCGATTGCTCGCGAGCGGGTTCAGTTGCGAAGAGAGCGATGAGCAATGCCAGCACCAGGCCCGGAGGTCCGGCGACGAAGAAGGCTATTCTCCAGCCATAATGGGCTGCGAGCCACGATCCAAGTAAAAACGTCGCGAGAATGCCGACCATGCCGCTTGCATAAAAGATAGCGGTGACCATGGGCCGTTTCACCGGTGGATACAGATCACTCAACAGCGACATCGCGAGCGGTACGAGTGCAGCTTCGCCGATCCCGACTCCGACGCGAGCGTACGCGAGCTGACTAAAAGACTGCGCAAATCCGCAGACCATCGTCGTTGCGCTCCATAGCGTCAATGCCACTATGAGGATGCGCTTACGGTTGGATCTGTCGACCAGCCATCCGGCACCGACCCCCAATACGCCGTAGATGATGAAGAAGGCGGCCCCCGTGAGTAGGGACAGCTGCTTATCGGAAAGCAGAAATTCCCGCTTCACCATCTCACCCACGACGACGATCAGCATCCGATCGAAAAAGCTGAGCAAATAGGCCAATGAGAGCGCGGCCAGCATTACCGCAGTGGCGGACTGAGCTCGGGAGCGGCCCGGCACAGAGAACGGACCGGAGTCGATGCGCTCGATGCTATCCAATTATCACTCCCGGGGATGCGCGCCTCGACAGCAGGCGGCGATGCTTAAGCGCGCAAGTACAAGAGCGCCGCGTTGGCGCGTACGTAGAATAGTTTAGAAATTCCACAAAGGACAGCGCGGAACCCCCCCCGCCATATGTGCCGGATTGAATTGAAGCAACCGCACTGCGCGATGGCTTCCTTGTTATTCTATGCTACCGTACGATACGCAAGACAATCGCCTCGCTGCACATCGCCGGTATCGGAACATCATGGGGGAAATTGCTCGAGTGAAATTCGTTGGACGTCGTGATCAAGTAAGGCTTTACAGTAACGCGGATTCCTTGCGCAAGCCGCCGCAGGCTGGACGGAAGTGGCAGGACAGCGCATGGCTTAACTGGTGGGACGTCAAGAATAGGGTCGGCGGTATCCATCGTATCGGCCATGAATATAATTTTGACGGTGGCCCAAAGGTCGCGGCATGGACCAATTTGGTGACTCCCGGCGGCATCTATAAGCATGTGGTTCATTTGCCTCTCCGCGAAGAAGATAAGCGTGCAACGGGGTGGGGAGGTGGCGACGATGTTTGCAGAGTCGATTTCGATGCCACTGGCGACTCCGTGTGGACGATCAATGATCCGTCGGTGGATGTTTCGGCATCGCTACGGTTCAAGGACTTCCACGAAGCCTTCAATGGCTTTCCCAACTCGGGCCGCACCGCCGAAGAGATCGCTCCCAGTCATATCGATGTCGCGGGCAGCATCACCGGCACCATCACCATGCAAGGCGTCGCCCATCGCGCAGACGGGATGGGGGTCCGCGATCATGGTTGGGGTTTCCGCGACATTGGAACCATGCGCTCCCACCGGTATGTATCCGCGACGTTCGGTCCAGAGTTTTCCTTCGTTTCATGGGCGATCCACAACGCCCACGACACCATCGAGATCTTCGGCTGGGTCATCAAAGGCGACAGCGTCATTTTTCCGAGGGACATCGACATTCTCGCTTATGCAGAAATCGATTCTTGCTCGGTTCGTGGAGGGCGGATCACGTACACGTTGCCGGACGGGGAGGTGCTCGAATGCGAGTTGATCGCGGAAGCGCCGGGGCTGCAGAATTTTTTTCATAATTTAGGCAACAACAACACGCTATGCCGCGCCGTCTGCAATGGCAAGATCGGTTCGGGTCAGATCGAGACCTCCATGAACTATTACGAGGGTCGTCGGCCGGCGGGTCGGATGCAGCGTGCACTATCGGCGAACGGATTCTATCCCGGGACTTTCGAGCTCAAGGGCGATGTACAGGACGAGCGTTTTATCCCGAAGCGGACCCTATGAAATCTGCAGGTAAGTTGTCGGAATGCGGCGGTATCCCGAGATGAGTGAAACGCAATTCCATGCACCCCTGATCATTCGCGGCGAGGTGGTGGCCGATGCCGAGTTGGAATTCGGCGGGCGCGGGTCAGGCACGCGCTTTGTGGGCGCGGACGTCACGAAATACCTGGATCGTCTGCCGCTGGCAGCGCCGTCCGGATTGTCCGATCTCTATGCGCTCTCGTTCGAGCAGATTCTGGACTACCTCGAAGAGCTCGGCGAGCGCCTCGAATTCTCCGCTAACCGGCATCTGCAGGAATCGATGGCGTTGACGATTGGAACGTCCGGGCTTGGGCCCGACATCATTCACGCATGCTACGAGAACCTCGGCAAAGTCTTCAATCGCCGGCGCATGCGGCAAGAGGCCGACCTCAGCGTGGGAATTCCATTCCTCGAGGGCTGGGTATCCATTCGCGATGATCCGGGTTACAACATTGCGGTACGGGCCTTCGGCGCTCGCAGTGTACACATCATCGCCGGCAACGTACCAACGGTGTCGGCTGTCACTATTATCCGCAATGCCCTGACGCGTAGCGACATGATCATCAAGACGCCGTCGAACGATCCGTTGACTGCGGTGGCGATCGCTCGCACCATGATCGATATGGCGCCCGACCATCCGATCACGAAACATCTAAGCGTGAGTTATTGGAAGGGGGGCGACGCCCGCGTGGAAGACTTTCTGTACCGGCCGCGCAACATCGAAAAGATCGTGGCGTGGGGCGGCCTGGCGTCTGTCAAACACGTCGCCAAGTACATTCAGCCCGGAATAGATCTCATCACGCTCGATCCGAAGCTCAGCTCAACCATCATCGGCCGAGAGGGGTTTGTGGACGAGGCAACCATGCAACGGGTCGCGGCGCGACTTGCGCTCGATGTTGCCGCCTACAATCAACAGGCTTGCGTCAACGCCCGCGTCGTTTACATCCAAACCGGCACTGATCGGGACGGTATCCAGCGCGCCAACCGATTCGGTCGGCTGTTGCTCGACGCCATCGAAGCCCTGCCATCCCGCATCAGCGGCCCGGCAACCACGTCGGATCCGGCGTTGGCCGATGAGATAGAGGGCTTGCGTTTCTCGGGCGACCTTTACCAGGTTCTGGGCGGTGAGCAGAACGGAGGCGTCATCATTTCCCAGTCCAGCGAACCGGTGGAGTTTGCCCCGTTGCTCAATCATCGGGTCGCCAACCTGGTGCCGGTCGACGATCTCGAGATCCCGATCAGATCCGTGACCGCCTACACCCAGACGATTGGAATCTATCCCAATTCGCTGATTCCCAAGATTCGGGATCGTTTGTCTTTTCACGGCACGCAGCGGCTGGTCTCGCTGGGCTATGCCACTCGTGCGCCGCTTGCGGGTCCGCAGGATGCGATCGAGCCGATGCGTCGCATGCTGAAATGGATCATGCAGGAAACCTATGACAACGATGTCGTGCCGGCGATGCCGTCGTGATCGGAAACCACGCCCGGCGAGCGACCACTTGACGGGCTGCGATGACTTCTATCGGGGAGTTGAATATGCCTCTTGATCATTACATGACGTTGGGAAACTCCGGACTGTGCGTCAGCGCGTTCTGCCTCGGGGCGATGACGTTCGGCGAGCAGAGTTTCGGGACGGACGCCGCCGCATCGCAGAGGATCATCGACCATTACATCGATCGCGGCGGCAATTTCATCGATACCGCGAATCAGTATGCGCGGGGACGCTCGGAGGAAATCATCGGCGAGCACCTCGGGCGCGATCCCGCGAAGCGGGACCGGCTGGTCATTGCGACGAAATACAGCAAGAACCTCTACCCCAAGGACCCGAACGGCGGCGGGGCCGGCCGCAAATCCATTACCGCGGCCTGCGAAGCGTCGCTGCGCCGTCTGCAAACCGATTACATCGATCTCTATTGGCAGCATTACGAGGACCCATTTGCGCCGCTGGAGGAAACGATGCGTGCGCTCGACGATCTGGTGACCAGCGGCAAGGTCCGTTTTATCGGGTTTTCGGATGCGTTTGCCTGGAAGGTCGTCAAGGCTCAGCTGACAGCGCGGTCGCATGGGTGGAATCCGTTGATCGCACTGCAAATCGAATACTCGCTGCTGGAGCGAACGGTGGAAGGTGAGCTCATTCCAATGGCACTCGATATGGAACTGGGCGTCACGCCCTGGTCGCCGCTGCGAGGCGGGATGCTGAGCGGCAAGTACGGGCGCGAAAACATGCGAGCGGAGTCGCCCGGCCGCGCGGGCTGGATTGCCCGGGACGCGAACGAGCGTGCATTTGGCATCGTCGACACATTGAGGTCCATTGCCGGCAGGAACGAGACCACACCCGCTCGGGCCGCCCTGGCCTGGCTGCGCGCGCAGCCCGGAGTGACCTCACCGATCATCGGCGCGCGCACGACCGCACAGCTCGATGACAATCTGGCGGCACTCGAACTGGCGCTGCCGCCCGAAGATATCGCCGAGTTGACTCGAGTCTCGAGGCCAACGTTGAACTTTCCGGCCGATTTTTTGAGCGTTGCCGGGGCGGCAAGTTACGGCGGAATGACGGTCAACGGCCGAACCTTCGGTCCGGATCCCGTCCCATGAGCGGCGAGATGGATCTCGCAAGGCTCAAATCGGCGCCGGAGTCCTTCGTCGGCCTCAGTGCGCGACAGTTTTATTCGATACCCTTGCCGGTGCTGGAGGAGATTCAGCTCAGCGCGGCTCGAACGCGCTTTGAAAGCTTCCGGGACAGCATTTCGATGTTGCAGCGGTTCGCCGCGGAGCAGCATGTGGAGCAGATCCGCAGCTTCGAGGATCTGGCGCTGCTGCTGGTTCCGCACTCCGCCTACAAGTCCTATCCCCTGTCGATCCTCGAACAAGGCCAGTTCGATCGGTTGACGAGATGGCTGGGAAAATTTACGACCTGCGATTTATCCAAAGTGGATGCCACAGCCTGCGAGTCCATCGACGATTGGATCATCGCTCTGGATACGCAGACTGAAATTCGAATCACCCATTCCACCGGCACCTCGGGAAAGCTCTCCTTCTTGCCTCGCAGCGAGGGTGAATGGGCGCGGGTGCAGGCGATGATGATGCTGCGGCTTTTCGAAGGATACGGCGACGAGCCTGGCCCAGAAGTGGTCGAGGATTTCGCGACGCTGCCCTACATCTACCCGGGATACCGATATGGCGCCATGGGGCACCCGCGCGCAGCGGAAATGTTCGAGAAATATTGGCATCGCGGCAATGGCACGCCGATCATCACGCTCTATCCCGGGCGCCTCAGCGCCGACGCGCTGTCGCTCGGCGGACGTTTGGCAGCGGCCGAGTCCCGCGGGGAGTTGGGCCGGTTGCAGATTTCGCCGAAGCTGCTCGCGAGGCGACAGGAATTCTTGGACGACCATAAGCACGCCGGCCGTCGCTTCGACGAGTTCATGGACGCAATAACGAGTTTCCAGGGCCGGCGCATTTTCATGGCCGCTCTGCATACCCAATTCTGGGACATGGCGGTGGAGGGCGAGAAGAGGGGTCTGCGCAATGTTTTCGCTCCCGACAGCTTGTTTCTCTGCTCGGGCGGGATGAAAGGGCGCACGATTCCGGACGACTGGGAAAGCCGCGTGAACCGGTTTCTCGGCGGCAAATTGCGCGAGGGATACGGAATGATCGAGGGCATGGGTGGGGGTCCCTTGTGCGCCCAGGGGTACTATCACGTGCAGCCCTGGATCGTCCTGTTCTTGCTCGACCCGAAATCAGGGAGCTTGTTGCCGCGGTCCGGTCGACAGACCGGACGCTTGGGTATATTCGACCTCGCCGCCTGGACATACTGGGGAGGATTTCTGAGCGGGGATCGCGTGACCATTCATTGGGGCGACGATGCGCCATGCGCGTGCGGACGTGTAGGTCCTTACGTCGAGCCGGACATCCGCCGCTATAGCGAGATCGAGGGCGGCGACGACAAGATTACCTGTGCCGGCGCGCCCGAGGCGCACGACAAAGCGCTCGACTTCATCTTGCAACATATCGGCTAGGCGGCAATTCCCGGAGATAACGCATGGACCCACAGCTTCTCAATCCGTTCAACGTCGATCCCGGCGAAGAATACATGCACGAGCCGCAGGCGGTCGCCAACTGGACCGAGTATTGCTATTTTTATGGGGGCGACGCGCAATCGGATTACGGAGTGAGCATCCACATCGGTCGCGATTGCAGCGATCCAGAGATATTTCGCGGCTCGATGGCGATCTTCCTGCCGAACGGCGAAATGCTCACGGCGATGTACCGCGGCCGGGACGGCAGCAAATACGGCCCGGGTGCCGGTCCTTTGCGAATACGATGCATCGAGCCGTTCCGCCTCTGGCTCGCGGAGTTCGACGGACTGCTCCATCGGGTACCGCGCTCACAGATGATGAACGACGTGTTCAAGGACTCGCCGCCCGAAGTTGCGAGCTTCCGGGTGTTGTTCGAGGCTGCATCGCCGGTATGGGATCTCGACAAAGCCGGGATTGCGCGCAGCATGGTGCTCGCGACGGAAGACCTGTCCGAGGCGGAGAAGCAGTCGAAGCGCAGCCATCATTGGCAGCAGGTAGGCAGGAGCCACGGCGAAATCACGGTGGGAGGTAAAACCATTCACCTCGAAGGTGCCGCGATGCGCGATCATACCTATGGTCCGCGCGACTACGCGGCAATCATCGGCTCCGCCTGGTTCAACGGCGTCTTCGACGATGGCATGGCATTCATGGCGATGGCCACCCGGGTCGGCGCCAACTATATCAAGGGCGGCTTCATCTTCCGCAACGACGGAAGCCCGTTGGAGATCATCAAGCTGCTCCAGCATGCTCCGATCGCAGATGCCGACACGGCTCCCGGATCGTTCGTTGCGGATGTGCTCAACGACGAGGGCTGGAAATCGTTCAAGCTCGTGTTCGGCACTCAACGGGGCGAGGAGGTCATCGAGGTCGAAACGCGCCATGGGATTCCCACGACCTATCTTTCGCCCGCCCACGAGATCTTGGGAACGGATTTCTCGCGCTCTGTGGGCGGCTCGCAGATGAGCGAATGTCCGGCGCGGTATCGTTGGCGGGGCAAGACGGGAAGCGGCATGATCGAGCGGATTGCCTGCATCGCACATCTGCGCCACGGCTGAACCGCGAGTGCGGTGATCGTCGAAATAGGTCACACGCCGTCGACGCGACCGCCGCCGCGGCCTTAGGCGGTATGTTGCCCAGTCGCGCTGTCCTGATCCTCGGCGGTGGCACCGCCGCTCGTGCTCGGATCGGTGAAGTTTCGCGTTCGAGACGGGGGCACCGCGTTTTCCGATTCGCTCGGCGCACCCGGATCAATTTTCTTTCCGGGATCGGTGAGCGGATCGCGTTCGTCGTGGTTTTGGTTAGCCATTATTGCGAGCCTCCTCATACAAATCGGAATACTTCGCGAGGCGACCGGCCCATGGCGGGTGCAGCGCGCACGTCGATTGGACCAATCCAGTATGGCACAAGTGCCGGGCGAATCCGCGATGCGGGCGGGAACTTCGGCTTAATCGGTCGGCATTCCACTGATGCGCAGGTTCGGCACGATGCGGGATGGGAATTGGAGGTATTGAGGCGGGATCTCAGCGTCTGCGGGCACGCCCTCGCCGGGAGCCGCTTGATACTCCGGATCCCAAGGCATGAGCGCCGTCATCCGCCCGTCGATTCGCAGCATCTTGGGCATGATCGGCACGACTGAACGGGCGGCCTCGGCCTGCATCAGTCGACCCAGGCTGCCACGCTGGTGCAGGGCGAGCGCCAGGTCTCCCAGGGAAAAGCGCGTCGGGGGAGCTTGAACGAGCGATTCGTCCGGCATTCCACCGTGCAGAGGCAGGTCGAGCCATCGAAACTCGGCTGCCTCCGCAGACTCGCATCGGACGATCTGACCGGGCGGCATCGAGCTCACGAAGAAGCGTGTGTCGAATCGCTTCGGCACGATGGAGGGAGTAATCCAGTGCGACCACAGGATCAGCCGCTCAGGGACGATCGTCAGCCCATGGGCGACCAGCACCGAGGCGAAGAGGCCGGCATTTTGCGAAACGTCGGCGCGAAACCGCTGGAGCTCGTCGGCGAGGTCCGCGGCGCAAAAATCCCCATTTTCATGGCATGCGAGAACGATGCCGGTCTCCTCGAACGTTTCCCGGCACGCGGCGACGATAAGGGCGGAACCCCTATCGTCCGTGGCGGGCTCCTCGGAGCCATCGGCCGGCTCGAGCTTTCCTCCCGGGAACACCCAAGCGCCTCCTGCGAAAGCGAGCTTCGCGTCCCTTCGAATGAGAAGCGCCTGCGCACCTTCAGCACCGCTGCGTACGATGATCACGCTGGATGCGTCGCGAGGTATTGGAGCGGCCATGCACCAGTGTGTCAGGAAAAGCAGCAAATCAGTAAACTCATCGTCATGCATCCGCGTCACTGGGCCGAGGTGAGTTCCGAAAAGGCCGCCATCATCGCGGCGCGCTCGGGGCGCGTGACGACTTATCGGGAATTGAACGACCGCTCGATGCGGTGCGCCAATCTGTTGCGTCGTTCGGGGCTCGAGGCTGGCGATCATGTGGCGGCAATCCTCGAAAATCACCCACAATTCCTCGAGATCAGCTGGGCCGCACAGCGTAGCGGCCTGTATTTCACCCCGATCTCCTGGCGCTTTCAACCGGATGAGATTCTATACATTCTCGAGCATTGCGGCGCGAAAGCAGTTTTTGTATCGCATTCTCAGCGCTTGCTCGCCGAGCAGTTAATGACCAAGACCCGAATATCAATCCGTTTGTCGGTCGGCGGACCACTGGATGGATATGAGAGCCTGGAGCGGGCGATCGCAGACTGCCCGACGGTGCCGTTCGAGGAAACCCGCGGCGTCGACATGCTGTACTCGTCGGGCTCTACCGGCAAGCCCAAGGCTATCAAAATGCCGGTCGGCGATCCGCAAGTCGACGGGCCGCCCCCGCTGTACCGACTATTCGGCGAGCGATTCGGATGGAACGAGTCGACGATGTACCTCATGCCGGCGCCCCTCTATCACTCGGGTCCGCTGCGCTTTGCCATGGCAATGGGTTATTTCGGGGCCACCGTCGTGTTGATGGAGAAGTTCGATGCGCGAGAGTCGCTCGAGCTGTGCGAGCGCTACCGGATCACGCACGCGCAGTGGGTGCCTACGATGCTGGTGCGGCTCCTGAAACTCCCTGACGAGGTTCGCCGGCGCTACGATCTCAGCCACCTGAAATGCGTGATTCACGGCGCCGCGCCGATTTCAGTGGATGTCAAGCGGGCCATGATCGAATGGCTCGGCCCGATTCTCGAAGAATCCTATAGTGGTACGGAAGGCAACGGCGCGACCTTGATCAATTCCGCCGAATGGCTGGCGCACTTGGGATCGGTGGGCAAAGCGGCGTTCGGCACGCTGCACGTCCTCGATGAAGCGGGGCAGGAGGTGCCGGTGGGGACCATCGGGAACATCTATTTCGAAGGTCCGAAATTCGAGTATTACAAGGATCCGCAGAGGACGAGGGAGGCTTTCGATCAGCGGGGATGGAGCACGCTCGGGGACATCGGCTACGTGGACGCGGAAGGGTATCTCTATCTGACCGACCGCAAGAGCGATGTCATCATCACGGGCGGCGTGAACGTCTACCCGATCGAGGCCGAGCACGTGCTCACCAGTCATCCGCGGGTCATCGATGCCGCGGTGTTCGGCGTTCCGGACGAGGACTTGGGCGAAGCCGTCCATGCGGTCGTTCAGCCGCTCGATAAGAACGATGCGGGTCCCGGACTGGAACGCCTGCTTCTCGACTATTGCCGCTCGCGGATCGCACACTACAAGTGCCCGCGATCGATCGAGTTTAAAGACGAGCTTCCGCGGCATGATACCGGGAAGCTCTATAAGCGCATCCTCAAGGCTCAGTATATTGCGAACATGGCGGGGCGCGGGCGGGGCGGTTGACGCGAAACTCAGACGGGCAATATAAATTTGGCGCGAAAACAGCACAGTTAGTGGACGAAAACAGGGGACGTCGATCATGGGAAAACTGGAGGGGAAGGTCGCGATCGTGACCGGAGCCAGCCGCGGTATCGGCAAAGGCGTGGCGATTCTCTTTGCCAGTGAGGGTGCAAAGGTCGTGGTCTGCGGTCGCACTTTGAGTGAAGGGGAGCATCCCCTCAAGGGTTCGCTCAACACTACCGTATCGGAAATCCAGCGAGCGGGGGGCGCCGCCTTGGCCGTCAAAGGGGATATTTCCAGTGAGGAAAGCTGCGCGCATATCGTGCAGGCGGCTCGACAGACATGGGGTCCGGTCGACGTGCTGGTCAACAATGCCATGTGGACCAACTTTGCCCCGATCAAAGATATGGCATTGAAACGATGGATACTCAGTTTCGCGGTCAATGTGCAAGGTCCATTCATTCTGAGCCAGAGGGTGCTGCCGGACATGATCGAGCGGCGCAGTGGCGCCATTGTCAATATTTCTTCGAACGGCGCCATCGGGCCGGGTCGGGGCCCCTATGCGGCTCCGGGTCAGGCGTGGTGGGATACGAGCGGCGTCTCTTCCAGCACGATGTATGGTGCTACAAAAGCGGCACTGGAACGATTTACCCAAGGATTAGCCGAGGAAGTTTATCCGTTCGGCGTTTCGGTGACCTGCGTATCGCCGGGAATCGGAGTGGCCACGGAGGGCAACGTTCATTTCAAATTATTCACGGGACCGGATGACCCAAGGGCTGAGCCTTTATCCTATATGACGAGGGCCGTCCTGCTGCTCGCGACCGCACCGCTGGATCAGGTCGCCGGCCGTGTAACCTACAGTCAGGCGATACTGAAAGAATTCGGATGGATCGACGAAGCCAAGGGCTTCGGTGTCGACCAGCCGGGTAGCGGATTCAGCCAGATATGAATTCGAATTGAGAACAAGCCTATGAGCAACCACGCACAGCTTGCCGCAGAGCCCGAGAAATTCGTGAATCTCAGCAACCGGGAGGCATTCAGCATCCCGCCGCAGGAGCTAGCCCAGATCCAGCTGAAGGCGGTGCAGGCACGGTTCGAGAATCTCGCGCCGCGCATCTCCGTGCTCGGCCGGCTGGCAGCGGAGCAGTCGATGGATCGTATCGACAGTCTTGATGCGCTGGCTCCGCTGCTCGTCCCACACTCGGCTTACAAATCCTATCCAATGTCGGCGCTGGAGAATACGCGCTTCGACACGATCACCCGTTGGTTGAGCGGCTTCACTGCGATCGACCTATCGGGGGTCGATGCGCGCGCTTGCCAGAGCATCGACGAGTGGATGATCAAGATGGACACCGAGACGCCCATTCGCATCCTGCATTCCTCCGGCACGAGCGGCAAGCTGTCTTTTCTGCCGCGCACCGAGGAGGAAAACGAACGGGTCGGGTTGATGTCGCAGATGCGCTTGCTCGAAGGGTTCGGCGATGAGCCGGGCAGGGTCGTCACCGATTTTCACGACCTCCCCTGTGTCTACTTCTCATATCGCAAGGGAGGCATGGGCCCGCAGCGGCGCATGGATGCGCAGGAGAAATTCTGGCATCGCGGCAACGGCACGCCGATCATTACGCTTTTTCCGGGCCGACTGTCGGCGGACGTGATGTCACTGGGTGGCCGCCTGGCGCTTGCGGAGTCGCGCGGCGAGCTCGGCACCTTGAAAGTCGCCAAGTCTCTAATCGAACGGCGCAACGCGCTAATGGCTGAGCAGGCCGACCGGGAATGCGCGCTTGATCGCTTCTATGTTGCCATGGTCCCGATCAAGGGCCGACGTGTCTATTCGATGGGCTCCAACGCCCAGTACTTTGACATGGCGACCTCGGGCCTGAAGCGTGGTTACCGCCGGATGTTCTCGCCCGACAGCTTTTTTGTCGTGGGGGGCGGCAATAAGGGCCGGGATCTTCCGGATAGCTGGCAGGATACTGTCGCCGAATTTCTCGGGGGGCCGATCCGTCCGAACTACGGCATGTCGGAGATTCAGGCGGGCGCGGCGCTTTGCCCGCAGGGCTACTACCACATGCAGCCTTGGATCATCCTCTATCAGCTCGACCCGGCGACCGGCGCGGTGCTACCGCGCAAGGGTCAGGTGACCGGTCGCCTCGGGGTTTTCGACCTCTGCGCCTCGACCTACTGGGGCGGCTTTCTGACCGGCGACGAGGTGACTATCAACTGGGCGAATGACAGGCCGTGCGCGTGCGGACGTCAGGGACCCTATCTGCACAACACCATGCGCCGCTACACCGAAAAGGAAGGGGGTGACGACAAGATCACATGCGCTGGTGCACCACAGGCGCATGATCGCGCGCTGCAATTCGTGCTGGATCAGATCGCTTAGTTGAAAGGAAAGCGTTAATTATGAAAATCCGAGGTAAGGGAGTGTTCCAGTCATTCATGCCGTCAGATGAGGTTCCGCACCCTGTGGGCAATGATCTCGACTGGAATGAGAGCGTTGTAATCTATGTCTGGGACGTGGAGCAGGACGTGTACATCTTCTTCCGTATCGGGCATGAATCGAACCGCGGCGCGCACGGGCTGCGTGTCCTATGGAACAATGTTTGGGTTCCCGGCAAATATTACAAGAAGTATGAGTATCAGGATCTTCGCCCTGAAGACAAGCGGAAGGACGGCTTTGGCGGGGGCCCGACTTGTACCTATACCTATGACGGCAAACATCATTGGACTATGGTTGACGGTGGTGTCCAAGTGAATCTGGCGATGGAAGACTTCCATCCCGGTTTTGGTTTCTGGCCAGCGGATGCGGGCACCATCGTCGATGATGTTGCGCGAAATCATCTCGAGGCTTCAGGGCTGGTAAGCGGTATCGTTCGCTTCAATGGGGCGGAATATATCCTGACGAATGCCGTGGGGTATCGCGATCGCTCCTGGGGTGTGCGGAAGTGGGAGACCATGCGTGCGCACACATGGATACCGGTAGTCTTTGGCAAGGACCTGAGCCTGCAGGTGATTACGTGGTACGCATCGAACAAATCGCTTCGCAAGTTCGGCTATGTTCTCAAAAATGATGAGATCATCGTTCCGACGGCGATCGACGTCGTGAGTTTTGTTGAGGTCGATGGCATCACCAATCGGGGGGGTAAGATCGTTCTAACGCTCGACGATGGCGAGACTCTGGAATGCGTTTATAGTCCGATCGGACCAGGCGGTGTGTCTGATCATCACAAATATCCGGTAACGGACACACTATGCAAGGTCGTGCTGAATGGCGGGGAACGGGTCGGTGTGGGCTGCTATGAAGCGGGCTTCAATGCCATGGGCGGGCTGGACTTGCCCAATCCCGATACGTTGATTGGCGGCCAGATGAGGAATGGCATCTTTCCCTTCGAAAGACCTGTAAAAGTATTGTAATGCAGTCGGATGGCCGCGATACCAGGCCGCGCGGCGCGCCCACCTAAGGCCGTGATCGCCGACGCGAAGGAAGCCTGAGAATGAGCGACTACACGGATATTCTTTATTCGGTCGATAACGGGGTCGCAACCATCGCGATCAACCGGCCGCATCGAATGAACGCCGCCACCGGACACACCACAAAGGAGCTGGAAGCCGCCCTGATCCGGGCAGCGACCGACGGGAACGTCGGCGTCATTGTCCTGACCGGCGTCGGCGATCGCGCGTTCAGCGCCGGCGGCGACCTGGAGTGGGAAGATGAAGGCGGGCTGAAGGCTGGTGATTTCAACCTCAACAGGCTCATCGTGGACTGCCCGAAGCCTGTCATCGCGCGCGTCGATGGCTACGCGATCGGGGCGGGCAACCACTGGGCCTATTTCTGCGATTTCACCATATGCAGCGATCAGGCGATCTTCGCTCAGAATGGACCTAAAGTGGCCGGGCCGCCCGGTGGCTACACCTCGGCCCATCTCGTGCATGTGATCGGCCATAAGCGGGCGCGCGAAATGGAGATGCTTTGCCGTAAATACACAGCGCAACAGGCGCTCGAATGGGGCCTGGTCAACGCGGTGGTCCCGCGTTCCGAGCTCGACAGGACCGTGCGCGAATGGTGTGACGAGCTGCTGGGGATGAGCCCGACTGCACTGGCGGTGCTGAAGGCGTCCTTCCGCGAGACCATGGAGCCCTACATTCGCTATACCCTCGCCGACACCATCAAGAAGGTGAACCCTGGCTTCTTTGAATCGGGTGAGCAGCAGGAAGGGGTGGCCGCCTTCTACGAGAAGCGCCGGCCCGATTTCAGTCGTTGGCGCTGAGGGAATTTGCAGAGAAAAAGCCGAGCAGATAGGCCAGTAGAGCGCGACCAGGGCGCTGGTTGACGTAAAAGTTCATTGGGCGTAATACTGCGCCTGCGCATAGTAAGCACGAATACGACAGATCTCGTTGCGGCGCCGGCTCGCGCCTGCTCAGGAAAAACACAGCATGAATCGCGATTACGACGTCCTAATCGTCGGCGGAGGCGGTGCCGGGTACGCCGCCGCGCTCGCGGCACAGGAATGCGGTGCCTCGTCGCTCATCATCGAAGCGGGAAGCAAGCCGGGCGGAAGCTCGGCGATGAGCGGCGGAGTGGTGTACGCCGCAGGTACAAGCGTGCAGCGCGCGGCGGGCATCGAGGGAGACACACCGAAAGCCATGTACGAGTATTACATGACGCTTTGCCAGTGGAATCTCGAGCCTTGTCTGATCAAGAGACTCTCCGACGAATCGGCGCCGATGGTCGAGTGGCTGATTGGTCTGGGGGTGGAATTTCGGCCCGATAAATTGTATTTCGCCGGAGTCGAAAGCGTTCGCAGGGGCCATATGACGGAGGGCGCGGGGCTTGCGCTATTTCAGCGGATGGAACAGGCCGCGCACTCTCGCGGTATCGAGGCGGCCCTCAACTCGCGGGTAGATCGGCTGTTGCGAAATGATTCCGGTCGAGTCATCGGCGTGCGCGCCGCCGGCGAGGAGGTGTTCGGCGGCGCCGTCATTCTCGCATGTGGGGGCATCGGAGCGAACAGCGCGCTGTTGAAGGCTCATTGTCCTTCGCTGACGGTACATGGCGACTGGGTTTCTTATATCGGTGCACCGACGAATCGTGGTGACTCGATCTTGCTCGGCGAGGCAGTCGGCGCGGCGATCGCCGGTCATGACCGGGCATCGGCGATCCCGACGCCCGGATTCTCTGCGCTCCCGGACGCTTACCTGCCCGGATGGCTGCTCATCGTCAACCGCGACGGCCGGCGATTCATGGACGAAACGGCTCCGTATACCGTTATGGACGGCTTGATGAACCGGCAGCCCGGCCATCATTGTTTCGCATTGCTCGACGAGCCGACCCGCGAGTGGGCGCGTCCCGACCCATCGATCACCGATCCGCTTCAGCTCGGCGAAGCGATGGCTTACAACTGGGTCGGTGATACGATCTCGAAACAAGTCGAGCATGGGCGCGTCTTCAAGGCAGATTCGATCGACGCGCTGGCACGAAAGGCGAACATTCGTGCCGACACGCTGCGAACCACGGTCGAGAACTACAATGCGGACGTCGGGCATCAGACCGACTCGCGTTTTCTGAAAGCGTTTCGTCCGCTCAGACCGGTGCATACTCCGCCGTTCTACGCCGTCGAGCTGCGCGCGGCATCGTTCGCCATCGCCGGCACCGGCGTACGAATCGATTCCGAGGCGCGTGTACTCGACCAGGCGGATGTCCCGATCGGCGGGCTTTATGCCGCTGGGGAAGCCAGCGGGGGTGTATACGGCGAACGCTATTTCGCCGGCGGCAGCTCGCTCGGAGCTGCGCTCGTCTGGGGGCGCGTGGCCGGGCGAAATGCGGCGGGTCAATCCATGGGTTCAGGTGAACAGCTATGAGCAAGCTCGAGCGGATCTTCGAGCCGATCCGGATCGGCGACGTAACGGTTCCGAATCGCGTGGTGCGAACCGCCCATGGCACGTGGATCGCGCATGTCCGAATCAACGATGAATTGATCGCTTATCACGTCGCGCGCGCCAAGGGCGGTGTGGGACTGAGCTACATTGAAATGACTTCCGTGCATCCGTCGAGTTTCACGTTGGGTCCTTTGTCGTGGGACGACGGCATCATCGAAGGCTGCCGGCAGCTGATGGCCGCCATTCGGCCGTATGGCATGCGGATGTTTCATCAGCTCGCCCATGGCGGATTCATGTATCCGCCCCTCGATGGGCCGGCTTGGGCAGCCTCGCGGATCCCGAATCCGCTCAACGGAGCGGTGCCAGTCCCGATGACCCGCGATATGATTGCAGAAGTCGTGAATGCGTTTGCCGCCGCCACGCGCCGCAGTCGGGAAAGCGGGCTCGACGGCGTCGAGTTTCACGCCGGTCACGGTTACTTGTTGCATGAGTTCCTGTCCCCGCTGACCAATCGACGCGATGACGAATATGGCGGCAGCCTCGAGAATCGCATGCGATTCCTTCGCGAGGTGCTGCGTGCAGCGCGAGATGCCGTCGGACCGGGATTTCCGCTCGGAATTCGATTGAGCGACCAATTCGCCCCAGGCGGCATCGACGCCGAAGAATGTGCCAAGGTCGCGGGTCTGTTGGAGAAGGAGCGTCTTATCGATTTTATCAATGGCTCGCAAGGCAGCTACCATGCGCTGCCGGTCATGCTTCCGGCGATGGACCAACCACTGGGATCGATGCTTTCATCCAGCGCGAAAGTGGTGGCTGGCGTCAAGAACATACCGCGTATTCTGACGGCGGCGCGCGTGCGTACGCTGGAAGAGGCCGAGCAGTTGCTGCGGGACGGCCTCGGCGATCTGATTGGCCTGCAGCGCGCCCACATCGCGGATCCCGATCTGGTACGCAAGACCCGTGAGGGGCGTGTTGATGAGATCAGGCCCTGCATCGCGTGTAATCAGGGATGCGTCGGCGGGCTGTTGTCCCCGGCCGCACGCTTAGGCTGTGCCATCAATGTCGCGGTGGGGTTCGAGCAGACGTTGGCCGAAGACCTCATCGCGAAGACGGACCGTCCGAAGAGGATATTGATCGTCGGCGCCGGCCCGGCCGGCATGGAGGCGGCGCGAGTCGCCGCATTGAAGGGCCATCGGGTAACGCTCACCGAGGCGAGTCAGGTATTGGGCGGAGCCGCAAATATCGCAAAGCTTGCGCCGCGCATGCACACCTTTGGCGATTTTACATCGTGGCTCGAGCGCGAGATCTATCGGCTGGGAGTCGACGTTCGCACCGGCAGCTTCATGGACGCCGACGATATCCGTGGCGAGCATCCCGATGCAGTCATTCTCGCCACCGGCGGATTGCCGCGCATGGACGGATTGCAAGCGGCGCTTCCCGGGGAACCGGTGCGCGGCGTGGAGCTCGGACATGTCTTATCCTCCACCGATTTGCTGACGGGATCCGTGGCTTCGGTTGGTAAATCGGCCTTGGTTTTCGACGATGTGGGCAGTTACGAAGCGGTGGGCGCAGCGGAGTTTCTCATCGAAAAGGGCTTCGCGGTGACTTTCGCGACCCGGTACTCGAGCTTCGCGCCGATCGTGGACACGTGGACGCGGGCGGAGCCTGCGTTGCATCGGATGTATGCGGGCGACTTCCGCCTGATGACCCGCATGCAGCTCGTGGAGATTCGGGCCGGGGAGTGTATCGTACGGCCGCTCCAGGGGACACGGTCGGAGACGGTCGCGGCGGACTTGGTGGTGCTGGTGATGCCGCGGGAACCGCTATCCGGGCTCTACGAGGAGCTGAGCGGCACCCTCGCCAGGGTATCGATAGTAGGCGACGCCAAAGCACCGAGAGATCTGCAGGCGGCGGTCCGCGAGGGGCATTTCGCCGCTCGCGCAATCGATTGATGGCCCCGGAGAAATGCATGACCGATACGTCCGAGATTCAACGGCTGCTCGACAAACAAGCCATTACCGAAGTGTTGTACCGCTACTCGCGCGGCGTGGATCGCTGCGATCGGTCTATTCTGGCTACCGTCTATTGGCCGGAAGCGCAAGACGACCACATGGTTTTCCAGGGCAGCGGGGATTCACTGCTCGATTACCTGTCGACCGCGGTTCTGCACATGCGCACGCAGCATCGCCTCGCGAACATACTCGTGGAGTTCGATGGCGCCGCGGCGGCGCGCTGCGAGTCCTACGTGGTCGCGTATCATAATATGGCGGTGGAGAATGGCCGGGAGGATGTGATTTTCGGCGGACGATATCTCGACCGGTTCGAGAAGCGAGCCGGCGAGTGGCGGATTGCTCATCGCAAGCTCGTGATGGATTTCTTCCAGCGGCAACCGGCGGCGGTCGACCTCGGCATGTTCGGGTCGCTCCCGATCACGGGAGGACACTATCCGGCGGATCCGCTTTACGAGTTCAGTCCGGAGCTCCATTCGCCGCGTAATGGCGGACATGGCGCTTAGCCTGATCTGGCAGCCGATTCGCATCGGGCCGCTGGAGCTGCCCAATCGCATTGCGCGCGCGGCGAACACGACGACTATTTCACAGGCGGGCATCGACGAGCAGTTCATCGCGTACCATCGTGCGCGGGCTCGCGCGGGCGTCGGATTATCGATCCTCGAGGCTGCCAGCGTACATCCCACGTCGATTCTGAGCTACGCCATCGACGATGCCGCATGCGCAGGCTTCGAGCGCTTGATGAAAGAGATCCGCCCCTACGGGATGCGCGTGATCCAGCAGCTCTGGCATGGTGGGCACCATATACCGGGCCTCGGGGGCCGCCTCCCCTGGACTGCATCGGACGTTCCGAGCCCGTTCAGCGGAATGGTCGGCCATACCGCCAGCGTTCGGGAAATCGAGGAGCTGGTCGAGTCCTTTGCCAGCGCCGCCCGCCGCTGCCGCGACGCGGGAATCGATGGCGTGGAGATTCATGCCGGCCACGGCTACCTCGTGCAGCAGTTTCTCTCGCCGCTGACGAACACGCGCACCGATGGATACGGCGGCTCGCTCGAGAACCGGATGCGATTCGCGGTGGAAATCCTGCGGGCGGTGAGACGGGAAGTCGGTCAAAACTTCGCGGTCGGCATCCGCATGAGCGCCAGCACCGCCCGCGGCAACATTTCGGCCGCCGAGCTCGGCCAAGTCGCACGCGTACTGGAAGCCGAGGGCCTGATCGACTTCCTCGATGCGTCGTACGGCGATTATTTCGAGATGGACCGCATGTCGGCCACCATGGCCGAACCCGCAGGCTATGAGCTGGTGCCCGATCAAGCCTTGCTCGAATCGGTTTCCGTGCCGCGCATGGTGACGGGCCGATTCCGCACACTCGAGGAAGCTGAGCAAGTTCTGCGCTCGCGATCGGCCGAGATCGTGTCGCTCGTTCGTGCGCACATCGCCGACCCGGAGCTGGTGCGCAAGACCCGCGAGGGTCGTGCCGAAGCAGTGCGACCGTGTATCGCGTGCAATCAGGGGTGCGTGGGCGGTCTTTTGCAGGTGGCGCGAATGGGATGTGCGGTGAATCCTTCCGCCGGCGCGGAGGCCATCCTCGATGAAAGCCTCATCGAGCGGGCGGCTCGTCCGAAAAAGGTACTGATCGTCGGCGGCGGACCCGCCGGCATGGAGGCCGCCCGGATCGCCGCGCTCCGCGGCCATCACGCCGTACTCGTGGAGGCCGGCGCCCACCTCGGCGGCGCGCTTCGTGCGGCGAGGCTGGCCCCGCGGCTGCACACGATCGCCGACATCGTCGATTGGCACGAGCGCGAGATATCGAGGCTCGGCGTGGAAGTGCGGACGAGTACGTTCCTGGAGCCGGAAGAGGTGCTGGCAGAATCGCCCGACGTGCTGATCGTCGCGACCGGCGCAGCCGATCGAGATGATGGGATGCAGGTGGCCAGCCCGGCCGAGCTCCCTCCCGGTTGCGGCTTGCCCCACGTGACCAACGCACACGATCTTCTCATCGAGTCAGCGCGCGATTTTGCGCCTGCGCATGCTCTGGTTCTCGACGATGTCGGGCACTACGAGGCGGTGGCAGCGGCGGAGTTTTTGGCGGAACGGGGCACCGCGGTCACCTACGTGACCGGTCATCCGGCGTTTGCACCGAGGTTGAACGGCACCTTTCGCAATGAGGTGGCGCTGAAGCGCCTCTATGCGGGGAGGTTCCGGCTTCTCGTTGGGCATTTTCTCGCGGCCGTCGAAACCCGGCACTGCGTGGTGCGTCCGCTTCGCGCCGTCCGCGAGGAGATCATCCCGGCGGACGCCGTGGTGCTGGTCACCCACAAGACCCCGAGAAGAACGCTGTATGATGCGCTGCGCGATCAGCTGGCCGAGGTTCGTCTCGTCGGGGACGCCTCATCGCCGCGCACGCTTCAAGATGCCATCCGCGAGGGGCATCTCGCGGCTCGATTCATTTAGCGAGACGAAGGAGATCCGGTGAAGGAATTCGATCGTTCGAGGATCGGCACAAGGTTTTCCTCCGTGCAGGCACGGGTCGACGCCCGTGAAATAAGCGCCTTCGCGCGCGCCATCGGCGATCTCAATCCCATCTATTTCGACGAGTCGGCCGCGATTGCCAAGGGATACCGCTCGATCCCCGCGCCGCCGACGTTTGCGTTCTGCCTCAAAATGAAGCAGCAGACCGAGAGTCCGGACCGGCTTCTGTGGAGGGTCTTGGGCACGGACGGGGCGGGTATGACTCTTCTGCATGCCGAGCAATCGTTCGCCTACGAGTCGTCCATCTGTGCGGGCGATGCGTTGACCTTCGAGGAGCACATTGCCGATGTGTACGAGAAGAAGGGCGGCGCGCTGGTGTTCGTCGTTCTTGAGACTCGGGTGAGCAATCAGGCGGGCGAACGGGTCGCCTGTTTCCGGCATACCGAGGCGGCGAGACGAGACCTATGAGCGATATCGGGCCGCGCCATCCTCCGGGAACGAAATTGCCGGTGCTGAGCCTGCCGCCGATGGAACTCGCCGTCCTGGAACGTTATGCCGCAGCTTCGGGAGACCATGCACGGATCCATCTGGATGATGAGACGGCACGCGCCGCCGGCTTTCCCGGCGTTATCGCACACGGCCTCCTCGTCATGGCCTACCTGGGACGCGCGGTGGGCGGATGGTATCCCGACGGAGTGCTTCGCGGCTTCACATGCCGATTCATGGCGGTCACGCTGCTGGGAGATCGATTGACTTGTTGCGGCACCGTCGTGACGCTGACGACGGCCGCAACCGAGCAAATCACCGAGCTCGATGTCAGTGTGATCGATCAGCACGGCGAGACGAAGCTCAAGGGCACGGCGAGAATTGCCGCGCCCGCACACGATTCCAAATGAGGACGTCCGAATGATACGACTGGAAGATCTCGCGCATGTTCTTGGAACGATCAGAAACGCCGTGGCCTTCGACATTCGACCTGAAGTGCAGTCGAGCCACGTCAAAGGCGAGGTTGGAGCCATCGTGATGATGCTCGACCGCATCACCACGGCGCTCCGAACAGGACAGGACATCGCAGCGGTGCGACTTGAGGACTGGGAACAGATTCGTGCAGGTTTCAAGGACCTGGCGATCGCGCCTCTGGCGGATCCCGCGGTACGCCAGGCGGGATTCATGGGCTCGGCCGAGCGCTTACGCGCCGGGATCGACGAGATTCAGGACGCGCTCCGCCCGAACGGAGCCGTCGATGCGCTCGCGCAGAAGTTGAAGGCACACGATCCGCGTACCGAAGCATGGTATGCCCGCGCGGTTTCGGCGCTCGCGGATCTGGGAGAAGCATCGGAGCCGATCGTCAATACAGGCGTGTCCCAAGCAAACGGCGGCTCTTCGCCGGCCTCGGAGGCGGAACGGCTGCAGACCGGCCTGTCCGCTTATCTGCAGCGCCGCTTCCCCGCGCTTCCGGCCGATATCGTCGACAGCTTCCGCATCTCGCCGGGCGGGCACGTCAAGCAGACCGCGATTTTCTCCCTGCGCCCGAACGATGTGCTGCCGCGCAATCTCGTTCTGCGCCGCGATCTTCCGAACAGCATTACAGGCACCAGCGTCACCGACGAATATCCCATCATCGAGCGTGCGTTCGGCATCGGTCTTCCCGTGCCTAAACCAATCCTGGTGGAACCGGACCCCAGCGTGCTGGACGGCCGATTCATGATCATGACCGAGGTCGTGGACGCGGTGCCCGCCGGAACCTACTTTCCGGAGGAGCGGCGCCATGCGCCTCGAAACATGGGCCCGGATTTCGGCAAAGAAGTGGCCGCCGTGCTCGCGCGACTGCATACGGCGACACGGAGCGCTTCGGCCGGACCCGTGGCCGATCGCGTCGAGCTCGTCCGTAAGTCTTACGAAGAGTGGCGCAGACTTCCTCAGCAGCCCTTCTCGCTAGGCGCCGAGTTGGCTTTTGCTTGGCTGTTCAGCCATCCGCTGCCTCCCAACCGTCCGCATTGTATGACGCACGGTGACGTGGGAGTGCACAACATGATGGTACGCGATGGGCATCTGGCGGCGCTGCTCGACTGGGAGCTGTCGCATCCCGGCGATCCGGCAGAGGACTTGGCCCAGTGCAGGATGATGCTGCTTCCCGATGTGATGCCATGGGAGGATTTCGTGCGTGAATATGTGGCGGCGGGAGGCGACAAAGAGGCTTGCGAAGCAACCTCCGTCGCTCACTACTGCGTCTGGACATACATCAAGCACGGGGTAATGAATGCAACTCTGAGGCATATTTACTTGAGCGGCGCCCGCGATGACATCATTGCAGCGAGTGTCGCGACGCATTATTACTATCGTCTTCTCGTGCAATACCAAGCGCGAGCGCTACAGATCGCCATCGATGCCGCTCGGCCCGAATGACTTGGTCACGCGAATTCATTGGGGTCAGAATGAGGCCTACCGAACGACATAATCTGTGTACTCGACGATTTTTCCATCCTTGACGATGGCCACGCCCGCGGTGTTGAAGATCTCATCGGGCTTTCCCGGTACTTTGATGGTGTCGACTCGATTGCTCGCCACCAGAGGCCCATGCACGAAAAGCCCGTGAAGCTTGATCACCGCGCGCGAACCCTCAGGCATGCCGGCTTTTGCGGCCGCTGTGGCAGCCTTGGATCCCTTGATGACGGGGCTGTCATCGGTCCAGCGCACAAGCACGTCGGGCGCCATGTACTGCGCCACGAGTCTGTCGATATTGAGATCTTCAGTACCCCAATCCGACCAAAACGCCTTCATGAGCTTCACGTTGTCTCGCTCGGTGGCCGTACTGCCGTTCGCCACGAGAGCTTGAGAAGTGGCCGCACGGATGACCGTCGCGCTCGCGGTGAGCCCTAGTCCTCCGGCGATCAAGAGTTTACGTCGTGTGGTTTTGTCGCTCACTTGGGCCCCCCTTGTCTACTGGGTACGAGGATGGAAACGGAGCTTGAGAGCGGCGACGCTCCGGAAAACGAGAGCCGGCGTGAAGCGCGGCTCTTCGATGATCTCCACGCGTTCGAACCTCTGCACCAGTTCTCGGAAGAATTCGCTGATCTGCAGCTTGGCGAGCAGATGCCCGATGCAGTGATGCAGCCCGGGGCCGAAGGTGAGCGCCGTGTCGTTCGCCCGGGTGAAGTCCAGGTTTTCCGGGTTCGTGTAAGCCCGTGGGTCGCGATTACCTCCGGCTACCATGAGCATCACGAGATCGCCTTCCTTTATCCGGCGTCCGCGCCACTCGAAATCGGCGGCCGCGATTCGCGGCAACGTGGTGGACATGGCGATGTAGCGCATGAGCTCGATGGAGCAGTCCACGCTTTTTTCGGGGTGCTCACGCCAATACTGCCATGCGGCCGGATTTCGCGACATCGCGCGGATCCCGAGCGTAAGCGAGTTACTGGTGGTGTCATGGCCCGCAATGATGATCAAGATCAATGTCGCCAGCATCTCGTCCATGGTGAGGCGCGCGTCGCCCTCGACGGTGTTCAATAGCTGCGTGATGAAGTCCGGCTGGGGTGCGGTGCGGCGCCTCTCGATTTCGACGGTGAATACGTCGATCATGTCTCTGACCACGACCTCTAGCCCGTCCAGCCACTCCGGTCTTGGATCGAAAGAGGTAAGTGCAATCGTCACACCATCGGCCCAGCCTTTGAGCCGCGGCAGATAATCGGGCGACATACCGAGCAGACGCAGAATTACCGCGCCGGGCAGCATGCGAGCGATACCTTCGTTGAACTCCAACTCGCGTTTCTCGGCCGCCGTTTGCAGGAGCATCGAGGCGCGTTCGCGCACATAGGGCCTGAGCCCTTCCACCAACTTTCGGTTGAGCGCTTTGACGAGGAGCTTTCGAAGATGCGCGTGCTCGGCCCCGTCCAAGTTGGTGACGATCCGCGGCATGTACCGCATCGCGATGGGAAGGCGGGCGTTCAGCTCCTCCGGAGGCATTGAGCGATAGAGCGATTTAGGTATGTGCGTGCTCGACAGCGGGAGCAGACCGCTGAACCCTTCGGTCACTTCGGCGTGTCCGGAGACGATCCAGCAATGCGATGCCGCGCTCCAGTAAAGGGGATCATGCTCGCGCAGCTGGTTCAGCTCGCCGAGCAGGGCATCACCGGAGGGAGCGAGCCCGGAGAGATCGATGTCGTGAAAGGCTGTCTCGACCTGCATGTTTCAGATTCCTCGAGCACAATAAGCTAGCACATCGTCAGCTTCACTGCTACTGTGAGGCGGGTTACTCTGTCGGTGGGCCGCACCTTCAAGGAGCACCAGAATGGTTAAAGTATTCCTGATGTTGTATCGAAAACCTGGGCTTACACGCGAGCAGTTTCTCGAGCATTGGCAGGGTCCCCACAAGGAATTGGCGGTAAGCAGCGCCGCGCCGACGCGCCTCAGGCGGTACGTGCAGAACCATCCGGTTCGGCACGCCATGACGGAGGCCCTGAGGCAGGGCCGCGGGGCGATTGCGGGCGACTACGACGGCATCGTCGAAGCCTGGTGGGACAGTTTCGAGGACCTGGTGGAGGTGGGGAATACCGCAGGGCAGATCGCCGGCGCGCTGCTCGAGGACGAGCGGAGATTCTGCGATCTGAGTCGTTCGGTGATGTGGTTTGCCGAGGAACACGAGTTCGTCGGACCCGGCGCGGACGCACCATAGGTAGACATATCAATTGCCACAGCGCTAGAGTGATAGTCGAGGCGGCAATCCGAGAGCCGAGGCCGCAATCCTAGAAAAGCCGGTGAATAACCGGCGGTAGTCACCAACGATTGGAGAGTCCATGCAATACAAGGCAGCAGTGCTGCGCGAAGGTTCTCCTCGGATGGAAATCGAGGACGTCACCTTGCGTGACCTCCGTCCGGACGAGGTACTCGTGCGCTTGGCCGCGACCGGCGTCTGTCACAGCGACATCGCGGTGCGGGACGCCGTGTTTCCGGTGCCGCGCCCGATCATACTGGGTCACGAAGGAGCGGGGCACGTCGAGCGGGTGGGAGCCGCGGTCAAGAAGGTGGCCCCGGGGGACCGTGTGGTGCTGACCTATCTGGCCTGCGGCGTGTGTCCGACATGCCTCGCATCCGAGCCGGCGTATTGTCGAGATTTCGGCGGCCGCAACATTACCGGCTTGCGGCTTGACGGCAGCTCCGCCCTCGAGCAGAACGGCGTGGCCGTAGGAGGGCACTTTTTCGGGCAGTCTTCCTTCGCTGCCTATTCGGTGGCCAACGAGCGCAACGCAGTCAAGGTGCGGTCCGATGCGCCGTTGGAGCTGCTTGGCCCGCTCGGCTGCGGGGTACAAACAGGTGCGGGGGCCGTGATGAACGCGTTGCAAGCCAAGGCGGGCTCCTCTTTGGTCGTCTCCGGCGGCGGCGGGGTCGGACTCAGTGCAGCCATGGCGGCGGTCGTGCAAGGCTGCACCAAGATCATCGTGGTCGAGCCCAATGCAGGGCGCAGGAAAATCGCGCTGCAGATCGGCGCCACCGACGTGATCGACCCTTCATCGACGAAGGATCTGCCCGCGGCGATCATTGAATTGACCGGGGGCGGGGCGGATTACGCCGTGGAGACGTCCGGAAAAACGGCTGTCGCCCAGCAAATCTTCTCGAGCCTTGCGGTACGCGGAGAGCTTGCGCTTATCGCTTTCTACGGCTTAACCGCGACTGCGTCGTTCGGATTGTTGGATTTTATCGGCAAAGGCCTGAAGGTCCGGGGTGTAACCGAAGGAGACAGCAGGCCGGAGGAATTCATTCCCCGGCTGCTCGACCTCCACATGGACGGGAAGTTTCCGCTCGACCGTTTGGTCAAATATTACGAATTCGCTGCGATCAACGAAGCGTTGGAGGATCAGGAATCCGGCGCGACCATCAAGCCGATCGTGCGCATGACGCACTGAGGCAATTTCAAGTACATAGCTGGGAGAGCCGATGCTGCAAGGTAAGGTCGTAATCGTCACGGGGGCCGGCGGCGGCATCGGCGCCGAGATCGCCAAGCTCGCGGCGGCGCACGGTGCGAGCGTCGTCGTGAATGACCTCGGTGTGTCGACGTCCGGCGAGGGGCGCGATCCCGGCGTTGCTCAAGGCGTGGTCGATGCAATCCGCAAGGCGGGAGGCAAGGCGGCCGCCAGTATTCGCAACGTGGCAGATTGGGACGAGGCGCACGGAATCGTGCAAGATACGCTCGATGCGTTCGGCCGCGTGGACGTGGTCGTCAACAATGCCGGAATCGTGCGCGACGTCATGTTCCACAAGATGTCGCGGGAGGAGTTCGATCTGGTCGACCAGATCAACCTGCGCGGCGTTTTCTACGTCGCCCGGGCCGCGGCGCCCCATTTCAAGCAGCAGCAAAGCGGCTGCTACGTACACATGACATCGACCAGCGGGCTTATCGGAAACTTGGGCCAGGCCAATTACGGCGCTGCCAAGCTCGGTGTGGCGGGTCTTTCCAAGCTGATTGCTCTCGATATGCAGAGGTTCAACGTAACCTCGAATGCGGTCGCGCCTTTCGCCTGGACGCGCATGGTAGCGACTATTCCCGAGACCCCTGAAAATGCGAAGCGACTCGAGGTGAATCGCAGGTTGAAGCCGGAAAAGATCGCCTCCTTCGTGGTCGCGCTCGCGAGCGAGGCCGGCCGCAGCACGACCGGGCAAATTTTCGGCGTCCGAAATAACGAGATCTACCTTTTCAGCCAGCCCCGCCCGATTCGCACCGCACATACCGCCGACGGCTGGACGCCACAGACGATTGCAGAGCGGGTTTTTCCGGCCTTCAAGGCGAGTTATTCGCCGCTCGACCGATCGAACGAGGTGTTCACGTGGGGCCCGGTCTAAGGGATCGGCCTCTATGAATCTCGACGCTCTTCGCACGCATCGCTTCGAGGCCCAACGCTCGGCTTATACCGATAAGGATGTGATCCTCTATGCCTTGAGCGTCGGGGCGGGCGGAGATGCGCTCGATCAAGCCGAATTGCACTTGGTTTACGAGAAGGCCCTACGCGCCTTGCCCACCTTCGCGGCGGTGTTGGCGCATCCGGGTGCCTGGATCGCCGATCCGAAATTCGGCGTCAACTTCCTCAAGCTCCTGCATGGGGAGCAAAGCCTCGAGGTCCACGCTCCGCTGCCGCCGTGCGCGCAAATCGAGGCCACCTACCGGGTCGTCGCGGTCTCGGACAAGGGCGAGGGAAAAGGCGCACTGGTCTTCTTCGAGAAAGCCATCAGCGAGGTCGGTTCCGGACAGCTTCTGTGCACGGTCTCGTCGACTTTATTTCTTCGGGCCGATGGGGGGTGCGGCGGTTTCGGAACCCCTCCTGCGCCGTTACCACCTGCGCCGGAGCAGGGCTTCGAAGTTCTCGATGAGCTGAAGACCGGCGTGCACTGGGCGCTGCTCTATCGGCTGAATGGTGACCGCAATCCCATCCACGTCGATCCCGCGGCCGGCGCCAAGGCGGGCTTCGATCGGCCGATATTGCACGGGCTTTGCACGTATGGGATTGCCGGATATTTGCTGGTGAGATCGGTGTGCGCCCTCGACCCTTCGCGCCTCCGCTCGCTCAACGTCCGCTTCAGCTCGCCGGTTTTTCCCGGTGAATCGATCCGGTTGGAAGGAGCGCGCAATGCCGACGGGGTCTTTTTCAGAGCCGTGGTCCCCGAGCGGAACCAGGTCGTGCTGAGTCAAGGGTTCGCGCGCATTCACCCGGCATGAGCGGAGCCGGCGCTGCGGCAGGACGGCGCGCTCGGGTAATCCGCGATTGATATGCCCGATATCAGCGTGCGAATCACGCAACTCGGGGCGGCGGCCGCTCCGGAAGGGCCTGCCGGCTGCGTGAAGTATTGCCTGGCACCGTACGGTAGCGTACTGTAAACACATAATCCAGCGCGCCCACGAACTCCAAAGCGATCTCGAGCGAACCATGATTCCCAGAACCCTGTTTTCCCACGAACACGACACTTATCGCGATTCCGTGAAGCGATTCATCGAAACTGAAATCACGCCGTACCATGCCGAATGGGAAAAAGCGGGCGTCGTGCCCCGGGAGCTCTGGCGCAAAGCGGGCGAGGCCGGTTTGTTGTGCATGAACGTGCCCGAGGAGTATGGAGGGCCGGGAGCCGGGTTCCTGTACAACGTCGTGCTTGCCGAAGAGCTCGGCAGGGCGGGCGCCACCGGACCCGGGTTTGCCGTGCACTCGGATATGGTCGCTACGTATGTATTGTCCTTCGGCACGGAACAGCAAAAGAAGGAGTGGCTTCCGAAAATGGTCAGCGGCGAAGCGATCGGCGCCATAGGTCTCACCGAGCCCGGCGGCGGCAGTGACCTGAAGGCGCTACGCACCCGCGCGATACGCGATGGCGACGACTACGTGATCAA